>OFCJ01000856.1_pt1 | contig 13984 bp, 8 predicted proteins | sample 1520791 | NCBI WGS metagenome assembly OFCJ01 (sample SAMEA2699027, study PRJEB24076) | metagenome | biome: Human gut stool | place: Spain | collected 2012-01-21 | reverse complement strand
AATTGATAAATTTGTTGTTTTTCTTTTGGAATTGGGAAATTCCGGCATTGGTGCTTATCCAAAGAAAATCTTTTCCGTCTCCTTGTATGGCATATATTGTATTACTGGGCAATCCGTCTGCAGTAGTATAAGTGGTTAGTTCTTTCGTTTTTTTATTCCAACCGGATAATCCTTCGGAACTGCCCAACCAGACAACTCCGTCGGCATCTTCAAAGATTGAATAAATAACATTTTGTGAGAGTATCTTATGACTTTGAAAATCAGGACTGTCAAGGTCTATACAGTTGACGCCGTCATAAGTTCCGACATACAGTTTATTATCATCGGAATAGTGCAGGCAACCTATCCATTCGTTGATTAGAGATGTCTGAGATTGTACGGATGTAAATTCTTTCGTTTTCAGGTCATAGTAGAACAAACCGAATCCCATTGTCGCAATCCAAAGACGCTTGTTTTTATCTTCTGCGAAATCATATACACGTTGTATATAGTTGTTGTTCTTATCTACCAGTTTGTACTGGTAATCGCATAATCCTGTCTGTTTGTTCAGCTTTCCCATACCGTTGATAAATGAACCAATCCACATATTGTGTTCGGAGTCTTCATACAATTTAATAACAGTTGAGGGTACTGAATGAGGATGGGTGGTGTGTGAGAAATGTTTTGCCGGCTCCAATTTTTCTGTAAGGGCATAAATACCGTCGTTATCCGTTCCCACCCATAGAGTCCCGTTATTATCTTTGCAGAACGAAGTAATGCAACAGGAGCCTATGCAATTTTTATCTGTTGATTTATGTCCGATATACTTAAAGCTGTTGGTGCGGGCTGGGATTAATATAACTCCTTTCTGATAAACAGCTAACCATAAGTTACCCGAATTGTCCTTTAGGATGGAGTGTATTTTCGAGTTCCCCGAATCGAAATAATTATTGTCAAACTTGTATTCGGAGATTTCGTGTGTTCGGATATTATAAATGACTACTCCCTTGCCGTCAGTGCCGATATACAATTCATTGGGTATCCCGGAATAAAGGAAACAAACAGGAAGCTCGCCTTTCTCTTTCAAATCGATTGGAACAAAGGTTTTACGTTCTTTATCGTAAATGAATAGTCCTTTTCGTATACTTCCTACATAGATGTTGCCTCGTTGATCCTCACATATACTTTTGACGTATCCGTTGTCTTTAGACAAGTGTAACGTAAGCTGATTGTCGGGAGTGAGTTGATATACTCCTTCTTCCCCTTTTGCCATCCATACATTTTGTTTTTTATCTTCAAACAGGCTTCCGGGTGAAGTGACTGCAATATCGACTTTCCGGACAGTCAACAGATGGTCTTTGATGTCCAGCTTGCACAACACATTTCCGGATACCCATATCTCTCCGTTTTTTCGCTCTATGAAAGAATTAATGTTGCTTTCAAGCGTTTCTCCGGTATCTTCCAATTTGGCAAGTGGAGTAAAATTGTCCGTGGCCGGATCATACATTTGAATTCCTATATATGTGCCGATAAGCAAATGACCTTTGCTGTCTTCAAAAACAGTACGAACAAAATTGTGGGCTAACGAATGTTCATTATTGGGTTCATGTTTGTATATGGTAAATTTAGCACCGTCATAACGGTTCAGACCATCTTCTGTTGCAATCCAAATGAAGCCGTTCCGGTCTTGATATATTTGATTAATCAGACTACTGGAGAGTTCTTTGTCAGTAGTGAATAACTTAGGAGATTGTCCGTTTCATAACAAAGAAAACAATAATAATAGAAAAGTGAATACATTTTTCATAGTTATAGATCGTTGTTTGTTGTACAAAGAAAACTAAAAACCTAAATATAACCTAATAAAAAATGAATATTTTCATTAGGCTCCGGGAGTACAATCGGATGTTGTAACATCGTTTGTAAATAATGTAACATGAGAAAAGATTTATCCCTTCTTCTGTATTATTGTTTTCCTTCGATTGTATTTACAATATAGGTTTTACCCGCCTTTGTTTCGATGTCATATTCATAAACCTTCTGCAGTTTGGGAGATTGCGCACTTACCCCTTTGGCTACAAGAGGCCGTTTGATAGGAGTGGTGGCGAATAATCTATTTGAGCACTCTTTCCCGTTTACTTGTTTTAAGCCTTTCCCTTTCAGTGGGACATAAGACCGGATGCGGAGCGTACCGCCTATATTCGATCGGATGATCGCTTTATTTAACATATTGTTTTTCCAGTCCATATCGACAGTAAAGTTTCCACGTGCCACCAGCCCCTTCACACTTCCTTCTTCCCATGCATCAGGCAATGCTGGCAATAAATGCACGGCACCGTCATGACTTTGGAGCAACATTTCCGCTACTCCGGCTGTATAACCGAAATTACCGTCAATCTGGAAAGGCGGATGGGCATCCAGCATATTGGGATAGGTACGCCCGTTCGGATATTCTTTAGCCAAGTGATCGTTGGGCAATAGTTGAATCATATTTTTGATGATCTGGAAGGCATGGTTTCCATCCAGCATGCGTGCCCAGAAATTGACTTTCCAGCCGATACTCCAACCGGTAGCCTTATCACCGCGTTGCAGCAATGTGTTTCTTGCTGCCTGGAATAACTCGGGATTCGAGTATGGAGAAATTTGATTACTCGGATATAGCCCGTACAAATGTGAAATATGACGGTGCTCGTCCTTGGGATTGTCAACATCTTCAAGCCATTCTTGTAGTTGGTTATGTTTTCCTATTTGCATAGGTGGCAACTTCTCTAGTGTTTGTTTGAGGGAGTCTTGGAAAGAAGGGGCTTCACCTGCGATGTATGAAGCCAATAAGGTATTATGCAGTGCATCAAAGGCAATCTGGTTATCCATGGTGCAACCTGCCGTGATAGGACCGTGTTCCGGTGACACAGAAGGCGACACTACCAACCATTTATACACTGGATGTTCTACCAAGAAATCCATGTAGAACTGCGCTGTTCCTTTCAGGATGGGATAGTACTCTTTCAGGAACTCTTTATTTCCTGTAAAGAGGTAATGTTGCCAGATATGTTGTGCTAACCAGGCTCCCCCACTAGGCCACATTCCGGCTGCAGCAAAGTCTACAACTCCGCAAATTCGCCATAAATCAGTATTATGATGCGCCATCCATCCCCTACAATCATACATAGTTCGGGCTGTTTCTGCTCCTGTGACGGATAAATCTTTCAACATAGAGAATAGCGGACTATGTGTTTCACTTAAATTAGTGACTTCTGCCGGCCAATAGTTCATTTCTGTATTAATGTTGATGGTGTATTTACTATCCCAAGGTGCATGAGTACTGTTGTTCCATATACCTTGCAGATTAGCCGGTTGCCCACCCGGTTGCGAAGAAGAAATCAGCAGATAACGTCCATAATGGAAAAGTAGAGCTGCCATTGCCATGTCTTCCCCATTTCCGAAGTTTTCAATTCGTTTGGGAGTCTCCAGTTGGGAAGCTTTGCCTGTCGGTAATGTAAGGCGTACACGGTCAAATTGTTTTTTATAATAAGCGATATGGCTTTTGAGAGCTTTTTCGTAAGGTATTTGCATTGCTCTTTTCAGATATTCGCTGGTCCGTCGGGATTCATTGGCGCTGACATCCTGGTAGTTTACGTAGTTGGTTGCTGCCGATATATAAAGGGTGGCTTCTGTTCCTTCATTAATTTGGAGCGTATTTCCTGCCGGGCGGAGAGTGCCATTCGTTTTTACCTGGATTTGACATTCTGCCCGTAGTGCGGCTTTCAAACCTTCCTGCTCTTTCCCTTGACAGGTGACGGTCAGCTGATCATTCTGAACATTCACCTTATGTACTAGAGGGAAGTTATATGCAATAGTAAAGTTCAGTGCGTTTGCTTTACTTGCTTTGATATGCATAATAATGACATTATCAGTAAATGATGCAAAAGTGGTACGGGTATAAGTGACGTCATCCACTTGATAACGGGTAGTTGTCGTTGCATTCTCCAGATTCAGATCGCGGTAAAAGCCGGATGCGTTTTGGTGTTCCGGAAATTCCAGGTAAAGACTACCTAATGTCAGATAGCTCATTCCGTGTTGCTGGGTTAAGAAGTTGGCGTCAATGAGTCTTTGCGCTTCCTTGTTTCTCCCTTCAAAAATCAGTTTGCGTACAACCGGTAGCACATGTACGGCATTCGGGTTATTATTATTGTATGGAGAACCTGCCCAAAATGTTTCTTCGTTGAGTTGTAATTCTTCGCGTTCGATTCCGCCATATACCATGGCTCCAAGACGGGAGTTGCCAATAGGGAGAGCTTCCGACCAATTTTGTGCAGGTTGACTATACCACAGTTTCAGGTCCTGTCCTGAAACAAGGTTGCTTATTAATAGGAATAATACAAAAAAAGTGTTTCTGTTCATATTGTATGGATTTGTAGCAAAGGTAGCTCATTTCCCAATACAAAAGGCAAAAAACTGTTTCTGAAATCTACCTTGGAAGTAACTTCTTTCCATATTTATGTTACTAATATATATGTTGTATGTTCCAAATGATAAAATAATAACTGCCGGTTTCTTTTTGATTTATTATCAGCCTTGCCCTCTTGTCAAGTAGCTTGTTTGCAAGCTGATTAAGTAGGGAGGTATAAGAAGGGAAGCTGGTATAGTTGCGTTGGGATGCCGGTATCGTTCCATTAAAGTACCGGTATCATTAATTTCCCACGGCCGTGACAAGATCTTCCCACGGCCGTGGTAGGAACTCGTCACGGCTGTGGGAAGAAGCTACCACGGCCGTGAAGAATTAAGTATACCGGTATCCTGATCGAACAATAGTTATTGAATGATATAAGTATGCCGGTTGTATGACGGATGTTTAATGGAGGCTTTTCTTGAAAAGTAAGTAAAGCTGGATAGGAGATATGGGAGAGCAAAATCATAAAATAATAGGCTGACAATAAAACTTATAAAATGTTATTGTCAGCCTATTGTCAGGGCTTATTGTCAGCATCTAATGGGTTGAAAATCATTTATCTAATGAATAGGAATGACGGCTGACAATAAGAACTGCAAAATTTATATGTAAATATAATCAGTGTGTAGTAATTGACTTGTCTCTACATTGATCTTTTTATCTATTATCTCTCTTGCTTTTCGATTCATTCATAAACAGATAAGATTTCTTGTAGCCTCCGTAGTCTACAACCAACTTTTCCAGTACGATGCCCGGATCAAGAGGTTTGAAAATTAGTGTCTGCATGCCGTCTGATGTATTCGGCACATTCAGTTTGACCTTTTTCTCGACGATACGTCTTGCAACTGTCGGATAGTATATGCTATACACATTTTCGGGAAGTTCATTCAAATTCTGATTGAAATTGATAGTCTGTTCCTTCGCCCCTTCGAATCCGATACTGTACTCATGCCCTTTCCGGTCGTGGAAAGCAAGAGTCGATTTCACTATCACGTGAACAGTCACTTTGTCGACTCCTTTAGGCAATTTTATTTTGTAGGAGATAGAAGCTCCGTCGGTCGGCTGGGTATAAGGCATCAGAGCCATGCCGCTAAGGGTTCGTCCCATGTAGGGGATCACTGTCCATTCCGTACTTGGTGCTGCTTTAGTGCTGTAATAGTGTTCGGCCTCCATAGCTACATATCCGTCTTTCCCGGTGAAGACGTATCCACCGACAGCCTTTTCCGGATTTTCGATTCGGTAGGTTTGTGGTAGTGTATCAGCGGGGAAATTATCATTCCATGAGGTATAACCGATATGTTTCTGAATCATCATGTTCTTCCATTTGCCGCCGGACATAACGTTGTTATAATCGTCACTCAACGCTTTATCCCGTGCAAAAGCCTGTTCCACTTTATCTGCCCATTCGTTAGCTTGCGGATTGTTTTCTTTGTACAATTTATGGTTCATGGCTTGTGCATAATACATCTCGTACAGGTTTGCCATGGCTTGAACAGGGAAGAGGATTAATTGCTTGTAGGCATCTTTATATTCTGGTTTCAATGATATGTATTGTCTCAAAGCTTCCGCTTCCAGTTTCAGATATTCATCAGATACTTGTTTCCATTCGCCGGTCTCCAGGTTATAAGTATTCCGGTCGAGCATTTCTCCCGTTACGCGACCGTTATATTTGCTGTACAGGTTTAAGATTCGCATAGCTTCATCCGCTTGATCTTCGCCAAACTGCTGTGCGCAGAAACGACGGGGATGATCCAGCAAGTTAGAGACGTTGAATTGCTTGGGATTCCATGCCATATCCATGAAAAGCGTGATCGGATATTCCATTGGTTTCAAATCGCCTACATTCAGTATCCACAGCTTTTCTACTCCGTAATCGTATGTGAGTTGAAGTTGCTCCCACATATTTTGTATAGGGGTTACGTTCAGCCATTTGGAGTTTCTCGGAGCACCTACGTAGTCTACATGGTAATACATGCCCCAACCGCCCGGATGCTTACGTTCCTTGGCATTTGGCAGACGGCATACATTGCCCCAATTGTCATCACATAATAGCATGATAACATCATCGGGCACACGCATACCTTTATCATAGTAATCCAGTACTTCTTTGTATAGTGCCCAGACTTGCGGGGTTTCTTTGGCAGGACGTTTGGTGACTTCTTCAATAATCTTGCGTTGATTTTTGACTACATTTTCCAGCAGTTTCACGTTGGTGTTTTCGCTCATGGCTGCGTCACCGTCTCCGCGCATACCGATGGTTACGATATCTTCTGTGCCCTGCATCCGTTCGATGCCTTCACGGAAAAACTGATCGATCACTTTTTGATTGGTCGCATAATCCCATGCTCCATATTCTTTGCGCTTGCGTGACCATTCTTGATGGTTGCGTGCCATCGGTTCGTGGTGGGACGTGCCGATGATGATTCCCATTTCATCAGCAGTCTTACTATTCTGCGGGTCGTCAGCATAGAAAGCCCAGCTCCACATGGCGGGCCAAAGGAAATTACCTTTCAGGCGTAGTATCAATTCGCAAACTTGTGTATAAAAACGGTGGTCACCATAGTTTGTGCCGTAGGTCTGTTTTACCCAACCGGTCAGACAGGGCGCTTCATCATTGAGGAAGATGCCGCGGTAGGTCACCGCAGGTTCTCCGTCTGTATACTGTCCCGGCTTTACATATACATTCTGTTGCTTTCGGATAGGGACGTCTGCCCACCAATACCAGGGAGATACCCCTATTTGTTCGGAAAGTTCATAGATACCATAGATCGTACCGCGTCTGTCGCTGCCGATGATAACCACTGCTTCATCTACTCCTTCACAGGGATTAGTGACAACTTGCAGGATATATTTCTCGTTTTTCCCTTCCAGCTCTTTTTTATCTATTTTGTTTGCAGCTATCAGTTTTTTTACAAAAGGAGTACTATAGGTACCTACAATGACACAGTGTTTCGAACTTACGTTTGTTAAGAGCACAGGCTTCGTTCCGCATACTTGCAGTATATCTTGTTGAAGATTGCCGACAGCTATCATTACCCCTTTGTCTTCGGAAGAATCTACATATATCGGACAAGGAACTCCGTTGGCAATCAACGGAAAATGATTACCGGCCGGTGTGAATATTACAAATTGTTCAGCGGCAAATGCCGCTATACTCACAACAGAGAGGTAGAAGAATAGAAATAATCTTTTCATGGTTTCAATATTTAATAATTTGTTGTTAATCATTGATCTTACGTTTCACTGTAATCGGATATTCTACTTTGCAGATAATTGGTAATTGAAAAGTATATAACAGCAGGCTCAAAATGATGCAAATATCCTTCTTCATAAATACTATATTTAATGAAATTATTTTCTTTGTGTCTTAAATTCCAAAAATGGTTTATTTTTTGTCTGTACTGTGACACGATGCAAAGATAGTTGGTATTGATAAGAACGGGCTTTGGGTATGTTTCAATTATTTATACTGTTGATACCAATCTACTTTTTCTTGAAGTTTTTTCTTCGGAGATAAAATGAAGAAGTGTGAACAAACTGCTTTGTTCAATAAATGTTTTTGATTTTGTTTCAAAATCTTTTTGTATTGTATCTATGAGGCTGTCGGATGAATAATGATGGTTAATGTGTCATATTCCGTATTAATAAGATTGGTATGTGATGCGTATAATATAAGTTGGTTAAACAAGAGTAAGTAGAGATTTTAATGATCTTGAGAATATCGGTAAGCGTCAATTGCATTCTTAACCGAACCGTGTAACAGTAACAATTTTTGTGCATGGTCATGATTTAATCCTAGTTCCTCCATAATCATCCTGGTGCCTCTTTCTACCAGTTTATGATTACTAAGCTGCATGTTTACCATCTTATTTCCTTTCACCCGTCCGAGTTGAATCATGACAGAGGTGCTAATCATATTCAGAATCATTTTCTGTCCGGTACCCGATTTCATCCGGGAACTGCCTGTCACATATTCCGGCCCTACAATCATTTCGATGGCTACATCCGCTTCTGCTGCCATTGGAGAATCGGGATTACTGGTGATACAACCTGTCAGGACACCGTGTTTACGGGCTTCCCGCAAAGCACCGATTACGTACGGGGTAGTGCCGGAAGCGGCAATGCCGATAACGGTGTCTTTTTCGTTGATCTGGTGTTCGACGAGTTCTTCCCAGCCGCGATTTTCATCATCTTCGGCTCCTTCTACCGGATTGCGCAGGGCTGTATCGCCTCCTGCAATCAGTCCGATAATCCAGTTGGGAGACATACCGAAAGTAGGAGGAATTTCGGAAGCATCCAATACTCCCAGGCGACCGCTTGTACCGGCCCCCATATAAAAGATGCGTCCGCCTTGTTTCATGCGGGGCACAATCTGATTGACAAGCTCTTCAATTTGTGGAATAGCCTTTTGTACGGCTAATGCTACTTTCTGATCTTCCTGGTTGATATCTTCTAATATCTCTCGCACAGATTTCTTTTCCAGATGATCGTAAAGTGACGGTTGTTCGGTTATCTGCATTTTTATAATTACTGGTTATAAATTACAATAGGTAAAAGAATTATTGTTGATGGTATTGAATCAGTCCTTCCATCGGACTTTGAAGAATCTTACCGATCTGAATACCTGTTGTTTGCGCAGCCTCCTGCAAAACCTCCTTGTAACAGTGAGCTACGGAACCAATAAAATGTACCGGATATTGCTTATAATCATATTGCATCACGTTTCTGCGGAGAAAAGCGATAAAGCTGTTGAGCACTAGTGAACGGATAGCCGGTTCTTCCAGATGCTGTGCAAGGAAAGGGGAGAGACTAGCCAGAAAACGGTTCGGAAAGGGTTGGCGGTAAACGCGGTCGATGATTTCGGGAGCCGTCAGGTCGAAATGTTTTAAGAAAGCTTCTTTGATGGCGGGTGGAAGCTGGTTTTTCAGTACATCGCCTACCAATAGTTTTCCTAAGACTGCGCCGCTTCCTTCATCTCCCAGAATGAATCCAAGAGGGGAGATGTTGTTGACAATCTCTTCACCGTTGTAGAAACAGGAATTGGAACCTGTGCCGAGGATGCAGGCAATCCCAGCTTCATGTCCGCATAGTCCGCGGGCAGCGGCAAGCATATCCGAGTTGGCTTTGATGTTCCCGATGACGGGCAGGCTGTCGGCAATAGCCCGCCGGAGGACGGGAGCCTTTTCGGGAGTGCATCCTGCACCATAAAAAAAGACGGAGTTGATTGTTCCTTCCGGTAGTTGTGGCAGGAGGGAATGTGTCAGCTCTTGTTGAATTTCTTCTTCTGATTGGAAGAAGGGATTAATCCCTTTCGTTCCAATTCGTTTGATTGGGGTGCCGTTGAAAACGATGCACCAGTCGGTTTTGGTAGAACCACTATCTGCAATGAGTATCATATCTTTGAGTTTTTTATTGTTTCTTTCCGAAAGAATCCTCCAGTCGGTTGCGAATCATTAATGAGGCGACGATACCGGGCAGGGTACAAATACAAACCCAGATAAAGAAGTTTGTGTATCCGAGATGTTCCTGTATCCATCCGGCAGGCATACCGGGAATCATCATGCCCAGTGCCATAAATCCGGTTCCGATAGCATAGTGCGCCGTTTTGTGTTCACCTTCCGCTATATAAATCAGATATAGCATATAAGCGGTAAAGCCGAAACCATACCCCAACTGTTCGATCGCTACACAAATGGCTATAAATATAGGATTGTCCGGGGTGGCGGCAGCCATCCATACATATAATAGATCGGGAATGTTGATGGCTAATGCCATGGGTAATATCCATTTCTTGAATCCGTCACGGGAAACGAGGAAACCACTAATGATTCCACCGAGCAATAAAGCTATGACACCTATGGTACCGTAGATCATTCCGACAGTTGCTGTGGATAAACCCAGTCCACCTTTATCGGTCGTGTCGAGCAGGAAAGGAGAAGCTATTTTGGCTAACTGTGATTCTCCCAACCGATAGGTGAGGAGGAAAAAGAACATGAGACCGAGGTTCTTTTTCTGAAAGAATGTGACAAAGGTCAGGAGAAAATCCCCCAACAACTTACCCGGTGTGAGTCCGGGACGTTTAATGTCCGAATCAGGATGGGGGAGGATAAGTCGATGATAGATAGTAAGAGCCAGAAATAATCCGGCAAGGAGGTAGAATGTAATACTCCATGCCAAGGGAATATTGTTCTGTGATGTTTCCAGCCATCCTGCCAGCATGACTAGAATTCCCTGCCCGAAAATATTGGCAAGCCGGTAAAACGTATTTCGAATACCGACAAAGAAAGATTGTTCTTTATTATTGAGCCCGAGCATATAGAAACCGTCTGCTGCGATGTCATGCGTAGCGGAACTGAACGCCAGCAGCCAGAAAAAAGCAAGAGTCAACTGTACATAATGGGCAGTCGGAATAAAGAAGGCTATCCCCGCAAATCCGGCAGCGATGAAACCTTGCATGGCAATAATCCAGGCGCGTTTCGTTTTCACCAGGTCGACGAAAGGACTCCATAGCGGTTTGATAGTCCAGGGAAGATAGAGCCAGGAAGTATATAAGGCTATTTCCGTATTGGATAATCCCAAACGCTTGTACATGATAACAGCAATCGTCATTACCGCTACGTATGGCAGCCCTTCTGCGAAGTAGAGGGTGGGTATCCAGCTCCAGGGATTTCTTTTTGTAGTGGGTGTTGTCATGGTATTATTCTTTTTTATTGATATTGTTTTTCGAGTGTACTGCCGGGGTAATAGTGAGACAGTATTTCTTCATATTTGTAACCTTGCTCTCCCATTACGGCAGCACCAATCTGGCAAAGTCCTACTCCATGCCCCCATCCGGCTCCGGTAAGGATGAATCGTGAAGGGATTTTATCCTCTTTATGTCCTTTTTCCTCATATTCCTTGTCTACTACGAAGGCGGAACTATACAGATGGGAAGTAGATAAGGTACGGCGTATTTCCAGTTCTTTCCCGATAATAAGCGTTCGCAAGGTTCCTACAATTTTCAATCGGACAAGACGTCCGGATGTTCCCCGTTCTACAGGAATTAAATCAATGATTTGTCCGAAATCAATCCCTGAACGTTGATGAATCAGTTCTGAAAGCTCCTGCTGCGAATAACTGACTTTCCAACGATAGAAGTCTGCTGTTTCCTGATCGTAGTTGTTTAGTACTTGGCTTAGAATTTTCTTATCCTGCGTATTACAAAAAGCAACAGGTGAGGTACGTATCCATTTATCAGCTTCCGCCTCTATGGTCAAATCGGGAAGTTGTTTTTCAGTCTTGCTATCCCGTTGTCTGATTAGATAAGGATGCTTTATGTTTTCCCAACAATTTTGGAACTCTTCAAAAGCTCCGCCACAACATTTAGAGAAACGGGCATCACAAATCGCTCCTTTATACATCAGCACTTCCCCCCGCGTGGCGGAGACTGCTTCGATGGCTTGTGGTGTTGAGGCTCGTGTAATTCCCTGATAACGCTGGCAATGATCATCGGCACATACATCGAAATTTCTATGTGCTTCATGGTCATACCACTTAATAAATGAAGAATTAGGAATGAAGAATGAAGAATTGGCTGCGCTGTCTTTTTGCAAAGTTCTTTTAAATTCTTCATTTTTCATTCTTAATTCTTTATTTTTTTCGAGTAGCCAGCTTCGGGAGATGACGGCGTGAGCCTTTAGTAGTTCTAAAGAAGCTGTTGCGCTCATCTCTGATGAAATTACACTGGTAAGATATTCTTCAATGGAAATCACATTGATGGCGGTTAGTTGTTCTCCTTCGATGATAATCTTTAATTCCCCTTTGAATTTCTGGACTTCTTTGCGTTCCCAATGGAAGTTGATTCCGATGGTCACATCTTTCAGTTCAAAGAAAGCATGTGCATTTTGTGGAGGAATGAAGGATAATTCGTCGTACTCTTTCCCTTGCCAATGAATCTTCCCATCCTGATAAATAACTTTCTGTGTCCCGGAAATTTCCGTTCCGACAGAAGAACTAAATTTCACCGGGAAAGAGAATTCAATCTCTTTCCCGGAAAGGATACCAACTGTTATTTGAGGTTGAGTCATAATACAGCCTTAATACGTTCTAATATTTTTTGCAGTTTTTCTTTGGATATAGATATTTCCCGATAGATCTCATATACCTTTTCAGGAGTCAGTTTCTCCATATCCTCTTCACGTACTATAGGGAATATGCCGTTCATTTCAGCAATAGCAGGACTGATGATAATTTGTTCGTCCCCTTTTGCGTAATAGCAGTCAGGACGATGTTTGCTGCGTAAGAAGATAATACAATTGTAAGGGTGTTCGGCCACTGACTCAAATTCATCGTCATAGTTCTTTCCAAAATCCTCTTTGGTGCGTTCCAAACCATACCAGGCAAGAATATTCATCATTGGTTCTTTTCCGTTATTATTGGCAGCTAAAATGTCGTAAATCAGATGAAAGGTTTTCGACATTGTTGTCTTGTTTTTCGCCTGAATCCTGATGAAACTGTACGGGAAATCTTCATAACTAATTTGCACCTTGTCGTTATCTATTAAATCTATGTGATCGCAATATGGTCCTTGCATTCTTTCCTCTTTACTGCAAGCTTGAAAATGGGCATGATCGGGAGCGGAAGCTCCAGATTCCGGTCCATTATACAAAAGGAAGTATTCTTCCATAATGTCGGTGAGTTCTATCATATCTTTAAAACGCCCGGCTATGGATTGTGACTTGTGTTCCTTATCTACAATTGTAAAGTGGTGTTTAAATATGGGATAGGGATTAACCAGTATCTGATAATTCCTGTAACTGATGAACTCTTGTTCCTGCGGTCGGTTTGTTTGGCAGAGGAAGCAAGGCCGTGAGTGAATGGAGGCAGTATCTGTCTGTGCGGTAGCCGAAAGAATACGTTTCGGATTAAAGAATAGTTTCGCACTTAAACAATTGTTACCAAACCACTTGGATATTTTTTTTGTTCGTGACCGATACTGTTCCAGTGCTTGGTAATTTTCTTTGGCTAGTTCCCAAGAAAGAGTTTGCTTTTGGAATAACTGTTCGATACTTTGCTGAATTTCCTCTAATGTCGTTTTTTGTTGCAGGATGCGCTGTTCCAATTCCCACGTACGAAGCCGGTCTTTATATAGATTATTCTGGTTGATTTTCTCAACAGGCAGTGCAGCATCCGAGTTGCCTTCCCAACGGCGACAAAGGTAAATCACGTCGTATATTCTGCCTATCTGATAATCGTGTGAAATTTTCAATCCAAGGGCATAATCTTCTCCATAGCTTGTGTTCGGGACTTTGATTTCCCGAAGAATGGGCGTGTAGAATGCACGGGGAGCTCCCAGACCGTTGATACGTAATGCATTATTTCGTCCGTTGTCGGGCGTCCATTCCTTATGATCGATGATGCCGGGGGCAATTTCCTGCATATCAAAGTTAGTCATCATATAAGTGCCGATTACCATTGCACATTTCTGTGTATAGAAAGTATCAATGATGATTTGCAGGCTATGTTCGTCTTTTCCCTTCCATTCTTCACGATGATGTTTTAGACTGATATAGAATT
>OFCJ01000845.1_pt1 | contig 14289 bp, 9 predicted proteins | sample 1520791 | NCBI WGS metagenome assembly OFCJ01 (sample SAMEA2699027, study PRJEB24076) | metagenome | biome: Human gut stool | place: Spain | collected 2012-01-21 | reverse complement strand
CGTTTGAAAGAAATGGGAGTCTCTGGTTACAGTATAGAGAATGTTTCTCAAGTACAGGATAAAAATGGAGAATGGCGACCGATAGATTCAGACAAGGATCCTACTGTAATCCTATTACACTATCCGTCAATTCTTGAAGATACTATCAATTATATTCCTCCACGTGTAAAGATTGAGATTAGTTGTCTTTCAATGGATGAACCAACGGAATTACGACCAATTCGTTCTTTAATCGGTGAAAGTTTTGATGGCGAAGATACTGACGCAGAAAGTCTTGTTAGAACAGTAGTTCCTTCTCGCACATTCCTTGAAAAACTATTTCTTTTGGCGGAAGAATTTCAAAAAGAAAAACCTCGGAGCGTACGAATGTCACGACATCTGTATGACTTGGAAAAACTGATGGATACAGAGTATGGTAAAGAAGCGTTGTCGAATCGCGAACTTTATGATGCCATTGTTGAACATCGTAAGGCTTATTATGCTTTGAAGTATGTAAACTATGATTCACACACCCCATCAACCATCAATTTTACGATACCTGAATCGGCTATGGAGGCGTGGCAAGATGACTATGCCGATATGAGACGGTTCTTCATCTATGGTGAATCTTTAGAGTTTGATGAACTTATGCAGAAAATGAGAGAGTTGCAAGAAAGAGTGAGGATTATGTAAAGAGTCCAACCACCGAACAAACCTGTACCAAATTACTGAAAATGTAAAAATCAAACTTGTAGGCAAACTTTGATAAAATACTTATCTCCTTCCTGAAGATGGAATTTACATTATTCCAACAGGATTTTGAAGCAATAAGAGATTATCAGAAAACTATGGTGAAACTACATATGTCTTAAACGAATAATAATACGAATTATATATGAAAATACAGTCTGTTCATATTAGAAATTACCGAAAATTAAAAAATTGTCATATAGACTTTGGAGAAAAGGAAACTGTTTTCGTTGGTGCTAATAATAGTGGCAAGACTTCTGCTATTAGTGCTATTGTTTGGTTTCTAAAGAATACAGATAGATTCACTTTAAAAGAGTTCACCGCAACCAATTGGGCATCAATTAATAAAATTGGTGATAAATGGCTCGAACATGATTCTGTAGATGAAGCATTACTGAGTTCTCACCAATGGGATAACATTGTACCATCAATGGATGTATGGATAAATGTGGAAGATGGAGAACAGTATCGAGTGAATCACTTAATACCATCGCTTAGTTCTTGGGATGGTAAAAAGGTTGGTGTCCGTGGACAATATGAGCCCAAGGATGTAACAAAACTCTACACAGTTTATAAGGAAGCCAAGATGAAGGCAAAAACTTTAGAGGGTACTGAAGAATGGAAAAAAGCTGGTTCTCCTGAATTATATCCCAAAAATTTATGCGATTTTTTAGGTAAAGGCTCAAACCTTAGAGAGTATTTCGATGTGAAATACTATATCATAGATCCGGCTCTTGATCCTGATAACGAAGACGAAGTGCAAATAACACCAGACAATGAGATAGGCAACAACCCACTTGACGGACTAATTAAAGTAGATACCATATTGGCTTCAAGAGATTTCTCTGATCCGGAAGGGCAAACAGACAGTGATATAGATACGTTGTCGAAACAGTTCCAACAATACTATAAGAGTAGTGACCAAGAAGATGAAGAATTGACATGTGAAGGGTTGAAACTTCTTGGAGATATTGTAACAGCGAACAAAACATACGATGAAAAATTAAAAAAGACTTTTGAGGTTCCTGTCGGCGAGTTGAGGAACATCAATTATCCTGGATTCCAGAATCCAGAGATAAAAATACGAAGTAAAATTCAGATTGAGGAAGCCATAAAACATGACTCAGCAGTTCAATTCTCTATTCAAGGTATGGAAGAACTTGTACTTCCAGAGAAATATAATGGTCTTGGTTATCGGAATCTTATCTCTATTTATTTGAAACTGATAGACTTCAGAGAAAAATGGCTGAAGGCACTAACTGATGGAGAAAATATAGAACCTATTCATTTAGTATTTGTAGAAGAACCTGAAGCACACCTACATGCTCAGGCGCAACAAGTGTTTGTAAAGAAAGCATTTGAAGCCCTGTGCTATAATGAACTAATAAAAAGGCATCCTTGGTTAAAAACGCAGCTTGTGTTAAGCACACATTCAAATCACGTTGTAAATGAACTTGACCTAAATTGTATGCGCTATTTTAAGCGAGTGATAGATGGCAATGATAATAAAATACCTATCTCAAAAGTCGTAAACTTATCGAGTACGTTTGGAAAAAATGAAGAAGAAACTAAACAGTTTGTGACGAGGTATATACGTTTAACTCACTGCGATATATTCTTTTCGGATGCTGTTGTTTTGGTTGAAGGTCCAGCGGAAAAGATACTTGTCCCCAGCTTTCTCGTAAAAGCTGGATTAGATTCTTATTATATTTCTGTCATAGAAGTGAATGGCCGTCATGCACATAGTTTCCGTAAACTTATTGAAAAGATTGGAATTGCAACCTTGATTGTGACGGATATAGATGCGACTGAAACAAAAGTAGGAGAAGACGGGAAAGAAAGACATCCGTCCGTGCTTACAGCCAAAGGGAAAGGTTATAAAACAGGTAACCCTTCAATTAAAAGTTGGCTTTCAGGAAAAGAACAAATCGACGATTTGTTGGTACTGGATGGAAAAGAAAAGCTTGTAAATAATGTAAGAATAGCATTCCAAACACCAGTGAACGTCAAGTGGGATAAGAATAAAGATGACTTGACTGAAGTATGTCCCTACACATTTGAAGATGCATTGATATTTACTAATCTTGAATTATTTCGACAAGAAGGATTAAAGAAAATGGGTGCTATTACCACAATAGCGAATCTGTTGAGACATAGTGATTCTGCTAATGAATTACAAAATAAAATATTTGAAAAATTAGAAAGCAAAAGTGGTTTTCAGAAGGCGGACTTTGCTATTTCTCTGCTATATAAAGACGATTTTGCCGATTTAATTGCCCCAGTATATATTCAGGAAGGTCTTGAGTGGATGAAGTCATATTTAGATTCTAATGGTAACAAAAATGGAGAATAATATAGATTTTCAAGTAGATGAGACACTGGAAAAGTGTATTCTTTCAACACCGCGTAAAAGTTTCTTTCTTTTTGCAGGAGCTGGTTCAGGGAAGACTTACTCTTTGGTTCTTCTTTTGAAAAAAATACATAATAGTATTGGAAAAGACCTTCTGTCGCAAGGAAAGAATGTCGCTGTTATTACCTTTACTAATCCTGCCTCAGATGAGATAATCAATCGTTTGGATTATAGTCCCATTTTCCATATTTCAACAATTCATAGTTTTGTTTGGGATGTTATAAAGCATTATCAGGCAGATATTAAAAGATTGTATTGTTTTTATATTGAAGAAGATTTAAAAGTGTTGGGAAAGAAGTTAGAAGACACCAAAAATAAGACTACCAAAACATATTTTTCCAATGTGGAAAAATATGAGTATCAAAAAGAGAGACTAGCAAAAGCACAAACTATAGAAAAGTTTGTATATAACCCCAATGGAAGTAACCCAGAATATAATGCATTAAAACATGCTGATGTTATTAAGATATCAGCACAAATGATAATGGCTAATCCGATGCTGCAGCGTATTATAGCACAGCGTTACCCGATTCTCTTAATCGATGAAAGTCAAGATACAAAAAAAGAGCTGGTAGATGCATTTTTTAAGATACAAGAAAATTTTGCAAGTATCTTTACATTGGGGCTTATAGGTGATCAAAAACAGCGAATCTATACAGACGGCAAAGACAATATGCTAAGTATTATTCCCAAAGATTGGGAAAAGCCTGTAAAGAAAATGAATTACCGTTGTGCGAAGCGAATAATCCAGTTGGCTAACACTATTGGAAAGGATATTGATATTCATGCAGAACAAAATCCACGTGAAGATGCTAATGATGGTTTTGTTCGACTTTTTGTAGTGCAACAACATGAAGGTATAAACAAAGATGAAGTGGAGCAAACCATAATGAAGATTATGAGTAAGGATGCTGAAGATGAAAAATGGACGGGCATAGACGCTGATGTAAAAATACTGACACTTGAACATATGATGGCTGCCCGAAGACTAGGGTTTGATAGTTTTTTTGCCCCATTTAATAAAGTCTCAAAATATCAAATGACATTCCTTCAAGGTGCTGTACCAGAAATAGATTTTTTCACCAAGATCATACTCCCCATTGCTGAATCCATGAAAGGCGATGGACGTGTTGCATTAGAAATTCTGAAAGAATACTCTCCTTTATTGAGTAAGCAGAATACTGAGAAGCCATATGAACTTTATTTGAAATGCAGAGAAAAAGCGGTAGATGTTGCATCTATGGTAAATGAGAATAAAACCATACGTGAAATAGTTAAAATAATATCTGACTCTCAACTAATAAATCTCCCTAATGTGGTTGATAGAGCTAGTAATTTAGTTAGTGATGATGTAAAGGAGTCAGATGATGAAGAGTTGACAGCTTGGGTCAATACAATGGATTTACCTATAGAAGTAATAAGAAAATATGATGATTATGTGAATCATAGAACTAGATTTGACACACATCAGGGAGTTAAGGGTTTAGAATTTGATAGAGTGTTGGTTATTATAGATGATTCCGAAGCAAAAGGTTTTATGTTTAGTTATGACAAACTATTTGGTGTCAAAAATTTATCAGAAACGGATATAAATAATATGGCGGAAGGAAAAGAAACATCTATCAATCGTACACAAAGATTATTTTATGTTACTTGTACCCGTGCAAAAAAATCATTGGCAGTTGTAATGTACACTAATAACCCTGAGAAAGTTAAAGAAGAAGTCATTCAAAAAGGTTGGTTTAAAGAGGAAGAGATTGTGACAATTTAGTGCCCATTGTAATAATAAATTCGGCGTTCACCCTCAATAAGTGAACGCCGAATTATTATTATCCTATTGTATTCATGCCATCTATCAAGTCTTGATAGGTAGCCACCTTGTGGTACTTCTTATTGGCTGTGGAGATGGAGTTGAAAGTTTCTCCGCACAGTCAATTTTGGCTCGCTCGATGGCAGACAAGTCCATCGACGACATTGAGCCTTTGGTCTCGGCTACGAAGAAGATGTGCTAACCTTCTTAATGGACCAATTGGGAACAAAGTTGCTTATTGAGAATGCGAAGGAAGAAATTAATTAACCTATTACGCAATGGGGTACTCTTAATTCACATTATCTTTGTTTGCTATATTATAGTAGGTAATACTTTTGTAGTATACTTATTCTATACTTTTAAACTGTGTTTTAAGCTCATTATAATCGAACACATAAATATCAATATCAGGCGCAATTGATTGATAGTATTCTTTGATATTTTTACTAACTGCATCAGTATATTTTTCCAAAACAAATACAATTATAATGTGTGGATTCTTTTTTAAAAGATTCTCCTTATATCTAAGAACTTGCTGATATGTATCTCTTAATCTATTAATGGTAATATTATTCTTTATATACTTACACTCAACAAGATATATTCTATCACTAATTGCACCTATTGCATCATACCTATATTTGCCAATTTTTACTTCCTCTGTAAACTTTGTATTGTAAATTGTATTTAACTTTTGTATTGCTAAATGAGCTGAGTTTTCTGCAGAAAACGCTAATGCACAAATATTTGATTTCTCGTTTTTAATAACTTCTTCAGAATCCTCTATATTTATGGGCATTTGCTCTTCGTATTTAGAATTCTCTTTTGCTTTACGTTCTGCGTTTGTGAGTTTGACAAAATTATCCTCATTCTTAAAATCGGTAGGACCATACAATTTCTCATGATGATAGCAAACCAATAATACAAAAACAACGAAAATGACTACAGGGAAGATAATAATAAACCAAATAAATGGTAGTCGTTCTTCAGCACCATTTAGTTTATCTAGCCCAATGGAGAATACAAGCCCAGCTATCAAATAGCATATAGTAACAAATAACGCAATTACTCCAAGAGGATTTCTTAAAAAATTCTTTATATTATCCTTGTTTAGCATAGTTTCTACATCCATTATTCTTTTATGTTTTCTGCAAAATTACTTATAATTTCTCAAATCTGTAATTTTCAATTGAGAATAATTATCTTTGCGGAACTATAACAATAATTTTATTAGTGAAATGGATATGAATAATATGCAAAAGACACCGGAACAACAGATAGATGATGCAGTAAAAGTTTCAAAGGCGCTATTTTTACCTATAGCCAGAAACTCACAAGAAGCAGAGAATATTGAACGGAATATAGAAGCCGCAGGAGATCATTTGAAATCTTTAGCTGCTATTGTTAATGATGCAAATTTATTCAAGGCCCTGTTTTATGAGATGATGTCTAAGATGAGATAACTAAATAGCCTATGTGGTCGCAGGCTATTTAGTTATAAAGGTTCTGAAATTATTATTCCATCTCCAAGAATCCCATTAGGAACGCATCTGGGAAGATGAATTTCTTTTCGCCGAGGGTGAATTTAATGTGAATAAACTTTTCGTTCTTGTTGATTTTTACAACGGTTCCTTTGCCGAATTTCTTGTGTACGACAGTACTATCAACACCGATTGATTCTAATTTGACTTCAAGGTCGTGTATTGGTTGTGGCTCTTGCAAAGGAGCATCAACCGCAGTCGGTTTCACAGGTCGTTCTTGAACGGTTGACTTTGCTTGCGATATTTTTACGATTGTTTTGCCATCTAATGGTTTTGCTACCCTATGAGTGGTTTCAATAGGCTCAGTAACTCTTGAATATGAACTATAATCAATCTCACTCATTGAGGATTGCTGGTTATAGAATAGTTTCTCATATTGAGTCTTGCGGATTGTGGTATCCCAGCCGCCGACCTCATCGTTGGTATGTTTGTCAATGCCGGTATAAGTAAGGCTTGCATCCGCGTAACGCTTGAATTTGAAGATGGCATCATTCATTAGCGGTGCGTTGAACACTCCCAATGAACAAAGCATATTGAAATCCTCAACGCTTAAGCCTGTTACCTTTTTGAACAAGCCCGGTTCTAACTGCGTGATTACATCTTTGAGACATCGTTCGCGGTAGTCGGTAAGGTACATAAATACAGGGATTCGGGTTGCAAACTTTATCAGTTTCTCTTGAATCTGCTTGCGTTTGCTCTTCATCTCCTTCTCTTCGACAGAGATTTCTTTCTTCTCCTTTGGTGTCGGGTCGGGATTTTCTTTCTTTGCCTTCTTGACTGCTTCGGACTTATTGATGATGGTGGTTAGGTCGCTGTTCAGGTTGCGGAAGCCCTCAATGTTCATCAAGGCTTTCATCGCTTCAGGACTTGCCAGCAAGCGTTTTAGCGTGTTGTTATCTACATTTACGAGCAAAGCAGACTCCCAACGTTTTGCCAACAAGGTAGCCGATGTTCCTGCCAATGCAATATCGAGAATGTCTTGCGCATCCACCTCTTTCATACTGCTGCCGTCGTAAGCAAGCACGGGTAAGAACTTTATAAATTCGCCTACCTTTGCTTCGGGGTTGCTCTCGTTTATATCCAAGCGACAACTATAATCCGAAATTTGTCGCAAGGCTCGGTCAAGTGCAAAATCGAATACATAGCACTCATTCTTCATTATGGTTTTGCTTCCTTCCTCATTCTTTACCTCCCAAGGACTCTGCACGCGGAACGCAGCCTGAAAATAGGTTTCAGGACTTTTCAAATTGCGGAGCATAAATATGCCGGTCCATGGCTTAACCGTTACACCCGTTGTCAGCTTACCGCAAGTAAGCGTAATGGTCTTTGTCTCCAAAGGGTCGCCCATATTTGCTTGAACAGGGTGCAGAGCATCAAGTCCTATACCTGCTGCTGTTCCGGCACAAACTACTACCTTATAGTCGTGGTAGAACTTGTTTTGCCTTTGAGCAAGCAGATTAGCCATTGCAAAGCACGAAGCCACATTTGGCAAAAACCACAATGTGTGCGAAAGCACATTAAGCAAGCGTGTATCGCTGAATGGCATTGGAGGTCGCTTGTCTTGTCCGAGTTTGAGGTCATCAACGCTTGCAGGAAGATACCCTCCACGAATAAGGTCGAGCCATTTCTGCACTTCGTTCTCATATTTGAATCGAGCAGATTCTCCTTTACCTTCTGCTGCAAAGAATAGGTTAAGGTCGAATTCATCAAATTCGCCTTGTTTGGCAACCTCTTGTATCTCATCGGGCATACGATAGGTAAGCATAACCATTCGTGGCAAGGCAAGATAAGGATTGTTGCTTCCTTTCCATTCTGCCTTTGCCCGTTGCTCATCGCTATATGTCCAGTTGAATATCTGCTCCTCGATGAACTCACCATTGTTTATGGCTCTGAACGGTGTGCCCGACAAGAAAAGATAATACTTTGTGGAGATAGGCAACCACGATTCATTGATAGCGTTGTTTGCCTCGTCCTTTTTGTATTTCTCGGCATCAAAATCTACTGTGCTTTCCTCGTCTTCTTTCTCGAATAGCTCTTTTGCACGCTCTTTCCATGCACCAAAGTGGTATTCATCGAAGATTACCAAGTCCCAATTGGTAGCATGTATAAACTCATTCTTGGTTTTGATTCCGCCACTCTCGTTTGTACCGAGCAAATCTTGGAACGAACCGAATACGACAATAGGACGCGACTTATCGGCACGCTTAAATTCTTGGTCTATGTTCAGGTTATTGTTGCGAGCATCTTTGTTTGAGATATATTGCCACCCCTCAAAGTCGATATGTGAAACAAGGTCTTCACGCCAAGCGGATTCTACAGCAGGCTTGAAAGTTAGGATCAAGATACGCGATAGTCCCATCTTCTTTGCCAACTGATACGAAGCAAAGGTCTTTCCGAAACGCATTTTTGCGTTCCAAAGAAACTTGGGTATGCGGTTAGGCTCTTCTTTCAGTGCTTGCTCAAAATAGGTTCTTGTTTGCTCCACTGCACGGAACTGCTCGGGGCGCATGGTAAAGTTTTGCGTTCTGTTCTCCTCGTTCGCAACCCCTGTGCGGAGCGACAAGATGGCAGCCATAACATCCGCAACCGAGCAGCGGAACCATTCATCAGTCTTGTCAAGTGGGTTAAGGCGTTTGCAGCCTTTGCGTTCAAGCAGGCGATGCACATCCTTGTCGGTAAAGCAAGAACCATCGTTGCTCATTGCCGACTCCACCAATACAATCTCATACTGTACTTTACTGGTGTGCAACTGCTCATCTATGCGTTCTTTGGCTGTGCGGTCGGTATAGCCTACTTTCAAGTAACCTTTGTGAGAATCAACTCCTATTAAACGATAGGCATATATCGTTGGAGTAACGTTTGGTCGTTGTGGGAAATAATTGTGTTCCATAGCATTACTCCATTGAAGTTATCATTGATTCAATAAATTCTATCTCTTCTTGGGCCAAATTGTATTTCTCATACAGTTCCTTGTCTGTCCAAGGTTTTGAGAAATCTTGAATGGGAACAAAGGAATATGTACTTTGCGTCATATTCTTATTCTTTCTTGCACCAACAAGGCATCTAAAGAACTTCGTTTCAATGTATGACTTTACATTTTTACATTCCTGTTCACTATCAAATGGACCTATTCTTAAAAAAGTTTCTGTACAAGCAGTGTTTACACCTGCAATTTCAGACTTTCCTAATATTCGGGCAGGGACAGGATAACCTATTTGCCCAGCTGCACCATCAGCCTTAGAGATAAATATCTTATGTCTTGATAATTCTTCAATATTTCTCTCTATATACGATTTATCAATGTTTTTATAAACTCGTTTTCCACTCTCCACACCAAAGATCTTACATGTATTGATTGTATTTTTACTTTCAACAAAAGAAGCTCTGAAATAATATGGATTTCTTGGGCTGACCAATGTGGAAAAACTTTCCTCATTGAAAGATGCTACCTTGCGAATAATTGATATTACCTCATTATATCTAATAAAGACATCTGCACCTTTTTCCAAGAGAGGTCGCTCTGACATTGCTGTAATCTTGTTTTGCGAATGAGAAAAAACTTTGCATAGTCCTTTTTGGTCTCGATTCCATAAGAAGTAACATACACCTCCTTCAATAGCAACACCAGGGAAACAGTCGTTTGCATTTCCGAAATCGTGAATCTCTCTAATATGTTCATCATGGAGCATTTCATCACGAAAATCATCTAGACCTTTACCACCTGTGAACCACCTTGATGGCACAATCATAGTCAGATAGCGAGGATTTAGTTTCTTAGCTTGCTGGATGAACTTATGATATATTGGCATCGCACTACTACCTGTTCCTCCTCCATCACTCATTTGATACGGTGGGTTGCCTATAATCACATCGAATTTCATATTGAATACCTTCTTTACATCTAAATTATGGATAAACTGATAAGCGTGGGTTTCGAGTTCTGCCCCACGATCGTACTCACTCTGAGAAGCACCGCAATAGATACATTTTCCATCTTTCCAAGTGTGCTTGATGCGCTGGTAGATGATATTTCCTTGTGGTTTGTCTTCGGGAAACTGATAGGCAGAAAACTCGCTACTTGGGAACTTGCTGCAATAGACACTTCGGCGAGAAAGCAGGCTTGTAAGTTCGGTAATAGCAATACCAAATAGTTGCTTTGAGAATATATGCTCTATACGCTTTTCAAGGTTGGGGATTTGCTGCTCAAGTCCTTTAATAAGTCGCTTGGCAATCTCGCGCAGGAAAACTCCGCTCTTGCAGCAAGGGTCAAGGAAAGTGGTATCGAGGTTCTCGAACAGCTCCTGTGGGAGCATATCAATAATCTTGTTTGCCAATTCGGGAGGGGTGAACACCTCATCATTACTAAGATTGGCAATGCACGAAAGCACGTCGGGATTATAGACGCTTTTGAACAAACTATTCTCCATAATCCTGTACTTTTTTGTAGTGAGTAATATATCTTCTCAGGAATATGCCGCCTTCCTCTTTTTGCTCCTCAGTGAGTGCGAAGAGATTACCTTCGCTATTGTCGTTATAGAGAAGAAGGTCGGACATGGTATAGTCGGAGCGTTGCATTTGCGTAGCACCAATTAGTGTCCATTCGGAAAAGACTATTGGTGCCGAAGTATCTTTGCCATTGGCATCTACGCACATCAGTGTTAAGGCATTTCCATTGATGATATTTCGGCTAATGATGAACTTGGCAGCATCGCGAGTCTCATCCGATGCCTCGTTTTTACAATGGTCGGTATATTCCTCGTTCCAGATTTTATAAAGACGCTCACGACAAGCAATCACATTGTCGTTCATTATATCCACACCGTAGAGGCTACCAATAGCGACAATGGCTTGTTTTTCATAATCACGAGGACTCTTTTTGTATTTCCTGCGAAGTTCGGCAAGTTTGCGTTTGAGTATAACAGCCAAGAAATTGCCATCACCGCAAGCCGGTTCCAAGAAACGGGAATCCGGTCGCAGGCATTCATTTGCAACGAGGTCGCACATAGCGTTTACCTCACGTTCAGCAGTAAAGACCTCGCCTCGTTCGGCTACACGCTCTTTAGATTTTATTTGACTCATATTCCATCTTCCTTTCTTCTCTATGTAAGAGATACTACGTCAGACGGAACTTGCTGATTATTAGGTGGTATTTCGTTTTGTTTATCTGCGTTTGCTAAACAATCGCACACAATTATATGGCTGTCAGCCTTTTTATTGGCTCCAAAATGGTGTTAGTTGCTTTATTTTGCGTAATTTTGCAGTAAATTAAGTATCTCTTACATAGAGAGCAATCATTTTGCTAAACATCTTCACTTCTTACAAATCCTTTAATATCTGAGCATTTGCTCTATCGACTACGGCATTATCCAATGATGCCAGATAGATTTGTGTTGTCATTTCTGAGTCGTGTCCCATACCTTCGCTGATAACCGAAATAGGAATGTTCTTGCTCTTGGCAATACTCGCCCACGAATGACGGGCTACATATAGAGTTAGAGGTATGGATAGCCCAACCATCTTTGCGATCTCTTTAAGCGATTTATTGGTACGATAAAGCATATTCTTATATTGACTTCTATCGTATGGATATTTGAGAATAGGCAATAAATACGGACTGCAATAATCAGTATCATACTTATCCACAATCTCCTGCATACACTTTTCCCAACGGATAAAGAGTTGTTGTTCTGTCTTGCGTCTGCGATATGATAGTATGCCATTAGATAGGTCTTTCTTCTTGAGGTATGCCATATCAATAAATGACATTCCACGAGTGTAGAACGAGAACAAGAACATATCACGGGCAAAGTCCAATGATGGTTGCAATGATAAATCAAGATTCTTAATCTGCTTGATAGCTTTTAATGGAATGGCTCGCTTAATAGTCTTATCAATACCCGTATAAACGTGTTTGAACGGATTTCGATTAGTGGTCAAATCCTTTTCAACAGCACGATTATAAACGGCTCGGAGTATTCGCATATAGAATGAAGTGCTGTTCTTGGTCAGCCCCCTGTTATGCAAATAAGCCTCATACATCAGCATTGAATCGGAGTCAATATCTTCCAATAGTACATCCTTATCCTCTCTATACTGCATAAAACTTTTGAGCGTGCAACGATAGGTTTCCGATGTGCGTTGTTTGCCCATCTGTTGTAACTGGGCAATGACACCTTGCATAAAGTTGAACAGCGATTGCTTATTGGCTTGTTTCTGGAATGTAGAAATAACATTATCGGCAGTGTATCGCTGTCGCTTATTCTCCCATTGCTTGATGATGGATTGCAGTCGCTTAATGTCCCAATCGATACGTTCCTGAATGGATTGCAGATAGTTCTGTCGGCTGTTATTGGTGGCGATAATTGAGTTTTCTTTCTCGTTCCATTCGTGCAAAAAGAGTCGGTAATCCGTCTTTAACTGACGGATTACACGATTCTGAATGATTTGATAATAGATTGTTCCCTCTTTATTCTCGTTTGTAGAGGGTCTAAACTTTACCTTGATACTTGCCATAGGCTCACGGTTTTGATTTTTTGTTTGGATTATCCTTTGGCTGTTCCTGCTTTGCCTTTATAGACTTGGCTTTGCTTTCCTGTTCCTTTGCAGCCTGCTCTTTTAGTCGTGCTTGCTCAGCAAGGGCGGCTTGTTTGCGGACTGCCTCTTCGTAGGTTTCTACATCTTCACGCAGCTGTTCGATTGCTTCGGTGTTGCGGTTGAGTTCGAAGATGTCCTCCAATGTGGCTATCTGTTCAGCCGATGCATCGCCTTTCATCTTGATGTAACGGTATTTAAGGTCATTATCATCCCTCTGAACATTTGGTCTTGATAAGTGGTAAATCGAAGAAATACTTCCTGCAACTACAGCGATAAACATTGAGAAGAGTATCCAAAATTCCTTGGTGTACAAAGCAAATGAGAATCTCTTTTCGTCAATATTGTGCTTTACCTTTATCTCGTCCATCTTGTCGATAGCCTCTTCAAGTTGCTGTTTTACTCCCTCAAAGTCGGGTTGTTCCTGCTCATTGATGCCATCCATTCGTTTGTTTATCTTGCCTAATTCATTGGCAACGAAGCCTGCGAGTTTGTTGGTTTTAGCATCATAATACTCCTTATTTTCTCTGTTACTACTCTCGATTAGTTCCTTAATCGGTGTCAAATCAACATTGGCATTTACTGTTTGTTCTGTTCGTTGGCTCTTGCTGATGGTCAGCAACTCTTCCAACATTGCGATGATGATTGAATTATTTTCCTGCATATTATTCTGTTTTAGTGGTTAATGATTAGAGTTTGAATCCTCTTGTTCTCTTTTTCTTCGGCTTCTGCTGCATTAAGCGGCGGAAATCTGCCTCTTCCTGACTATCCACATCGGGCGAAGAAGTGAAGTCCAACAAGCCTAATGAACCGCTGATAAGCTCCGATTCCTTGTTCTCGAAATGGCTTATCTGCATATGGTGCGGTTCATATTCTCGCTGATATTCCGCTTGATTGTTGCCATTCAGAGCCTTGTCAATCTTCGAATAACTGAAACTGCGGTCTATCTTCGAGCCGTTGAAGTGGTAGCCATTCTTGGTAAAGATTATGCCTTGTACCTCATGGGTATTGCCCTTATACTTGAAGCGAACATCTATTCTTTCGGCTTTCAACCGTTTCAGTAGTGTAGTCCAATCCGAGCATCGTGCAACCTCCCGTTTGAGAACTTGGTATATCTCGTAACGAGTTTTTTCAGGCTCTTTCAGTCGGTGCATTTTTACCTGTTCTTTACCATTTGCGAAGTATAGTCCGTATTTGCGTGTCAGTTC
>OFCJ01000832.1_pt1 | contig 14549 bp, 10 predicted proteins | sample 1520791 | NCBI WGS metagenome assembly OFCJ01 (sample SAMEA2699027, study PRJEB24076) | metagenome | biome: Human gut stool | place: Spain | collected 2012-01-21 | reverse complement strand
TGCAACGCCGGCTAAAGCGACCAATTGGATGGCCTCTAGCTTTCACAAAATGACGTTGGTATTGGCATTCGGGTTGGTCAGAATCTGGTTCGATCCAACGGTCTGGCCAAGGTTCTGAGCATCAGCCGAGATTGCCCAGTCGATGTACTTCTTGGCGGCCTCGGAGTGCTTTGAGTTCTTCACCAAAGCAACGCCACCAATCTCGTAACCGGTGCCTTCCTTGGGGAAGGAAACAACGAGGTCCTTCATGCCCTCATCGCGGTACTTGACGCAGTCGTGAGAGAAGACCAGGCCCACTGCGACCTCGCCGCGTCCTGCGATCTGGCCGGGAGCAGTACCGGACTTGGTGTACTGCAGGACGTTTGCGTGCATCTTCTTCATGTAGTCGATGCCGGCATTCTCGCTACCGCCAAGAACAACCTGGGTCCACAGTGTCGTGAACGCAGTTCCCGAGGTCGAGGGGTGTGCCGTTGAAATCTGGCCCTTGAGTTCGGGCTTGAGAAGGTCATCCCACGACTGAGGAACCTGGAGGCCCTTTTCCTGAAGAACCTTCTGGTTCGAGCAGAAGCCCAGAACACCGACGTAGACACCGGTCCAGTAGTGCTTCGGATCCTTGTACTTATCCGGGATTTCCTTAGCGGTGGGCGAATCATAGGCCTCGATCAGGCCCTTTTCTGCAGCTGCACCGTAGCCGTCAACCGGGCCACCATGCCAGACATCAAACTCTGGGTTGTCCTTCGCGGAGTCCAGACGAGCGACGGTCTCACCGGAGGAAAGGCGAACGTAGGTTGCCTTGATTCCGGTCTGCTGAGAGAAGGTCTCTGTCCACTTTTGGCAGAGGTCTTCCAATGCGCCACAAGCAACGGTAATGGAATCCGAAGATCCGCTTTCACTGCTACCTGAGGAGGCGGAATCATTCACAACACAACCGGAAAGTGCTAGTGCACCCGCCGCGCTGAATGCTGCAAGGGAGATGAAGCTCTTCTTCATCAGATTCTCCTTTGAATCGAGGGTATGCACGGGGCTGTCACTAGGCACGTGCACTCTTGCTCTCATTCTTACGTGAAACAGAACACGAAAAAGGCGCGCTTAGTAACGAGCGGTAACTGCTTTGTTACCGAAGATCCGGCATCGTGTACCCAACCGAGCGAACCGATTGGATCAACTCTCCCCCACGTTCCCCAAGAGCGCCTCGCAAACGATAAGCAGTCATCTTGATCATATCTTTCCCACCGGAGCTATCCTGCGTTTCCCAAACAGAGTTAAGGAGCTCGCGGTAGCTCACAGGCTCCCCAATATGCGAAGCAAGGAAATCCAAAAAGCGTCGTTCCGTCGAGGACAACTCCACCGGCACACCATCGACATAAACTTTCCGATCACGTCGATCGATACGCAAAGGACCGTTGGATACAACATCGTTGGGGTCCTTCTTACTTCGGCGTAAAAGAGCCTGAGCGCGAAGAGTCATTTCCTTTGGGCTAAAAGGTTTCGTAATGTAGTCATCCGCACCGCTTTCAAGTCCCTTAATGCGGTCGGGCTCTTCAGAAAGTGCCGTAATCATGATGATTGGGACATCACTCATCGCTCGGATTCTTTGAGCAAGCGAAATCCCTGAGATCACGGGAATCATCAGGTCAAGAATGACCAGGTCGGAGTACTGAGTAGTAAATTTCTCCCAAGCCTTCGCCCCATCGCTTGCGGTTTCTACAGTTATTCCCGAGGTCTCAAGGGCGAATTTAATAATCATCAGGATCTGGGGCTCATCATCAACAACTAAAGCCTTCGCGCTCATTGGCCCTCCTCAGGCAGGAGTGATTGATCGCCACTTCGTATGGTACGCGGAATAGTCAAATAGAAGGTTGTTCCTTTCGAGGAAACCGTATCAACCAAGATCGTTCCACCGTGAAGTTTCAGAATCTTTTGCGTCAGCATCATCCCTAAGCCCGTTCCGGGTCGTAGCGAGCCACCGGTATCGAATGGGATGAAAAGACGCTCTTTTTCTTCCTGGGTCATTCCCCGACCGTCGTCAACGATGGAAATGGTGACGTCTTCGTCAAAAGCTTGTACTGTCACGACGATCGACACGTCATCGCCTGCGTGACGGGCTGCGTTATTAATAACATTGGCGATCGCCTGCCCCATCAAGCGCGGGTCCAGCGACATATAGATGGGGGCGCCGTGGTTTTCCAAACGTATGGGCGAGGAATGGAAACGCCGCATCTGCGCGACGTTTCGACGCACCAGTTCGCGCATTTCAACGCGTTGAAGACGAAGATTGAATAAATCAGATTCCAGGCGCACTTCGGCCAGAAGATCATCAGCCATTTCGACGACCTGGTGCGCATTTTCGACAATAGTTTTCGCAAACTTCATTTGCACGTCATTCATAGGTCCAGCCGAACCATCAGCAAGAAGTTCTGCCGCTCCCCTGACAACAGTCAATGGAGTGCGCAATTCATGGGAGAGCACCGCTGGACCGGCCATGTAGTCCTGGTGAAGTTTACGTAGTTGTTCTTTTTCTGCTCGTAGGCGCTGAACATCTCGGCGCATTCGAAGAGCAAAGATGATCGCAAAAGCAGCAAGGAGCCACGACAGTGCGATAGCAACTATGGCAACTGATTGCATTGTCCTGCTCACCTTTCCATTGCGCTCTCAACGATATCCCCACCAGGTCAGGAGACGCGAATGATGTATCCAAAAGGGGGTCCTTCACGCCATCGACGTGAAGGACCCCCTGCTAAGAGTCTTCGAATTAGATCAGGCCCTGAGCAACCATCGCATCGGCAACCTTGATGAAGCCGGCGAGGTTTGCACCTGCAACGTAATCGCCAGGAACGCCGTATTCGTCAGCAGTTGCAAGGCAGTTTTCGTGAATGCCAACCATGATCTGGTGAAGCTTTGCATCCGTCTCTTCGAAAGGCCACTGCGTGCGACCCGAGTTCTGCTGCATCTCGAGTCCCGAGGTGGCCACACCACCGGCATTCGAGGCCTTTCCGGGCGCATAAAGGACACCGGCGCGGCGCAGCTCATCAATGGCCTCGGGAGTGGTGGGCATGTTCGCACCCTCCGCAACCATCTGCACACCGTTATGAATCAGGGCCTCGACACCTTCAAGACCAAGCTCATTCTGGGTAGCGCAGGGAAGTGCAACGTCACAGGGGACCTCCCAAATCGAGCCTTCTGAGAAGAAGTGCGCGCTGGGGCGCTCGGCGGCATAGTCGCTGACGCGACCGCGACGAACTTCCTTAACGTCCTTCAGCAGATCGACATCGATTCCCTCTTCATCAATGACAAAGCCTGAAGAATCGGAAACCGCAACAACCTTCGCGCCCAGTTGCTGAGCCTTTTCGGTCGCATAAATCGCCACGTTTCCCGAACCGGAAACAACAACGCGCTTGCCTTCAAAAGAGTCTCCACGCGCGCGAAGCATTTCCTGCGCAAAGTAGACCAAGCCATAACCGGTGGCCTCGGTGCGGGCAAAGGAACCGCCCCAGGTCAGGCCCTTGCCGGTCAGAACACCGGCATCAAAGCTATTGCGAATACGACGGTACTGGCCGAATAGGTAACCAATTTCGCGGCCACCCACGCCAATATCACCGGCGGGAACGTCTACGTTGGGACCAATATGACGCTGAAGCTCAGTCATGAACGATTGGCAAAAACGCATAATTTCGGCGTCAGACTTCCCCTTGGGGTTGAAGTTTGCGCCACCCTTTGCGCCTCCCATGGGCAGGCCGGTCAAAGAGTTCTTGAAAATCTGTTCGAAGCCAAGGAACTTGATGATCGACAAGTTCACCGAAGGGTGGAAACGCAGGCCACCCTTGTAGGGGCCAAGCGCCGAATTGAATTGAACACGGAAGCCACGATTGACGTGAATGCGGCCTTGATCATCACTCCAGGGAACGCGGAACATGAGTTGGCGTTCAGGCTCAACAATTCGCTCGAAAATCGCCAGATCCTGGTATTCGGGCTTGCGTGTAACCAGAGGAGTCAGTGTCGAGAGAACCTCGAAGACCGCCTGGTGGAATTCACCTTGGTGGGGGTCGCGCGCTACCAATTCATCGAAGACCGATGCGAGCTCGCGGGGAAACTGGGATGTATCAAACTTTTCACTCATGTCTTGATAATGGCACGCTCCGCTTTATTTACCTTTTCTTTTCCAATATATGGACTCTGCATTGCGTACTCCCTGATCACAGGCACGCAATACCCGCCACAAAGGCTCACATATTAGGTGCACTTAGCGGCAATTTTGTCTTCTCTCGATGTGCCTGTCCTGCTGTTTTCGCCCAGCACATTAAGGTCTAAACGTGACTCGATCTAAGACTCCCTATGAACTTGCTGCCCTTGCAACAGTTGCGGTTCCGCGGCTCGAAGTTGCCGGACTGCGTCCCCCGCAGTTTAGCGATGAGGTCCTTTCAGTCACCGGACTCATTGATACCTCAGGTGATCGCTGGATGGTTGTCTGCCCACACGACACTGTCGGCGGTCTGGATATGGAAGCCCAGAACGCGGTTTTAGAGCGTTTGGGGAAGGCTCACGATTTCTCGAAGATTCCCTTCGAGGTTCCGCGTCCCGCTGGTTTCACCCGCACCCCAGAGGGTGATCGAGTCATGGTCCACCGTGATCTGGGTGGGCACGTCATGGAAACCTCGGATTTCGACGATCCGCACTTGCTGCCTGCATCTTTGGGAAATGCATTGGCCTCACTGCACAATCTTCCCGAGGTGATCTACACCGGCGTCAACCTCCCGGCTTATTCGGCAATCGAGTGCCGTGACCGCCACCAAGCGGTTCTGGACGAGGCCGCGCAGGAAGTCGTCATCCCCGCGAATTTGTGGGATCGCTGGGAAGAGTCGCTGGAGAATCTGTCCCTGTGGCGTTTCCTCCCCTCCCCCATTCACGGCGATCTTTCTGAGACTTCAATTCACGTTGACCACGGTCGGGTCTGCGCACTGACGGGGTTCTCATCTGCGCACGTTGGTGACCCCGCGGTCGATATCGCGTGGGTCTTTGCGCGCGCGTCGGATGAGTTTTTAGAGCGATTCCACGAGGCCTACCAACAGACTCGTTCGGAGAAGGACCTGCACCTTCTGGCGCGCGCTGAGCTTCTTTCCGAGTTGGCCGTGGTGCGTTGGTTGGTTCATGGACTGCACAGTGGGGATTCCGATATTGTCGACGAGGCCCGAGCCATGTTGGCAGAGCTCTCGGCAAGTGTTGGAGAAAGTACTCCCAAGCGCACGGTAGAGCCTGCGAAGACTGCAGGCGATTCCTCGACTACTGAAGAGGAGTCTTCTTCACAGAGGAAGGACACTGCTCTTCGGACATCTGAATCGACTCCCGAGAGCCCGCTCGCTACCGAAGCAGCTCGAAGCGATGCATCCACCGGCACAAGTGAAGGTCATGCTCGTCCTCGCTCCGGCCCAATCAGGCTGAGTGCCCACACCTCAAAAGCTGATTCTAAGGGTGCTTCTGAGCAGGCTGCCGAAGCGCCAACTGAGCACATCGATATGAGTGCAATCCTGCCTACTCACGAGTAAATCAGGCTCAGCATTATTTCTCAGATTTCTTCTTTTCTATGCGGTGCTCTGCGGCGCTAGGCGGATGCCTTCAGCGCGCGGTCGTTCCTTCTTTCACTGTCCGTCAGCGCTAGCTGGGGTTTTTCTTCTGGAGTTCGGTGAGCGCCTGAGTTAGCTGGGATTCAAGCTGATCGACGGGTGCACCGGTTTGAGTCACGATGTCATCGATGCTGTAGCTAATGGGGCCCCTGAGGAAGCACACTTGAGCCTGCACTTCATTGGGTGAGAGACCTTCGCGCTGCGCCCAGGCAATGCGGTAGAGCTGAAGCTGACGCGCGTAGTATTCCCACGTTGAAAGCGACGTGTTCTTCCCCGGAAGGTGCGATGTTTTCCAATCAATGACGGTGTATGTGCCGTTGGCATCTTTAAATACCGCATCGATTCGTCCTTGAATAGATATTCCTGCAAGGGTAAGCGCAAAGGGCTCTTCGATCGCAATGGGTTCAAGCTGTTCAAGGTCTAGCGAATGGAAGTTCTCTTGCATCTGAGCAAGCAGTTGTCGATCAGAAGCTTCCAATGCTTCGCTGCCTTCCACGGGTTCGTCCCAAAGCTCACCGGTACTGAGGTGAAGTTCTTTTTCAACCCATTTGTGGAAGATTGTGCCAAGCACGGAACTTGATTGAGGTTCAACGGGCAAAGGCCTGCGGATATTGTTAATCCACGTATCTGCCTTCCCAATCAAGTCCGAGATTCCAGTGGCGCGAACACGATCAATGCGAATATCAAGCGCCGAATGAAGAGCCTTTTCTCGTTCTTCAAGCAGTAAGTGGGTGTCATGAACCAAGGGATCTCCGCTTGCGTCCATGGCATCTGGGTCACCTTTGCTCTGATCTATGAGAGCTTGAACGCGTGCAGCACTTTCAATGACCAGTTGGCGTGAACGCCCTGGGAGGATCGGATACTGCCGCAGTCGGGTATCGACCTCGATAAGCTGTTCAGATTCCCAGTCTTCGTCAGGTCGCGCGGCGATCTGCTGAGCATCTAGATCAAGCGCGCTCACTGTTTCCATGAGATACCGAGATGGATCGCGCGGTTTCAGGCTTCCTGAGTCAAACCAAGAACCGCTCAGGAGCAGATCGTGTCGCGCTCGAGTCCACGCAACATAAGCCAAACGCCGTTCTTCACATTCATGGTGAATTCCTTGGCGATAGTGAATGCTGTCTTTATTTGTTTCCTTGCCGGACTTTCCCTGCATGTGGTTGTTGAAGATACTCATCGCAGTCGTCCGCGAACTTGTTGCTTCAGATGCAAGCAGATCGAAATATGCTGCTATTCCGATCTCCCCGTACTCTTCGGGAACGATCTGGGGAAGATCCGAGTAATCTCTGCGCACGGGATAGGGCAACTCTGAAAGAGAGTTAAACCATTCTTTCGCTCCCGGAGGGTCCTGCTTCCAGTCTCTTGGCGAGGCACTGTGGTTAGGGAAGCGCGAATCTTGTAGGCCAAAGACTACGACCGAATCCCATTCCAATCCCTTTGCAGAGTGAATCGTCAGCAATTGGACGGCATCGGCTGCTAGCCATGTAAGGAATCCAGATAGATCAGCACCTGCGACCTGTGCTTCGTAGTCAGCCGCAATATCAACGAAGGCATCGAGCATTTCCATTCCCCCGTCGCCCAAGGGGTCGGACATGATGGCTTCTCTGAGTCCAAGAATGGACATTGCACGCTCGATTTGTTCATCAAGCGGTCTGCCGGTTCCTTGACGAATAATTTCAAGTCTGCGAGCAAGAAGCGAAAGCCGTTCATGTGCGACAGCGGTAAATGACGGGCCTCCTGAAGGCGCATGCCATCCCGCAGGCGGAAGTTGATCGATGGCATCCATAAGGAAAACATCCGGATGCTCCTGTTCAGCCTGCGTTCCCTGGCGAGCCCGGTATTTTGCATATTGGTTAAGAACCAGGAGGTCAGCCGCGCCAATATCCATCGCGGTGACAAGGCGCATGAGGGCTGGCGCATTCGTCGGATCCGAAGCTAGTTCAAGGGCGGCACGAACGTCACTGACTGAAGGTTGGTCTAAGAGGCCTCCTAAACCAACAACTTGAACCGGGATATCTGCATCTTTAAGTGCACGTTCGATCGCAGGAAAATCTGCACGACGACGACACAACACAGCGCAGGTGTTCCACTTTCCCTTTTCATCCTGGAGGCGATGCTGACGGATGAATTCGACGACATGCTCAAGTTCTTCCTGGTAGGTCAGCGGATAGCTTGCACTCACTTCCCCTTCTCCAGCTTGTGGCCTTGGCCCAAGAACTGGAGGTTTCACCTGTGGAACCTTAATGGACGCGCTCCCCGAGCTGCCGTCTTGACCGATTCTGGGAAGGCCTCGCAGCGGACGAGCAACCGCATTTGCTGCTTGAAGGATTGCGTGGTCGTTTCTCCACGCGGTAGAGAGGGTGAGCTGCTTTGCCTCACGCGGGGTTGAAAATGCGGTCAAGAAGTTACTGAGCGCGGATGCGGAAGCACCTCCCCAGCCGTAAATTGCTTGACTGGGATCACCGACTGCGGTGGTTGGATGATCTGCAAAAAGGGCGGATAGGAAGGTCATCTGGATGACCGACGTATCTTGGAATTCGTCGAGAAGGACAGCTTGATAGTCGGAGCGCACCTGACGGACAACTGAAGCGTTCTGCGTGACGATTCGTGTTGCAAGAAGAAGCTGATCTGAAAAATCAATCAGACCGTGACTGCGTTTGTAGTCTTCAAATACCCGCGCCATTTCAAGGAGCAGAATCCTATTGGCGTTGACGGTGATCATGGATTTGAGGGAACCGGTCGGACCTTTTCCTGCAGTTTGAGCGATTTCTTCCAGCTCTTCGCTAAAAGCGCGGAGAGCTTTTGCCCCTTGGTCAAGGGTCATATTTTGTTCCGCGATATGACCGCTTAATGCAAGTACCGCAGCAACAATTGATGACGTCGGTTTGTATCGCCCGTCTTCTTCGGGGTACTCTCCCCTCCAGTTTTGGACGATCTCCGTGAGGATCTGAACCTGCTGTGCCTGTCCGATCAGGCGCGAGTCGGGATCTACCCCAATTGTTGCGCCATACTCACCAAGGATGCGAGCGGCGAAAGAGTTATAGGTCAATGCCGTTGGATCGCCCTGGAAGCTACGACCAAGATTTGATGCCAAAACCCCAAGGTCTTGTCGCATTTTGAGCCCAAGCTCCCCCGCTGCTTTCCGCGTAAAGGTCAAGCCGAGAATGCGCTCCGGCTCGATTCCATGATGGGCAACCATGTAGAGCACGCGCTGTGACATGGTGGTTGTCTTCCCTGCTCCCGCTCCCGCAACGACAAGCAGAGGTTCAAGAGGTGCTTCGATTACGGCACGCTGCTCATCTGTGGGGGGAAAATACTGGCGGCTTCGGGGGGTGGCCATACGCAGAATTTCATCAACACTGAGCTGTGAACTATCGATGGTCATTCCACACTCCTCTTTCCTTGCTCACGAGCCGGGCAAGAACGGGCGAACTCGCAGTATTGGCATGCTTCATCAGAGGGGGTCGCAATAAAAGATGGGCCTTTCATTTTCTGCCCAATCTCATCAAGCTGACTGATCCAATCCGCCCTTGTTTCCGGGTCTAAGGGGTCTTGCGAGATGGTCCGGACATCACCGTAGCCAAGATATTTGAGCTCTGCTCCTAGAACTTCATAACCCAGTTGTTCGACTGCGAGTTGATAGAGAGCGAGCTGCGGATGGTCCGGGTCCTTTTTCGCGCCGGTTTTATTTCCCTTCTTCCCGGTCTTGAAGTCAATAATCCGAACGCCTTGGCCTTCCAATTCCATTCGGTCAATTCTTCCGCGGATGTGAACTGAAGAGATAGGAACGTCAAAGGGCACTTCCACTTGAACATTTCCGTTCGGGTCTGCCAAGCCTCCCGCTTGAGCTGATTGCTCAAGATATTCACCGAGCGCAGATGCCATCTCTCGAAGGTGGTCCATGTGGATCTTGCTGGCAGCTTGTCCTTCATCCACGCCCATTGCACGAATCTCTTCTTCGAGCGCATCCATCACAGCGCTGCGAGGCCCGCATGGGAAGCGCTCGGCAAGGCTGTGGATTAAGGTTCCATCTGCTGCACTCTGCGTCGGTATTGAAGTGCCGCTATTGGAAGCAAAGAACCAGCGAAGAATACATTGACGTGCGCTATCAAAGCTAGAAGGACTCACCGTAACACGCTGCTGGTCATAGATCGGGCTATCCGAGCTGATCCCTCCGGCTCCAATCCAATTGCTGGGGATTGCGCTGGACACCCCGCGTCTGGCAAGAATTGCAAGCAGACGGGTAGCAATCTGAGATGTTTGGGGATCATGCTCCTGCGCGGCAAGGTACCTCAGTCTGGAGATATGACCAGAAAGGTCTAATGCGGGCGGGACATCTTCAATCGCAAAGCCGTCTTCGGGGATCTCGATCCCCGCGCCTTGTGCAACGAGTTCAACAAATTGTGACGGCGCCTGGTCTTCATTGGAAACAACTCCAATGTGCAGTGCCAGATTCGTTCGTGAAACGGCAGCAAGAAGTCGCCGAAGTTCATCGTCTAAGACTGACCTGCGTTGGATTCGAGGATCATCGATGATCTCTTCGGCAGGGTCAGTACTACGCGTGATCTCCCCAAGAAGATCAGCGCGCAGCAAACGCTGTCGAAGCCGCAGATCTGGCCAACTGCCATCTTGAAGCCCATAAATTGCCACGACATCCCAATGCCGACCCACTGCCTGTTCCGGGGTGAGAACTTGGATCCCTTCGTGGCGATATGCGGTTGCAGCAATGGTGTCGGTCGCTACATCAGATTCGAGGAGCTCGCTTGCAAACTCTGCGGCGGTTCTCTGCGGATTTCTTTGTTGCCAGATATCCGCCACCCTAAACAGTGCAATCACTGAATCTAAGACATCGTCAAAATAATCTGAATCCGAGTCGTGCGCTAGTGCCCGTTTGCTCAGTTCCTCCGCCACATCTGCCGTCGCCCATGCTTCCCAGAGCGCTTTTTGTGGGGTGAGGGCTTCTACTTCTTTCCATAGAGTCGAGGCCTTCAGAAGCTTGCGCAGTTCCGTTTCCACATTCTGTGAAAGAAGAGAGGGATCGTGAAGAATGCGCGAGACCGTATCTGTACTGAGGTGCTGAACCCGCCCCTGTGCCAACTTCTGATCGCTATGCGCCCAAACATAGTTATGAAGGAGCGAACTTACGTGCAGAGCATCGATCGAGATCAGATCTGAACGTAGCCAGCGATCAATAACTCCAACGCCATTGTCTTCATTCGGAATTAAGGCTTTCAGCAACGCGCTGGTCATTGAATTGGATGCAAAATTGAAAGCTTGTTGACCTCCAGCAAGGGGAATTTTGCTACGTTTCAGGGCCCTTCTGGCCTGCTGAATGAGAGATTGTGAGCGAACTATTACCACCTGCTCAGACCAAGGAATGTTGTCACGCAGATAATGGGAGCGCAGCTGATATCCCAGAGCCGCCCCCATCTGTGCAAGGCTGGCACAATTGTGGATATGTACCCCCTGCTCACCGAGCCGCCTTTCAGAGTCACCAGAAAATGGGGCATTTCTTCTTCCGGAGGGTCCGCTTTGCGTAATGCGTGAGGCAAGCGAGAGGTTCAAGGCATGAAGCTGAGGAGTACCGATGTAGCTACCCCCACAGTCTTCAATTTGAACGTCGAGGATCTTGGCCAGATCGAGATCCATATGCGCATAACCGCGCTTGTATGAGGTTACTGAGAGATCTGGATTCGAGAAAGCAATAATGCGGCTTCCCAGTTGGTGTGCGACATGAAGCAGCGCTAGCAGTGAGGGGGTGCAGTCCTGCAGGTCATCGATCAGAAGGTAGCGTGGAAGCGGGGCAAAAATTCGTACCCCAGCGGACTGCGCACGATCATCCCAATGGGCAAGGAGCTGGGCAGCTTGCCTTCCTAGCCGCGCCCCGTGCGCCAGCATGGTTCCCCGAAACTCCACCTCCAGCTGCGGAAGTTCGTTCCACTTCTTGAGCAGGGGCGCGAGGCTCACCCACTGATTCATCGCGCGAATGCTGCCAAGCTCCTCTAGATTCTCGGCAGCGGTCCCAGACTCTGCAGCGGTATCAATGAGATCGCGTAGTTCCATCCGAAATGCCGGAAGTGAACGGATGGTATCTGAAAGCTCTTCGGGCCACTGAATCGCAGTTTCTTCTAGCAGTTGAGAGACCATACGATCCATGTTTGCGCCCGTCAGGAGCTCAACATCAGCCAGCGGTTGGTCACGCGTATTTCGCCACTGCGACACGATTGAATAGGCCCACCCAATGGGGGTTCGCACCGGGCGCACCGCGTTGGGAGCAAGTGCTTGTACCGCAGGCATCAACTGATCGGCGCGTGAACGGTCCGGAGTGAGAACTAAAAACGAGCGGTCGTTGCGTACAAGTTCAGCGACAGCGGCAAGAAGAAGAGTTGTCTTCCCGCTCCCGGGCGCACCGCGAAATACAGCATCACCTTCAGCGATCTGCTTAAGTAGAAATTGCTGATGCTCACTGAGTTCCGGTAGGCCTGAGAATTCAGAGCCAACCGTGATACGCACCGCTGTGTTTTTCATATAGTGATTCTGACAGAGGCCACCGGCATTTGGAGACCAGTTTGAGCTTCAGAGCGAAATTACGCTGACACTGAAATCCCCCAGCCCCACTTTCCTCCTCACGTACCATGAGAGTGAAAAGTTACCCAACCGACGAATCTGGGAGTCGCAGTGAACATCACGATCGGTATCAACGCCAGCCCGCGCGAACTCGACCTCGAACTGGGCCTCAGCGAAGACGAACTCTTCGCCCAAGTCACCAATTCCCTACGCGAACAGACTCCCCTGATCCTTACGGACACCAAGGGAGAGAAGACACTTATTCCCGCCCAGGCAATTTCCTACGTACGCGTAACTGCCCCGCAGACGCACCGCGTCGGCTTTGCAATTCACTAAAAGCAAGCCGAAATTAGCTAACACCTATCCACCTGCGTCTATGCACGCAGGTGGATTCCTTTCATGCGCTCTGCATGCTCAACACTCAAAGTCTGGGCAATAGCATCTGCATCTTCAGGAGAGTCTGATAGTTCGGGGTGCATGAACAGGGTTGAACGCACCAATCCCAAAACCTCTCCAGCAACTCTTCGCGCCCACAACGACAGGCGTGCGGCAAGCTGCTCATCGGCCTCGAAAATCGGAGCCAAATTCTGGCGCTCCCACTCCCCCTGCTCAAGATCCCATGTTGCCCCCGGGAAAAGGTTTTTACGCGACGCAATCTCGCGCAGCAGGCCGCCCAAGATTCCCAAGGTCACATAGGTTTTGACCGTGCGCTCATACCAGGTCGTCGGTCGAGTACGGGCATCGAGATCGTCATAAAGCCCATCAAAAGTCTGAGCTTTCTCAGCTAAGTCAACGCCGCGATGCTGACACCAGGTTTCGACCTGGGTATAGGTATCGAAAACTCGAGTGGCCATGCGCGCATGCTCGACCTTCGCCTCGAAAGTCGGAGCCTGGTCACTGTCCTTTGCCAAGCGTGTCATTGCAGCCAAAATCGAATACGCGATCAGACCAACAACGTCAGCGTCGCGATCCGGCACAGGTTCATAGGTGCGTTCCATGCACTAACACTACATCAGATAAACGTGACGGGTTCCTCCTCGAGCGATCCGCGTCAACCTCGTAGAATACAAATGACAGTGCTGACCGATCGCACGTGAGATATTTTGCCCGGGCGCCTATGCCCCTTGAAGAAGAACCGCGATCGGCTGCAATTTCCAACGGGTTTTTCCCAGAACAGGTTGATCGTGACTTCACCGTCTGACTACTCTGCTGGCGTCGTACGTTTGGGCTCAGTCACAGCCCCTTCGACCCAAGAAGATGAAACCATCCCCGATATTACGAACTCGGGAAATGAAACATACGAAGCGAAGTCTTTCGCTGATTTCGGGGTCAGTGACCCCATTGTTGATGCACTTGAAGAACGAGGCATCACTCACCCCTTCCCCATCCAGGCGCTGACTCTTCCCGTCGCTCTGGATCGCCACGACATTATTGGCCAGGCCAAGACCGGTACCGGTAAGACTCTGGGATTCGGCATCCCCGTATTGGAAGATGTCATTGCTCCGGATGAAGAAGGTTACGAAGATCTTCTCAACCCGAACATGCCTCAGGCCCTCATCATCTTGCCGACCCGAGAGCTCACCAAGCAGGTGGCCGATGATCTGCGTGCAGCGGCTTCTAAGCTCTCAACGCGCATCGTTGACATCTACGGCGGCGTTGCTTTTGAACCCCAGACGCACTCAAGCGAGGCGCGGATATCGTCGTTGGCACCCCCGGGCGTTTGATCGATTTACTCCGTCAAGGCGTGCTGCACCTGAATGGCGTAGAGAACGTTGTCCTTGACGAGGCCGACGAGATGCTCGACCTTGGCTTCCTCCCCGACGTAGAGACCCTGCTTTCGCGTATTCCCGCGGACCGTCACATGTTGCTCTTCTCAGCAACCATGCCCGGCCCGGTGATCACCCTGGCACGCAAGTTCATGACTCAGCCGACCCACATCCGCGCGCAGGATCCCGATGATCAGGGTCAGACCGTCAACACGGTCCAGCAGGTCATTTACCGCACTCACGCTATGAATAAGACCGAGGTCGTCGCCCGCATTTTGCAGGCACGAGGCCGCGGTCGTGCAGTGATTTTCTGCCGCACCAAGCGCGCGGCGGCGCGAGTTGCCGATGAGCTCACCGAGCGCGGTTTTGCCGTTGCCGCCCTTCACGGCGACCTTGGTCAGGGTGCGCGCGAGCAGGCTCTGCGTGCCTTCCGCAATGGCAAGGTCGATGTTTTGGTCGCAACGGATGTTGCCGCACGCGGTATCGACGTTGACGATGTCACCCACGTCATTAACTACCAGTGCCCCGAGGACGAAAAGGTCTACATCCACCGCATTGGCCGCACAGGACGCGCCGGTAATTCCGGCACAGCTGTGAC
>OFCJ01000822.1_pt1 | contig 14892 bp, 14 predicted proteins | sample 1520791 | NCBI WGS metagenome assembly OFCJ01 (sample SAMEA2699027, study PRJEB24076) | metagenome | biome: Human gut stool | place: Spain | collected 2012-01-21 | reverse complement strand
ACCATTCGTATGGCACCCGCGGACATGAACGCACTGGGCGACCTCGATATTCTTTCCGACGAATTCGTTCAGCAAGCTACCGACTACGCACAGTCTCAGGGCTACTCACTTCTGGGGCCGATCTCTATCGACTTCACCCAAGATAGCGACGAATTCACCGGCCAGCTCCAGGTTCAGGCACGCAACGAACGCGGTGCAGCGGCCCCTGCCACGGCCTCGTCACCTTCACCCGAGCACCCCATCATTGACGTCGACGGAGAGAAGTGGCTTCTTACCGAACCCGTCACTGTCATTGGCCGCGGGACCGAGGCCGACATTACCGTCGCCGATTCGGGAGTTTCCCGCCGCCACCTGGAACTTCGCATCACCCCGACCGGCGTTATTGCTACCGATCTGGGCTCGACAAATGGTACCTTCGTCGAAGGACACCGCATCGACGCAGCGACCCTTCTTGACGGAAACCAGATCACCATCGGCCGCACCCGTATCTTGTTCTGGACGCACCCGCAAAGTGAGGATGCCCAGTGACTTCTGATCTCACCTTTACCCTCTTCCGACTGGGATACCTTGTATTCCTGTGGCTCCTGGTCTTGGGAGCGGTCTCAACCCTGCGCCGAGACATCTTCGGCACTGTGGTGACCCCGCGCGGAAAAGGGCGAAAGGACGCGGATCGCAAACGACGCGAGTCTCGTCGCGCAAAAACCGACACAGCTCCACGTAACCTGCTTCTCACCGGCGGCCCCCTCGTTGGAACAATCATCCCCCTGGGCGCCTCCCCCATCATCATTGGGCGTTCCCCCTCATCAACTCTCGTTTTGGAAGACGAATACGCCTCTTCCCAGCACGCACGGCTCACCCCTGCAGATGGTCAATGGTGGATCGAAGACCTGGGGTCACGAAACGGAACTTTCGTGGATGACGAAAGACTAACTTCGCCTCGGGAATTAAACGTTGGGGATATCGTCAGAATCGGCCAAACCACCCTTGAATTGGTGAAGTAACATGCCCCAATCCAAGCCCGTCGAGTTCCACTACGCCGCTCGCAGCGACGTCGGCTTGGTGCGTCAAAATAACCAAGATTCTGGCTACGCAGGCGCAAATTTACTGGTTTTAGCCGATGGAATGGGCGGTCCCGCAGGCGGCGATATCGCCTCATCGGTCGCGATGGCTCACCTCGTTCCTCTGGACACCGACTCCCACCCAGCAGAATCTTTGCTTCCCCTCCTTCGTGATGCCCTGATGGATGCTCACGAAGAGCTCTCCGAGCGCTCGCAACATGATCCTGAGCTCGCAGGTTTGGGAACAACCTGCATTGCAATCTTGCGTTCGGGTCGGAAGCTCGCCATGGTTCACATCGGTGACTCGCGCGCATACCTTCTGCGCGGGGATACCCTGACCCAGGTCACCACCGACCACTCTTTCGTTCAGTACTTGGTTGATAGCGGCCAAATCACTCCCGAAGAGGCCGAACACCATCCTCAGCGCAACGTTGTTATGCGCATCCTGGGTGATTCCCAAGCGGATGTCACCCCCGATGAAACCATGCGCGAGGCGATCGTCGGTGATCGCTGGCTCCTGTGCTCGGACGGGCTTTCTGGCGTTGTTTCTGCCGATACGATCGCCGAGGTCCTCACCGACGTCCATGACCCCGGCGAATGCGCCGAAGAGCTCATCCGCCTTGCGCTTCTTGCCGGCGGTCCAGATAACGTCACCTGCGTTGTCGCCGATATCGTTCCGGCAGGCACCAACCCTCCCGCCGCGCCCCAGGTTGTCGGCGCAGCCGCAAAGGATCGCTTAGCTCCAACCCGTGGCGGAGGTGGTGCGGCCGCGCGCGCAGCCGCCCTTTCTGCCCCTACGAAGTCGCTTCCTCAAGATGACGAGGCCGAGCCTGAGCTCCCCCGTCGCGCTCGCTTTGGGTGGGTACTTCCCCTCGTCTCATTGATTGCGGCCACTGCGGTTGTTGTCGGTGGGTGGTTCGGCTGGAAGTGGTCCCAAACTCAGTACTACGTGCTGGGCAAAGACGGTGCCGTGGTGATCTACCAAGGCATTCCGCAGTCGATTGGGTCGTGGAATCTCTCGCATGCGGTAGAAATTACTGACGTAAAGCTCGATCAGCTTGCCGCGGTCGACCAGCAGCGTCTACAAGAGCCCGTCACTCGAACTTCTCGCAGCGATATTGACGCCTATGTATCAGTCCTGCGATCGAATGCCCGCGAGCGCGCATTGGAGAAAGAACGCGAAACGAAGCAGCAAAAGGAACAGCAGGAACGCGGGCAAAATCAGAACAACCAGCAGGGACAAGAAGACCAAGGTTCCACAGGCGACAATTCCGCCAATTCCTCGGCCAATCAGGAAGGGGGTAACTAATGGCAACAGTGTCCATTAACCCCGTTCGTCCCCGACGTTTTCTTGAGCTTGTCCTTATGCTCCTTGCCCTAGCCGTCGGCATTGGTGGCTATATCATCACCAGTATCAACCGGACGGGCGAGCTCCCGGCAAACCTCGGCCTTCACATTGGAATTTTGCTGGCCATTGCAATCCTTGCGGAAATCGGAGTCCACTTTTTGGCTCCCTACGCTGATCCCGTTATTTTGCCGGTCGCTGTTGCGCTCACCGGCATGGGTTTGGCAATGATTTACCGTATTGACCTCTCGTTGAACGCACTGGGCATGGATACGGTCGGCATGCGTCAAATGATGTTCGTCGGTATTGCAATTGCGTTGGCCGCAGTCATTTTGGTTGTTATTCGTGACCACCGAATCCTGCGTCGTTACACCTACACTTTTGGCCTGCTTTCGCTTGTTTTGCTCCTTCTTCCGATGATTCCCGGACTGGGTAAGGAAACCTACGGCGCTCGCGTGTGGATCAGCCTCGGACCGCTGTCAATGCAACCCGGCGAGCTCGTCAAGATCACGCTGGCAATCTTCTTCGCGGGTTACCTGGTGAACAACCGCGATAACCTCGCGATTGGCGGTCCCAAGGTTCTGGGCATGCGAATGCCCCGCGCTCGCGACCTCGGACCAATCTTGGTCGTATGGCTTGTGGGAGTAGCCATCCTGGTTCTTCAACGAGATCTGGGAACCTCGCTGCTCTTCTTCGGCCTTTTTGTTGCGACCCTCTATGTCGCCACAAATCGCGTCTCCTGGCTGGTCATCGGCTTCCTCATGTTCGTCCCCGCTGTTCTTGTTGCTATCAACACCTTCAGCCACGTTCGTGCCCGCTTCTTGGTCTGGCTCAACGCTCTTGACCCCGAGGTCTACAACGCTCAAGCCGGCGGTTCCTACCAGCTGGTCCAAGGCCTCTTCGGCCAGGCCTCGGGCGGGCTTCTGGGAACGGGCTGGGGTCGCGGCTATCCGCAGCTTGTTCCCCTGGCTAACTCAGACTTCATCCTTTCTTCTTTCGCTGAAGAACTTGGAATTACTGGCCTTGCGGCGATCTTGGTCCTGTACTTGATTCTTATTGAACGAGGTATGCGCGCGGCAATCGGCGTGCGTGACGGCTTCGGGAAGCTTCTTGCCACGGGCCTGAGCTTCTCCTTCGCAATCCAGATTTTCGTGGTCTTGGGCGGCATTACCCGACTGATTCCACTCACCGGCCTGACCGCTCCTTTCTTGGCAGCCGGCGGCTCTTCGATGGTCTCCTCATGGCTGGCTGTTGCTCTTCTGATCCGCGTATCGGATGCTTCGCGTCGTCCTTCGGCGCCCTCAACTTGGACCTCAGGCAATCTCCCCGTTATTGATGCCAAGAAGCGTCACGCCCCCGAGCATGTGGGAGGTCGCCTGTGAATACCCAGATTCGTCGTCTTTTCATCGTCGTTTTGATGATGTTTGCGGCCCTAGGCCTGATTGTGACCAATAATCAGGTCATTCAGGCGCCATCTCTCAATGCCGATGGGCGCAATCAGCGAACCATCCTTCATGCCGCGGAAGTCGACCGCGGTCCGATCATCGTTGCTGGAGAAGCCATCGCTTCTTCAAAGAAGATCGGGGATTCTTCACGCTACCAGCGTTCCTATTCGCAGGGTCCGCTCTACGCTCAGACAACGGGCTACTTCTCTGCAGCTTTCTCTCAATCTACTGGGATGGAAGCAGCGGCTGAAGACATTTTGGATGGGCAGTCTCAGGTTCTTCTCGCCCAGCGCTTCCGTAACCTTTTTACCGGGCAAAACCGCCAAGGTGGAGGCGTCGTTTTGACGCTCAACCCGAATATGCAAAAGATCGCGGCTGAAAAACTGGGCAATCGCAAGGGTGCAGTTGTCGCTCTCGATGCCAATACCGGCGCGGTCTTGGCCATGTATTCTTCGCCTTCCTACGACCCCAATTCGCTGGCGGTTTTCGATTCGCAGGAAGCCAATACCGCTTACACGAATCTCATTAACGATCCCTCTAAGCCCCTGTACAACCGCGCGATCGCAGGCGACTTGTACGCTCCCGGATCGAGCTTCAAGATCCTGACAACCATTGCTCTTCTTGAGAAGGGCGCGGTCACTCCGGAAACTGAAATGGACTCGCCCGTTTCGACCACACTTCCCGGAACGGTTACCTCGGTATCAAATATTGAATCAACCGAGTGCGGCAACGGACACCCAACCCTTTCCGAGGCCTTTGCTCGTTCTTGCAACACAACCTTTGTCCTGGCCAGTGAGAAATTGACACACACGGATTTGGCCGATGTGACAAACCGTTTTGAGTTCGGAACCTCCCAGAAGATTCCGCTCAGCGTCACGCCCTCTCAGTTCCCGGATTCAACGGATTCTGCGCAGCTGGCAATGAGCGCAATCGGCCAGTACTCGGTCAAGGTCACCCCTATGCAAATGGCGATGATCGCACAGACCATTGCCAATAAGGGAACAATGATGCGTCCCTACCTGATTTCTCAGATCGTTGATTCTGATCTTCAGGTTCAATCACAAACCTCACCAATCCGCGTGGGTCAGAAGATCACCCCCGAGATCTCCTCCCAACTGACGCAGATGATGACCGGCGTTGTCTCCCTGCCCTATGGAACCGGAACCTCCATGGCAATTTCGGGCGTTCCTGTCGCAGCCAAGACCGGAACCGCTGAATTAGGCGACGGCTCCGGCCGCGCAAATGCCTGGGCAGTTGGCTTCGCCCCCGCTGATAATCCGCAGATCGCCTTCGCGGTACTCGTTGAAGGCGACGAATCCCATCCCGTCCCGCACGGTGGAACCGATGCGGGCCCCATCGCACGTGCGCTTCTCCAGGAGGGTCTGAAGTGAGCGATCCCAAACCAACACGGGCACCAAACCAGCTTGCCGGGCGAGTCCTGGGCGGTAGGTATCTGCTGCTTTCCCTCATTGCCCAAGGAGGAATGGGCGAGGTCTGGAAGGCACGAGATCGCGTCACCGGCCGTATCCTTGCTGCGAAGGTCTTGCGCCCCGAGTTATCCGGGCAGGAACTTTCGCTCTCTCGCTTGCGCATCGAGGCACGTAACGCGATGAGCGTTGAGCATCCAAATATCGCCAATGTCTTGGATTCGGGCGAAGAAAACGGTCGCGGCTGGATCATTATGGAGTTGGTCGAAGGTCGTCCTTTGACCGATTACCTGCGCGGCGGCCAGTCTTTGGCTCCCGAATACCTCATGCCCATTCTCATGCAGATTGCAATGGCCTTGGGCGCGGCGGCTCAGGCAGGTGTTGTCCATCGCGATATCAAGCCCGCAAACGTTCTCATTCGTCCCGACGGCATGGTTAAGCTGACGGATTTTGGCATTTCCCGTACAGATTCGCAGATTGATCTGACCGCCGATGGCATGGTGATGGGAACCGCCCAGTACCTTCCCCCCGAGCAGGCAATGGGAGAGAAAGCGACCTCATTGGGTGACCTCTACGCTCTCGGTGTCATTGCCTACGAAGCCGCGGCCGGGGTTCGTCCTTTCACCGGGAAGTCCCAGGTTGATATCGCTTTCGCCCACGTCAATGAACCGGTTCCCGCGCTTCCGGATACGGTTCCTGCTCCCCTTGCTCAAGTGATCTACCGCTTGTTGGATAAAGATCCACAGCAGCGTCCCGCGTCGGGCTCTGCGCTTGTTCGTGAACTGGTTGCGGCAGCCAGCGAGATGGGCGTTTCCCTTCAGGCACGTCCACTTCCTGCTCCAACCGTTCCGGCTCCGCAACACGGTGCTCCACCAGCTCCGGGTGAACCCGCGGTCGAGACACGCGTCAACCCCGTAGCTCGCCGCAGCGCGCCGATTCGCCACACACACCGCCGTTCCCTTCCCGAGGACATGCTCAAGCCCGTCGATTTTGACGCACAGGCAGCACAGCCTTCCCTGGCAGCTCGCCCAGTAACGCCGACGCGCACACCCGAGGCCTCGGCACGCAAGGCGCCTACAGCCGCAGCGCGTCCTAAACGGCCTGCTCAGACCACAAGAATCAACCCCGCGCTTTTCCGCTGGCACGCAATCACGGAAGAGAACGGAACAATTCTCACGAGCGCTCCCGCAAAGACTCGCTACAATCGTTCTGTTGTGGCACCGGAGCCAAGCCGCAGTGAGCAAATCGGAAAATGGCTGGTCATCTTCCTAATCTCTCTCACAATTTTCTTAATTGCGGTTGCTACTATCCACAACAGATTAGGGTCGCTCCTGCACAGGACAAGTGCAGACGTCTCACTCATTCAGGAGGTTTCGACATGGCAGAATCCGCCCCTCGAGTTCTAGGGGGACGCTACGAGGTGCGCTCGCTCATCGGGCGCGGCGGGATGGCCGAAGTTCACCTCGGATTCGACAAGCGTCTGTCGCGAATCGTTGCAATTAAGACTCTTCGCACCGACTTGGCGATGGATTCCGTCTTCCAGGCGCGCTTCCGTCGTGAGGCCCAATCCGCAGCTTCACTCAACCACCCAAACATTGTTGCTGTCTACGACACCGGTGAAGAACCAACCATCCTTCCCGATGGGCGTCGAGTGTCGATTCCTTACATCGTCATGGAATATGTTGATGGGCGCCCGCTGAAGGACCTGCTCTCTGACGATGCGGGCCCCTTCCCTATTCCCGAAGTCGTTGACATTGTTGCCGGCGTTCTCTCTGCGCTGGAGTACTCGCATTCTGCTGGCCTAGTCCACCGCGATATCAAGCCCGGAAACGTCATGCTGACTTCCAAGGGCGAAGTCAAGGTCATGGACTTCGGTATTGCCCGCGCAATCGCCGATTCTCAGGCGACAATGACGCAGACGAACGCAGTTGTTGGCACCGCTCAATACCTTTCTCCCGAACAGGCACAGGGTAAGCCGGTGGATGCGCGCTCGGATCTGTACTCTGCGGGCGTCCTGCTCTTTGAACTTCTCACCGGAAAGCCGCCATTTACCGGGGATTCTGCAGTGGCCGTCGCCTACCAGCACGTGCAGACTCTTCCGCCCCTTCCTTCATCGATTGCGCCCGATGTTCCAGCTGAAATGGACCGCGTCGTTATGAAGGCTCTGGCTAAGAACCCTGACGATCGCTATTCTTCAGCGGCTGCAATGAAGGCTGACCTTCTGCGCGCGGCTCATGGCTCTCACGTGAACGCGCCCGACACCGCGGTGTGGACGACCCAGGCGACGCAGACGCTTCCAGCTGTTGCCACGCCTCCCGCATTCCCCGCAGCGTCCTCACCTTCCGAGGCCCAGGAGACCCAAATCCGACCTCGTGGAGCTGCGGCAACTGCGGTTCGTCGAAATGATGAGGAGCAAGAGGACGAGAAGAAGCGTCCTGCGGCTCTGATCGCGGGAATCATCGGTGTTGTTTTGGTTGCGGTTATTGGTATCGCGTGGCTTTTCCTGACGCATACTCGCGCCGATTCGACGACAGAGGTACCCAACGTTGTTGGTCAGACCCAGGCCGAGGCCATGAAGACCATTACGGATAAGGGCTTCGAGTGGGCTGTTGCGAACGAGCAGGTCGCTTCTGACAGCGTTCCTGCCGGTTCCGTTGTTTCAACCGATCCGAAGGCCGGAACCGCTGCAAAGCCCGGTTCCCGCGTTATTGCAACGATTTCTTCGGGTCCCGCCTCCATTACTCTGCCGGATAACCTCGTCGGTATGACCCCAACGCAGGCTCAGCAAACTGTTGAAGCTTTGGGCTTGAAGTGGACTCTGTCCGACCAGAAGGAAGCCTCCGATACGGTCGAAAGCGGCAAGATTGCACGCGTCAGTCCTTCTGCAGGCTCGAAGGTCCGCGCCGGATCAACCATTACCGGTTACGTCTCCTCTGGCTCTGAAAAGGTCACGATCCCCGATGTCACGGGCATGAGCCAGGATCAGGCTCGTACCGCACTGACCCAAGCCGGTCTGTCGGTCGGAAACGTCAACACCGTCGATGAGGGCGGCGCCCAACAGGGTCGCGTCGTCTCGACCTCTCCGGCTGTGGGTTCCGAGGCCAAGCGCGGCGATACCATCGCCCTGAACATCGCTTCGGGTAACATCACCGTTCCTCAGAACCTAACGGGTGCGAACTACACCGAGGCTGCCTCTCAGCTTGAGGCCTTGGGATTGCGCGTCACCGTCATCCAGATGCCTGACCGTAACGCAGCTGCTGGTGTAGTCACCGGCGTGACGCCCAGTGAGGGTTCTGCGGTGCGACAGGGCAGCTCCATCACTCTCTACGTGTCACAGGGTGGGTCTTCGGCCTCCCCCAGCCCCTCAGGCCACTAAGGCACACGAGGCCTGCTTCAGACTGACAAACAGTCTGCTCGGGGGGCTCCGTCCAAAGGACTGACAATCTGAACTGAATACACTGCGGGGGGCCGGCAATGCCGGCCCCCCACTCTATGCTCATTTTCGGTTAATCAGACCGCAGCTCCACCCAAGCCAAAGAAACGCTCTGCCCACGGGTAAACATAGGCAAAAAGCACGGCGACAGCGAAGGCTGCAATTACTAGACACAAGAAAACTCGGAACCACGTGGGTCCCGGAAGGTGGCGGAAAAACCATCCGTACATATTGAATTCCTTCCTTACTCCACGGGCTCATCGAGTAGTTCGGCGGGGACACCCGTACTCTTCGGAGTCCACGATTCCAACTTGAGATGAACAATAAAACGCTCAGAGTTGCCGTATTCGGGGTTACAGGTTGTCATCGTCATCAGCCGTTCAGTCGGCTGCTTTGAGAAGGTGAGATCACCGGGAACCGGAGCAATGACGCGGATATTGGTTTCATCGCTAGCGGGGACGATCTCATTGGACTGGTAGGTGTAGACCAGATAGAGGTTATCGGTCTCGACAACAACCTTGTCATTGTCCTTGAGCAGGTCAATGAAACGGAATGAATTGCCATATGAACGACGGTGTGCGGCAACCGAGAAGTTACCCACCTGGCCGGGCTGCGCGGTGTCCTTGTAGTGGCCGGCCCAGCCCTGATCAATCACGCTACCCGTCGTGCCTTCACCCAAGGGGATCTTCATCCAATTCCATGAAGGAACATGGATCACTCCGTAGAGTTCGTCGATTGCCGGATTCAGGGTGAACTCCGGCGGATCGTCGGTATGGCGCTCACCCAAGGTTCGGTTCGATGGGTGCTTGCTGGAGAAGTCCGCGACTGCTTGCGCGCGAGGGCCTTCTACCTTGTATGTCGTCCAGTACAACTGCCAAACGGCAAATAACCCCAAAATAACGGCAATCGTAATGAGGAGCTCGCCGATGACCGAGAGGAAGGTGACGCGATAGCGACGGGGGGCAGCCGCTTCTTTCACATGTTCACCCATTCTCTTTCACCACCTGTGCGTATCGAAGGGATAGGTCTTGGTCTGATGCCGGAAATTCCAGTTTGTCTGAAGTTTTCAACTCCCAGCCCAATCCGTAGCGTGCCACATAACGCTGATAGTTGACGACTCGAGGGTTCGTTTCGACTGAATTTCGGAGCTGATTCACATTTCCGATTGCCGAAATCTTGTAGGGCGGGGAGAAGGATGTGCCACCTACCAAAATGACATTTCCAATGCAGCGCACAACGGTGCGCGGGGCGATACGCACACCTTGGACCGTCATCGCTTCTGCGCCACCTTCCCACATTGCATTCATGACATCGTCAATATCCTGCTGGTGAATGACCAGATCGTTGGGGTTGACGTTATCCGGGATGCTGTCTGTTGGCGCATCTGAAAGGGTCACCGTAATACCGGGACCCGAGACGGGAACTTTGGAAAGCTCACCGACGTTATCGCTGCTTTGCTGGCCAGCTGCGGGAACGTGGCCTGCAATCTGATCTTTCAGGCTGCGGACCCCGTCTTGGAGGTCTTTCACTTCATTTTGACGGTGTGCAACAAGTCCAGCCAGATCAACAGCGGTTTGTGAGCGAGTTTCCGAGTTTGAGCGCGCACTGGCGACAAAGAGCATTCCCGAGGCCGTAGTAACGATGAGAACAGAGAGAGCCGAGCGCAGGGTACGCCCCGTCGGGCGGGTTAGCGGTCGGCCGAAGAGTTTCACATCATCTCCTGTTGGCGAATAGGTGTACTTCTAGTATCCCTTGTTTGAGGGTGCAACGCCCAGTTGCTTTTGATGTTTGGCTCAGTCCCGCTAGGCTAGAGGAAGGCCGCCTGTCGCGGCGTTTCCCGGGGGATCCCGACACTTGCCGCATGAAAGGAAAATCGTGGCTGAGCCGAAGAAGAGCGAAGAGCGCGAGGAAGAGAAGAAGGACGCACAGACTGAGGAGCGTTCTGAGAAGCGCGAAGAGCGTCACGCTCACGAGGACAAGAAGAAGAAGGACTCGAAGCGCGAGGAACACGGCAAGCGTTCATCAAGCAAGAAGCGCAATCACAAATCTGGAACATACAAAAATAAGGTTTTTAGATGAAAATGCACGTATTTATAAAAGCGCGCAAAGGCTGAGTCGGATAATGAGATCCACGCGTGGACCGATGGCATTCCGCTTTCGCCCGTGTGGTGGGCACCAGTCTTTACGACCCTGATGATTATCGGCCTGCTGTGGATTATTGTTTTCTACATTTCCGGAGCCACCTACCCGATTCCGAAGATCGGGCAGTGGAACTTGGCAGTCGGTGGCGGTATCGCCTTTGTCGGCTTCCTCATGACTATGCGTTGGCGCTGAGCATGTCGCCGAACGTGAATTCTCCTTTCTGATGAACTGAATTCACGGTTGAGTCTCAAGGGGGCTGGGACACCCACAAGGGTGTCCCAGCCCCCTTAGCGTTCACGCATCACAAGAATTTTCTTCGTCAGATCTTGGATATCGACGATTTTGGGCGTTTTAGAGGCGTGAATCCACATCCACAGCAAAAAGTTATCCACAGGCAAATCCACAGCTGGGGATAAATACCATTGATGTAATTACCCAGCTTCGATTCCCAGATTTACTAATGAATTTAGTTTCATGAAGATTGAATTGAACCTTTAGACTTGCGACATATCAACGAAAACTCACATTTTGCCCCAAAAACAACAAAATAATGTCCCACATCGCACTTTTCAGCTTCGCACAATGAATTCGCGCTGTATCCACACTTTATCCACAACGTCCACAGGCAAAATGAGCAAGCTTCCATTTAGCTCCCAGCTTTTACTCAGAATGCGATAAGAGCGGCTAAAACAAAGTCAACGAGCGGACATTCAGCGGGCCACTAAACTCCCCACATCACCTAGATGTGGGGCAATAACTCCACGCAGACTAGGCGTGGAACTCGATACGCCGACCGGCCTCGTACATACCCCCAAGGCGCTGGCCACCCAATGCGGGCTGGAAGGAGGTAATATCCGTCGTCGAGAAGGTCGTCAGCGAATTCATGCCGTACTCGGCAAGCAAGGTCGCAGCGGGAGCCGAAGGGCCAACAATAATCGTTTGCGCACCCTGGGAAAGCTCCAAAAGACGTGGCATCGTCTTATTCACAAAAGCGGAGCCCGTAATAAAAACGTAGTCACAGGTGGGAAGAGCATATTCCGCGGCCGTATCTGGCAAGTCTCCGTCCAGCACGTTGCGCTCGAAGATCAAGAGCTCAGATGCAGCGGAAAGGGCCGCGGCAGCGAAGGGGAAATGCCCAATAACAGCAACGCGCTTGCCGGTGACCTCAGCCGACCAAGGATCAAAAAGGTTCTGCCAGTTATTCACCTTGCAAGGAACAAAACCTGCGGCCTCAGCCCGCGAGGGAAGCGCATACCACGAATTTACAGCCGCCATCCCCAGGGCAGCCTCGGCGAAATTCCAACTCTTCGCATAAGCGGCAACCTCGCGCAGACTCATGCCAGAGGGATCGGTGGGAAGACGGCGAGCAATCGACTCAACGGGCATATGGAATGCCATACCCGCGCCGGCCTCGGAATTCTCAATGAAAGCCCACTTACCAAAACGTCCGCTAGCCGTGACTTGCACGGTCGGGTCGATCTGGTCAATCAGTCGATCATAGATCTCCCACGGATTCCACAAGTCCAGCATCGAAACTCCCACTCAGATATTGAGAAGCACCATGTAGGTGACAACAAGGATGACAAGCTCCGCAAGGAACATCCCCACGATACCAAGATACAAACGGCGGCGTTGTTTCTTCGCTGTCATACCGGAACGCGGCTTACCCAAGGCAAGCATCGCCCAGGTTGCGAGCAACCCGAAAAGCAAACCACCAAGATGAGCCTGCCACGACACTCCTGAAACGATGAAGCCATACAGGAGGTTGACCGCAAGAAGGCCGGCAACGGCGCGCACATCAATCCCAGCGGCTCGCTGCAGAACAAAAACCGAGCCAAAAAGGCCGAAAATTGCGCCCGAGGCACCGACGGTCACCGTCAAGGCAGATGAGGGGTCAATCAGCACCCACCCCAAAACGCCGAGGGTTCCGCCCAGAGCACTCAAAAGATAGAGACAGAAGTAGGGACCGCGTCCCAGCGCCGGCTCCAATGCCCGTCCAACTGCGTAGAGCGAAAGCATATTGAAGGCAATGTGCATGAGGTTCACATGCAAGAACGCCGTCGTCAGGATCCGCCACGGCTGATACAGGCCATGAATCGGTGTGAATCCCAGGTATTGAGTGATCAAACCCTTGGTGAGAATGTCGCCTACCCACAGAGCCACGCACACGCCAACGAGCACGTAGGTGACGACAGGGGTTTGTGCGCTGACCCGGAGGCTCCCCCATTGACGAGGCCGGGCGGCGCGGGCACTTCCGAAAAGGTTGCCTCGGCCTCGGCCCGCGCAGTCCACACAGATCGAACGGACTTCCGTGGGGACGACACACTGGGTGCACATGGGTCGATTGCAGCGCTTGCAGTAATCGACGCTGCGCACGCCGGGGTGGCGCGGGCACTCGGGTGCAGCGTAGGGATCAGAACGCTGACCGTACAGAGGCTGAGACATATAAACCTTCCGGTTTGTGGTCACTCAGTGATATCGATCGATTCGATGACAACATCTTCGACGGGACGATCGTTGCGACCGGTACGAGTCGTGGCGATCGCATCGACAACTCGCTTGGAATCTTCGTCGATGACTTCGCCGAAAATGGTGTGGTTTCCGTTGAGCCACGGGGTGGGCGCAACGGTGATGAAGAACTGAGAGCCGTTGGTTCCCTTGCCCATGCGCTTGCCTGCGTTTGCCATGGCCAGCAGGTAGGGCTTGGAGAAGGTCAGATCAGGGTGGATCTCATCGTTGAACTGGTATCCGGGACCGCCGGTTCCGGTACCAAGCGGGTCACCGCCCTGAATCATGAAGCCATCAATAACGCGGTGGAAAATCGTGCCATTGAAAAGGGGGCGCGAGGTGGGCTGACCGTTGGTGGGGTCAATCCATTCGCGTTCACCCTGTGCAAGTGAGGTGAAGTTTTTGACGGTGTTGGGGGCTTCCTCGGGGAAAAGCTCGAGTCGAATATCGCCCTTATTGGTGTGAATTGTTGCTTCCATACCTCCATGGTTCCAGATTCAGGTGAAATCGGCACGCTATTTTGCTCGGCATTCGCTTGATGAAGCTGCATCGAATGGTCAAAGAGTGCACAATAGAAGGGTCCATGCGTTCGCTCAACGGACGCAAATTTTTTACAGATTCGGAGACATCATGGCAAGGACCCCGAACATCGACACCGAAAAGCTCAAGGCACAGGGCCTACAGCTCCGCGACGCAGCGGCTGTGCACGCGGGCCGTCTCGCTGTGCGAGCCGCCGATCTGGCAGAGCAGGGACTGGACTGGGCGGCTCCTCGCGCACAGGCCGCGCTCTCAAGCGCGATTGAGCGCGCGACTCCTCTTGTTGAGTCCGCAAGCGAACGTGCACAGTCCGTCGCCGACCGTGCTCAGCCCTTCCTTTCCGACATTCACGGCCACGTCGTGGACGACTACCTGCCTCGCCTGAATAAGGCAGTGTCCGCATCCGCCACCGCTCTTGCTTCCGAGGGCGACCTGAGCTCGCGCGCACGCGCCGCTCGTTCCGCATCGGCACAGGCACTGGCCACCCCAACCCGTAAGAAGAAGTGCTGCAAGAAGAAGGGCCGCCTGCTTCGCGCCCTCTGCTTCACCGCACTGACCGCTGCCGCTGCTGGTGCAGGCTACGTCCTGTGGAAGCGCAGCCAGCCGATCGAAGATCCGTGGGCCGAGGACTACTGGGCAGACCTCGAGGTCGAAGACTACAGCGCTGATCAGAACCAGGAAGCTTCTGCAGAGTAAGACAGAGCGCCTCTTAGAAGGCTTAATGTTGGGGGTTGCAACGCAATGCGTCGCAACCCCCAAAATATTTCTCTGTCTAGATCTTCACCGGCGAAGATACTCGGCTAAAAATGCACTAACCGGCAATGAAGAAAAGCGCCACGAATCCAAGGATTCCCAAGGCCAAGGAACTCACATTCAGAACGATCGCCCACACGTTGAGCGTGCGCTGCGCCGCCGAGACCTGGACTGCGCGACTCGGAATCGACAAGACCACGCCAAGGATATTAATCGGGCCGATGAGGCCGACCCACATGATCAC
>OFCJ01000796.1_pt1 | contig 15482 bp, 10 predicted proteins | sample 1520791 | NCBI WGS metagenome assembly OFCJ01 (sample SAMEA2699027, study PRJEB24076) | metagenome | biome: Human gut stool | place: Spain | collected 2012-01-21 | reverse complement strand
TTTTCACAGAGACAAGAAAAATAATGACGATGAGCCGGACAGTGTTCAAACCAATTCATTCTCTGATATTATGAATGGTTTGCAATACGCCGTAAACTGTGCACAAGATACATTGCAGAATCATCAGATACAAAATCTGACCAGACTTTTTGAAGGAACAAATGCAAATAACGCAAATACGTTCCAATCGAAAAAAATCATGGTTGGAGACAAGACTATTGATATTCCACTTATAGCCTTGATATCCCATCATTATCTTGCGATGGATAATGTGCAGATAAAGTTCAAGGCGAAGGTCGGAAGCGTGGAATCACAGATCCCGGAAAACAACTTGCTGTTATCCAGTCCGCACAGAGCCAATCTCCAGATGCAGATGAGCAACATAAAACCGGATGCGGATGATGTCATGGAGGTTTGCGTCAATTTTAAGGTTCAGGAGACTCCGGAGAGCATTTCCCGAATTATTGACGATTTTGTAAAAAACATCTAACAATTTTAAAATTCAAATGTTATGGCAGAAGAAATATTAAACCAAGGGCAACAAGAAAATGCGGAAAACTTGAATGAAAATGTAAGCGGACAGGCGAAAGAAATTATCTCCGCTGCATTGGAAGAGACTCAAAACAGAGAAACTTCTCCGGTTCTTAAAGCAGATTCAAACGTGACTGACAAATTCAAGGGGCTTCCCATGCGGGAACTTATTGCAGCTCCACTTATTGCAGCAGCCGAAGCACAACAGGAATTGGCAGCGACAGCATGGAATTTCTACCAGCAAATTGCATTTGATGGTAAAAGCGGCAATAAAGCGCGTATATTGGAATTCGATGTCGAAAGACCGATACAGCAGAATGAAAAAATGACAACAATAAAACAAACGGTAAAGGCTCCGTTTATAGGATTGGTGCCTATTCCTGCCCTGCTTATAGATCGCGTGGATGTCGATTTCCAGATGGAGGTTACCGATACGTCAAACGTAAAAAGCACTACCAACGCAGAAGTAGAGGCAAAAGCCTCTGCAAAACGTTGGTTTATAAATGCGGAAATCAGCGGCAAAGTCACGACCGCCCGTGAGAACACCCGCATGACCAACCAAACGGCAAAATACCAGATACATGTTTCGGCCAGCCAGCAACCACAGACCGAAGGTCTGTCAAAACTGATGGATATAATGGCTTCCTGTATCGAGCCTATAAATACAGAAAGCAGTAAATAGAGTATAAACATATAGAACGGGATGGATAAAGTCCCGTTCAAATTTGATAATAATTATTATGAAAACATAATAAATGCATCAAACATCTAAAAACAGCCATATGAAAATTTGTACATGGAATTCCCAAGGAAATCCTCTTAATGATGCTATTAAATTAAATATATTGAATCATCTATTAACAACAGAACAATGTAATGTCGTTATGATACAAGAATGTGGTAATTTCATACTGCCTGCACAACATAGTGGTAGATACCACTATGTTGTGGTAGAACATGCAGGTGCTTATAATTGTAGATGTAATACTTGTATCATTGCGGATTTGAATTTTGTAGCATCAATACATTATCTGATATCAGGAACAGGCCGATCTGCAATTTGTTTAAATTATAATGGATGTAACATTTATACCCTTCATTGCGAATCTGGGTCTGGTGCTGTAGGAGATATAAGAGATTTAGTACGTCATGCAGTATCTCCTTTCATCATTGGCGGAGATATGAATTCAACGCCAAGCGAATTATCAGAATATTTAAGAATAATGACCACAGGTACCAGGAGTAGGCCGGGAAATAGTGCTAATTTTGCTTGTTGTGGTATGCCAACACATTTTTCAGGTCGAGAATTAGATTATTTCCTTATCGATAGCAGATTACAGCTAAGAACATGTGTACTAAGATATCATATGATGGGTGGGGATCACTATCCTGTGATATTGATATTTAGTTAACCAATTATATTTTTCATCAACAAACAGTGTCGCTGCGATATAAAATATTTTTCGGCTATGCCATACTTATGGCGGTCATCGGTAGCATGGCCGCCATTCTCATCCATGAACCTGCGAAGTTCCACGACCTATATGCGTATGTTGAATAACGGTATTTACACAAACAGCAAATGAGCGAACAATTCGTTACCACTACCAAGCATTTCCGCAAGCTGCTTGCCGCAGGCTATCTGCTTATAGTCCTGCTGGTGGGCGGCATCATCTGCACGTGGCTCGGCGAATGGCGCGACTTGGAGTTGCTGGAACGGGAGAACCGTGAAATCAACCGCTTCCGCAAGGAAACACACGATGCGTATGTGGGTGTGGTGGAGTTGTCTCTTTTGGGCGAGTCGGTGCTGGAATGGGACGATAAGGATGTGGCGGCATACCGGCGGCAACGGATGACGGTGGATAGTATGCTTTGCCGCTTCAAGAGCCATTACGAATCGGTGCGCATAGACAGCGTGCGCCACTTGCTGGAGGACAAGGAAAAGCGGCTGTGCGCCATCATGGAGGCTCTGGAACAACAGGCGGACATCAACCGCCGGATAGCCAAGCAGGTGCCGGTGATAGTGCAAACGAGCAGGCAGGAAGAGCCGAAGAAACAGAGGAGGAAAGGTTTTCTCGGGTTGTTCGGCAAGAAACAGGAAGCACCTCCGACGACGACCACCACGATGCTCTACACACTGAACCGTGATATGATAGCGCAACAACGTGCCCAGAGCCATCGTCTGTCGGAGTATGCCGACAGCCTTGCCAGCCGCAATGCGGAACTGAACCGCCAACTGCAAACCCTTATCCAGCAGATGGACCACAAGGTGCAGGCTGACTTGCAGGAACGTGAGGCGGAAATATCCGCTATGCGTGAAAAGTCGTTCTTGCAGGTAGGTATCATAACGGGTGTCATGCTGCTGTTGCTCATTATTTCATACATCATCATTCACCGCTATGCCACCCGCATCAAGCAGTACAAACGTAAGACAACAGATTTAATCGGGCAACTGCAAAAGTCCGTAAAACAAAACGAATCGTTGATAGCCTCACGCAAGAAAGCGATGCACACCATCACCCACGAGCTACGCACACCACTGACTGCCATACATGGATATGCGGAACTGATGCAGGACAACGAAGAAGAAAAGATAAGCGGTTATGCGGACAATATCCTGCAAGCCTCCAAGAGAATGACCGACATGCTCAACTCCCTGCTTGACTTCTTCCGCTTGGACAGCGGCAAGGAACAGGCGAATGTCCGTCCGTTTCGTTTGGAAAACATCGCGGAGCTGTTGCAAACGGAGTTTACGCAACAAGCAGAAGCAAAAGATCTTAAACTTACCATCGAGTGCCCGGAGGGTATTATCCTGAATGGCGACAAGGAGCGCATCATACAGATATGCGACAACCTGCTGGGCAATGCCGTCAAGTTCACGAATGCCGGAAGCGTTTCACTTGTCATAAGCTATGACGGCAATAGGCTGACCCTTGTAGTAGAGGACACCGGAACCGGCATGAGTGCGGAAGAACAACAGCGAGTGTTCGGAGCGTTCGAGCGGCTTTCCAACGCCGCCACGCAAGACGGTTTCGGATTGGGGTTAAGCATTGTGAAACAGATAGTCGGGATGCTTGGCGGCACTATACGCTTGGAAAGCGAAAAAGGAGAAGGCAGTCGTTTTACTGTGGAGTTGCCAATGAACACTGCCGATATTGGTATTGAAGAACAGACAGCCGCAGAAAGTCTGGCTCATATAGAAAGACCTTATTCTGTCATCGTATTGGACGACAATCCGATGGTATTATCCATGACAAAGGAAATGTATGCTGGTATAGGTGTGCATTGCGACACGTTCACCACTATTGGCGATGCAATGGAAGCCATGCGGCAGCACACATACGACCTCATGATAACCGATATGAAGATGCCGGAGATTAACGGCTATGAGGTGTTGGAGTTGTTACGCTCGTCAAGTGTCAGCAACTCGAAAGAGATTCCCATTGTCGTGGCGACCGCCTCCGGCAGTTGCAGCGAAGAGGAGCTGTTGGAAAATGGATTTACCGCCTGCCTGTTCAAGCCATTTTCCATTTCCGAACTGGTTGCTGTATCAGACAAATGCCTTTTGACAAGTACGGACAAGGATGAACTTCCCGACTTGTCCTCTCTGCTTGCATATGGTGACAAACGGGCGATGCTCGACCGTTTGATAACCGAAACAGAAAAGGATATGCAGGCTGTCCGGGAAATCATGGAGAGGAATGACCGCAAGGCGTTGGACGAATGGATACACCGTCAGCGAAGTTCATGGGCTGTTATCCGTGCTGACAAACCCTTGTGGAACCTGTATGAACTGCTGCATCAAGAATCTGAATGTTCCGAAATGGAATTGCGGAAATGCGTGGATGCCATGCTTCGTATGGGAACAGTTATCATAGAACTTGCGCAAAAGGAAAGGAGGTCGTCGGATGAAAGTATTTGTGATTGAGGACAACCCCGTCTATAACGATTATGTCTGCAACCTGCTGAAGAAAGACAGCTTCGATACTATGTCTGCATATAATCTTGCCACTGCCAAGAAACTATTGGCAAAGTCAGAGGTGGATGATATTGTCGTTGCCGACCTACGCCTCCCCGACGGTGAAAGCATAGAGTTGTTACGGTGGATGCGTGCCAACGACAAACAACAGGTGTTTATCGTTATGACCAATTACGGGGAGGTGCATACGGCAGTGGAAAGTATGAAGCTCGGCTCAAAGGATTACATACAGAAACAGTTGTTGGAGGATAAACTGATACCGCTTATCCGCACCCTGCAAAAAGAACATGAAAAGCGACTACAATGGAACATTCCGATATTCGTCCGGCAGGGCGAAGCCTATCAGAAAATCAAGAAACGTGTGCGCCTTGTAGCCACCACCCGGATGAGCGTGCTGATACTGGGCGAGAACGGTACGGGCAAGGAACATATCGCACAACATATACACCAACAAAGCAAACTTGCCGATAAACCTTTTGTGGCAGTAGACTGCGGAGCCTTGTCCCCGTCATTGATACAATCCGCCTTCTTCGGACACGTCAAGGGCGCGTTTACGGGTGCCGAAGCAAACAAGACGGGGTATTTTCTGGAAGCGGATGGCGGCACGCTGTTCCTTGACGAAGTGGGCAACCTAACAATGGAGATGCAACAGATGCTGCTCCGCGCCATACAGGAACGCCGTTACCGTCCCGTCGGAGCAAAGGAGGACAAAACAGCCAACGTGAGGATAGTGGCTGCAACCAACGAGGATTTGCAGAAAGCCGTAACGGAAAAGCGGTTCCGGCAGGACTTGCTCTATCGCTTGCAGGAGTATGTGATAACCATGCCGCCCTTGCGCGACTGCCCGGAAGACATCATGCCATTGGCCGAGTTCTTCCGTGAAATGGCAAACCGTGAGTTGGAACGTGAAGTAAAAGGTTTTGCCGCATCTGCCCGTAATGCCCTGCTCGCCCATGCGTGGCCGGGCAACGTGCGCGAGTTGAAACAGAAGATACAGACGGCAGTCCTGCAATCAGAAGGCGATATGATAACCGAAGCCGATTTGGAACTTGACAATGAACCGTCCGCTACTTCCGCTTGTTTTACATTGAAGAGCGGGGATGAAGAAAGAGGACGTATCCTGCGTGCTTTGAAACAAGCAGCCGGTAACAAGAAAATGGCTGCAAAGATACTGGGTATCGGCAGGACAACGCTGTATAATAAATTGGTAGAGTATGGATTGAATGAAGAAAACTGACCGGAGTATGGCTGTAAATGGCAATAATTGATTAACTTTGCAATTGTATTTCAGAAAATAGCAGGCGATCGGGTAACTTTTCGCCGATGATATAGACATAAGACCGCAAGGCGTTTCGAGCGAAAATCTGGTAAATTGAAACTACGGAGACGATTGCGTGATGCTTATGCTATGCTTACGCATAGCGTGCATTCACGTACTCTCCGTAAAGGCTTTACCAGAGCCATCGCTTGAAGGTAGTGTGAATTGCACGCTACTTTTTTGCCTCGCCAAAAAGGAAAGAAAATACGTTATGGCGAAAATACAATTACTTGCCGTTATCTCAATAGATGGCTGTCCGATGAAACTGCATCCCCGGAAGCGGTTGCTTCAAACCGAAGATTACGGTATGGATGAAATACGTGCCAATGCCCTGTATAAGCTGACATCCGACTATTCGGTATCCGTGCTTCAAGAATGGAGGGAGGAAGGTGGAAGCATTTGCCATTTGTTGGAAGTAACTGCCGGGAATACCGAATATGCCAACGGACTGTTACGGATGAACGTGATAGATGAAATCATACTATACGTTGTTCCAACCATCGACGGAAACGGAGCGCATTTTTTCAAGTCAGCACTACCTATGAATGACTGGCGGCTTATGGAGAACAAAACTTATAGGGACGGAGTAATCCGGCTTACCTATCATAAAGAGCCACGGGCATAAAATGTTCAGATTATGAACATCTTGGCGGAATTTCCGTGTTCAGAAAGTGAACACATGTTCAGAATCTGAACACATTTCACAAGGGATGCAATCAAGGATAAAATTATTTTTGAATTTTATCTTTCTGAAAAACAATGTAGTACAATTTTCTCACAATCTTTTCTCGTGTTTAGGGCTATGATTTGCCCATATATCAGTGTGCGCACACTGATAAACAAGTGTAAACCCTCAAAACAGAAAAGATAATGAACCATCTCATATTGGCGGAAACACAGTTTTTCGCCCTGATAAACGGAAAAGACAACGGTAGCACGGAAACGGCATACGGCGGATTCGTGCAGGAAGTAATAAACCTGTGCTACGGCGGCAATGATGCCAAGCATATTATTGTGGCGTTGGCTTTTGCCGAAATCGAATTACAGCACCATCCGCAGAACTTGTCGGCATCGGAGGAGAATGTCGTCACTGTATATATCCGCAAGGCGTTATCCTTCATCCGAAAGATGCAGAAGATGGTATCCGCTTCTGCAATTACCTCCGTGCCACCACTAACATCCACATCCGAAACCAAAGCCACAGTCCCAGCCTTGCAATGGACCGGTAATGCCGTCGAGTTGGTAGAACTAATCTATGCCCTCTACGCCACCGGCTGCATCAATGGCGGCAAGGCTTCGCTGAAAGAGCTTGCCCCTGTCCTCTATTCCTTTTTCGGTGTGGAGTCCAAAGACTGCTACCGCTTCTATACGGACATCAAACGCAGGAAAAGCGACAGTCGCACCTACTTCCTTGAAAAGATGCAGGACAAACTGAACGCGAAGATGCGACATGACGATGAATTGGAGCGGATGAGGAGATAAACGAATGCCAAACAAAGGATAAGCGGCCGGATTATACGGTTTCTTATCCTTCTTCATTTACAATCACTCTATTATCTGCCGGAAAGCCGATTAAAATCATTAACTTTGCAAGTATTAATCAATGACGGATGAAAATAGATAACCTCGAAATATTGAATGGACTGATTGCCGGAGCCGAAGGCGGGACAGTTGAGTTCAAAGAAACTACCGGGCAGTTGGAGCGTGGAATTGAAACTCTTTGTGCCTTCTTGAATGGTACGGGCGGCACGGTGCTGTTCGGTGTAACCGACAAGGGAAAGATTATCGGTCAGGAAGTGAGCGACAAGACGAAGCGCGATATTGCTGAAACCATCAGACGAATCGAGCCGTTTGCGACCATTGATATATCCTATACAGACATTCCGGGAACGAACAAAAGTGTTATAGCTTTATCAGCGGAAGAACAACGATATATGCGCCCGTTCACCTATAAGGGGAGGGCTTATCAACGGATAGAGAGCGTTACATCTGCCATGCCGCAGGGTATATACAACCTGTTGGTTATGCAGCGAGGCGGAACCTATGCTTGGGATTCCATGCAAAATCCCAGCTTGAAAATATCCGACCTTGACGAAACGGCAATCTTGGGCGCAGTACGTGGAGGAATCAGAGGCGGACGTTTGCCGGAAGGTTCTATGCAGGAGGATGTCCGAACCATCCTTGAAAAATTTGACTTGTTGAATGATGGAAAGCTGAACAATGCTTCCGTTGTCCTATTCGGACGAAACTTCTACCATTATCCCCAATGTCTGCTCCGTTTAGCCCGGTTCAAAGGAACGACAAAAGATGAATTTTTAGATAATCAGCGTGTGACAGGCAATATATTCAACTTGCTGGATGCTGCAATGGCATTTTTCTTCAAGCATTTGTCCCTTTCCGGTAAAATTGAAGGTTTGTACAGAGAAGAGGAACTGAATGTGCCATATAAGGCATTGAGAGAATGTTGCATAAATGCTTTTGCACATCGTGTTTACCATCGCCCCGGCAGTTCAGTCGGGATTGCTATCTATGATGACCGCGTGGAGATTGAAAACAGCGGAACATTTCCGCCTGATATTACCATTGAGAAACTGTTGGGTGGCCACAATTCCGAACCACAAAATCTGATAGTAGCCAATGTGCTGTACAAAAGTGCAGTATTGGAGAGTTGGGGACGTGGCATAGCCCTTATGGTAAACGAATGTCGCCGTGTCGGTATTCCGGATCCGGAGTTTCATACCGACGGCAATGCTGTATGGATTGTGTTTCATTATACAAGAACTACAGTAGGACAAGACCCCACAGCAACCCCACAGCAACCCTATAGTAACCCCACAGTAACCCCACAGTTAGGAAAACTGTTGTCTGCTATTGGGAACAACACTCTCTCTGCTAAAGAAATCATGGAGAAAACGGGAATGAAAGATAAAAGGAATTTCTTAAAGAACTATATCCATCCGGCAATAAATTCCGGTTTGGTCCTTTCACTTTATCCCATAGGCTCCAAGAGTCCGCAACAGAAATACTATCTTACTGATAAAGGTAAAGGTTTCCTGCAACAATAACGGGTATGGCTAAAAAAAAGAAACATAAGAATGATGTAAAAACTGATTTACCGATAATCATGGATTATGGTATCGGCAGTATATCCGTTTATGACCCGGCAGACATAATGCCATACAACGAGCCGCCAATTAGCGAACAAATCCGCTTCAAGAAACTCGGCAAAGAGATGAAATCCGAGTTCAAGTGGCTGGTATCTTCCGTAGTGATTGAGTATTGGCAAGAAAACCGACAGATACCTTTCGGTGAAGAAATGTCGAAACTCAGAACCAGACTGTTGAGAATGTTTGCCGAAGAATACAGCATACTGCTTAAAGACGATACAGAGCTGAAAAATTATTTGCTGACGCTTGCCATTACCACCATCAACAAGCATCTCAAATCTGAGAATAAAAAGAGGGTGTCAAAACTCTCTTTTTAACAAAATTACCCTTGCTACAGATATCTGTGACAGGGGTAATTTTCATATTTTGGGTGTTTTGACACATCCCCTTTTTCACATATAAAGGAATCTGTTATTTCTGCTGCAACAGGTGTTTCAAGTTTTCATCATTTGCGATACGTTCCAGTTCCTCTTGAACAATCTGCTTCACTTCCTCCTTGATGCGCCTGTAATTCGCCTGAACCGTTTCCTTCATGCGGTCGTTGCCGTCCCCGTCCGTAAAGTCGGTAATGACGGGGATTTTCTTGTAGGCTTTCTCCTCGCGCCTCACCTTCTCGGCATCCACGACAATCTCACAATGGAAAATCTTCTGCTCGATACGCTCGTTGAAGTTGTCGGACACCGAACCGACAAACATACCCTGCGTCAAGCCGGAAATCTTGCTTGGCGGGATGAGTGAATCCATCTGCGTGTTGATGGAGGTGGAAACATCCTGCCGGTTGATGGAAATGGACTGCCGTTTCTGCAACACCTTACCGAAGCGTTCGGAAAGCGTCTTGGCGGTTTCACCCACCACCTGACCGGAAAAGATATTGCCGACGGTGTTCATCACGACCTTCGCTTCTTTATCACCGTAGTCGCGCACCAACTGGCTGAAATCCTGAAAGCCCAGACACACGGCAACCTTGTTGCTTCGCGCGGTGGCGATAAGGTTGTCCAACCCCTTGAAATAAATCGTGGGCAGCTCGTCGATGATGACCGACGACTTCAGCATCCCTTTCTTGTTGATGAGTTTCACGATACGGGAGTTATACAGACCGAGAGCGGCCCCGTAGATATTCTGACGGTCGGGATTGTTGCCCACACAGAGTATTTTCGGTTCTTCGGGGTTGTTGATGTCCAGCGTGAACTCGCTGTCCGACATCACCCAATAGAGCTGCGGGGAAATCATCCTTGACAAAGGGATTTTCGCGCTTGCTATCTGCCCCATCAACTGCTCCGCAGCCCCTCCGAGCCATGCGTCCATGAACGGAGAAAGATAGTTTTCCAATTCCGGGTAAGAGGTCAGTATCGGGAAAATATCCTCATAGCGGCGGTTCAGGAACTCAATCGCATGGGGGAACGTGCAGTATATGCCGCCTTGATAGATTTTGAGATACCATATAATGCTGGCAAACAAAATAATAGGTGATTCCACAAAGAAGTCGCCCTGCTTCTGCACATCGGGTAAGTCAAGGGCATTGCTGCCCCCTTCTCCCCTAAGAACCGTACATGAGAGTTTCCCCTCATACGGCTCAAGCAACTCAATATTTCTATTTGTTGTTAGAAATCGGCTCATACTTTCAACATTTTCGTTTATTTCGCTTGTAGCAGTTGTTGTGGACAAGTTGCCGTACAATCGAACCACCAACAGATATTTCGTTGACGTTCCATGCTTTTGTACAATCTATTTCCTTGCCACATAACGGACAAATCCGGTTCTGCTTGTTCCATAAATATAAGAGAGACTTACGTCCCTTGAGAGATTCCAGCATTTGTTGCTCCTTTCGCTGAAAGAAATAATCATCGTATTCCGGGTCGAAAGGGTTTGCCTCACCTTTGATTTGCTTGTACGGGGTATAATGTATATCCGACAACCTTTTAAGGGTCAGGTAGTTCACTTTCTTGCTCTTGGTTTCATATTTCCATGCAAACGTCCATTTACGCCCCCGAATTTCATGCCAATATTTGTCTGCAACCCAAGACTTGCGTTTCTTTGGATGGCGACGTAAAGCCCATTTCTTCGTGAGATTGTAAATGTGATTGTCACAACCATGAAAAGCATCGGTTGATGCACCATATCGGTAATAGTTGCCCCAACCTGTGATTACAGGATTAAGCATTCGTATCAGCGATTCCTGCTTACACATTTTATGTCCTTTAACGATGTCACCGATTTTTGCCCTGAAGCGTTTCTGTGCATCTTTGGACGGGGATGTGTATAGCCTTTTGCCAAACTTCCTCACATTGAAACCTAAGAAATCAAAACCGTCGTATATGTTCGTAATGGTAGTTTTCTCTTCGGATAAGGTCAGCCCTCTTTCTTTGAGAAATTCTATCACGATAGGTTTGACTTCGTTTTCCAATAGCTCCTTATCTCGACCTGTGATTATAAAGTCATCCGCATAACGAATAAGGTTTACCTTGTAGTGGAATGTCTTATTGTTGCGCCATAATCTTTTGAATCTTTCAGCCAAGAGTGGTTGAAGTCCGTCAAGTGCTATATTTGCAAGTGTCGGTGATATGATACCTCCTTGTGGTGTACCCTCTTCTGTCGGGAATAGTTTGCCATTGAATACAGCTCCACATTTCAGCCATTTTCTGAGTATCGTCTTATCCATAGGGATATGATTAAGAAGCCAGTCGTGGCTGATATGGTCGAAGCAGCCTTTAATGTCTCCCTCCAAAATCCATTCGGGGGAATGCTGGCGGTTTAGAACCGTATCAATCTGACGGATAGCGTCCATTGTCCTGCGTTTCTTGCGGAAACCATAAGAAAAGCGGTCGCCTGTCGTTTCGGCTATCGGTTCCAATGCCATGAGATATAATGCCTGCATCGCCCTGTCTTTCATTGTCGGTATTCCCAACGGTCGGAGTTTACCGTTCTTTTTCTTGATGTGAACCCTACGAAGCGGCTGCGGATTGTAACCACGACGTTTCAGTTCACCGATTGCTTTGTACTTGCGCTTGGGAGAATCCCAAAGCTGTTTATCTACTCCAGACGTTTTCTTCCCTTTGTTGGAAGTAACCCTCTTTACCGCCAATGCCTTGGCGTAAAAAGAGTGGGTCAGCATCCACTGCAAGGCTTTCACCTTGTTATGTCTGCCTTCCTTTTGAGCCTTTACAATACGCGCTTGTAGCTTTCGGACATAGGCTTCACACTTGGACCAGTCCATGCCGTCCCAAGTTAGATTCCTACTATCAGCAGGCGCACACGATGTTTTAGTTTCGTTCATTTGCTTTCCTCCTTTTGAAAGTTCTAAAAGTTATCTTGTAAAGAGTTACCATATACGGAAGTCTGCCCACTTTCGTGTCGGATGATGTCACCAATAACAACCCGTGATGTTGATTCAATCCGTATCCACCCCATTACAGGGGTGGCATTCGCTTTTTCCGTTATCTCATACCTGCACCCCATTCGGCTTGCCTTGCGGTTCGCTTACTCGCATTCTTACGAGAGAGATACAGGCTTGCCCTGTTCCACGTAATTGACAAACGGATAGTTTAGGTTCTGCCAAGTCCGCCGGCAGTGCTGTGTCCGTGTAACCCCAACATGGGCAAGGGTTATCCGACTGCTTACCTTTTGGTGAGAGCTAAAGTATCTTGCGCTCCTTCAAACCTTACGACGGCTAAAGTCAGTTCACTTACGTTAACCATGCTATCCAGCCTCGCCACTCAACGGTATGATACTAACCGTCCTTGACATTCCCTCACGGTTCAGTCTTGTCCTTTCGGAAAGTGTACTTTGTCCTATAAGCTTGGCACAACCCATCACTGGAGATGCACCTTATAGTAGGCTACCGCTGACGGAACAGCGGGTTAAATCATGCAATTAATATCACTGTCTAACAATCAATTACGTGACTTTACAGGTCACACCCACGTTTTATTGAGGTTGAGCATTATCGTATAGGCACTCTCGTAGGCATCCGTAATATCCTCCATGAAATCCGGGTGGATGGGATTACAGCGGTGCGAGCGTCGCGGGTCGTCGAAGTTTATCACATAAAACTTCGGCTTCACCTTGTAACCCTCCGGGTGGTTCAGCAGATGGTTGTAGGCGATTGTAGATAAGTCGCTGAATTTGAAGTCATATACATACATCGAAAAGCCCTTTTCAATCTGCTGCTTGATGAAACTGTTTACCACCGCGTATGACTTTCCACTACCCGGCGTACCCAACACGATGGAGGCACGAAAAGGATTCACCACATTGATCCATCCGTTGTTCCAACGCTTTTTGTAGTAGAACCGTGTCGGAAGATTGACCGAATACTCGCTTTCGATAAGCCTTGTTTCCTGCATGAAGCTCTCGTTCTCGTTGTTGAACACATCATCCATGAGGTTGTGCTTCAACAGGCGGCTCAACCACAGACCGCCCATCAGCAGGAATACATAGCCCGCGCCAACGGCCAGGATATACAGTCCCGTCACCGCCTCCACCGGCAATGGCAGGGCCAGTATCCACCAGTTGAGGAAGAACAGCACGAAGCCCACGGCAAGGACCGCCCAGATTTTCCCCCACGTGATTTTCTCGCCCTTCACGCCCTTTGTCCCCAGACAGGACAGGGCAAGCAGGAGGACGGCAAATAGTTTCGTGTAGAGGATGGAACGGAACAGCCCCGCCGTGCGGTTGAAGTTCATCAGTATTCTGTCCACCACGCCGATGTCCACACCCCAGAGCCGTATGGCTTCATAGCAGAACCAGTACACGTTCATGACCACTAAAATAATACTCACGGCACGCAGAAAATCCATGATTTTCGCCAATGCCCTCAAATCGTCTTCTTGTTGTGACATACCTTGAAATTGTTTTGATTGTTGATACTTTGTCTGACTGATTACATTCCCAAGCCCTTGCGCTTCTTCTTTTTCTTCCTGCGCTGCATCGCCCGGATGAAGGCTTCCTCCTCGGCGTCCACTGCCGGGCCTTCGGGAGAGAACAAGCCCATGCCGTCCAAGTCCCTTCCGTATTCGGAAGTGGACGGAGCTTGCGTTTCCTCCTGACCCTCCGTGGTAATGGAAAGCGGAACCGGCGGCTGTCCGGCGTATGGCAGCGTGAAGTGTTCCTGCAAGGCGTTGGCGGACAGTTCCCTGCCCATGCGTGAGCCGTTCAACACGCATCCTGTTCGGTGGTCGATGAACGTGGCCCCGTAGATGCGTCCTTCCTCCGTATAGCGCAGCACGGTGTCAATACCTTTCTCCTTGAGTGTGGCAATGAACCTCTCCTTGTCATACGTGCCTTGCAGTACGGAAAGGACGATGCGCTTCGTCATGTCGGCGAGTTTTCTGTCCTTGATTTCCGTTTTTGAACGGGCGAACTTTCTCTGTACGGCATCATAGCCGACGGACTTCCCGAAGAGCGAGGACTTGAAAGGATTGCCGACCTTGTTGCCACTGTCGTCCGTAACGGAATAGACCAGCCCATTATATTCCCGTCCGCGCACGTTGCCCCGCGCTTCCTCCACCGTCATATTATATAAGGAAAGGAGGGCGCGGTATTCGCCCATCGTCTGGAAACGGTACTGTCCACCCAGAGCCTTGACGATGTTCCCGACCTGCCTCTTCACGTCGCTCGCCGAAGCGTCCACCTTGCGCAGAGGGTTATCCAGCCGTTGATTCTTACGCTCCGCCGGGTGCAGCCCGTACTTCCGTTCCAGTTCCCTGCGGATGCGGTCGCTGCGTCGGAAAAGGAAATCCTGATTGAGCCGCCTGCCTTTCTCGTCCACATTGATTGTCACGATGTGCAGGTGGTGGCGGTCTATGTCCTCGTGCTTGACAACAAGATACGGCTGGTTCCCATAGCCGAGTTTCTCCAAATACTCGCGTGCGATGTCCTGCAATTCCGTATCGGTCAGCACGTCGTCGGGATGCGGATTGAGCGAGATATGGAGTACCGGTTTCTCCACCCTCGTATGCTCCGGCATACAGGCGAGAAAGCCCTCCATTGCCTTGCGGATGTCCACCGTCCCCGTGCCGTCATTGTAGATGCGGTTGGTGGTGAGCAACCGCCCTTTCGCCTCGTTGATCTTTTCCCCGTTATAGGCAAGTGCGCCGTACAGCGACTTTCCTACACTGATTTTTGCGACCATTTCGCCTCCATTTCTCTCGACAATTCCACAATCTGACGGCTCAGTTTCACGAGTTCGACGGTCTGTTGCTCCAGCTTATAGAGCAACGCCATCGCCTTTTTCTCGGAAAAATGCAGCCTGAGTTCCTTCACGACTTGGTTGTAGTTCGTGCCTACCGCGCGGAACTGCGCATGGAAATCGGACAGTCTGGTGTAGTAATCCACCAGCGTCCTGTCCACTTTCAGCACCCTGAACGGCTGCCCGAAGAAGTGTGCCTTGATGAAAACCGACTTGGCGTAAACGCCCGACTTCTCGAACATGGCGAGGAAACGGTTGTGTTCCTCCTCGTTGAAACGGACGGTGTAGCGGAACACCGCC
>OFCJ01000792.1_pt1 | contig 15617 bp, 9 predicted proteins | sample 1520791 | NCBI WGS metagenome assembly OFCJ01 (sample SAMEA2699027, study PRJEB24076) | metagenome | biome: Human gut stool | place: Spain | collected 2012-01-21 | reverse complement strand
AACTATCCCATTGGTGCCCATGCGCCCGGTTGCGACTTGACGCAGCTGCTCGGGGCCAATCTTGTCCATGGGACTGATCACGCCGCCCAATACGTGGTAGAGGCCGTGGTAGCTGCCCGTGCGCTCGATCGCCTGGACATCGCGCGGCTCGCCCACCACGCAAATGCGAGTGGTATCGCGCATCGGGTCCTGGCAGATGGAGCACTCGTCGGCCGTGGCGTAGTTAAAGCAGCGGCTGCAAAAGTGGACCTCCTGCTTGACCTCCAGGATGGCCTCGGCCAAGCGGCGGGCCTCCTCGGCATCGGCCTCGAGCAGGTAATAGGCGATGCGCTGGGCCGACTTGGGACCAATGCCCGGCAGACGACCCAGTTCATCGAGCAGTTTTTGCAGACTGTGATTCGCACTCATATATATGCGTGTCTTAGAACGGCATGCCCGGGATGTTGAGGCCGCCGGTGATGGCGCCCATCTGCTTGTTGGCGAGCTCGTTGACGCCGCGGACGGCCTCGTTGACAGCAGCCATGATCATGTCCTGCAGCATATCGACGTCCTCGGGATCGAGGGAATCGGGGTCGATGGTGAGGTTGACGAGCTCCATCTCGCCGTTAACGGTCACCTTGACCATACCGCCGCCGGCAGAGGCGTCGACGGTCTGGGACTTGAGGTTCTCCTGCGCGGCGGCAAGCTGCTCCTGCATTTTGCGAGCCTGCTTCATCATCTGCTGCATGTTCATACCGGCCATGATGGCTCCTTTACGTGCGGCCGCACGCCGAGCTGCAAGGGCAACCGGAGCGCGGCGGGACTTTCAAACTCAAAAATCGTACCACGGCGCGGGACAAGCAAGCGGGGCGGACGTGTTCCCTCAGTCGATATACATGGCCTCCAATACAAACCGCACTCAAAGATTATGCAAAGTTGAATAATTCGCATCTGCATAATATTGAAAGCTAAATCTTGTAGAGCCGGAATCCGACATTTTATGCGTGCCACTAGATGGCTAAATGCCGAGCCACTACTCGAGGCGGCACGCATGACGGCGGGGTATAATTTGATTGCCATAGATAGCAATTTGGAGGTGCCCCATGAATGCCCCCGACGCGTTCCAAAACATCCGCTCAAAACACCCCGTTGCATATTTGGTTCTCTATCTCTTTGTCGGCTGGGCATTGCTGGTTGTCATCACCCATGCTATAGCCTTTGGAGCAGAACTGCTGATAGCCAACTCGGACCAGCCCATCGTCAAATGGGAGACGACCGATAAGTGCACCGACGGAACCCGAACCGTTTACTACAACAGCCCGTCCCTCTACCAAGAGTTCAAGGTCAAGATAAAGGACTTCAAGATTGTCGATGCCGAACCGGGCTCTTTATCGACAATCGGAGCAACCGTCAACGCCGAGCAAGTCGAATACACGGACAGCCATGCGACGTATCGTATCGACCTCAGCATCCTAGGCCGACCGTCACGCACCTGTCTGCTCGAATGCGATGTACGCGGCACCACACTACACATGTCCGAAATACAGATGCGCCCGGACAAAGAGATCTCTTCTTGAGCAGTATACCCGCCCGCACGGTTACTCCACCGGTTTGAAGATGGTGGACTGGCCGAAGACGCTGCGGATGAGGTCTTTGGCCTCGTCCTCGGTCTGCGGGATGCTCGGGGCTGCGCCCTGGTGGCCGAAGGGGCTGCCGGCGCCGGGGTTGGACTCCCAGGGAGCTGCAGGGGCGTCGTCGCTTGCAGGGGCCGCGGATGCCGCCGCAGCGGACTTGGGCGCGGGCGTCGCACCCGGCACGTCGAACGGAGGAAGATCGTCCCCGCCAGCATCGGCAGCAAAGCCGCCGACCATGGCGTCGTCGTAGGGTACCTGCTCGGATTCCCACGGCGCGGCAGGCTGAGTCTTGGGAGCGGACGCGCGCTCGGGCGCACGGGGTGCGGGCTCGGTCGGGAGCTTGCCCGTGGCAGGAGCACCGGCGGGGTTGTCGGAGCGTAGCCAGGGGGCTTTGCCCAGGTCAGACGACTTGGGCGCGGGTGTCGGAGCGGCCGGTTTGGGCGCCGCGGGCTTAGGCGCCGACGGGGTCGATGCCGCCACCGGTGCCGCTTGCTGCTGCGACGCGCTGGCGCTCGAGGATACAGGGGCCGCCGAGGACACGGGTTGCGGGTCCGCAGATGCCGCAGCCCGTGCAGATGGAGAATGCTCCTCATGTTGAGGAGCCGGCGTGCCACCCCCATCCAGGACATAGTCAACGGTACGACGACCGAAGACTGCGCAAACCGTCGGCAGGACCACCGACTGCGTATCGGCGCGACCGAGCATCTTAATGGCAAAAGTCGAACCCGCGGGGAACGAGACCGTGAGCTTGGAGCCGTCGTCGGCCGTGGCGCGAGCGTTGAGCAAAAGCCCTGCGTAGGAGGCCTGACGAGCCTTGACGCGATCGACGACCTCGGCCCATTTGCGCTGGAGCTCGCCGGCGTCCTCAACCGCGGGGGTCTCGGCAGCACCGGCGGCGGCAACCTGGGCGGCATTGTTGGACTGGGGCTTAGGTGCCGGAGCGGTGGCAGGCGCGGGGGCCGCAACGGGCTGAGGCGTCGGAGCCGGCGCAGGCTGAGGCGCAGGCGCCGCAGGCTTGGAAGCTGACACGGACGCAGAACGGGGCACAGGCTGAGCCGCCGGAGCGGCAGTACCACGGTCCCAAGGCATACCGCCCTGGCGCGCGGACGTAGCAGCGGGGGCAGCGGATGCCGCCGGAGCGGCAGCACGAGCGCCCGAAATGAGCGTCGGCTGTTGGGCAGCAGCGGGTACGGATGCTGCAGGCGCGGCGGCCTGAGCAGCAGCCACGCTCGCCGGCACGGCGCCGTTGGCAACCATGGCCTCCAGACGCGCCACGCGCTCGGCCAATGCCTCAATCGTTAAATCAGCCTCGGGACGTGCCAGACGCGTGCAGGCAATCTCGAGCACCAGGCGCACGTCACTCGCGCCCCTCATCTCCAGTGCGGCATCGTCGAGCACTGTCAGCACACGGGCCAGGCGGTCGGCAGGATGCTCGCCAAAGGCAGCGGCCTCGGCAGCAAGCGCCTCGGCCTGCTCGGAGCCGCCCTCAAACAGCTCGGCACGGGCACCGGCAACGCAGGCAACGTACACGTCACGCACATGCGCCACCAGGTCGCGCGTCAGCTCCAGCAGGTCGTTTCCTTCCTCGACCTGCGCGCGAATGAGCCCATAGAGTTCAGCAATGTCACGCTCGGCAATGGCGCGGGCAAACTCGCCCAGGATCTGGTCCGAAACCTCGCCCAAGAGCGAGCGGGCGTCGTCCGCATGCACGGCGCCGTTACCAAAAACGCTCAGCTGCTCCAGCGTGGACAATGCGTCGCGCATGCCGCCCTTGGCATGGCGCGCCACGATCGCCAGCGCCTCGTCGTCGTAATCGAAGCCCTCCTGCTCGCACACGTAAGACAGGCGATGCTCGATATCCTCGTTGCCGATGCGGTGGAAATCGAAGCGCTGGCAGCGCGAGAGGATGGTCTCCAGAATCTTTTGCGGGTCGGTGGTGCACAGCACAAAGATCACGTGTGCCGGCGGCTCCTCGAGCGTCTTGAGCAGCGCGTTAAACGCCGCCGTTGTGAGCATGTGGACCTCGTCGATGATATAAATCTTGTACTTGCCGCGCACCGGGGCAAAGTTGACGGAGTTGATGATTTCCTCGCGCACATTGTCCACGCCCGTGCGGGAGGCGGCATCGAGCTCGTAAACGTCTGGGTGGTTGCCCTCGGCGATGAGCTCGCATTCCTCACAGGTGCCGTCGGGCATGCAGCCGCTCGCACCCTCGGCGCGCGCCGCCTCGGCATTGCGGCAGAGCAGCGCCTTGGCAAGAATACGCGCCATGGTGGTCTTGCCCGTGCCGCGCGGTCCGCAGAACAGGTAGGCGTGGGACAGGCGTCCCTCGGTGATGGCGTGCTCGAGCGTCGAGACGATATGCTGCTGGCCCACCACGGAGTCGAAGGTGAGCGGGCGATACTTTCGGTACAACGATTCCATGGGTGCTCCCCCGGGTATACTGAGTCTTGTTGCCGCGGCGGCCATGCGGTCGCACGGCATACTGCATTCCATAATACCCGTACGGCGAGCCCGCCGCGATAGGAGTCCAAAGAGCATGGCAGACGCAGAGAGCAACCTCGTTCCCTCCGAAGCAGCCGACCAGGTCGAGGTCGCGCTCGAGAAGCAGGCCGCAGCCGACGACGGCATCCTGTACCTCAACGAGTACCAGTACGAAAACGACCTGGTCACCGACTTCGCCCGCCTGGTCGCCTCGCCCAGGCGTCGCGGCTCGCTGTATGTCGCCGCGGCAATTGCCGCGCTCATCGGCATCGGCATGTTGGTGGCCGGCGGCAACTGGATCAAGTTTGGCGTCGTCTTGATCGTATTCGGCGCCTTTTTGGCCTGGTGGAGCAAGAACCTGCACCACACCCTCGCCCGCGACTTTATCGACGCCGTCGAGGCCGACGAGTCCATGGGCGGCCGCTATCGCCGCGTCGCCGCCAACGAGGACGGCCTGATGGTTTGGGGCAAGAGCGGCAAGTCGCAGTTCTTCCCGTTTGAGAAGCTCGACCACGTACTCGACGGCGAGCGCATCTTTGTGGCCATGTTCGCCGACCAGGGCGTGACGATCCCTAAGGACACCTTCGTCCGCGGCGATGCCGAGCAGTTTGGTCCCTTCCTCAAGGCGCGCATCAACAAAAAACTCCGCATCGAGACCAAACGCAAGAAGATGAAGGCAGAAAAGGCCGCTGCCGAAGCCAAGCAGGGCGACAAGCCCCAGGAGACCAAGGGCAAGCAGCGCAAGCAGAAGAAGAACAAGAAGAAGCGCTAAGGCCAAGCCAGACAGGCAGCCTCGCATCCCGCTATCCTCCCCATGCACCCGAGCGTGCTACACTAGCAGCATCTATGCCACCGCGAACGGCTCGGCCCCGCGCCCGCCGCTCGCAAACGAACTTTAAACGCACGAGGGTTGGCCATGCCGCTTTTCTCGCAACATACCGCCCGGTTCTCGCCGGACGTTCCTTTGGAGGGCACCAGCTCTCGCGAGCTGCTCAAGCGGTACCAGCCGCTCGAGACACTTGCGACCGGCGGTTTTGGCTCCATCGAGATCTGCCGCGACACGCACCTGCGCCGCCGCGTCGCCATTAAACGCATCCCCCTTATCAACGGTGCCGGCATGCCCGCCAGCGACATCATGGATGTCCTGCGCGAGGCGCACACCGCCGCCATGCTTCAACATCCCAATATCGTGCAGGTCATCGACTTTACGCACGACACAGCCTATGCCTACCTAGTCATGGAGTATGTCGATGGCATGTCGCTTGCCGAGTTTTTGCATCGCGTAGACGGCCACTCCCTTACCTTTGACGAGGCCGCGGCCATTGCCGATGCCTTGGGCCAGGCGCTCACCTTCGCCCATAGTAATGGCGTACTCCACCTGGACATTAAGCCCGCCAACGTGCTCATCGACCACTCGGGCAATGTAAAGCTCACCGACTTTGGCATGGCGCGACTGTCGTCCGCCGGTGGCTTTGGCGGCTCGCGCGGCGGCACCATCGGCTACATGCCGCCCGAGCAGCTCGATATCGAGACCGGCACGGTCGACGAGCGCGCCGATGTCTTTGCCCTCGCCTGTGTGATCTACGAGGGTCTGTGCGGCAGCGCTCCCTTTATGGCGGCCACGCCCGCCGACTCGCTCGACCGCATCATCGGCGGCGCCACCTATCCCAGCGAGCTGATACCGCACTTTCCCCCGGGAGCCGAGGCCGCGCTCATGAGCGCCCTCTCCCCCATGCCGCAAGACCGCCCCAACAGCATCGAGGCATTTTGCGACCAGCTCCTTGCCGGTCTGGGCAGCGTGCGCGAAGGCCGTCGCAGCCTGGAGCAAATGGTTGGCGAGCTTTCGGATGACGAGCAGGAGCTCGACGATATCGAGCCGTCGCACTACGAGGACGACGCCATCGAGGTCGACCCCGCACTCGGCTGGGCGGGCACGCGCTGGAGCCATGCGCGCGACTACACCATGCGCACTATCTCGGCGCTAACGTGCGGCACCTTTAGCTTTTTGCTGATGCAAACGGCCGGGGTCGCGGCGCTTCCCGGCCTGGTCATTGCGGCCATCGCGATCGGAGCGGCGGCTGGCCTGGCCCCCCAGATTGGCTCGGCCATCTCGGCTGTGGGCTTTTTGGTGCTCATGGCCAACGCCACCATGCAGGCACAGGGCATCCTGTCGATGCTGCCCGTCGCGGTGATCTTTGCCGCCGCCATGTCCGGTTGGTGGATCACCTGGGGTCGCACCGAGGCTGCCGCGAGCGCCACGCTCACCTGTGCACTCGCGCTTGGCTGTCTGACCGGCAATACCTTCCTGGCAGCTGGGGTCGCCGCCGGCGTCGCGTCATTTTGGCTCGGCCCGGCAAGCGCCGCCGCGGCAACGGGCATGGGCGCGCTTTTTGCCCGTCTGGCCACGGTCGCGCTTTCAGCCGGAGGCGTGCTGGGGCTCGGTAACGTTGCCGCAGCGCTGGGAGACCCGCTCCTTTGGGCCGCCTTTGTGCTGGTCGCGGCAACTGCCGCAGCGTCATCCGCGCTGCTCAATGCCCATGCCAAGCGTGCCGATCAGGGCTCAAACCTTGCCGCAATCGCCGCCATCGCTGTCACCGGCATCGGCTGCGCAGCGGCGTCCTGTCTTGCACACCATATGGAAATTGCCAGCCTTGCAGCCGCGGTCGTCGCCAAGGCGGCGGTTGCGGGAACCCTATCCTCTATAATCGTTGGGATATGCCTATATTTGCTCGGATACCAAAGAACCTATACGGAGAGTGATCTTTCGTGAACTTCCTGAACATCTTCGAGGACCACGTGGCCGGCATCTTCGGTGCCACCCGTGCCCCGTTCTCCTTTAAGAAGCTTGCCAAGCAGGCCGCTCGCGACATGGAGGATCAGACTCTGGTGATTAACGGCGTCAACACGGCGCCGGCACTCTATACCATCCTTATCGCCGCCGACGACGATCCCATGCTCGCCCCGTTCTACCCCGAGCTTTCGCGCGAGGTCCGCGAGTTTGTGAAGGCGCAGGCCGAAAAGCGCCGCTATGTCTTTGTCGGCGAGCCCCTCGTGCGCTTTATGATCGATCCGCAGCTGCGCGCCGGCAAGTTCTCGGTCTTTGCCGAGAACGTCGATGCCCCCACGCTCGGCCGCCTGTACGAAGAAGAGCGCGCCTATCAAAACGGCCTGGGCCAGAACAACTCCGCGGCAAGCCGTGCCGCCAGCGCCCCGCGCGCCGGCCAGCAGCAGTTTGCTGCCCCGCAGCAGCAGCGCCCCGCCGCCATGCCCCAGCAGCAGCCGACGCCTCGCGCCGCCGCTCCCGACCCGCTTGCCGTGGCAGACCCCTTCGCGCCTAGCGTCCCCGACCCCGCCGCCGCACCCATCCCGGTGCCGCAGACCGTCTCGCGCGACGCGCTTGCCGGCATGGGCGGAGCCGCCGCGACCGGTGCCGCCGTGGGCCTAGGCGCCGCAGCCGGCATCGCCTCCAACATGGCGAGCACTCGCGCCCCGCAGCGCCCGCTCGCCCAGCTCGTCGACGTCGTGAGCGGCGAGAGCCATAGCATCACCTCCGCACAGGTGACCATCGGTCGCGAGCGCTCAGTTTCCGACATTGCCCTGCGCGACCCCAACGTGTCGCGCCGCCACGCCCAGCTCACCTTTACGGGCTCGGATTGGTCGATCGAGGACCTCAATTCCACCAACGGCACGCTCGTCAACAACCGCCGCATTACGCGCTGCCCGCTGCGCAACGGCGATCTGCTGACGTTTGGCCTGAGCACCTTTGAATTTAGGGGATAGTCGCTTATGAACATCGATATCGTCCTTTTTGCAGGCCGCATCGTCCTGGTCGCCCTGCTCTATATCTTCCTGTTCGCCGTCATGAAGACCGGCGTGGGACTTGTGCGCGGACAGCGCCGCGACTCGGCCATTTGGACGATCGATGTGGACAAGGGTCCGCGCGGCATCCGCGGCATCCACGTAGACATGCTCGGCCCCGTCATCGTCGGCCGCTCGCCGTCTTCGGACATCTGCATCAACGAGCCGTTTGTCTCGGCCTCGCATGCGCGCTTTTCGCTGCAGGGCCCGGCGCTCATCATCGAGGACCTCAACTCGCTTAACGGTACGCTCGTCAACGGCCGCCAGCTCGTGGAGCCCGCAACGCTGCGTGAGGGCGACGAAGTCCAGATTGGCGACGTGGTCATGAAGGTGAACCGTCGATGATCGACGAGGAGAACAAGTCCGCAACCATGACCGAGGCACCGGCTGCCGCCGCAGCTGCACCGGCCCACGCCGCTCCGGCTGACTCCACACCCGTGGAGCCCGAGGACACCGTGTTCTCCCTGCCTCTTTCGCATGTAACGCATGATATTTCGGATCTCGCCGATAACGAGGACGAAGCGGATGCCGTAGCGGCGCCCATCGGCGCACATGCTGCGGAACAGCCCACAGCGCCCGAAGCAACCCCGGCGCCGGCTCACTTTGCAGAGCCCGTCGCCGCGGCAATCAACGAGAGCGCTGCGGTGTTTGCGGCACCCGAGCCCGCCGCGCCGGCGTTTCCCATAGCCCCGGCATCCGAGGTTGCGCCCGCGCCTACGCCGGCGCCCGAGGCGGGGCCATCCCCCGAGGACGGCCCCGCGCCCAAGACCCCGCAGCCTGCGCCCGCAAGCGAGTCCGATGCCGTAGCCGAGCCCGCCGCCCAGTCGCAAAGCACGCCCGCGCCGTCGCACTTTGCGACGCCCGAGCCTATAGACGTCAGCCCGCAAGACGACGAGTCGTCCGCCCGCGTGTCCGAGGAGCCCAGCTCCCCGGACACCGGCGATTCCGAATCAAATGCCGAGACCGACACCGTCTCTCCCGGTGACACAGCCGAGATCGACGTTGCCGCCGTTGAGGCCAAGCTCAAAGACCCCGGCTCGACCATGAGCTTTGAACCCCTGACCGAGGAGCGCATCGAGACCGACTCGACCTATGATGCCGGCACCACCACGCAACTCATGTGGGGCGCCCGCTCCGACGTTGGCTGCGTGCGCCCGCACAATGAGGATTCCTACCTGGTGCAGTCGCCGCTCTTTTGCGTATGCGACGGCATGGGCGGTCACGCCGCCGGCGAGGTGGCCTCTTCTATCGCCGTCGAGACCATTGCCAAAACGGCCCCGCAGTCCGCCGACGCAGCACGCTTGGCCGCAGCCGTCGAGGCCGCTAACGCCGCCGTAATCGAGGCCGCCTTGAACGGCCTGGGCAAGCCCGGCATGGGCTGCACGGCCACTTGCGCCTATATCGAAAACGACACGCTCGCCATCGCCCACGTGGGCGACTCGCGCGCCTACCTGCTCCACGAGGGCACGCTCATCCGCGTGACCCGCGACCACTCCTACGTGGAGGAGCTCGTGGACGCCGGCGAGATCACGGCAGACGAGGCTCGCGTCCACCCCAACCGTTCGGTCATCACCCGCGCGCTGGGCTCGGACCCCGCCATGTATGCCGACCACTTCACTCTGCATATCGAGGAAGGCGACCGTCTGATCCTGTGCTCCGACGGCCTTTCGAGCATGATTCCCGATAGCGATATCGAGAACATCGCCACGCAGTCCTCAACCGCGCAAATCTGCGTCGACAACCTAGTGGACGCGGCGCTTGCCGCCGGCGGCCACGACAACGTGACCGTAGTAGTCGTTGACCTGGTTGACGATGGCGTCATGCGCGAGGCGCAACGCGTGCGTCGCCGCAACATTACTATCGCCGCCATCCTGGCCCTCGTCTTTGTGCTGGCAGCTGGCATCTGGGCCTACACGGGTGTCACCGGCTCGTACTACCTGGGTACCTACCAGGGCAATGTCGCCGTCTGGCGCGGCCTGCCCGGCAAGCCGCTCGGACTCAAGCTCCACTGGCTCGAAAGCGAAACCAGCATCAAGCTGTCCGACCTGCCCGAAGACACGCAAAACCGCCTTAAGGCGGGCATTCCGCAAACAAGTGTCGACGATGCGCAGGACACGATATCCAAGTACCGCCACCAGATCGACGAGGAGCAGACCCGCCAGGTGATCGACGCGCAAACGATTCGCGACAACACCAATCAGGGATCGACCTCCGAATCAGATTCCGAGAAAACCGCCGAACAGTCCGCCGAGGCCGAAGCCTCCGATAAGAATTAGAAAGGGAGTGCCGCTTATGAGTCGCCGCAACACCGAGCTGCTCTTGCTCATCGCCTCGGCGTTCCCCGTCATCCTGCTGTATGCGATGTACGTCCTCACCGCGGGCGCTGCCATCTCCTTTGAGACGCTCGCCGTACCGATCGGCCTCTTTGCCGCCTTTGCCGCGGCCCACATTGCCGTGCGCATCTTGGCGCCCGGTGCCGACCCCGCCATCCTGCCCATTGTCTTTGTGCTTTCGGGCATCGGTATCACGTTCGTGACGCGTCTCGCACCCGCTCTCGCCATCTCACAGCTCATCATCCTGTTTGTCTCGGTGGCGCTCATGGTGGGAACGCTCGCACTGGTCAAAAACCTCGACGTGGTCATGCGCTACAAGTACACCTTTGGCATTATCGGCATCATCCTGCTGATGCTGCCCATCTTTATCGGCACCACGATCTCGGGCTCCAAGCTGTGGATTCGCATCGCGGGCTTTACCATCCAGCCCGGCGAGTTCGCCAAGGTCTTTATCGTGCTGTTCCTAGCCGGGTACCTGGCCGAGAACCGCGAGCTGCTCTCTATCTCCAACCGCAAGATTCTGGGCTTTAAGATCCCTCGCCTGCGACTGCTGCTGCCGCTGTTTGCCGTGTGGGGTGTGTGCCTGCTCGTCGTCGTCTTCGAACGCGACCTGGGTTCGGCCGTGCTGTTCTACACCATCTTCTTGCTGATGCTCTACGTTGCCACGGGGCGCTTTTCGTATGTCATTATCGGCCTTGCGCTCTTAGCTGTTGGGGCCGTGGGCGCCTACAAGTTCCTGTCTCACGTTCAGGTGCGTTTCCAGGTTTGGCTCGATCCGTTTAAGGACGCCCAGGGCCAGGGCTACCAGATCGTCCAGTCGCTCTTCTCGCTTGCCGATGGCGGTCTGGTCGGTGTTGGCATCGGCAACGGCATGGCCAACAACATCCCTGTCGTCGAGTCCGACTTTATCTTCTCGGCTATCGGCGAGGAGATGGGCCTTTTGGGCGGCGGCGCCGTGCTCATCCTGTTTATGCTCTTTGCCGTGCGTGGCCTCACCACGGCTGCCCGCGCTAAATCCGACCTCGCCGCCTTTAGCGCCACGGGCCTTACGGCCGCCATCAGCTTCCAGGCCTTCTTGATCGTTGGCGGCGTTACCCGCTTGATCCCGCTGACCGGCGTCACCCTGCCCTTTATGAGCCAGGGCGGCTCCTCTTTGCTGGCGAGCTTTATCATCGTCGCGCTCCTGCTGCGCGCCGGTGACGAGGCGACCGGACGCGAGGCCGAGCTTACCGGCACCGGCACCATGGCCGCCATCACCGATGATCAGGTCGCATCTTCCGCCGCCCCGACGGGCACGCGCTTTGTCACCTCGTCTTCCTACGGCAGCGGCAGCCATTCCGTCGGCTCGCGCATGCGCCGTCGCCTGCTCGACACGCCTGAATCCGGTGTGCTCGGCCGCGTTGCGCTCGCCAACCGTCTAACCCGTGCGGTGCTCGCCTTTACGGCGCTGTTCGCCATCCTTATCGGCAACCTCACCTATGTCCAGGTCATTAAGGCCAAGGACTATCAGGACATGCCGACCAACAACCACACCATCGCCCGCTCCAAGTACATCCAGCGCGGCTCCATCATCACGTCCGACGGCGTGACGCTGGCCGAGTCGCTGCAGCAGGAGGACGGCACCTACGTACGCTCCTACCCCAACGGTAACCTGGCAGCGCACGTGGTTGGCTACGTGAGCCAGCAGTATGGCACCACCGCCATCGAGAGCGTCATGAACGACACGCTCACCGGTTCTAAGGACTACTCCAGCTGGAACAACGCCATCGCGTCGCTCGCGGGCCAGACCCAGCCGGGCAACACCGCCAAGCTCACCATCGACTCGCGCATCCAGACGGCGGCCGAGCAGGCACTCAAGGGCTTTAAGGGCGCTGTAGTGGTCATCGACCCGCGTACCGGCGCGGTGCTCGCATGTGCCAGCTCGCCCACCTACGACAACACCAACATCGATGCCCTGCTGCAGACGGGCGGCGGCGAGGACGGCTCCATGTACAATCGCGCCATGGACGCGCTGTACACGCCGGGCTCAACGTTTAAGGTCGTTACGCTTTCCGCGGCACTCGAGACCGGTACCGCCAGCCTTACCAGCACCTACCAGGCGCCCGGCTCCATGGACATCGGCAACGCACCGGTCACCAACTATGCCAACGAGAGCTACGGCACCATCAGCCTGCAGCAGGCCTTTGCCGTGTCCTCCAACGTCGTCTTCGGCCAGGTGGCAAACGAAGTTGGCGCAAACACGCTCGTGCAGTTTGCCAACGCCTTTGGCTACGGCCAAAAGCTCGGCCAGGACCTGACCTCCGCGGCCTCCATCATGGCCGACCCGTCGCTCATGACCGAGTGGGAGACCGCCTGGGCCGGCGCCGGCCAGCCTGTCGGCATGGACCACACGCCCGGCCCGCAGACCACCGTCATGCAAAACGCCGTGATTGCCGCCGCCATCGCTAACAGCGGCGTGGTCATGGACCCGTACTTTGTAGCCCAGGTACTCGCCCCGGACGGAACCGTGGTCAAGACCACGCAGTCCCGCTCGCTGGGTCAGGCCGTCAGCTCCGCCACGGCCGACCAGGTCAAGCAGGCCATGCTTGCCGTCGTCCAGTCCGGCACCGGCACCGATGCCCAAATCCCCGGCGTCAAGGTTGCCGGCAAGACCGGCTCGGCCGAGATTGGCGGCACCAACGTCAACTCGATGTTCGTTGGCTTTGCACCTTACGATTCACCCACGGTCGCCATCTCGGTGGCCTTGGAGGATTTCGACAAGCATGACGTCGAGGCCGCCAAGATCGCCGGCATCGTCCTGACCGCGGCGCTTGCCGCACAGGGAGCGTGATGCCCATGATCGAATCGGACACCCGAGGCGCGCCGCGGCCGAAGAGTTAGCGGCAACGCGCCACACGGCCCCAGCGGCCACATCGTAGGTACTACACACATCGTTGAGCGAATAGTTATGTTAGGAGCAGGAATGGAACAGAGGGTCCTCGGGGGAAGATACCTCCTCAAGGATAAGGTGGGGACAGGCGGCATGGCGACCGTCTACCGTGCACAGGACCAGGTCCTCGACCGCACGGTAGCCGTCAAGATCATGCTGCCGCAGTATGCTGGCGACGCAACCTTCGCCGCACGCTTTAAGCAGGAGGCCCAGGCAGCAGCCGGTCTCTCCTCCCCTTATATCGTGGGCGTCTACGATTGGGGCAAGGACGGCGACACCTATTACATCGTCATGGAGTACCTGCGCGGTACCGACCTTAAGAGCGGCATCAAGAGCCACGGCGCCCTCGACCCCAAGAAGGTCGCCCAGATCGGCTCGCAGATCAGCTCCGCGCTTTCGGTCGCCCACAAGCACGAGATCATCCACCGCGACATTAAGCCACAGAACATCATGGTGCTGCCCGACGGCAACATCAAGGTGATGGACTTTGGCATCGCGCGCGCCAAGAACAGCCACCTCACGCAAGACAACAACGTGCTGGGAACCGCCCACTACGTCAGCCCCGAGCAGACCCGTGGTCAGGACCTCGGCCCCACCTCGGATATCTACTCGCTGGGCGTCGTGATGTATGAATGCGCCACCGGCCGCGTGCCCTTTGACGGTGACGACGCTATCTCGGTCGCACTCAAGCAGGTCAACGAGCTGCCTATTCCGCCGAGCCAGATCAACTCCGGTGTCGACGCCGACCTTGAGCGCATCATCCTCAAGTGCATGGAGAAGGACCCCGCAAACCGCTTCCAGACCGCCGACGAGCTGCGTCAGGTGCTCAACAGCTACCTGTCGGGCCGTGCCGTCAACGTCTCGGAGCCCACGCGCATCATCGGTGCCCCCGGCGAGCTGGGCGCCACCAAGACTCGCGAGCTTTCCGATCAGACGCGCGCCATGGTGCGCCCCGTCTCGGGCGTGAGCGGCCAGAATACCGCCCGTAGCTCGGTTTCGGGCTCCACCGGCTCCTACGAGGTCGAAAAGCCCAAATCCAACAAGAACAAGATCATCGCCGCCGTGGTGGCAGCCGTTGCCGTCATCGGCATCGTGGTGGCCTTTGCCACAGGACTCTTTGGCGGCGAGCAGGTCACCGTGCCCGATGTGCTGGGCAAGGACCAGCAGACTGCCGTCGAGCTGATCAAGGAAGCCGGCCTCGAGGTCGGCACCATCGACCAAAGCTACAACGACGATGTCGACGAGGGCAAGGTCGCCGAGCAGACGCCCAACGGCAACACCAAGAAGGCCAAGGGCACCAAGGTGAACCTGGTAATCTCCAAGGGTCCCAAGCCCTCCGAGAAGGTTGAGGTTCCCCGGCTTGTCGGCCTGACCAAGGACCAGGCCGAGGCCGCGCTGGCAAGCGTTGGCCTGAAGGGCAACGCCTCCGAGGAGGCCAACGAGGCCGATGAGGGCCAGGTCTTTGAGCAGGGCACCGAAGCCGGTAAGGAAGTCGCGAAGGGCACGACCATCTCGTACAAGGTCTCGAGCGGCCCGGATACCACGTCCGTCCCCGATCTGACCGACATGACCGAGGCCCAGGCGCGCAACGCCCTCGATATGGCAGGCTTTGGCGTCGACGTTAGCTACCAGGAGAACGACTCGGTTACCGAGGGCACCGTGATCAGCTGGAACCCCAGTGGCAAGCAGAAGCCCGGCGCCACGATTACCGTCGTCATTGCCAAGAAGTCCGGCAAGGCCAGTGTTCCGGGCAACCTGTACGGCAAGAGCATCTCCGCCGCCGTCACCGCGCTCAACAACGCCGGTTTCTATAACATCGGCTTCTGTGACCAGAACGGCAATCCCGTAAGCGGTAACGAGGATGCCACCGTTACGGGCGTCTCCCCCACTGGCAAGCAGTCCACCGACAGCACGATTACGCTGACGGTCGCACTTTCTGGCTCGGGTTCGGGCTCTGGCTCGGGCACGGGTGACGATTCCGGTACGACCAACTAGTCGCCACCCCACCGCTCATCACGGCTCTCGCCGCAAACATATTCGCTCACAGGCGCCCGCTTGCTCCCCCAGCAAGCGGGCGCTTTCTTTATCTGAAGCAGCGAATACTCCGGCATGCCTTAAACCAGAAGAGCCCGGCACCGTAGCGGTACCAGGCTCGATATTTCTCTGGTGCCCCCGGGCGGATTCGAAATCTCCCCCCGCGGGAAATTGGTGACGCGGGTGTCGACGGCTCGAATCCGCCGGCGGTCCCCACAAACCAGAAACGGCGCCGCCCTCGCGACGCCGTCATAATCTTCTGGTGCCCCCGGGCGGATTCGAAAACTCCCCCCCGCGGGGAAATTGGTGACGCGGGTGTCGACGGTCCGAATCCGCCGGCGGTCCCCACAAACCAGAAACGGCGCC
>OFCJ01000753.1_pt1 | contig 16272 bp, 14 predicted proteins | sample 1520791 | NCBI WGS metagenome assembly OFCJ01 (sample SAMEA2699027, study PRJEB24076) | metagenome | biome: Human gut stool | place: Spain | collected 2012-01-21 | reverse complement strand
GTGTCGTCTTCCGTGCGGTTTTCATCGATTTTTGCGAACATGTCGCATTCCCAAGCCCCATTGATTTCCTCAGCAAGGGCCCCGACGTGTTGCATGTCGTCGGGTTCGGGCACATCGTTGATGCTCGGGTCATCAGCTTGCGGATATTGGCTTGCAATTTCGCGCTTGGCGGCCTCTTCTTCTTTGAGTGTCTCCAGGACGCGGCGACCGTATTCGAAGTAGCGCCGCAAGACAAATTGACGAAGATTTTCTTGCAGGATGGCGAAGTTATCCGGGAGTCGCCCGGGCCATATCTTCTCGCGAATGCGAATCGCTTCCATGACCCGTTTAAAAGCGGACTGTTTGAAAAACGAATGACGATTAACTGTGATAACGGCATATCCCATGTTTCGCAGCGTGTTTCGGCGCTCCTCGTCAATTGATTGCTGCTCGGGTTCGTCGTGGTAAAAGCCGTTGTATTCGATATCGGTCATCGAATTTTCGAGCAGCGCGTCGAGGTAGAAAACCGTCCGTCGCGTTAGGGCGGCGTATCTTTTGGGGACTGGGATCGGATAATCCGTTTTGATAGCGCGTATGGCTAAGCCACCCATTGACTTGGGCATTGTCAGCATCATGACAAACGCCGTTTCGAGTGGGGAGCGACAGCCTTCGTGTACATAAGAAAGTGCCTTAAGTGCTTTATTAGATCCACGATACCCCGGTGCCTCTGAAAAGAAGGCTCTGAGCTCTTCAACGCTGGTTAGGGCTGGGCGCTCGCGATATTGAGTTTCGTCGGACGTTCCAAGCGCGTAGGAGCCGCAGATTTCAAAGTAATACTCAACGAGCTCCGAAAGGTTGAGGTCGGCTGTTGCTTCTAACGCGCACAGCTTGATATCGACGATGTAGACGTTCGGCTCGAGTTCTAGGTAGCTTTCTGCATCAAACGTATAGTGCGTGCAGTGGCAGATGCAGCCCTTGCGGTGCCTTTTGGCATTATTGGAAAACGTCAGCACATGGATACGTTCAGAATCGACATTCTTTCTGTTGAGCCATGCTCGTGCCGCTTCCAGGTCGGACGTGGTCGGCGCAGACACCCTGATCTTTTCCATAGGTATGGGACCGGTCGCGTAGCTTGCGAGCGAGTTGGCTGTTTGGTATACAGCGCGTGCCGTGGTATGTGACAGAATGATTCCCATACGCGCATGATGGCATAGCGGACGCCGCATACGCCCGAAACTTCGGGCAACGGTATTGGGGCGCGGCTTATCTTCTGCGAACGGTGGGTTTTTGAGCTGTCGTATTGAGGGAGCAGCTTTGGCTGGGGAGGTTTCTGCCGGCTGCCCCTTTTTGATGAACTTTAGTTGCGGATTCGTAGCTTCTAAGCGTTTTTGCCGACCGCTCAGATGCCTCACCAACATAATTTGAGTTATTCGGCCTTATCCTATACAAATGGTGCGATCGCAACGTCCTATTCGAATTGATTCAGGTAGATTTATGGGGCTTGGTTGCGAAATTAAGGCGATTTTAGCTTCGATTGCGGTTCAAGGGGCCTTGACTAGTGGTTCAGCTGGCCGAACAACTCGAAAAATGTAGGTGGGCCAACCTGCCGACTATGTGAAGCACGCGTATTTGCTCGTTTTGATGAAAACTAGGGTGCAGCCATAAGGCTGCGCCCTAGTTTACTGCGTGTCGGTGTGCCCAGACGGATTGCGCTGTGCCTGGCAGGCGCTCCCGCAGATGGATCGGTTATTTCGCAAATAGGTTCTTGAGGTTGAACTCGGCCTGAACCGTGCGGAGCATGAGGTCGGTGTCGTCGAGGCCCAGATGCTGCTCGTTGGCGTCGGCGGCGAGGGTTCCACGGCGGCGCGCCCAGTTCTCGAGCGCGGCGGGCGCGGATTCGCGGGGGAGCGAGCGGACGTCGGCATCCAGGCTGCGGCAGATCTGGCGCGAGTCGATGACGATGATCTTGCCGGCGCGGCGTGCCTCGGCGTAACCGTCCAGGTGGATCTTGAACCAACTGTCCTCAAAGGCGGCGTTGTGCGCCATGTACGGGTACTTCTTCATAAGCTTGAGCAGCTGCTTCTGCAGTTCCTTGTTCTCGCGGAACGGCTTTTTGCCGTCGATGTCGTCCCAGGTGATGTGGTGGATATTCGACAACGGCACATCCTCGCCGCGGTAGATATCGGGCAGGCCGCAGTAGTGTGCCTCGGCGTCGTGCGGGACGGCGTCGCTGGTGAGTTCCATGATCTCCCAGCCCACGTTGATGATATAACCGCGCTCGGGTGCACGGCCGGTGGTCTCGATGTCGATACCGAGCACGGTGCCCTGGATGGGCTTGCGGGCGTAGGCCACGCCGAGCGCGTCGCGGTCGCCGCGGATTTCGCGCATAACGGACGCGGCGGTGCGCTTTTGCATCTTGCCGATGGCGGCGCAGGTGTCGGCATCGGAGAGGCCGCGCGAAAGCGTCGCGGGCGTCACGTTGCGCAGGCGTGCCTCGCCAATCTGGTCGCACAGGTCGCGGTTGCGGTCAGCCAGGTCGCGCACGGTGGCAAAGTCGAAGCTGGGGTCGCCCTCGGCGGTAAAGTACTCGGTTTCGAGCACCTTAAGGGCCTCCTCGCCCTTCTGGCGCTCGGATTCCATGGCGCCGTGATCGCCATAGATAAACATTGGGCCGCCTTCTTTCAAGATCACTTTTGCTCCTCCTAAACCGCTGACGCTCGTATTCGAGTGCTTGTGAAACGTTCATATAACTGCTCCTTGGACGGGCCGCACCGTGCGGCTCGGGTTCATTGAGATGTGGCGAGATGATAGTTTACCATGGGCAACTATTGGCATCGCGCCTAGGACAACTACAATACCCTAGTTGACCGCTAGGACTTTTACAATGCTGCCGAAAGACACGAAAGGTTCCATCCGTCATGGATTTGCTGATTGATATTTTGTTCGACGCCGGCAAGGACACGCTGTCGCTGGTGCCGTTTTTGTTGGTGACGTATCTGGCCCTCGAGACCTTGGAGCACGTCGCGGGCGACCGCGTTAACGGGGCCATCAAGCGCGCCGGCGCCGCGGGTCCCGTGGTTGGCTCGTTGCTGGGCATGGTGCCGCAGTGCGGCTTTTCGGCAATGGCGGCCACGCTGTACGCCGGTCGCGTCGTGACGCTGGGCACCTTGGTGGCGGTGTTTCTCTCGACCTCCGACGAGATGCTGCCGCTGTTGCTCGCCGAGCAGGTGCCCGTGCAGGCCATGGCGATGCTTTTGGCTTCGAAGGCACTGATCGCGCTGGTCACGGGCTTTATCGTGGACGCCGCCATTCGCGGCCTGCGTCGTAACGCTCGCGCGCATGCGGCGATTCGCCGTACCGTGCTGGGGACCGCTGCTAATCCGGCTCATGTGAACTGCGCGCACGACGACCACAGCGGCGGTGACATCATCGACGAGGTGGCCGAGGCGGGCGTGAGCGCCGACCACATCCACGAGTTGTGCGAGCGCGACCATTGCGGTTGCGATGAAGACGAGGACGAACACGAACACGGACATGGACACGATCACGGTCATGAGGGCGAGCATGAACACCATGATGGCCACGGTCACTCCCACTCCCACGAGGGCGCGCCTGTCGTGTCGATCATCCGCAGCGCGATCTCGCACACCGTGCAGGTATCGGTATTCATTTTTCTGGTGACGCTGATTCTGGTCGCCGTGCTCGAGACCTTCGGCGAGTCCGCGATCGAGCAGTTCCTGCGTGGCAACGAGACGCTCGCCGTCCTGGGTTCGGCACTTGTCGGCCTGATCCCCAACTGCTCGGCGAGCGTGGTCATTACGCAGCTGTACCTGGAGGGCGCGCTACAGCTGGCGCCGATGCTCGCCGGCACGCTCATTTCCGCCGGCGTGGGTTATCTGGTGCTGTTCCGCACCAACCGCAGCGCCCGTGAAAACGCCGTGTTCCTGGTCATGATGTACGTCATCGGCGCCGGCTGGGGCCTTATCCTATCCGCCTTCGGCCTCTAAGTAGGCCTAAAAAATGGGCTTCAAATAGCCATGCTCGGCGCCTGCACAATGCGGCGACGCATGGCATTTTGAAGCCCGTTTTTTGTTGAGCCATGGATTTTGAGCGCTCACACCGCCCAAAGCAAAAAAGCAGATTTCCGGACATGTCTCAAAAATCTACCTTGGTTAGCGCAGCAGCTCGGTGAGGTTGCGCTTAAAGCGAGCCCGGTCTTCGCTGGTAAATGCCGCCGGTCCGCGAGTGCGTCCCCCGGCGCGGCGTACCTTCTTTTCCTCGTGGCGAATAAACAGTTGCATGTCGATGGTCGTCTTATCGTAGACGCGCCCGCGCACACCGATGGCGGCGGCATCGCGCCCGAGCACCATGCTCGCCAAGCCAATGTCCTGCGTCACGACCACGTCGCCCGCCTGCAGGCGTTCGACAATGGCAAAGTCGGCGCTGTCGGCGCCCACGCTCACATCGAGCGTCGTGACCCAAAAGCCGCGTCGCGCGTGCTCGGCATCGCGCGGGTCGTCGCGGCGAATGTGCCGTTCCAGGTTTTGCGTGCTGTTGCCGGCGATAACAACGGCGACGCCCGCCCGCCGCGCGCAGTCAATCGACTCGCGCGTGACCGGGCAGGCGTCGGCATCAATAAAGAGCGTTCGCGGCATCTAGTGCACCAGTTTGCCAAATTGAATAGCGCGAACAATCAGCGTTACGCCAAACACCAGCAGCGCGGCGCCGCTAAAGATGACGAGCATCTTGGCCGACCACAGCGGATAGATAAACACGAACATGCCGGCGATGATGGAGAGTGCGCCGCTCAGGATGGCGAGAGCGCGGTTGGACGAAAGCTCGGACTCCAGAATGGACATGACACCTTCGACAATCCAGCCAAAGCCGGCCACGATAACCACCATCGTGGTGAGCGTCGCGGTCGAGAAGGCCTGGTTGCGCAGGATTATGACGCCGCCCAAGATAATGAGTAGGTTGGAGATGATGCTCGTCACGCGCCAGCCGGTGGGCAGCAGCGGCTCGAAAACAGCGGTAAACAGCCGGATCGCGGCTGTGATCACAAAGTAGAAGCCCAAGACGGTCGTTAGGAAGACGAGGGACTTGGCGGGCGCAAACAGCAGTGCGATGCCGGCGACGAGCGCCAAGACGCCCGTGATGGCGTAAATCCAGCGCACGGCCTTGACGGCCTTGCCTGCCATGCTTTTCTCGTCAAATCCAAACTGGCTCGATTTTTGGTCATCGTTCTTAAAGATGCCCATAATGTCTCCTTTCCGTGCGGCGTAAGCCTTGATTGTTACAACCAGTATCGCCTAAAGGCGCTGGCGTATGGGTCGGGGAGGGCGAAACGTAACCCAAAGGTCCCGAATTGTTTCCGTTGTTCCCCACGTCGCGATTTTCTATTCAACAGGTGTAGAACATTGCAGCCCTGTTCGTTATTGCCTACGTTTTAGGTTAGATTTTCCTAAGGACAATTGGCTTGTATTGGGGGTCCCTATGAACGAAGCAGTTCCCGAGGCACCGTCGAGTGTCGAATCAATGGCAAAGCAAGGTTGCGAAAAGCTCGGCCTGGACGCGTTTGATGCGTTGGTTCGCCGCGCCCGCACGTGCCGTCGCTTTGACGAGTCCATGCGCGTGCCGCGTGAGCTTTTGCTTGAGCTGGCGGAGCTGGCGCACCTGACTCCCTGTGGTGCCAATGCTCAGCGTCTGCGTTTTCATGTGGTAAGCGGTGCAGAGGACTGCGCGCGCGTATTTGACGAGCTTGCATGGGCCGGTGCGCTCAAGGATTGGCCGGGTCCCGATGAGGGCGAGCGCCCGACCGGCTACATCGCGATTCTTGCTGAGCGCGCCGTTCCGGGCAAGCCCGCCGCTCCCATTACCGAGGTCGACACGGGCATTGCCGCGCAGACGATGATGCTCGCCGCCCGCAGCGCCACGCCCGAGGTGGCAGCCTGCATGTTCAAGGCCTTTACGCCCCACGCGATCGATGCCATGGGGCTCGATAACGACAAGTATGAGCTCAAGCTGATCATGGCGTTTGGCGTTCCGGCCGAGACACAGTTGATCGATGCGATCGATTCCAACCCCGACGGCTCCATCAATTATTGGCGCGACGAGGCACAGGTGCACCACGTACCCAAGCGTCCGCTTGCCGACGTGCTGCTGTAGTTGTGCGTCGTTGCGGCGCAATCCGGCGGCAAAATCACCACAAAGGCTCCTGTCCCCTTTGTGGTGGTACGAGGGGAGGGTGTGTGGCAGATCTGTATTTGGTGCGGCATGGGCAGACTGAGCTCAATGTGCAGAGCATTTTGCAGGGCTGGCACGATTCGCCGCTTACGGCGCGCGGGCGCGAGCAGGCGCTGACGGCGCGTACGGCGTTTGCGGCGCGTGGCGTGGCCTTTGATCATGTGTATTCCTCGCCGTTGGGCCGGGCGCGGCATACGACCGAGCTTATCGTTGGCGAGGGCCGTTCCATTGAGCTGGTCAATGACCTGCGTGAGTGGCATTTTGGCTCGCTGGAGGGCACATCAAATCGCGAGATGCCGCCGCAGCCCTGGGGCGATTATCCGGTGGCCTTTGGCGGCGAGTCGGAAGTGCAGCTTCAGTCGCGCATGGTCGCGGCGCTGTCCCGCATCATGGCCAGGCCGCGGCACGACTGTGTGCTGGCGGTTTCCCACGGCTCAGCCTGCCAGGAGTTTCTTGAGTATGTGACTGGCAGGGGAGAGCTACCCGACAACGGTGCCGTGCTTCATTTTGGCTATTGCGACGGGGCGTTTTCGCTCCTTGATTGGTAACGAACGAAAGGACCCCTATGAATAAAGACCTGTATCTGGTTCGCCATGGACAGACGATATTCAACCTTAAGCGCATTATTCAGGGTTGGAGTGACTCGCCGCTTACGCAGTTGGGTTGCGACCAGGCGGCGCGCGCCGGCATGTTTTTACGTGCGCGCGGCATTGAGCCCGATCATGCCTACACCTCCACGCTTCATCGCACCGAGCAGACTATCGCCAACTTGTGGCCGGGCTTGGCGTACGAGCGCCTGGACGGCCTGCGCGAGTGGTTCTTTGGCGACTTTGAGGCCGAGCGCGTGATGCTTATGCCCGAGCGCCCATGGCGCGATTTCTATCGTCAGTTTGGTGGCGAGGGCCAGATGCAGGTGCGCGAGCGCATGGTGGCGACGTTGACCGATCTTATGCAGCGTCCGGACCATACGTGCGTGCTTGCGGTAAGCCACGGATCGGCCATCAAGGAGTTCATGGACCATACCAAGGGTGCAGCGGCCGACGAGCGCGATCGCGTGCCGGGCAACTGCTCGGTGCTGCACTTTGCGTTTGATGATGCGGCCGATACGTTTGAACTGGTTGAGATTTTTACGCAGGAAGACTACGCGCGCGAGCTGGGGCTTGAACCGCTTGTGGCTACTGCAGGTCCGCAGCGCGGATAACGCGAGCGTGGCGGCACGGGTCGCTGGCATAACTTCTCGACGCAAGAGGGGCGGAGATGCATGTACCTGCTGCATCTCCGCCCCCTGTTTGTTGAGCTGCCGATTTTTGTGCCGGGCGGTCTGGTCTCGCTAGAACCGCGCGACCTGGTGCGTGAGCAGACCCATCGGGACCTGCGGCGCGGCGCCGCTGACCTGCGCGGCGGGGAAGAACACGGCTACGGCAAAGTTGAACGGCTCTTTGCCCTTGTAGGTGCCGGCGGCACGGGCATCGTCGGCCAGGAGCTGTGATGCCCCGACTAGTGCGGCAGCGTAGGCAGGGTCGTCGGCCAGTGCCGGCTCCGGCGCCTGGTCGAGCATGGCACGGATGGCGCCGACGGCGTCCTCGCGCTTGACCTCCCACACGCGGTGCGTAATGCCCGCGGGGTCGGTGACGGCGTAGAGCGAGGCGCCCTCTTTGGCAGCGCCCAGGATGATGTCCATGACGGGCGACGCCTCGTAGGCGAGCGACACGGGGCGCGGCTGAACTTTGAGTTCGGCGATCGCGCGCGCGGCGGCGGCCACGTCGGCGCTGGCATCGCCCTTGCCGCCCGCAAGTACACTCGTCGGGCAGATCGCCACGACACCCGTCACACGTCCCGGCTCGCCCGAGCATTCGTACACGTAATACGCCGCACCCGGGTCCTTGAGCATCAGACCATCGGCAATGGCTCCGCGCAGAGCATCGTTGCCGCTCAGGATGCTGCCCATTGCAGGCAGCGCCTCGAGCACGCGGTCCTGAGCCGGGCGGATGCAGGGAAACGGAAGTGCTTTCATGGGCGGTCCTAACGCGCGAGTCGGTTTGTTCGCGGCTTATTATGCCCCAACTTGGCCGCTCGCGTCCCAGAGCACGTTATCGGCGAGCGCGATCAGCACCTGCTGACAACGAACGATATCGGCGTGGGGCACATATTCGTTGGGCTTGTGCGCGAGCGCGAGCGACCCGGGGCCGTAGCTCATGCAATTGCGGTTACCTGTCTTGCCGGCAATGACGGCGGTGTCGGTGTAGCCGGTAAAGAAGCCGACGGTCGTGTCCGCGTCGGTCACGTCATCGGCGGCACGCCTGAGCGCTGCTAGAAGGGGAGAGTTCGGGTCGCGCTCGATGGCGGGGCGGTCGCCCGTCACGGTGTAGCTGCCATGGCAACCGGGAACGGCGGCTTCGGCGACGGCGATGGCCTGCTCTACCATGCGCGTCGCGGCGGCCGTATCGGTCGGCGGCGTCAGACGCATGTCGACCCAGACTTTGGCGCGGTCGGGTACGACGTAGGGGCGATATCCGCCCTCGATTTGGCCAAACGTGATGGTCGAAGGCCCCAGCTCATCGTGCGCGGGCAGCGCCACAAACGCGCGACGGAGCGAACACACGATCTCGGCCATGGCGGCGACGGCATCCGCGCCCTTCCAGGGCTGGCTCGCATGCGCCGTCACGCCGGCCATTTCAATCTCGAACCACGTACGCCCCTTGTGCGCCACCTGGATTTGTCCGTCGGTGGGCTCGGTGTCCAGCACCCATTCACGCGAGCCGACCCAGCCAGCATCGATCGCGGCCTCTGAGCCGCGCATAAAATCTTCTTCGTCGACCGAGCAGATGAGCGAAAAGCCGCGGCGGGGCAGCGCGCCATCCGCCGCCACGCGCTCGAGCGTATGGACCAGTGCGGCAATGGCGCAGGCCAGGCCACCCTTCATATCGCAGGCGCCACGGCCATAGAGTTTGTCGTTGTGCACGATCGCTCCGAGCGGCGGAATGTCCGCGTCCCAGCCATCGCCCAAGGTGACTGTGTCCATGTGACAGATGTAGACGAGCCGTGGCTCGTCGCTCAAACCGGGCACGGTGACCATGAGATTGCGGCGTCCGGTCAGCACCTCGAGTTCCTCAACCTGCACGGCATGGAGCACCGGATGGCTCAACCGCCCCAGTTGAGCCTCAACCAACGCTTTGATATAGCGTTCAATCTCGTCCTCATACGCACCTGGGTCGGAACTGTCGATCCGCACGAGCCCTTGCGTAAGCCGCCAAGCAAAATCTGTATCAACCATAGGCACCTCACAGATAGTTAGGTCAACATACAGATTGTATGCCAAGAAGCGGCTCGGTGCATTTAATGGAGCGCTCACAAAAACGGGGGCGCCTCTCGTGCGAAAGGCCCCCCGCGGGCATTCAATGTCAGTGACGGGCAGGCCACATGGGGAGCTGCCCGTCAGGTCAGTCGGCGCTACTTGATCACGCGCACGCGATACATCGACGGAATCTGCTTGAGCGCCTCGATGGTGCTGCTGTCCAGGTGCTCATCGGTGTCGAACATGGTGTAGGCGTTCTCGCCGGCGGACTCGTTGGTCATACGCTGCACGTTGGCGTTGTCTTTGGCCAGGATGGCCGTGATCTGGCCGATCATGTTGGGCACGTTGGCGTGCAGGCAGGCAATGCGGCTTGCGGCGCGCGCCTTGCCCATGCTGCAGGCGGGGTAGTTGACGCTGTGCGCGATGTTGCCGTTCTCCAGGTAATCCTTGAGCTCGCTGATGGCCATGTCTGCGCAGTTGGCCTCGGCCTCGCCGGTGCCGGCGCCCGAGTGTGTGGTGATAAACGTATTGGGCATCTTGACGGTCTTGGGCGTGGCAAAGTCGCAGCTAAACCAGCTCAGCTTGCCCTCGCGCAGGGCGGCGTCAACGGCTTCCTCGTCAATGATGGTCTCGCGTGCGTAGTTGATCAGCACGGCGCCCGGGGCCAGCAGGTTGATCTGCTCGGTGCTGATCATGCCGATGGTGTCTGCCTTGCTGGGCACGTGCACGGTGAGGTAGTCGCAGCCGCGGCACAGATCCTCGAGCGTGCCCACGCGCTGCACCTCGCGGCTCAGTACCCACGCGTGCTCAACGGAAATGAACGGATCGTAGCCGTAGACGTCCATGCCCAGATCGACGCAGGCGTTGGCGACCTTGGAGCCCACGTTGCCCAGACCGATGACGCCGATGCGCTTGCCCTTGAGCTCGCGGCCCACAAAGGCCTTCTTGGCCTTCTCGGCGTCGACCTGAATCTCGGGGTCGTCGGCGTTGTCTCGCACCCAGTTCATCGACTGCACTACGCCGCGGCTCGAAAGCACCAGCATGCCCAGGACGAGCTCCTTGACGGCGTTGCTGTTGGCGCCGGGGGAGTTAAAGACGACGACGCCCTTCTTGGCGTACTCCTCGACCGGGATGTTGTTGACGCCGGCGCCGCAGCGGGCGATGGCGCGGATGCCCTCGGGCAGCTCGTAGCCGTGCAGGTCGGTCGAGCGCATCAGGATCGCGTCGGCCTCCTCGGCGGTGCTTACAAACTCGTAGCCCTCGCCAAACTCGACTTTGCCGTCTTTAGTGATGTCGTCGATGGTCTTAATCTTGCGCATGGAAAAACTCCTTAGCAGGTTTTGATCTAAACAGGGTGGTCTGAGGTGGTTGGTCGGCCCGCGTGTTGCGGGCTAGTTAGATCGCGGGCTCAAACTATGCTGCGCTTCGAAGTCCTTCATGTACGAGGCCAGTGCCTGCACGTCTTCCATGGTCACGGCGTTGTAGACGCTGGCGCGCATACCGCCCACCAGGCGATGGCCCTTGACGTTTTGGATCTGGTGCTCTGCCGCGCCCGCAACAAAGGCGGCGTCGAGCTCGGCGTCGCCAGTACGGAAGGTGACGTTGGCGATGGAGCGGCTGTCGGCCTGCGTGGTGCCATGGAACAGCTCGCTGCGCTCGAGCAGGTCGTAGAGCAGGTTGGCCTTGGCCCAGTTGCGCTCGGCCATGGCGGCAAGTCCGCCGGTCTCCTCGACCCAGTGGAACACCTTGCCGCACACGTAGATGCCAAAGGTGTTGGGCGTGTTGAGCATGGAGCCCTTGGCGGCCTGGGTCTTAAGGTCCATGTACTGCGGCGTCTGCGCAAAGGCCGGGCCGTCGACGATCAGGTCATCGCGCACGATAACCACGGTGACGCCAGCTGCGCCGGCGTTCTTCTGCGCGCCGGCGTAAATGAGCCCGTAGCGCTCAACGTCGAGCGGCTGCGACAGAAAGCAGCTCGAGACGTCGGCGACCAGCGGCACGTCGCCGCAATCGGGCAGCTCGTGGAACATGGTGCCAAAGATGGTGTTGTTCTGGCAGATGTAGACGTAGTCGAGCCCGTCGCCCGCGGCCTCGTCGGCAATGCGCGCGTTGATGTCGGCCATGGTGGGTATGCGGTCGAAATTGGTGTCCTCGGAGCTCGCGAGCAGCACGGCTTCGCCGTACTTGGCGGCTTCTTTGTATGCCTTGTTGGCAAAGTTGCCGGTCACGATGTAGCCGGCGCGCCCGCGGCGCATGAGGTTCATGGGGATACCCGCAAACTGCAGCGTGGCGCCGCCCTGCAAAAACAGGACGCGGTAGTTGTCGGGGATGCTCAGCAGGCGACGCAGGGTTGCCTCGGCGTCGTCGATGATCTGCTGGTACATGCTAGATCGATGGCTCATCTAGCACGGACATGCCGCAACCGCGGTAGTCCATCATCTCGTCGGCGATCTCGGCGAGCACGCTTGTGGGCAGTGCAGCCGGGCCAGCTGAGAAGTTGTGCACACGTGCCATCTTCTAGTTCCCCCTCGTAGTCGTTTGAACGTTCGGGATACTTTAGCACAGTGGAGCGCCAGGCGCGACCGCATCACGGTAAAACTCGACTGCGCCGCTATGATTTACAGGATGGTTACATGGGGGGTGACCTTACCTGATGGCTCGCATCCGATCTGCCTCGGCCTTCGCTTGTTTCCAGGGGCGCACACGACCGTTGGTGAGGTCGTCATAACCATGAGCGATGGTACGTTGAATGTGATCTTCGCGTTCCTGAATGGTAGTTAGCGCGCGCGTCTGATCAGAAATAGGCTTTACGACAGGCATATGAAACTCCTTACATAGAATCATATGTAGAACTCTATGTTGAGTGTAGCGGAGGGTGGCGTTGGGCGTGTGCGTGCCTGCATTCGTAAGCGCGGTTGTCTGGCAAGTGTGATTTGGGGCGACCTCGTTAAAGTTTCTAAGCTGCGAAAATGACCGTTAACCGGATTAAATTTTGTTGCTCAACATTTGACACTCTGGGCGTGGTAACTTTTTTACCAACAGGTATGATTATTGTCATGTGCGCCGCGCCTGCCTGCCGGGTTGCGGCGCACTTGTGACAGCCTTTGACACCCTTGGAGCGTGTACTGTGGATGTAACCACAAAAAGCGTTCGGGGGGGGGGTGCTCACCCGCGAGCAATTCCTCCCGCATGAGATGCGCATCGTCGCTGCCCTTCGTATGCAGGGCGCAAGCGACGAGCAGGTCATTGTACGCGTAAAGAGCGAGAACCTCTTTCAATATCCCACGGAGCGCATGGTCGCCAACCGCGCAACCGTGTGCCTTCGCCGCCTTGACGCCATGGTGCCCACGGACGCCGTATGCGCCGCGCGCGGCATCGACCCCAAAACCGCCGTCGAGGCTGCGTCATCCCTAACCAGGCTCATGGCATCCGGCACTCCCACGCAGGCGGACCAGGCCATCTTCTACAGCATGATCTGCCGCTACGATATCGTGCGCGAGCTCGTGCTCATCGAGGTAGGGGAGCGCCTACAAAACTTCGATTATGCCTTTACGGCGGTTGACCTCAACGCCTTTATGACACGCTTTACCACGGAGTATCCGGACGCGGCCCGCTGGACTGAGGCCACGGTCAAGCGCATTAAGGGCTCGCTCCGCCAGACGCTCCGCCATGCCGGCCTTATCGGCGAGGGCCAGGGCCCGGAGTCCGAGCGCCTGTCACCACTCTTCCTCGATTCCGATGTCGAGCGAGCCTTGGTTCAGCTGGGCGAGCAGTCGCTTATCGCGGCCCTTACCGGCAGGGCGGTGATGTAGCGTGGCTCCCGTCAAAAGCGCCGTCGACCCTGTTATCACCCCGGCGACTGATCTCACCACCAATATCGGTATCCATTCCCGCAAGAGCGTCGTGGCGGCGCATGCCCGCTCCGAGCGCGCCTGTCAGGAATTTGAGCGCCGTGCGCAGCTTCTGCGCGAGTGCCTGTGCAGCGAGGACTTTTTGGCCAACAAGGGCATAGGCAATGAGATCGGCTTCCACACTTTTTGCTATGACCCCGCGCTGGAGTTTGAGGCGCGTGCATTATTTGACACCCTTTCACGCGATGCCAAGGCCGACAAGCTTCCGTGCACGCTCAAGGTCGTGAACCTTTACGACGCCGTGCTGGCAATTCTCGAAAAGCGCCGTGTCCTCAAGGCTATCCCGCACCAAGAGGAGCGCCGCGGTACCCAGCGCGTACTCGAGGACGTGGCCAAGTTCGCCTCGCCCGAGAAAGTCGCCGTGTACATCCTTGAGCAGACCGAGCCGCACGCGCCTGGAGACGTCGTTCTCCTCACCGGCGCGGGCGAGGTTTTCCCGTTCTTTCGCATACACACGCTTCTCCACTGCATGCTTGCGGATTTTGATGAGGTGCCTGTGGTCGCCGCCTATCCGGGCAGTTTCAACGGCTCTTCTTTCCAGCTCTTTAACCGTCTGCCGGCCGACAACTACTACCGCGCCATCGATATCTCGTAAGCACGGCTCCCCGCAGGCATGTCCCTGCCGCCGGTAACAACCCTATGCCATAACGTTCCCAAACCCAAAGGAGCACCCATGGACAACACAATCATTCGCGACCTCTTTGCAAAAGACATTAACCGCTCCATCAACGGCGTGGTCAAGGTCCAGGATTCAAAAGATGGGTCCATCCGCCAAGAGCTTGACGAGTACGTGGTGACGCGCGAGTTGCAGAGGCACTTTGCCACGTTCTTCAAGGCCTACGGCGATGCCATCGATGCGCGCACCGACAAGATCGGCGTGTGGATCAGTGGTTTCTTCGGTTCCGGTAAATCGCACTTCCTCAAGATGCTGAGCTACCTGCTCGAGAATCGCCAGATCGGCGGTAAGAGCGCCATCCGCTACTTTGACGGCAAGATCGTCGACCCCATGGTCGCGGCTGCCATGGAGCGCGCCTGCTCGGTGCCCACGCAGGCCATCCTCTTTAACATCGATAGCAAGGCGGGCCAGTGGAAGCAGGGCGATACGGCTCCCACGGCGCTGCTTCGCGGCTTTGAGCGCATGTTCTACGAGGCGTGCGGCTTCTACGGCGAGGACCTCAAGCTTGCAAAGCTCGAGGACTACATCGATTCCCTGGGCAAGACCCAGGAGTTCCGCGAGGCCTTTGAGCGCGTGAACGGCGAGTCCTGGCTCCAGACCCGCGACACCTACAGCTACTTTGAGGACGACGTGGTCGAGGTGCTGCAGAGCGTGCTCGGCATGAGCGAAAAGGCCGCATGGAACTGGCTCGAGGGTTCTGAGGACGAGGTTTTGACCCCCGATGTCTTTGCCAAAAAGGTCAAGGACTACGTAGACGCTCAGGCAGCGGCCCACGGCGGCAACTTCCGTTTGCTCTTTATGGTCGACGAGGTGGGTCAGTTTATTACAAACGACAAGGACCCAAGCCTTATGCTGAGCCTTCAGACCATCGTCGAGGAGCTGGGTGCCGCCTGCGGTGGCCGCGTGTGGGTGATGGTTACGAGCCAGGAGGCCATCGACAACCTGAGCCTGCCCGTGGGCAACGACTTTTCAAAGATCCAGGGCCGCTTCAATACCCGCCTTTCGCTCTCCAGCTCCAGCGTGGACGAGGTCATCCAGCGCCGTGTGCTCGAGAAGACCGCGCCGGCGGCCGATATGCTTGCACAGGTCTACGAGCAAGACGCCGCCGTGCTTAAAAACAACTTTACCTTTGAGGGTGGCTCGCGCTCCGACCTTGCCGGCTACGCCAACTCCAAGGATTTTGTGGCCAGCTACCCGTTTGTGGGCTACCAGTTTAAGCTCCTGCCCGACGTGATGACCGAGGTGCGCAAGCACGGTGTCAAGGCCAAGCACATGTCAACGGGCGAGCGCTCCATGCTGAGCGCGTTCCAGGAGAGCGCTCAGGCCATCCAGTATGACCAGACCGGTGCACTCGTGCCGTTCTGGTGCTTCTTCGACACTATCTCCAAAGACCTTGAGCACGGCATCAACCAGGTGGTCGACCGCGCGGTCCGTGCGGCCGAGGACGCAAAGGGCCTTGAACCCTACGACGTTCAGGTGCTCAAGCTCCTGTACCTGATTCGTTACATCGGCTACGTTAAGGCCACGGTCGAGAACATCTCCATCTTCATGATCGACGGCCTCGACGTGGACATGCGCGCCCTCAAGGACCGCGTCAAGGAGTCCCTTGCCCGCCTGGAGCGCGAGAACTACGTGGCACGCCAGGGCGATGCCTATAGCTTCCTCACCGACGAGGAGCAGGAGATAGCGCAGGAGATCGCACGCACTCCGGTCGATAACGCGCAGGTGATCGAGTCTATCAAAAAGCGCCTGTTCGACAGCATCTACACCGCGCGTAAACTCAACCGCGGGGCCAACGACTTTCCGTTTGACCGCTATGTGGACGGCTCAATCCACGGTGCCAGCATGGGCGGCATGGAGCTTTGCGTGGCGACTATGGCGAGCGATCTGGGCCGTGCGGACGATACCGAGCTGGCCTTGGCTTCTTCGGGCAAAGCCATCGTGGCTTTGAGCGACGAGGCGGATTATTGGGAGACGCTCGTCAATGCCGCCAAGATCCGCAAGTACGCCAAGACGCGAAATCTCCAGGAGCTTCAGCCGAGTACGCGCCAGATCGTCGAGTCCAAGATGCGCGAGGCAGCCTATAACGAGAAAGAGGCCGATGTCCTTTTGAGCGAGGCCGTACTCCATGCACGTTGCGCGGTCAACGGCCGCATAATTGAGGTCCG
>OFCJ01000716.1_pt1 | contig 17407 bp, 11 predicted proteins | sample 1520791 | NCBI WGS metagenome assembly OFCJ01 (sample SAMEA2699027, study PRJEB24076) | metagenome | biome: Human gut stool | place: Spain | collected 2012-01-21 | reverse complement strand
GAAACCATCGTAAAGTATATCTGTCCGGCGAAGCTTATTTCAAGGTTTCATCAGATAAAAAGCACCGCTTCGATGTAGCACTTTCAAACGGAATTACGGTAAGCGCCTACGGCACAGAGTTTAATATTAATGCTTATGAAGATGATGACGAAATACAAGCCACTCTGGCAAACGGTTCCATAGAAATCAGAAATGAAAAGAAACCAATCCCCCAAGTTCTGAATCCGGGTGAACAGGCCGTATATAATAAGATAACAGATAACACTAAGGTTTCAGACATCAATCTGTATATGGTTACTTCATGGAAGGAAGGAAAAATGGTCTTCCGCCGGACCGAAATGGCAGAGATAGCTCAACGCCTGTCACGCCATTTCAACGTAAACATCATCTTACAAAGCAAAAAAATATTCAATTATAAATATTCTGCAACCTTTACGACCGAAACCTTTGAAGAGATCCTGCAACTGCTCGAAAAGACTGCTCCTATCAAGTGCACAATGATCGAACCGAAACAGGCCAGCGACTATTCTTATACCCGTCGGACCGTTATTATCGAAGCAAGATAAAAAAATTGCATTTTGGCGTAGGGGATTTTTTGTCTCCTACGTCTAATAGCCGTAATAAACAGAAATGAATGATTAACACAAAAATTGAAATACCATGAAGACATAGCTGCTACACACATCTGAATCAAAAAGATGGAAAGATGCTTGCAACATCTTCCCATCCCGTGATCAAAAATAATTATCAATCCGAAAATCTCACCTGACGAATGATAATTGTCTAATTAAGTCATATAACTACCTAATTAAATTTGATAATGTAAAGTTATGAAAATTACATCAAAACAAAAAGGTTTCAGGTCATATTTCGACTTGTCTCCTCAAATTCCTACGCGTATGAAAATCGCCGCTTTATGTTTAACCTGCTTTCTTAGTGCAGCAAATGCAAATAGTCTATATTCGCAATCTGCACGTCTTTCTATAGAAATGAACAACGTTTCGATAGAAGATGTATTGAACAAAATAGAGGAAAACTCTGAATTCCATTTTATTTATAACAATGAGCTGGTAAATGTAGACAGAAAAGTCAATGTAAAATTCGACAATGAGACGATCGAATCCATCCTAAAGAAAGTCTTCAAATCCACCAATGTCGAGTACAAGGTAAATGAGAAACAAATTATCCTTCGTCCGAAAGAGATGGATATCGTTGCCAAGGTCCAACAAGAGCAGAAAACCGTTAAAGGTGTTGTTTCCGACCAATTTGGCCCTATCGCCGGAGCAAACGTTTCAATCCAGGGAACGACCGTCGGGACCATTACTGATATGGACGGAAACTTCACGATCGAAGTTCCTGAAGACGCAACTTTACAAATTTCGTTTATCGGTTACAATACTTGTTTTGTGAAAGTTGCAGGACAAAGCAACCTGAATGTCACACTGACGGAAGATACACAAAAGCTGGATGAAGTGGTCGTGATCGGTTACGGTACGCAAAAGAAAATGAACCTGACCGGTTCGGTCGCCACTATTTCGGCAGATAACATTGCGACAATCCCGGTTTCCAATATCTCCAATGCGATGGCAGGACGTATGCCGGGTATTTTCTCTTACAATAAATCCGGTATGCCGGGTGTATCTTCCCCGATCACGATCCGTGGCGTCAATACACCCAACAATACAAATCCGACTTACGTCATCGACGGCGTTGTTCGTGAAAAAGCAGACTTCGATGCTTTGGATCCGAACACGATCGAGAACATTTCCGTATTGAAAGACGCAGCATCCGCTGCCGTTTACGGCTCTCGTGCCTCTAACGGCGTGATTGTCGTTTCGACAAAACGCGGTAAAAACCAAAAGCCTCAGTTTAGCTATTCAGGTCTATTCGGAACGGACCGTCCAACCCGCACACCGGAAGTGATGAACGCTTATGACCGGACTGTATATCTAAATAACCAATTCATGTATAATGGCATCCCGGAAACAGATTCCCGCTACTACACAGCCGACGAACAAGAATACTTCAAAACACACAGTACAAACTGGTTCGACCTCGCTTGGAAAAACCCGTTTACGACACAGCACAACCTAAGTGTCAACGGGGGTAGCGAACGTATCAATTACTTTATGTCAGCCGGTTATTACAGCCAGAGCGGAACATTCAACAACCTGGACTTCACACGTTACAGTTTCCGTTCGAATGTAGATGCCAAAGTTGCGGATAACTTTACGATCGGATTGGATGTGGACGGTAATATGAGCGACCAACGCACACCTTACTGGCCTCATGACTCTGATAAAGATTTGATGAACGATATGTATCGTGCCCTACTAAACTTCCCGACTACCGAGCCGGCCTATATAAACGGAAAGCCGAACGCAACCATCTACAACTGGAATATTCTGGAAGCAATCAACAACGGGCATGTTTCCAAAAAACATAACACACTGAACACGAAGTTAAGCGCCAAATGGGAAATTCCTTGGGTAGAAGGCTTGACAGCAAACGCGATGTTCAACTATCGCCGTTATTACGAGAATGAAAAACAGGTAGGAAAAGAGTATACCTTATATATACACGAAACGAGCGGCGGACATAACCACATCATCCGCGACGACGCCCCGGTTGTCGGCACACGTACGAGAACCGAAAACGGAAACTTCGTCCGAAAAGACTTCAACGAAACGAGCGCTTATACGCTAAACTTGCAGTTAAACTATAACCGGACATTCGGCAAACACGACATCGGCGCCATGTTCCTCTATGAGCAATACGAAGAATGGGGTGATATGTTTTGGGCACAGCGCAAGCAATTGCTTTCATCTTCCCTTGAACAGCTATTCGCCGGAAGTGCGGACAGCCAGTGGAAAGATGCTGATGGTCACGAATCGGAAATTGGACGCATCGGTTACGTCGGCCGTGTGAACTACGGTTTCGACAACCGCTATCTATTAGAAGCCAACTTCCGTTACGACTCGTCCGTAAAATGGATTCCGGGCAAGCGTTGGGGATTTTTCCCGTCTGTTTCAGCCGGTTGGCGCGTGACTGAAGAAAATTTCTTCAAGCAGAACGAAAAACTGAACTTTATCAGTAATCTGAAATTACGTGCATCCTATGGTACATTAGGGAACGACGGAGGAGACGATGTTGCTTATTACCAATATTTAAGTAAATTTACAACAGGAACCAATGCCGTCTTCGGTTCAGGTGCAACCGGTATTCTACCGGGTGTTTATCCAAGCAAAGGCATCACTTGGGAAACAACCACGACAGCCGACGTCGGCTTTGACTTGGGATTGTGGAACGGACTGCTAAGCCTCGAATTTGATTACTTCCATAAGAAAACTTCAGATATCCTGATGGACCGTAAACGTACGATTCCGGGGACTTTCGGAGCCACATTACCGAAAGAGAACTACGCAGAGATGGTAAACCAGGGATGTGAGTTCATGTTGCGCCACGATAATAAGATCGGTAACTTCACATATTATGTATCCGGTAACTTCTCTTTCGCCCGCAACCATTACACGTATATCGACGAATCGGCAAACGCCTATGAATGGGAAATAAAGACAGGACGCCCGATCAACTTCATCACTGGCTACATCGCCGACGGTATCGCCCGTACGGATGAAGATTTAGCTGGACTGCCGCTCTATAACGGCGGATTCGAATGGTCGAAAGGCGACATTATCCTGAAAGATATCCACGGTGCAGGCGGCGTCGGAGGCCCTGACGGAGTTGTCGACGGTAACGACCAAGCCGTTCTTTCGCTCTACAGCAAAGACCCGGAAATCATCTACGGTATCAGTTTAGGAGGTGAATGGAAAGGTATCGACTTCACAGCCTTCTTCCAAGGCGTAGGCCATCGAAGCATCATGTTCCCGAACCGCGGCGATACCTGGACAGAACAGACCGTTCTGAACATATGGTCGGACGCTTATTCACCCGACAACACAGACGGTAAATATCCGCGCGTCGGTGGTACAGGCTCGAAAGGCGCCAACGGACAGGCATCTTCATTCTGGTTGATGAACGGTAACTATTTCCGTTGCAAAAACATCGAGCTCGGCTATACGTTGCCGAAACAGTGGGTGAATTCGATCGGTGTAGATCGTTGCCGTGTCTACGTTTCAGGCACAAACCTGTTTTCGACCACATCGGCATCTACGATCCCGAAAACAGCGGTGACCGTGGAGCTTATCAGTATCCGTTGACAAAAAGTTTCAACTTTGGTATCAATGTAAGTTTCTAACAATTTGAGTAATTAGATATGAAAAAGATATTTATAACATGTGCTGCCATTCTGGCATTATTCTCTTCCTGCACCAGCGTACTGGATAAGGAAGACCTAAGTTCAATCTCGGAGGACAAGGTTTGGGTTGACAAAACGCTGACTACAGCTTTTCTCAATGCTTTGTATGTTTCCATCCCAAGCTGGGACACGGCCGTGGCCGATGCGACCGACGAAGCGACGGACGGAGGCAACTGGACACAGGGAACCACCACACCGGACAATATGAGTGACACGAAAGATTCCGCCCCGACCTGGTACTGGCCCTATTCTGACATCCGAAACTGCAATATTTTCATTCAGAATGCACAGAATCCCGAAGTCTGTACGATAGACCGTGAACTAGCCGACCGTCTAACTTACGAAGCCCGTTTCATTCGTGCTTACCTCTATTTCGAAATGGTCAAACGTTACGGTGGTGTCCCACTGATCACTATCCCGCAAGAAATGACGGACGACCTCTATGTGAAACGTAACTCTACAAAAGAATGTTTCGATTTCATTATCGACGAACTGAAAGCTTGTGCAGAAGGGTTGCCAGACTCTTATTCGGCTGAAGACTTGGGCCGCGTGACGAAAGGTGCAGCCAAAGCATTCCTCGGACGCGTATTCTTGTTCCGTGCTAGTCCACAGTTCAACCCGAACAACAACAACGAACATTGGCAAACCGCCTACAACTACAACAAAGAGACACTGAATTACCTGATCGGACAAGGCCATGCCTTGTATGATGATTACGGAAAACTGTTCCTAGATGAGATGAACAAAGAGGTAATTTTTGCCATCCGCTACGAAAACCCGACCCGCACACAGAAAAGAGATGCAACCGTCCGTCCGATCACGTTCTCGATGAACAACACCGGCGGTAATCACCCGACACAGGAAGTGATTGACCGCTTCCCTACTATAGACGGAGGAACTTACACCTATGCCGATTGGGAAAAGGAAGGCAAAGATATCTTCGCCTTGTGGGAAAATCGGGACAAACGTTTTTATGCGACAATCGTCTATCAGGGGGTGACATATTTCAATACCGTAATGGAACTGAACGAAAATGCGCAAAACGACTATGCCTACGGCAAAAACGTCGGATCGAAAACCGGCTATTATTCCCGTAAAGCCATTGACGAAAGCCTTTCAGTGACAGACTGCCAAAAATCTGGAACCGACTATATTGACATTCGCCTGGCCGAAGTAATGCTGAACTATGCCGAAGCTGCCGTCGAGGTCGGAAAGACAAACGAAGCATTCGATATGTTGAAACAGATCCGCAAGCGTGCAGGCATCAATGAAACTAGTTCCAATCCGGAAATGAAAGGCAAAGTTTACGGATTGAACCCAAACATGAACCAGACGGAAATGCGTGAAGCAGTTCGCGAAGAACGTTTTATCGAATTGTTGTTCGAACAAAAACGTTTATGGGATATGCGCCGCTGGATGATCTACGACAATTTGATGAACGGGCAAGGCAAACGCCATGCCTTAGTGATGAACAAGCAGGCCGATAATACATACACGACCTATCTGTTCGACCGTGATAACACGCCGATGATCACCAACCAGAACATCTACTTCCTGCCGATGAAACGCAGCGAGATGAGTAACAATCCGAACCTGGAACAGACGAAAGGCTGGGAAAACGGGACGTTCGACCCGCAAGCTGGACTCTGATCCCTCCTACATTTAATAACGAAAGCCCTCCCCGCTCCGGAAGGGCTTTTGTTATTAAACTCTGCTTCCATCGGATTCCCGATATGGCAGGAAACAATGTCAGAACTGGAAGTAGATAAATGGTTGCACCCCGGCACTCTTGAACTGCACGACAACAAAGATCGCAATCGCCAGCATCACCGCCTGAACAAGCAAAGGAGAACGGGTAACGACTGCCTGCAAACCGTTTTCCGCCGATTTCGGCATGAAATGCAGGATATAACCCACCACCATCAAGACGAACACTCCTTTATAGCCCACCACAAACTGCATAAAGACCTCCGGATGGAAATTCGTGAAAATCTGCGTCAGCACCTCGCCAACCGTTTGCATCGAGTCAGCCCGGAACAGAATCCAGCCAAAGCACACCAGATGGAAAGTGATCAGAACACCTATCACTCTTCTCCAGGGTTTCATTTCTGATCCTAATGGTTTGAAACTGCTGAAATGGTTCATCACGAACTTATGGACGGCCAGTGCAACTCCATGCAGGGCGCCCCAAAGGATAAAACTCACGGAGGCTCCGTGCCATAAACCGCCCAACAACATCGTTATCAGCAGGTTGATGTATGTCCGTATTTTCCCTTTCCGATTACCTCCGAGTGAAATATACAAATAGTCTTTCAACCAAGAAGAGAGCGAGATATGCCAACGTCGCCAGAATTCCGTAATGGTCGCCGACTGGTAAGGCGAATCGAAATTCACGTTAAAACGGAAACCTAACAACAATGCAATCCCGATCGCCATATCCGAATAGCCGGAAAAATCGCAATAGATCTGCAAGGCATAACCATACACACCCAACAGATTTTCCACCCCTGTATAGAGCAAAGGAGCATCGAATATGCGGTCGACGAAGTTCAAGCTGATATAGTCGGATATGACGGTTTTCTTAAAGAGCCCACATAAGACGAGAAAAAGCCCCTCTCCGAACTCCGCCCGCGTAACAACCGGAGTCTTATAAATCTGAGGAATAAAATCGCGTGCCCGAACGATTGGACCGGCCACCAGCTGCGGGAAGAAGGAGACATAGAAAACATAGTCGATCCAACGCCGGAGGGGGGCTATCCTACCCCGGTACACATCAATCACGTAGCTGATGGTCTGGAAGGTAAAGAAGGAAATGCCGACCGGCAGAAATATATCCAACGGCTGATAGGTAATGTTCTGCAACGAGGTATTCCCTAACTGATACCCCAACTCATGAGCAACGGCAGCCATGATCTCCCGTAGGAAATTGAAGTATTTGAAATATCCCAACAGCCCTAAGTCAACGCACAGGCTCAGGACAACCCATGCTTTGCGTCCCCACTTGGAAGCAGTCTTAGTCATACACTGCGCAATGCAAAAATCGGATGTTGCGACAAACAGCAGGAGAAAGAAAAACAATCCGCTGCTCTTATAATAGAAATAGATGGAAAACAACGTAACATAAATGATACGCGTCAGCAAATGCTTCCTGAGCGACATATAAATAATCAGGAAACCGATAAAAAGGAAGAAAAACAATCCGCTGCTGAAAAGTATCGGAGCATTGTGATGGTAGGTCAATATATCGCCAAGTTTGTCGAATGAGAGCTGAGACCAATATTCTCCCATTTTATTTATAAAATCATTCATCATCTTTTCTGATTTTCAACATTTGATTATAAGATTGCATTAGGGCACGATATAACAAGGTCCCTTGCTCACGATAGCCATCCTTTGTGAAATGAATACGGTCACGGCCCATCAGTTTTTCCTTGCGCCATTTGGTGCAGGAGCTTTTCCCTCCCGTAGCGGCAAAGAGATCCCAGCAAGCTACGCCCTCTTCATGTGCCGCCTTTACAATCGCCTTTGCAGCAAGTTGGGTATTCGAGTTACGGACATACGTCCGTTTTTTATTGACATAAGTCCGCTTGTAGCATTCCGGCGGAGTGGTGAGCAGAATAGCCGTTTCAGGCATCTGTTTCTTGACGAGGGAAACGAACGCACGTATCTGTCCGCCAAATTCTTCCGAACGGAAGCGACGGCCGAAGGTTTCGTTCGTACCCAACGAAATAATCAGCAAAGAAGGTTTCAACAGGGCCAACTGACGAACGTATGCTTCGTCTGTGTAATTGACATACATCGCCCCGTTCACGCCGACCGAATGGTAGAGGACACCCGGATAACCGTTCGTCAGGCTGAAACCATAATAAACATTTTTGAAATTGGAGGCCGGAAGCAGCTTATCCGTGCCTTGTTTCCGCCGGGTACTGTGCAGCTGCAACGTATCTACCGGATGAGAAATACGGAAGGTATCGGCCAAAACACCTGCGACAGCCGGAACCGTAGCCAAGGATGTCTGTATGGAATCTTTGAACGAACCGGCCGGCAACATAGGCATGGCTTTTTCTCCCCGGTAAAGGATCGCCTGGTTGAAGGAATAGCCTGCCCCGTTGTTAGGTGCTATCCGAACGTCCAAATTGATGGAAGGAGAAACGGACTGGATACCGATTCCACCGATTCCAACAGGACATTTCTTATTGGCTTGGATACAGCGTCCCGTCACCCATTCGCGGACGGAAGAAGAGATGAAATAATCGTCCGGTTCATTCGTCTTGCTCAACTTGAAAGGGGCAATCCATCCACGTCCGGCATTCCCGAACTGCGCCTGCAAAAGACGCATCACTTTACCGGAATAATAACCGGCCTGTATGTGAGAATCGCCTAAATGGACGATTGTCAATACGGTATCCTTCCCCGCTCCGAGCGAATCCAGTTCGTCAAAGAAGGATTGCAGCGAAGAGGGCGACTGGATCGAATCGACCTCCTTCCCGATCGAATAAATACGGGAAGGGAGCGGGATCGTATCAATACTCCCCTGTTCCCACGCTTGACACGGGATCGCCAATTTTCCTTTCACTCCGGCAGAACTGGCGGCCATCAAAACCAGGCAAGCCGATAGACTAATGAGCCACTTTGTCTGCTTCATCATAAAACTCCTTTTCTAATAATATTGCCTTCAACAAGGCAGAAGCTATCTCTTTTCCTCCCCTGAAACTCAAATGGGTATAGTCTTTGCTAGCCCAATTGTTCTCCACGAAACGGATCATGCTGTTCTCTCCTCCCATCGCCCCAAAGACATTCCAGAAAGCGACCCCCGAACGGCGAGCCGCCTGCCGCTGTGCGTGCAGCAAGGCTAATACGGCAGGCATCGTTTCGAAGGTTCCGTCCACTTGTCGGCTCCTGTCCGAAACCCCCAGCATCAGGATATCGGCATCCGGAAAACAAACGCGTACGTGGCGTACGGCTTCTTCCATCCGCTTGGCGTACCAGCCATACTGGAGAACGCTGTCGCTGACAATATTCAACCCGTACTGCAAAACGACCAGATCATAGGGACGTATCTCGTTCAACTCTCGGCAACGGGTGCTGTCCAATCTCGAAAGGATCATCCCCGAATTGCCACGCAACGAATAATTGTCCACGATCACCCCAGAATTATCTTCGAGTGCAACCCCGAGAGCACGGAAACCGGCCGTATCGGCAAAGCTGAAGGAGGCTTCCGTAAAGGTTCCTGTTTGTTCGTATTGCGTGATGGCGGTTGTCGGTTCCAAGGTCTCGCAGATCGTGTCCTGCGTGCCGTTGCAAACCAAAGTCATCTGTGTACGGATATTCTTTTCATACAAGAATTTAAGGGAAGAAACCGTTTTCAACTCCGGATAACGGTCTGTCGTCTTGATCGAGATAGATGGCTTCTCCCCTTTCGGTTCGAACGTCATTCCGGAAAGCGTATACCGATGATGATGATCCGTCAACATGGACCAGGTGGTCCAACCTTCCGCCTTTTGCTCGATCGTCGGACGGAACTGGGCGGCTACCGACGTAACCGGAACGAAACCGACTCCGCGTCCTCCGAACCGCTCCTGCATACCCGAACGGAAATCAGCCACCACAATGTCACCTTCGATAAACGAATCACCCAAAAAGGCGACACGCACCGGGCGGTTCGCCTGCCTGCTATTTCTTAAAGCGGCAAAAAAACGTTTCAAACCGATATGGCCGACAGAGTAATCCTCGATACGCGTTCCCAACGAATCGGCTCCCTTGTCCGCATACATAACCTTGTAAAGCGAATCGCGTAATGCGAGGGCGACGGAATCGATACCTGTCGTTTTCAGGATCGAATCACGCACGGCGGCCGAATCTATCCGGACCGTATCCGGTTGTTCCAATTGCATACGCAAGGAATCCATAGACAGGGATTCTGGTTTTATCCTGAGATCGGAAAGTAAATCAACTTTTTTTATTTTCATCCCGAACAGCTGGTCCGGTAAGTAATAAAGTCCCAAGCAGATACCAAACGCAAGAAGTAGCAGGAGCAAAAGCCTACCAAAATTATTATCTTTATTCATCTAAGTCCTCTCTTTCGAAGTTACAAAGATAAGTACAAATACAATTTATTACAAACTCGACCGTTTCATAATTATATATTTTGATACACACCATCAACAAACTACAAATATGGAAACTCCGAAAAACAGAAACTGGAAAGTACTGAAAAGTGAATACCTATCCAGCCAACCTTGGTTCACCGTGCGCAGGGAGGAAGTGGAATTGCCGAACGGAAACAGGATTCCTGAATATTATATATTCGAATATCCAGAATGGATCAATGTGATCGCAATCACCAAAGAGCAGAAATTCGTATTTGTAAGCCAATACCGTCATGGACTGGGTATCACGGCTCACGAACTTTGCGCCGGTGTCTGCGAAAAGGAAGACGCTTCCCCACTCGTCTCCGCCCAACGGGAATTGCTCGAAGAGACCGGCTACGGCAACGGAAATTGGAGCGAACTGATGGTAATAGGCGTCAATCCGAGCACCCACACCAACCTGACTTATTGCTATCTTGCCACAGATGTAGAGTCAGTCATGGCACAACATTTGGAAGACACGGAAGACCTCAGCGTCCACCTTCTGACTCTCGACGAAGTAAAAGAATTGTTGCTAAACGACCAGATCAAACAAGCGCTCCATGCCGCCCCACTTTGGAAATACATGGCGATGAATCATTTGATCTGAGATATTTCCTGAACTCAGGCGAACAAAAGCAGACAAACCATAAAAATAAAGCTTCATGCCTTTGCCACAATAATTCCATCGGCATGGCACGACCGTTTCACCAGTATGGCACAACTGTTTCATCAGCATGGCACAACCGTTTCATCGACATGGCACAAACTCTTCCTGCCTATGATACTACTAGGACATGCTGCTCCGCCTGATAATAACCGTATATTTTGCATAATCCCGAAAAAGCGTTATTTTTGTTCGCATTAGCAACATGTCTCCAATGAAGTTTAAACTTAATATCATATTCGCGTTATTTTTTACCATATTTTGCGTCAACCGTTTACAGGCCCAGGAAAAAGCCTTTCCCAAGAAAGGAGAAGGCATCACCCTGTTCCTCAAACGCCATAACCGTACAGGTATTTCATATCAGAAACAGTTCATCGAGCTGAACAAAAACAAGTTAGGCAAGGGGAATACCCTTAGGATAGGAGTCAAATATACGCTTCCCCCCTTACAGGGAAAAGAAGCTGTTGCATCCGCCATCAAACGAGCGAACTATGAACCGTTGTTCGGCAAAGAACTGGCCTCCTATAAGGTAACATCGTCCGAACTAAAAGGAGCCTGTTTCTATCTAGTCAGCGGACACGGAGGCCCTGATCCAGGAGCAATCGGACGGATTGGCAAAATCGAGTTGCACGAAGACGAATATGCCTACGACATCGTACTCCGTCTGGCACGCAACCTGATGACAAAAGGAGCCAAAGTCCACATTATCATTCAAGATGCCAAAGACGGGATACGGGATGACAAATACCTGAAGAACAGTAAACGGGAAACTTGTAAGGGTAGCCCTATTCCTTTTAACCAGGTCCGTCGCCTGAAACAACGAAGTGACAAGATAAACACCCTGTTCAAGCAGGATAAATACGCCTACAAACGAGCTATCTTCGTGCATGTGGACAGCCGGAACAAGGGACACCAGACCGATGTTTTTTTCTACCACCAGAATAAAAACTCCGAAAGCAAGCATCTGGCGAAAACCATGAATATAAGAAGCACCAGCCGGGACGAGGATTTACCGGAACAGTGGACGGACGGAACTTATACGTGTTGAGGCATACGACACCGGCCTCCGTTTTCGTCGAGTTAGGTAATATCCAAAACAGTTTCGACCAGCAGCGAATCATCCTGAGCGACAACCGTCAGGCACTCGCGAATTGGCTTTGCGAAGGATTTGTCACCGATTACAACCGCTACAAGAAAAAAACACGGTAAAAAAACAACATTCATCCGTTAAAAAGATTACTTTTGCATATGAAACTAAATAAAACATCGTTTTAAGCATACCATGAGTAATCCATATATATCCCCGTTCGCGAAACCCGTATATGTAATGTTGAAGCCTGTCGGTTCAGTTTGCAACCTGGCGTGCGAATACTGTTATTATCTGGAGAAAGGGAAACTTTATCCAGAGGTGAAAAATCATATCATGAGCGAACAGTTACTGGAAAAATTCATCAAGGAATATCTGGAATGTCAGACGATGCCGCAGGTTCTCTTTACCTGGCACGGTGGTGAAACGCTGATGCGTCCGATCAGTTTCTATCGGAAAGCACTGGAATTGCAACGCAAGTACGGCCACAGACGCCAGATAGACAACTGTATCCAGACAAACGGGACACTGCTGAACGACGACTGGTGTCGTTTCTTCAAAGAAAACAACTTCCTCGTGGGAGTTTCGATAGACGGCCCGCAGGAGTTTCATGACGAATATCGTCGCAACAAGCAGGGACTCCCCTCCTTCTATAAAGTGATGAAGGGAATCGAACTGCTGAAAAAGCATGGCGTGGAATACAACGCAATGGCAGTCGTCAATGACTACAACGTAGATTATCCGCTGGAATTCTATCACTTTTTCAAGGAAATAGATTGCCACTATATCCAATTCACCCCGATTGTAGAACGCCTCGGATTCCATCAGGACGGAACGTTGCTCACCTCGCCGGAACAGCAGGATGCCAACATCAAACTAGCCCCTTTCACGGTCGACGCCGGAAAATGGGGAGATTTCCTCTGTGCGGTCTTCGACGAATGGCTGAAAGAGGATGTCGGTAATTATTATATCCAGCTTTTCGACTCCACACTGGCAAACTGGGTAGGCGAACAACCGGGCGTCTGTACGCTGGCACGCACTTGCGGACATGCCGGTGTGATGGAGTTCAATGGCGACGTATATGCCTGCGACCACTTTGTATTCCCGGAATATAAGTTAGGTAACATCCATACCCAGACGCTTACCGAGATGATGTACAGCCAACGCCAACTGAAGTTCGGAGCAGACAAATATGAAACACTCCCTACCCAATGCAAGGAGTGTGACTACCTGTTTGCCTGCAACGGCGAATGTCCCAAGAACCGTTTTCTCCATACGGCAAACGGCGAACCCGGATTGAACTATCTATGTAGAGGTTACAAGAAATTTTTTAAGCACGTGGCTCCTTACATGGATTTCATGAAAAAAGAATTGTTGGCCGAACGCCCGCCAGCCAACGTCATGCAATGGGCAAAAGAGAATAAACTATAATCGAACATATGAAAATCAACAGACGTGATTTTATCAAAACAGGAGGTATGGTTATGCTTGGATCATTAGCAGTTCCCTCATTCCTGGGAAGTTGTACCGGAAACAAGGTAGATCAGGCTACCGGTATCTCATTCGCTCAGAACCATTTTGGTGTCAGTGAAAACGACATGAAGAAAGTGTTGGCAGCAGCACTTGAGAAAGGAGGCGACTATGCAGATCTTTTCTTTGAACATTCCTACCGGAACAATATCGGATTGCAAGACGGAGCCGTAAACCGTGCTTCGTCCAATATCGATTTCGGTATGGGAGTACGTGTATTGGCCGGTGATCAGACCGGTTATGCGTATGTGGAAAACGTGACTCTCGACGAGATGCTGAAAGCTGCCCGCACGGCAGCCCGTATCGCAACCGGCTCGGCAGGAAAAGCTCCGGTTGCCCTGACGGAGGAACCGATCCCGAATAATTATTACGGTGTACAAACTCCTTGGGACGAGCTCGCCGTAAATGCAAAGACCCCGTATCTTCAGAAACTGAACGATCAGATTTTTGCGCTTGACAAACGGGTGCACAAAGTGATGGCTTCGTTGGGAGACACGACTTCACACATCTTGTTCTGCAACTCCGAAGGACAGATGTACTACGACTATCGTCCGATGGTGACGCTGGGGGCAGTCTGTATCATGGAGGACAACGGGAAGATCGAAAATTCATATGCATCCCGCGCTTTCCGCATGGGAGCCGAATTCCTGACAGATGATATCATTGCCGAAGTAGCAAAGGAGGCAGTAGAGAAAACCTCCATCCTATTCCAAGCTATCAAGCCTAAAGGAGGCGAAATGCCGGTCGTAATGGGTGCAGGAGGTTCCGGCATCTTGTTGCACGAAGCAATCGGCCATGCTTTCGAAGCTGACTTCAATCGCAAGAATACATCGATCTTCTCCGACCAGCTGAACAAAAAGGTTTGTAACGAGCATATCAATGTGGTGGACGACGGTACGATTCCTTTCAACCGCGGTTCTGTCAATATCGATGACGAAGGTATCGCCGGGCAAAAGACTTATATCGTGAAAGAAGGCATTCTGACCAGCTACCTGCACGACCGTATCAGTGCCAAACATTACGGTATACCTTCAACGGGGAACGGTCGCCGTGAATCATTCCGCCAGATGCCGATCCCGCGTATGCGCGCTACCTATATGGAAGCCGGAAACGTGACGGAAGAAGAAATGATCTCGACGGTGAAGAAAGGTATCTATGCCTCTAGCTTCACCAACGGGCAAGTACAGATCGGTGCAGGCGACTTCACCTTCTTCGTGAAAGACGGTTATCTAATCGAAAATGGTAAACTGACACAGCCGATCAAAGATATCAATATCATCGGTAACGGTCCACGTGCATTGGCCGATATCACGATGGTCGGAAACAATTACAAGATGGATAACGGCACCTGGACATGCGGCAAGGACGGACAATCCTGTCCGGTAACCTGCGGTATGCCGTCAGCCTTAGTTAGTAAACTTACTGTAGGAGGAGAAAATTAAAAAGATTTATGATTTATGCGTTGTCTACACACCCATAAATCATAAATCCAAAGTCATAATCATAAATCTAAAATCATAAATCATTAGACATGATAACGAACGAAAATAAAAAACTGGCTCAGTGGGCCATGGAATTTGCCCTGAAAAACGGTTGCCAGGCCTCACGTGTAAGTATCTATAATGGATCGAGCAGTTCCTTCGAAATACGTGATATGAAAATGGACCGCTTGCAACAGGCATCGGAAAACAGTTTGGTGATCCATCTGTTTGTGGACGGACGTTTCGGTTCCTTCTCTACAAACCGTCTGGATAAAAAGGAACTGGAAAGTTTTATCCGTAACGGTATCGCTTCCACTCGCTTCCTGGCGGAAGACAAGGCGCGTACGTTACCCGACTCTTCTCTCTATTATAAAGGAGGCGGCGCCGACTTGCAACTGATCGATCCGAAGTTCGACTCAATCCAGCCGGACGACAAAGTGACACTGGCCATGAACGTCTGCAACGAAATGATGGGAAAAGCCCCCCGTATTATCTCGGTCAATTCATCCTACAGCGATGAAAAGGATTTCAAATATATGGTTGCCAGCAACGGCTTCGAAGGGGAAGCATCCGGTTCTTCTTTCAGCCTAGTTGCCAGCGTAAGCATCAAAGGTGAAGGGGATGCTCGCCCGGAATCCTATTGGTTCGATTCTTCACTTTACTATGATAAGTTAATTAAAGAAGGTCTGGGAACAAAGGCCCTGGAACGTGTAATGCGTAAACTGGGACAGAAAAAGGTCGCTTCCGGCAAGTATCAGATGGTTGTGGACAATATGAATTCCTCCCGTTTGCTTTCTCCGGTAATCGATGCATTATATGGTTCTTCCATCCAGCAGAAAAACTCTTTTTTGTTGGATAAAATCGACCAGAAAGTATTGGGTGACAAACTAACGGTTATCGATGAACCCCACATGGTGGGTACATCCGGTGCCCGATATTTCGATGGTGAAGGTGTAGCGACAAAACGTATGCCTGTGTTTGAAAACGGTATCCTGAAAACCTATTATATCGATACCTATTCAGCCAACAAGATGAATATGAGACAAACGATTGCCTCCCCTTCTATCCTGACCATGCAAATGGGAAATAAGGATACGGATGGTCTGATTGCTTCTGTCGACAGAGGCATTCTGGTGACGGGTTTCAACGGCGGTAACAGCAACAGTACGACCGGTGACTTCTCTTACGGTGTAGAAGGTTTCCTGATCGAAAAAGGCAAACTGACACAACCCATCTCCGAAATGAACGCAACAGGCAACATGATTTCCTTGTGGAGTAATTTAGCCGAAGTCGGCAATGACCCGCGCACATTCTCCAGTTGGCGTGTTCCTTCTCTAATATTCGACGGGGTCGATTTTAGCGGGTTATAAGAAATAATATATATTGTTAAATAGTAGATGGATATAGAAGTGAATCCTAAAAGTTAGACAAAAACATTTAGAATTCACTTCATTATATTTTGTCTATACCAAAAGATAACAGAATGAACAGAGGCATCTTGATCTTCCAACATTTCCTTCTCTTTCTGTTTTTCATATAATTGTTCAACAGATTTGGTGTCCCTCCCAAACATTTGATAAAGGAATCAAATCTGTTATATTTAATAAATGTCAGATACGGAAAATAGGTGTTCACTGAGCGCCTTTAAGGCATGCACTTTATCCTCCGCTTTCATCACCAACGATACGTTACTACTACTACCACCGTATGAAATCATTCGTACGGGAATATCTTTCAACGCATTGATGATGCGTGCCTCAAAACCGACATTTTGCCATTCCAAGTCACCAACAACACAAACAATCACCATATTCTTTTCGACTGTAATCGTTGCGTATTCCCTTAATACACCCACAATCTCGTCTATGTGCTTGTCATTATCAATCGCTACGGAAACTCCGATATCAGAAGTAGTCACCATGTCCACCGGTGTATTGTAATTATAGAATGTATCAAACACGATGCTCAGAAAATGAGGTGTCGGTATCGTATGTAGCGACTTGATCTTGACATATGTGATATTGTCTTTGGCGGCAACAGCTTTGATCGCCTCTTTTTCAGCAGTGTTCGAGATCAATGTACCTGACGCACTTGGTTGCAACGCGTTCAAAAGGCGTACCGGAATGTTCTTTTCCTTGGCAGGTAGGATACAAGCCGGATGCAGTATCTTAGCACCGAAATGCGCCAACTTGGCTG
>OFCJ01000668.1_pt1 | contig 18587 bp, 12 predicted proteins | sample 1520791 | NCBI WGS metagenome assembly OFCJ01 (sample SAMEA2699027, study PRJEB24076) | metagenome | biome: Human gut stool | place: Spain | collected 2012-01-21 | reverse complement strand
CCGGAGAACTGGAAATATAAGGATGAATTTGAAACTGATTTAGAGTATATGATCAGCACTTTTCAGAAGTGTGGATCTAAACCAAAAATTATTATATGTCGTTGTATTCCGGCAAGTAATAATTTATATGGGATCCGTAATGAAATAATAAAAGATGAAATTTATCCGATACAAAAGAAAGTAGCTAGGAAGTTTCATCTGAAATTGGTAGATCTGTATAGCCCATTAGAACATAAAGTTGATTCAACTTGCTATGTATGGGATAATGTACATTTGAATAAGAGCGGTTCGCTTATATTGGCGGAGCATATATATAAAGCTATTACAGGTAAAAAAGCTCCTAAATTGGAAAATGCATTTGCTAACTAGAAGAAAAATCATACTATAAAACGACACATGAGGCGATATATTTATTTTGTTTTTTTATTATGTTGTGCTGTTAATCTATTGTTAACTAGTTGTGTACGACAGAAATATGTTGTAATGGATATGGTACACCATAATCCGGGTGAGGCTATGACGGAATCGAAGTTTCTCGATCCTTCTTTTTTGAAAAAAAATGAATATGGAGCAAAAGTTTTTTTCTTGTTTGAGGCTGCACAGTTTGGAATTGATTGGAAGAGTTTTGATCCTTCTTTATTCCCGGCTACGACTGAAGCCGGACGTTGGGTGGCAGAAAAAGCAGAAATAATACATAAAAAATATGATGCAGCAAAAAAGGAAGACCTTCAAGTATACTGTATGCTTGATATGTTAGTACTTCCTTCTTTGCTGGTAGAAAAACATAGAACAGAACTTACTAACGAACAAGGAAAACTTGATATATCGAAACCTTACACTCAGCTTTGTATTCGTGAATTGATGAAGGAAATGTTTGAAACGTTTCCACAATTGGATGGATTAGTGATTCGTACTGGAGAAACTTACCTGCACGATGCTCCTTATTATGTAGGCAATCATCCAGTACAAAATGGTATGTATGATCATATTACGTTAATTAATTTGTTACGGGAAGAGGTTTGTGAAAGACGTAATAAGAAGTTGTTTTATCGTACATGGGATATGGGGCAATTGCATTCGATCCCTAAATATTATTTGTCCGTTACAGACAGTATAGAACCACATCCAAATCTTTATTTCTCTATCAAGCATACCATGACGGATTTTTGGAGATCAACAATTACTGATCCTGATATGAATTATAATATAATGGATAAATATTGGTTGGAAGAATCAGGACAATATGGTGTTCCTTTTAATCCTTGTATAGGTATTGGTAAACATCAACAAGTAGTTGAAGTGCAATGTCAACGTGAGTATGAAGGAAAGGGAGCACATCCCAATTATATCGCTAAAGGAGTAATTGATGGTTTTGAAGAATTTAAGAAACCTGGTATAAAGAAGCCGTATTGTTTAAACCAAGTGAAAGATAATCCCTTATTTAAGGGTGTTTGGACTTGGTCACGTGGCGGTGGCTGGGGAGGTCCTTATATCAAGAATGAGTTTTGGATCGAATTAAATGCTTATGTCATCTCACATTGGGCTAGTAATCCTTTGAAAACAGAAAAAGAAATACTATATGATTTTGTAAAAGCAAAAGGGCTTCCCGAGTCAGAATGGGAGATGTTCCGTCGACTTTGCCTATTATCAGAAGATGGAGTGATAAAAGGGCAATATAGTACTATGGGAGATACTTATGTTAATTGGACACGTGATGACACCATAACGGGAGATGTATATCAAAAGAGTTATTTTGATCGTATGATTGAAAGAAATCAAGTAAATGCTTATCTGAAAGAAAAGGAAGAAGCTGTTCGTATTTGGAAGGAAATAGAACTGATATCTCAAAAACTACATTTTCCCTCAGAAGAATTGAATCATTTTATTCGTATTTCCTGTTCGTATGGACGCATTAAATATGAGCTTTTTGCTGTTTCGTGGCAGATTATGCTATGCGGTTATGTGGCAGATACAACAAAAAAGTCTTTTAACCGGATAGAGATGGATAAATATATTACTGCATTTGATGATTTGTGGAAAGAATGGAACGACTTATCTCTAGAAAACGATAATTGCCCTTCAATGTATAAGATTTCTTCTAACTTTTTTGGTTTTCCTGTAGGTATACAAGAGACCATTGATAAATACAGGAAATAGTTTTCGTTTTTTCTTCTTATATGTTATAGAATATAAAAAAATAAATGAATATTACTTAGTGGTTAGTATTATTCTAGTCGTCTTACTATTAATAGTAGCAAAAAGTATGAGAAAGAAACATAAAATAACGAAAGTAAAATTATGATCATTATTATTATATAAATTCTTAAAAACGGTATTTTCTATGAGAAACTTATTACAAAAATGTTTTAAATGGCAGTGGCTTGTCTGCTTGGCTGTAGGCTGCTGCTTTTCGTCTTGTAAAGATGATGAAGAGTCAACTTCGGGCTATGATCCGAATAAGCCGATTGTGTTGACTGATTTTTATCCGCCCGAAGGAAAACTTGCAACTCAAGTTATTCTTAATGGATCGAATTTTGGGGATAGTAAGGAAAATGTGAAGGTCTTTTTCAATGATAAAGAGGCTTCTGTCATTTCTGTGAAGGATGATAGAATGTTGGTATTGGCTCCTAAACGTGCATCTACAATAGAGGACCCAGAATGTGTGGTTAAAGTACAAGTACATGAACAAATAGAGGAGTACAAGCAGACATTTGATTATTATATCCAGACTACTGTGACTACGTTAGTGGGAGGAAGTACATCGGCACAGGTGAATCCAACAGGAACTATACCACTATCTGAAGCACAATTTAGAGCAAATATTGATAGGTGTATTTGTGTAGATCAGGATAAAAATGTTTTCTTTTTAGTAGATAATGATGGAAAGTTTGCTGCATTTATGTTAAATGAGGAGGCTGATAAATTAATATCTCTAAAGTCAGATATTAATGCGTTGTTTAACTCTCCTGTTTTGGGGTATAACAGTAAGGATGATATTGTCTATCAATTCTGGGCTAATAGAGATAGTCATGAAGTTTATTATTTTGACCCTAAGACGGATTATGCACCAACTACAGCTATAAGTTCTATTTCATGGGATGATCCAAATTTTCCAAATATTGAAGGATTTGGAGTATGGGCAGCCAAGTGTAATTTTACAATGGGACCAGATGGAAAAATGTATTCAAGAATGTTAGGTGGAAATCTGGTACGGATTGATGTAGAGAATGCTAGAGGAGAGAATCTAACGAATGGGGATTTGGTTGGAACCAAGGATGGTAGTGCTTATGGACTTGTTTTCGGTCCTCAAGATGAGAATGTTTTTTATTTCTCAAATAATGATAAGCATTGTATTTATAAATATGATTTACGTACTAAAGAATGTGCATGTTGGGCTGGTCAAGAAGGTAAAAGTGGATATTTGGATGGACCAATAGGACAAGCTATGTTTAATAAACCTGGACAGATGTGTGTCGATTCAGAAGGTAATATAATTTTGACTGATACCGAAAATCACTGTATTCGTAAGATAACAATGAGTACAGGTTATGTATCTACATTAGCAGGAAAACCCCAAAATTCAGGTTATGTAAATGGTAGTGCAGAAGATGCTCAATTCAAAAAGCCATTGGGAATTTGTATTGATAACGACGATGTAATGTATATCGGTGACTCAGAGAATCGTGCTATTCGTCGATTAGCTGTCGAATAAATAATTAGTGAAACTTTATATTTAATATAATATGAATCGAATATTTCTAATTTTTGCTTTGCTTCTTGCGTTTGTAGCACAAGTACATGCACAGAAAGAGCAAAGCTTTATGTTGACTGGTACAGTCTTCGATGAATTTAATGAACCAGTTCCGGGAGCAAATGTATATGTTAAAGATAAACCAGGTGTGGGAATAACAACTAATATTGATGGTAAATTTCGGTTAAAGGTAAATATATATGATATAGTGGTTGTGTCTTTTTTGGGATATGAAAACTATGAGCAACGTTTGACGAATAAAATTGACAAGGTTAAAGTTACCTTAAAACCGGCTACGGAGAATATTGATGAAGTAGTTGTAGTAGGTATGGGTACGCAGCGAAAGGTCAGTGTTGCTGGTGCAATTACAACGATGGATCCAGCGCAACTAGAGGTTCCTGCTACAAATATAGTTAATACACTAGCAGGTCGTGTTGCAGGTGTGATTGGAGTTCAATCTAGTGGTGAACCGGGCAAAAATATTTCCGAGTTTTGGGTGCGCGGAATTGGTACGTTTGGTGCTAATAGTGGTGCATTAGTGTTGATTGATGGTTTGGAAGGTAGTTTGAGTCAGATAGATGCTGCCGATGTTGAAAGTTTTTCTGTTTTGAAAGATGCTGCGGCTACAGCGGTGTATGGTAGTCGAGGTGCAAATGGTGTAGTATTGGTAACGACGAAGCGTGGTTTGGAGTCCAAATTGAAGATCAGTGGTCGTGCTAATATGACAATCTCACATTTAAAACGTTTACCTGAATATGTTAATGCCACTCAATATGCTGAAATGGCAAATGAAGCTTCTGTTGCAACCGGATTATCTCCTATTTATAACAAGACAGAAATGGATATTATAAAATATGGCTTAGATCCGGATCTGTACCCAAACATTGACTGGCAAGATGTTATTTTAAATCCCAATTCTTTCCAGCAAACTTATTATGTAAGTGCTCAAGGTGGTAGCAGTGTTGCCCGTTATTTTGCAAGTTTAGGAATGTCGAAAGAATCTGCGGCTTATAATCCATCCAAAGATAGTAAATACAATAAAGGTGTAGGCTATGATACTTATAATTATCGTTTGAATTTGGATATAGATTTGACTAAAACAACTAAAGTCTATATTGGAACAACTGGCTATATGTCGGTGAATACTCGCCCGAGCATGGGGGAATATTCTAGAGGAGTCAGTTTGACAGATTGGCTATGGAGTTCACAGGCAAAGACTACTCCAATAAGCTATCCATTACGCTATTCAAACGGATATTATCCTGCTGCAGGAACTAAGGATGAAATATCTCCGTATGTTCTATTGAATTATACAGGTAATGCTAGAGAACAGAATACCAGGAATTTAGTTACTTTAGGTATTACACAGGATTTGTCGATGATTACTAAAGGGCTATCAGCTAAAGTACAGGGATCATGGGATACACAAAGTTTATTTGGAGAAGCACGCTATAAAATGCCAGAACTAAATGAAGCTTTGAAGGAGCGTAACCCTAATGGAACCTTGAGTTTTGAGAAAATAGCTGATGAGAAAACCGTTACATATAGCAGTGCTGCTTGGGTTTGGAGGAAGCTATATTTAGAGGCAAATGTTAATTATGACCGTACCTTTGGCGATCATCGTTTAGGTGGTTTACTGTTTTATTATATAGAAGATACATCTGAAACTGGTGCAGATAAAAGTATGAATGCTATACCAAAGCGTTATCAAAGTCTTTCGGGCCGTTTTACATATGGTTTTAAAGATACATATTTTTGGGATTTGAACTTTGGTTTGAATGGATCTGAAAACTTTGAACCAGGTAAACAATATGGATTCTTTCCGGCAGGAGCTTTCGCATGGGTACCATCTTCATATGAATTTATACGTGAAAATGTAAGTTGGTTGAATTTTCTCAAGCTTCGCGTTTCTTATGGTGTTGTTGGTAATGACCGCATCAGTTCTAGACGTTTTCCTTATCTGACCCTAATAAAAGAAGAAAATGCTTCAAATCCTTGGGGAGGGACTGGTAGCTTAACAGAAGAACAAGTTGGTGCCAATAATTTGATGTGGGAAAAAGCAAAGAAATTTGATGTTGGTATGGATCTGCATTTGTTTAAAGATAAATTTACTTTGACTTTAGATTATTTTAAGGATACACGAGATGGTATTTTTCAGGAACGTAAACAAATTCCTGATTATGTAGGTTTGATTCAAATGCCTTATGGTAATATAGGTCGTATGAAAAGCTGGGGTGCTGATGGAAATATGGAATTCTATCAACAGATAGGGAAGGATGCACATGTGATATTACGTAGTAATTTTACTTTGAGTAAGAATAAGATATTAAATTGGGAAGATACAAAGAAGCCTTATACATATTTGGAAAATAATGGTTATGCCAATAATGTACAACGTGGATTTGTTGCTATGGGATTGTTTAAAGATCAACAAGATGTAGAAATGAGTCCTACACAATTTGGTACGGTACGTCCTGGTGATATTAAATATCGAGATATAAATGGTGATGGTAAAATTACTGATGATGATAAAGTTCCTTTATTTGCTTATTCAGGGGTACCACAGTTGATGTATGGTATTGGTGCTGAGTTTCGTTATAAAAGTTGGACACTAAATGTCTTGTTCAAAGGGACAGGACGTAATAAGTTCTTATATGGCGGTTCGGATGGTAGAAACTTCGATGGATACATGCCATTTAATCAGAAGGATAAAGGAAATATAATGACAATTGCTTATAATCCGGAGAATCGTTGGATTTCTGCTGAATATTCAGGAAATCAGGCTACAGAGAATCCAAATGCTCGTTTTCCACGTTTGTATTATGGAAAAAATGAGAATAATACGAAACCTTCTACATTTTGGATGGGTGATGCCCGTTACTTGCGTTTACAGGAATTGAGCTTGGCATATAATCTAAAAGTTCCTGCATTACAACGTATTTTGGGTATTAATTCCATGAATATTCAGTTGATGTGTGAAAATTTGGCAGTATGGGATTCTGTAAATATATTTGATCCAGAACAAGCGACATCTTGTGGACAGGCTTATCCTTTACCTGCACGTTATTCATTACAGCTATATTTGAATTTCTAATACGATGTATAAACTTAATAGAAATTAGTTCATGAAAAAATATTTTATATTATCGGTTCTGTTATTGGTATCCGGCTTTTTTGCTTCTTGTAATTATTTGAATATAGATGATTATTTTGAGGATACCTTTCAAGAAGATTCTATTTATGCAAATAAGCGTAATATTGAACGTTATTTTAATGGGGCTGCCGCTCTGCTTCCTGTTGTCGATAAAATTTGGGAATATGGGAACACTCCTGGAGTTACAGGTTCAGACGAGGCTGTGAGCTGTGGTGATTGGAATGGTATGGTTGTTATACAATTCTCTGGAACGAAGTTAATGAATAATGAGATTACTTCTAGTTCAATGGGCGGTTGGACATGGGATTTCAATATTTGGCCTAAATGTTATAAGGTGATTCGTAAGGTGAATACTATATTGCCACATATTGATGGTGTTCGTGATATGAATAGTTTTGAAAGAATGGAATTTCGTGCAAAATGCCGTTTCTTAAGAGCTTATGCATATTATTTAATTTTGCAACAGAATGGTCCAATGATTTTGTTAGGTGATGAAATTGTTAGTAATAATGAGGAAGCGGAGTATTATGCAAGAACACGTAATACGTATGACGAATGTGTGGATTATATTTGTTCAGAATTTGATGAAGCTGCTAAAAACTTACCTGATGCTACCACTTCGATGGATCAATATATTCCTACAGAAGGAGCTGCCTTAGCTTTAGCTGCTCGTGTGAGATTACAAGCTGCTAGCCCATTATATAACGGTGGAGAGGCAGCCCGTAGATTTTTTGGTGATTTTACCCGTTGTACAGATGGAGATCATTATGTTTCTCAATCATATGATGAACGTAAGTGGGCACTTGCTGCTGCGGCTGCGAAGAAGGTTATTGATTTAGGACGATATCAATTATATACTGTTGCTGCTTCTACTGATGCTGAACATCCTGAATCAGGGAATTATGGTACATATGTAGTCACTCTACCGCAAGAGGTTCCTACTGCAGAATTTCCAAATGGTGTAGGGATGGGAGATAAAAAAGTCGTAGATCCGTATCGCTCTTATGCCGAAATGTTTAATGGAGAGCTTGCTATTAATCAAAATCCGGAGTTCATATGGTGTAGTTCTACAGCGCAGGTTGGTAGCCATATGGGTTACGTATTCCCATTGAATTTTGGAGGATCTTCTTGTTTATGTGTACCTCAGCATATAGTAGACCAATTTTATATGGCAGATGGGCGTGATATTAAAAATTCTAGTAGTGCATATCCGTATATATCCCGTCCTTATGATAAGACTTGTGTGACGACAGAAGACAAAGTTTTATCTGAAGGTTATAAAATCAGCCAAGGAACATATTTGGCATATACTAATCGTGAACCACGTTTCTATGTGAATATTGGTTACTCACATGCTTGGTGGGCGATGGGATCTACTACTGAAAGTGCTAAGAAAAATGTTAATATTGATTATTGGAATGGAGCTAATTCTGGTAAAAATCATTCTAATAATAATGTTTATAATATAACTGGATATACTTCTCGAAAATATATCAATCCACAAGATGCTATGAGTGGTAGTGGGGCGCGTCAAAAAGATAAGTCATTTCCGATTATTCGATATGCAGAAATATTGCTTGCTTATGCAGAAGCCTTGAATAATTTAACTCAAGCATATGAAATTGATGGTCAGACTTATACTCGTGATACAGAAGCTATCAAATATTATTTTAATCAGATACGTTATCGTGCTGGTATTCCGGGATTAACAGCGGATGATTTGATTACAGTGGAAGCTTTTAATAAAGTTGTTCAACGTGAACGTTTGATTGAGTTATTTTGGGAAGGACAACGTTATTATGATATTAGACGCTGGGGAATTGTTGAAGATTTAGAAAGGGAACCTTTAATGGGGTTAAATGTAGAACAGGCTGAATGGGAAGGATTCTATCAGCCCACTGTCATTCAGTATAAATCAATAATTGAACGTGATTTCAAACCTAAGATGGTATGGTTACCTTTACATTTGGATGAGATTAGAAAGGTTTCTGTTCTTGATCAGAATCCTGGTTGGGATAAATAAAATTTTAAATGTATAAACTATGAAATATAGAAATTTTACAAATAAATTGATGCTTATGGTAGGTGTGACAGCTACTGCTGTTCTCACATCCTGCGAGCAAGAGTTTTATCAGGATGAACAGTATCGTAAGGAAATTTATATTGTTAGTGGAGAAGATAATATTTTCCAACGAGAATTTTCTTTCGGCGGGGAGGAAATAGGATACCTTTCTGTTTATGCAAGTGGTACAACTCCAATTGAAAAAGAAGTGATGGTAGAACTGGAAAGGAATGAAACTGTATTATCGGACTATAATCAAAAGAGATATGGGGATAATTACAAAAACTATGTCCTGGAGTTACCAGATACTCATTATAAAGTAGATGATTGGAGTATAAAATTATATCCAAATGCAAATTCATCTTATTCTTTATTTCCAATTAAAGTAAATATTGATGGGTTGGAACCTGAAGATAATTACTTTCTTCCTTTAAGAATAGCTTCTGTTTCTGACTATATGATTTCTTCTGCAAGGAGGAATGTATTGATGCAGATACTTATGAAAAATGATTATGCAACGACTAAGGAGAAGAGCTACTATACTATGAATGGAACAAGATTGAGAGTAGCTAAAGATACTTGGGAACCTTTGGACAAAAAGAATAATGCTCCAGATTATAAACCAATAAATGCCACAAAGTTAGTTGCTCCAGTTACGGAATATGGTATTCGTATTTTAACGGGATCTACACTTACATCGGATAGAAAAGAACTCCGTAAACAAGGGATTGTTGTTACGGTCCATCCTGAGGAGATGATTGATGTTCCTGTTATCGGGAGTAATGGATTGCCAACTGGAGAATATATCCAATGTCAAAAAGTGACATTAGATAAATGGTATAATGTAAATGGTGGAATTACAGTGTTAAATATTGAGGATACCCCATCATATTATAATCCAGAGAAGAAAGAGTTTACGTTGAATTATCGTTATAATTATAACTCAAATGATTGGTATGAAATGAAAGAGGTGATGTCTCCAGTGGCTATTGCTAACGAAAATAATTGAGTGGCTGATAATAAATGATAAATCTTATGAAAACAAGAAATATATATAGTCTTCTATATGTAACTTTCGTTGCAGTGATGTTAGTTGCATGCAACGATTATGACGCAGCGCAAACTGCATATGAAGAAATAGTGGATAGTGATGTAACGACTACTCCTCCAAATATAGATTCGGCATGGGAATTACAGCTAATTCCTAATGTAGGTCAGCATAGTGGTGAGGTTTTTGTTTATAAAGACAAAAAGTATGATAAGCTATTTACTCGCACATTGGGATGGAATGGTGGAATTGGTGTGCAATCTACATCATTGTCTGATGGAAATGTTCTATGGGCTTTTAATGATAGCTATTTTGGAGTTGTAGATGCTGAAACAAGAGCAAGAGGTAATTGTAATTTCCCACATAATAGTATTATGGTCCAAACGACTGTTGGTGGTAGTCTTGGAGAAACGGATGATGATCTAAGATGGTTAGTTGATTATATACAAACTAATGATCCTGATGGAGAAGGTTATTATCAGGCGTATACACACATAGCTCCAGATGAGACTATTATGGAAGAAACAGATGAAGAGCATTTCTATCAGATAGGTGGTGCTACGATATTTGATAATAATGGAGTTAAAGAACTTCAAATGTTGTGGGGGGAAATGGATAATCATGAAGGTAAAATGACTCGAACTGGTACCTGTTTAGCTGTTTACAGTTTGGAAGGACAGCCGGGTAATAGTACTTATCTTAAAAGAATTAGTAAAAACGAAGAATTCAATACAGATGATGTTGGCTATGGTTCTACTATATGGAAAGATGAAGATGGACATATTTATCTTTATGTAACAGAGAATAACAGACCATTAGTTGCTCGCACCACTACTCATGATTTAACTTCTGAGTGGGAGTATTACATACGTGATTTAAGTGGTAACTTTATGTGGCAAAAGATGTATCCGACGAAAGAGGAGAGAACTCGCTCTACTATAATGGAAAATAATTATGTATGTAGTATGCCACAGATCTTTAAAAAAGGAGATTACTACTATATGATAGGACAAGCCGTATCTTATGGTCATTCTGTTTATTTATATCGTGGTGAGACGCCTTATGGACCTTTTACAGATCAAAAAATTTTGTTTAATGTCCCTTATGCTGTGGATAAGATAGGTAATCAGTATTATAAAAATTTGCTTAGAGTAAATTTGCATCTAGAACTTGCACGAGAAGGTGAATTAGTATTTTCTACTAATACTGATGCTGATACTGCTGGAGATAATTTTGATTTTCCGGGTAGTGCTGACTTTTGCCGTCCTTATTTTTATCGTGTTTTCAATTGGGAAAGTATATATGATGAAGATGAGTGATAGCTACTGACGGATTCATCTTGGTAAATTGATTTAGAAAGTCATTTCTTCATAAAAGGGAGAAATGACTTTCTTTTTTAATATGTTCTGAGCTTTCCTGCATACAAGTAAATTTATTAATAAAAAACATGTAATTGTTTTAGTGGTATATCATTTTTAAATCGTCATTAGATAAATAACAATAAAGTAGTACACATATTAAAAAGAACTAATAATAATGAATATTACCGTTTTTAGAGTTTATCAACTAAATTTATTAACCGCTATTTCTATGTATATGAAAAGCTTATTTTATTTATTCCTATCTATTGTAGGTGCGTGGCTTTTTTCGTCTTGCTCAGATGATTTTCTGGGTGAGACAGAAACCACGGACTTAGATCAGGCAACTTCAGCCATTCGCTGATAGTACTTATACGGCAGATTTCTTAAACCAGATTTATGTGGATATTGGTTTTGATATCCAACATAATCGGTATAAAGATCAGTATAATGATCATGGAGGATTGCAGACTAGTTGTGATGAAGCTGCGTATAAAGCTAGTACCGGGCTTACGACAGATGTAATGTTCGCTACTGGAACAGTCAATCCTGTTACTATTTCTGAAGACGATGTTTGGAGAATTGCATATCGAAATATTCGTCGAGTAAATGTGTTCTTTAAATATGCAGATGGATCCCGAATGGCTGAAGCGGCAAAGGAAGAGTATAAAGCAGAAGCACGCTTTTTGCGTGCTTGGTATTATGCAATGCTATTAAGACATTATGGTGGTGTGGCTTTAATTGGTGATGATGTTTATGAAACTGTAGAAGAAGCAATCAAGGAGCGTAACTCTTATGCGGATTGCGTTGAGTATATCGTGGATGAAGCTAATAAAGCTGCAGAAACATTGCCAGTTGAAAGAAGTGGAAACAAATTTGGACGTGTAACCCGAGGAGCTTGTAAAGCCTTAATTTCACGTGTATGTTTGTATGCTGCTAGCAAATTATTCAACGGTAGTGATTTTGCGCCTGCTGATTTTCCAAAAGAATTGTTAGGGTATCCTACTTATGATAAGGAGCGTTGGAAAATTGCTGTAGATGCTGCCCTTGATGTGATAAAGATGAAACAGTATGATTTGTGCATTCGTAATGAAGATGAGAATAATGAGGCTTATCCGGGATGGGGATATTATGCACAGTTGTTACCTGCTGATTATTATGGAAAAGTGGGAACGGAGGTTTATTGCGGTACAATCTTTGAAAAGAAAGCAGGAGCTAGTATAGATACAAACCGATGGTTTGCTCCTCCTAGTACAGGAGGAAATGGTATTGGAGGGTATGTTTATCATGATTTGGCTGAACTTTTCCCAATGGCAGATGGCACACCGACTAAGGATAGTCCAGATTATGACCCTACGAATCCTGCTAACAAACGTGACCCTCGTTTCATGTTCACTGTTACTTATGATGGATGCATAATGAAGAGTAATATGCAGGATACTGAAATTAATATATCTGTGGGAACACAACAGGACGCTATCTATCGAGGGACTCCGACAGGGTATTATACACATAAATTCTTGAAATTCGGTTCAATGGCAAATCAAATGCTTTATGGAGGTTCGCAAGCACGACCATTGATGCGTTATACTGAAATTTTGCTGAATTATGCAGAAGCTGCTAATGAATATTATGGACCTGATCATAAAGATGTACTAGGAGATCAAGAAATTAGCCCATATATTGTATTGAGAAAGATACGTGAGTGTGCTGGCATAGAGCCTGGCGAGGATGGAACATATGGAATTAAAAATAATATGAGCCAGGCTGATATGACAGAAGCTATTCGGTTGGAACGTCGGTTGGATTTAGCGTTTGAAGGACATCGTTTCTTTGATGTACGTCGTTGGATGATTGCTGAAGATACAGATAATAGGATGATGCATGGTTTTGAAATCACAAGAAATGGTGAGCGGAAGACAGGAAGAATCATTGATACTCGTCAGCATACCTTCCGTAAAGCGATGTATTTTTATCCAATACCTTATAAAGAGACTGTGAAATCACCGGATTTGTTGCAGAATCCTTATTATGAATAGGAATGATTGTTATATTAAAAATAAGAAATATGAGATTTAAAATACAAACTACGGTTTTACTTTTCGTCTTATTAGGTACTGTGAGTGCTTGCAATACATTTAAAGATGAAATAGCTCCTGATTCTTATATGGAAGTACCAAAGCAGTTAGATGGGAAGTGGCAATTAAAAACTGTTGTACGCAATGGAACGGATATATCTGAAGTGATGGATTTTAGTCAGTTTCGTCTGATTATGAATAAAGATAATACATATAATATTGAAAACTATCTCCCTTTTTTAGTAAAGAAAAATGGTACATGGAGAATTGATAATTTGACATATCCTTTTTTCTTAACTTTTCAGGAGGAAGGTGCTGAAAGAGAAGCTATAACTGAAATCACTTACCCGATTGTACAAGGGAAACGCCATATAACCCTTACAATTAGTCCGGGATGCTCGAGCAACTCTTATGTTTATTCTTTTGAAAAAATAGAAGAATGATTTAAAAAGAAAAGCTTATGAAATATTATTTTAAAAAACATAGAATAAAAATCTTTTTTTTGTTGGTACTTTCCTTAATAGTCTTTGGATGTTCCTTTTTGATTAAGGAGGTAAATGTTAAACAAGAGAACGAGGCCGGAGAGATGGTTGCCTATATTAAGGCTGGTGAAATTGCAACTTTTACGTTTAGTGGAGAAATAAACATCGATGGTGATGCAAGCAATGAAACGTTTATTGTTGGATTCTTGGCTCCAAGAAGTTGGAATGTACGTCAGAATGCAATTGTGACATACAGAGAAGATAGGTATGAAACGGAAGTGGATCACAAAATGACAGTAATTCCAGATACTGAACAGCCTGCAAATTATAAAGGTATGAGTTGGTCAGCGGCATTGAAAAAAAAATATGGTGTACGAGGCAATGTCTTGAACGATATGGAATGGATTGCATTTAAATCGGATAACTATCCTAGTGTAAATGGAACAATACATTATACAGTAACAATTAAGTGTAATTCAGGAAAAAGCAACTTAAAATTCCGACCAAGTTTTTTTATCAATCACTCTAGTGATGGGATTGGAGGAGACGAGGCTCATTATTCTGTTAAGGATGCTGATGATTGCTTTGAAGTGGTAGAAGGATCAGGTACTGTGATTGATTTTTGTTCTACGCACTATTATCAAATTGAACCTTTGTCTGCTTTACAAGATGATTATGTAACATTCACTTTTCAAGGGGATATTAATACCAATGAATTGATAAAAGCTGAGAATGTGTATATAGAAGCTACTGCTTATACGATAGAAGGAAAGATATATACAGTCAATGAAAAGAGTGCGAAAACACTAATGAAAAGAGAAACGAAATTGCCAAGATATAATGTAACTCTTTGGCCTGGTGGATTTTTTAACATTCCGGACGGTGAAACAATTTCTCGTATAGAGTATATTTTCACAAATGAAGATGGAACAGTATCTATTTCCCAGTCAGATGACAGTAGAGATAATGAAGGAGAAGAGGTAGAAGAAGGAATAAAAGAGCCTTTCGTATTCGAATTTCAATGTGAATAGAGTTTAACCTTAAAAAAAGATTATATGCGTAATATTTTGAATAAAAGAAATAGTCGGTACTGTTTCACATGTTTTGTAATGTGGCTACTACTTGGCTTGGGACATTTGAATGCGGTGGCTCAAGAAGCAGGAGGAACGGCTAATATTACAGGTAAGGTAATCGATCAATATGGCAATCCTGTCTCGGGTGTTGTAATCACGATGAAGAATACTGATTTTAAGACTGTGACAGGTGATGATGGTACTTTTGAATTTCAGTATAAGAAGGGCGATATGCTTCGTTTTTCTCATCCAGGTTTTTTACATAAGGAAATTAAGGTGAACAAGCTAAGAAATCTGGAACGTATTTTTAAAGTAACGTTGACAGAAGAGTTCGTGAAATTTCCAGATGTAATAAATGGACCTTATGATACGAAAGATAAAGCAAGCTATTTAGGTTCAGCTGCTACGGTTTATACAGATCAGGTTAGTTCATTGATGGGAACTACTATTCTTCCTTCATTACAAGGGCGTTTACCAGGACTAGATATTGTACGTACTCGTGGTGCACGTAAGAGTCAAATTGAATCCAGTTCTTCTGGAACCATCTTTAACTTTAATAGCCCTACATTGGGTAAAGAGGCATATAGTGATAATACGGAATTTAATGTTCTATCACGCCACAATGCACCGGTGGTGGTAGTGGATGGTGTGCAAAGAGAATTATATTCTATCGATCCTGATGCTATTGAATCGGTATCAATTCAGAAGGATGCTTTGTCATCTATGTTTTTGGGGATGCGCAGTTCCCGTGGTGCATTAGTAATTACTACTAAAGATCCTATCAAACAGGGATTTCAGTTATCATTTACTGGACGGTTTGGTGTGCAGAGTTCAGTGAAAAAACTAAATCCGCTGTCTACTTCTCAATATGCTTATTTATTGAATGAGGCGTTGCTGAATGATGGTAAAAATCCCTTTTATTCTTATGATGACTTTATTAAGTTTCGTGATCATTCCAGTCCGTATACACATCCAAGTGTGAACTGGTGTGATGAACTGATGAACAAAAATTCGACTACTCAGTCTTATAATTTGAATGCTACAGGCGGTAACAAGTATGCACAATATTTTATTAGTGTAGGCTATGTAGGTGAAAATGGATTATTTAAAAATCCAGGTGGAGATGCTCACGATACAAATATGACATTTGATCGTTATATGATTTCTTCTAAAGTGAACATCAATATTACTGATGATTTGACTGCAAAAGTTACTTTGATGGGACGTATAGAAGAAGGTACCCAACCAGGAGGGACTGGAAATGGGTATGATGATATTCTCAGTTCAATTTATTCTACTCCAAGTAATGCATATCCTGTGACAAATCCAGATGGATCATGGGGAGGTAGTCAGTCGTTCAATAATAATTTGTTATCGCAGACTATTAACTCTGGTTATATAACAGATGGGGCTCGGGATGTATTGGGAGCTATTAATTTGCGCTATGATTTTGGTAAGTTAGTTAAAGGCTTGTCTGTTCGTATGGTAGGTAGTGTAACTTCTCAGAATCGTTCGACTACGAAACGAACAAAAACTTCCGAAGTTTTTGATTATACTATTGATAAGGATGGCAATGACGTTTATACTCGGTATGGAGAAAAGAAAACGCAATCAAATTCATTTAGTTCTGTGTCTACCTATCGGCAGATGTATGGTCAGCTTGCTGTTGATTATGAACGTCAATTTGGTAAGCACAAATTTAAGGCCAGTGTTCTAGGAGATACGCGAAATACTCTTACTAACTGGGATCTTCCTGAATATCCATCAAATATTATAGGTGATGTCTCTTATGATTATGCGGAGCGATATTTTGCACAGGTAGCATTAAGTGAAAGTTATTACAATCGTTATGCTCCAGGCAGAAGGTGGGGAACCTTTTACGCTTTCGGTTTAGGATGGGATATCAGCAAAGAGAATTTTATGGAAAACTGTGAGTGGCTGAATCAACTAAAGATACGCGGTGTGTATGGTAAGACAGGTAATGGTATGAATAATGCTGGGTATTATACGTATTATCAGACTTATTCCTCAGGAGGTGATGATTATCGGTTGGGGACTAATTTAGGACAAAGTTCAGGAAGTTTTACAGAAAAAGATAAACTGGCAAATTTATATCAAACGTGGGAAAAAGGCAATAAACTGAATATTGGTGTAGATATAGCTTTGTTTAACAACAAATTACAGGTAACTGCTGATTATTTTAATGATAAATATTATGACTTGTTGCAGGCTCGTGGAAAAAGTATCGAACTAATTGGCCAGAATTATCCAGATGAAAATATTGCTAAAGAACGTTGGTATGGAGGCGAATTCTCAATTACCTATCAAGATCACGTTGGCGATTTTAATTATTATGCATCTGCTAACTGGAGTTGTGAGCAAAGTAAAGTGTTATATAAAGATGAACAAAAAGTGCCTTATGAATATCTGCGTACTACAGGTAAACCCAAAGGGGCAATCTTCGGTTTGGTAGCAGAAGGTTTTTTCACTTCTCAAGACGAAATTACAAAGAGTCCTGTAATTGAAGGATTTAACAATATTCAGCCTGGTGATATCAAGTACAAAGATCAGAATAACGATGGAGTTATCAATGACTTTGATAAGGTAATGATTGGTGGCGATAAACCACTCTCTTATTTTGGTATTGATTTAGGTTTCGAATGGCGTGGATTAGAATTCTCAATGTTTTGGCAAGGAGTGTACAATAAAGATGTTTTAATGAGTGATTGGAATTTATTGGAAGGTTTTCAAACTCAAGGACAAGTTTATGGACAGGCATATGAGAATATGCTGGATCGATGGACTCCAGAAACTGCTGCTACTGCAACTTTCCCGAGGTTGAGTGCTGGTGGTAATAAGTATAATCAAGGCAATGGCTGGGGCTCTTCTTTTTGGTTACGTTCCGGTAATTATATTCGGTTGAAAAATGTTAGTTTAGGATATAACTTACCTGATTCATTCTGTCGTAATTATTTAGGTGGAGCACGTGTGAAAGTTTTCGTAAGTGGACAAAACTTATTCACAAAAGCTGCTAATGAACTCGTTGATCCCGAAGTTAGCTTCGGTAACTATCCGCTACAACGTTGCATCAGCACAGGTATTAATGTTAAATTCTAATATACTATGATATCTATGATACGAAATAAATATTTAACATTTTTAGGAGTGGGGTTATTGTTCATGGCATCGGCTTGTAATGATGGATATGAAAAGGAACCGGTAGAACATTTTACACTGGATTATTTGTTCTCAAGAGCAGATTCGGCAGGGATACAAGCTCGATATTTTCTGAACAATATCTATTATGAACATTTACCTAGTGGATATAATCGTATAAATGGAGATTTTTTGGATGCGGCTTCGGACGACGCTATATCTATTAATAATAACGAACCTGAAATCTATAAATTATTCATGGGACGGTATTCGGCGGTGTCCCGTCTGACAGATATGGAATGGGGAGGATATTATCAAGGAATTCGCAAAGCGAATATTTTGATTAATAATATAGATGTGGTGCCTTTTAATTTGACATACCTTCAAAATTAGAAGACAATACAAACATTGAAGCTTTTTTCATT
>OFCJ01000603.1_pt1 | contig 21142 bp, 17 predicted proteins | sample 1520791 | NCBI WGS metagenome assembly OFCJ01 (sample SAMEA2699027, study PRJEB24076) | metagenome | biome: Human gut stool | place: Spain | collected 2012-01-21 | reverse complement strand
CCGCCGATCTGGAAGAGATCGATGCCGAGTGCGCCCGCCAGATCGAGTCTCTCAAGGAGCAGGGCAACCCCGAGAACTTTGACGAGTTCTCCGACGAGGAGCCGCTGACCCCCGAGGAGATCGCCTCTGGCATCGTCGACATCGAGGAAGAGTGCAAGGACGAGAAGCAGCTCCGCACGGACGCCTTCAACGCCTTCATGAAGCTCAGCGAGCGCGACCTCATCTCCGATGAGCCGCTGTTCCGCGAGATGACCCGTTACTACTCCATGTACTTCAAGGGTGGCATGGGTGCCGAGGCCGTCCGCGACCTGCTCGCTGCCATTGACCTTCCTTCCGAGGCCGAGAAGCTCAAGGCCATCATTGCTGACGAGGACTCCCAGAAGCAGAAGCGCGAGAAGGCTGTCAAGCGCCTCGAGGTCGTTGACGCCTTCCTGAAGGGCGGCAACAGCCCCGCGAACATGATTCTGGACGTTATCCCGGTCATTCCGCCCGATCTGCGCCCGATGGTCCAGCTCGACGGCGGCCGCTTCGCCGCGTCCGACCTCAACGACCTGTACCGTCGCGTGATCAACCGTAACAACCGACTCAAGCGCCTGCTCGACCTGGACGCCCCTGCGATCATCGTGAACAACGAGAAGCGCATGCTCCAGGAGTCCGTGGACGCCCTGTTCGACAACGGCCGTCGTGGTCGCCCGGTCTCTGGCCGTGGCGGTCGCCCGCTCAAGTCGCTCGCCGAGGCCCTCAAGGGCAAGCAGGGTCGCTTCCGTCAGAACCTGCTGGGCAAGCGTGTCGACTACTCCGGCCGTTCGGTAATCGTTACCGACCCCAAGCTGCTGCTGCACCAGTGCGGTCTGCCCAAGACCATGGCGCTGGAGCTCTTCAAGCCCTTCGTCATGAAGCGCCTGGTCGAGCTTGGCAAGGTCGAGAACATCAAGGGCGCCAAGCGCGCTATCGACCGCGGTGCCACCTTTGTGTGGGACATCCTCGAAGAGGTCATCGACGGCCGCGTCGTGCTGCTCAACCGTGCACCGACCCTGCACCGTCTGTCCATCCAGGCCTTTGAGCCGGTGCTGGTCGAGGGCAAGGCTATCCACCTGCACCCGCTGGTCTGCTCGCCCTTCAACGCCGACTTCGACGGCGACCAGATGTCTGTCCACGTGCCGCTGTCCAGCCAGGCTCAGGCCGAGGCCCGCGTGCTCATGCTCTCTGCGAATAACCTGCGCTCGCCGGCATCCGGCAAGCCGGTCAACATCCCCTCGCAGGACATGATCATCGGTGTGTACTACCTCACCCAGGTCCGCGACGGTCTGCCGGGCGAGAACCACGTGTTCGCCAGCTTCGACGACGCGCTGCACGCCTATGACTGCCGCTCCGAGGTCGACATGCAGGCCAAGATTCAGGTCCGCGTGTCCGCTGCCGACGCCAACGTCATCAACGAGGACGGCACCCGTATCTTCCGCGTCAAGAACGGCAAGAACGAGTTTGTCGACTACGACGTCACCGGCAACAAGACTGCGCGCTTCGAGACCTCCATCGGCCGCATCATCTTCAACCGCCAGTGCCTGCCCGAAGACTATGAGTTCATGAACTACAAGATGGTCAAGGGCGACGTGGCCAAGCTGGTTGCCGATTGCTGCGACCGTTACCCCGAGGCCAAGGTCGGCCCGATCCTCGACGCCATCAAGTACTCCGGCTTCCACTACGCTACCCGCGCCGGCCTCACCATCTCGGTGTGGGACGCTCTCATCCCTGCCGAGAAGCAGGAGCTGCTCGACCGCGCCCAGGCCAACGTCGACCAGATCAACGAGTACTTCGAGGAGGGCTTCATCAACGAGACGGAGCGCCACATCGAAGTCGTTAACGAGTGGACCGCTTGTACCGACAAGGTCGCAGCGCTCATGCTCGACATGTTCGACGAGGAGAACCCGCTGTACATGATGGCCGACTCCGGCGCCCGTGGTTCTAAGACCCAGCTGCGTCAGCTCGGCGGCATGCGTGGCCTGATGGCAGACATGTCCGGCGAGACGATCGACCTTCCCATTAAGGCGAACTTCCGCGAGGGCCTGCTGCCGCTCGAGTACTTCATTTCGACCTACGGCGCCCGTAAGGGCCTGGTCGATACCGCATCCCACACCTCGGACTCTGGTTACCTGACCCGTCGTCTGGTCGACGTGGCCCAGGACGTCATCGTCCGCGAGGAGGACTGCGGTACGCACGAGGGCGTTACCTACAACCTCATCATCCCCGGCACCACCGACCTCAACACCGACCTTGTCGGCCGTTGCTTCATTGAGGATGTCGTGGCTCCCGATGGCACCGTGCTCTTTGAGCAGGACGGCTACATCGAGAAGGTCGCCGACATCCAGAAGATGGTCGATGCGGGCCTCAAGAAGGTCAAGCTTCGCGCGCTGCTCACCTGCCGCTCCAAGTACGGCGTGTGCCAGAAGTGCTACGGCTGGGATCTTTCCACCCGTCGTCCGGTCGCCATCGGTACTGCCGTCGGCATTATTGCCGCCCAGTCCATCGGCGAGCCCGGTACGCAGCTTACGATGCGTACCATTCACTCCGGCGGCGTCGCTGGCGTCGACGATATTACACAGGGTCTGCCTACGGTCAGCCGTATGTTCGATATCGTCGGCAACGTCAACGAGAAGATCCTGGGTCGCGAGGCCGAGCTGGCTCCGTACTCCGGCCACCTCTCGATTAAGCCCGAGAAGTCCGAGTACGTGCTGACGCTCACCGACTCCGAGGATCACACCCGTGTCCTCGACGAGCGTCGCGTCCCCGCTTCGGTGCGCTTTATGCCCGAGATCGAGGACGGCTGCGAGGTTCGCGCCGGTGACCAGATCACCAAGGGCTTCGTCAACTTCCGCAACCTGCGCAAGCTGACCGACATCGAGTCGACGATGCACACCTTCGTCGAGAGCGTCAAGGACGTCTACACCAGCCAGGGCGTCGACCTGAACGACAAGCACATCGAGGTGCTCGCACGTCAGATGCTGCGTCGCGTTCAGATCACCAACCCCGGCGATTCCAAGTACCTGCTTGGTCAGTACGTCGACCGCTACGAGTTCGCCGACGAGGTCGAGCGCGTTGCCCGTCTGGGCGGTCAGGCCCCCGTGGCCGAGCCCGTCATCCTGGGTACGCTCAAGGTCGCGTCCAACATCGACTCCTGGCTGTCGAGCGCTTCGTTCATCCGTACCGCCGGCGTCCTTACCGAGGCTGCCATCGAGGGCAAGGTCGACCACCTGCTCGATCTTAAGTCCAACGTCATCGTCGGTAAGAAGATCCCGGCTGGTACCGGCCTCAAGCCGTACGCCAACGCCAAGCTGACGTATCGCACGGCCGACGGCTACGTGGACATCGACGGTCCGGCTTCGCCCAACGCCAAGTCGCTGCCCGAGTGGGCTCCTGTGGAGCTCAAGGACCTGGACGAGCAGCTTCCGCAGCAGCTCGACTGGGCCGGCTACGACGAGTTCGGTGGTGCTGACGGTTCGTTCACCCGCAACGGCCACACCATCGCCGCCGAGAAGGCTCGTCTGTACCTGTTCGACGACCTGGGCGTGTCGCAGCGCTGGACCAACAAGTTCAGCGAGGTTGGCATCGAGACGGTCGGCGACCTGGTCGGCAAGTCCGAGGAGGATCTGCTGCGCATCGATGGCATCGGTGCCAAGGCGATCGAGGAGCTCCGTGACGGCCTCGAGGCCCACGATCTGCTCTACATCCTCGAGAACAACGACGACGTTGCCGATGAGGAAGACCTCTCGCAGCTGCTGCAGATGGTCTTTAGCCCCGACGGTCCGGACGATATCCTGCTGGGTACCTCCGCTCCGACGCATCACGCTGACGCCGACGAGGAGCTCCTGGGCGCCCCGATCGACGACAAGAAGGCTCCCGCCAACGGCGCGATCAACGAGGACATGGCTTCCCTCGACGAGCTGCTCAACCAGCTCGTGGACACCGACGACGCCGAAGAGGCCAAGGACAACGACGAGGAGTAATTTCCTAGTACGTTAACCGTCCTTCCAAAGACCCGTTTCCCAACAGGGAAGCGGGTCTTTTTTGTTGAAGAAAACCTGCCAAAAGGGGATAGGTTTATTTTGGTAGGTTTTTCCTGCTTGAATTTGAAACATTCCGTTCGGTCAAAGCGTATCTATGGTGAGGGCCTCAGAAAGAATCATTAACGTCACCGGGAGGTGATTATGGAAGAACAAGCATTTACACAGGCGGTCGAGGATCACCGTGATGTCGTGTTTCGAATCGCATTGACGTACCTGCGCGATTGTGCCGACGCCGACGATGTTGCCCAGGATGTCTTTCTTAAGCTGCTTAAAAGCGATGGACATTTTGAAAGTTGGGAACATCTTGGTCGATGGCTTATCCGGGTCACGATCAATGAATGCAAATCGCTCTTTCGAAAGCCATGGAGGCGTGTGGAGGATATTGAGAACCTGGCCGATTCGCTTTCGGCGGCGCAGGATGAGACCAAGGCGGTCCTGTCAGACGTTATGCGACTTCCGGAGCGATTCCGCGTTCCCATCGTGCTCTATTACTATCTGGGCTTTTCGACCTCAGAGATTGCCGAGTTGTTGCATGTACCAGCCGCGACCGTTCGAACGCGTTTAGCTCGCGGTCGATCGAAGCTCAAATTCATCCTAGAGGAGGGCGACCGTGAAATCCAATCAAATTAAGCAGGCCTTCGAGTCCATCCAAGCCGATAGCGATCTTGCAGATCGCGTCCTAAATACCGCTGCGGGTGAGCCGCTTCATCGAAAGGGCCACGCGAAGTCTCTCTATGTTGCCGTAATCGGATGTCTCGCCGGAGTGTTGGCGACCGGAGGGGTCGCCTACGCAGTTATCAATTCCAGCTATTTTGCCTCAGCCTGGGGAAACCACGGCAACGGGGATTCCATTACCTGGACCAACGGCGGCTCATCGGGGACTCAATATACCTACACCAGAGAGTTCGGTGACGGCATTGCGCCCCAAAGCCTGGAGGGCACAGTCCAGAAGGTTAATCTGTCCGTCGAGGGTAACGGCTATACGCTTGATATTCATGAGATGGCTATCGATAAAAACGGTTGCGGTGCCGTGACGTTTACGCTGTCCAATCCAAATGGCGTTAACTACTACAAGCCGGCAGCAGAGACGGGCGAACTTGTTCTCTATGGTGAAGAAGAACAAGGCATCGGCACGCCCAGCATGAACTTCGGCGAGGAATGGGCTGACACACGCTGCACCATTGATAAGGACACATCAAGCGACACGGTCATTAATGGCACGATGTACTTTGCCTCGTGGGATCGCGAGCGAGATTTGCAACATGCGGTTACCTGGAATATCTGCTGGACTGAGGGTGAAGGCGAGGACGCGAAGCCGTTCGAGGCATCGACGCCCGAGTTTAGCGTTGGAGCGTACGTCGATACAAAGGAACTCCGCTCCGATGACTCGCCTCTCGAGATCAGCCCGTTTTCTATCCAGACACACATCGATGATCTGGGCATTGACGCAGTTGATAATAAGCTGACCGTCAGCTACAAGGATGGATCGGAGCAGATTATCGAAGATGACGACGCAGGGGTGTTCAACTTATATTTTTCTTATGCGCGCAATAGCGGAGAGAACATCTGGCTGCCAACGAAGTTGATCGATGTCGACCAAGTGGTCTCAGTAACGCTTGAGGGCACGAGGTGCACGTCAACAGGAGAGACCGAAACGGAAGAGCCCTTTACTATCGTCTATTCGTAAGGTTTGAGGCCGCTTCCTACTAGGGGAAGCGGCCTCTTTTGCGTTAAATGGAAACGCCGCCCGGCCCGGGAATCCGCCCCTGCGCACAAAAGGGGATTCCTTTTGTGTAGGGTTTGCGGAAATATGCCGATTTTAGGATACGCCCGGCGGCGTGGTCTGTTGACGGCACAGCTAACGCCACGTATCCTATCGAACTGCGTGTTTCGTAGGGGGATGCTGACCCCTCGATTCAAGCCGTTGCACTTTACAGAAAGCTGGAATCATTCGAGAAGGAGTACGCTTTGCCTACTATTAACCAGCTGGTTCGCCAGGGCCGTCGTTCCGTGCCCAAGAAGTCCAAGAACGCTGCTCTGCAGCACAACTCCCAGAAGCGCGGCGTGTGCACCCGCGTCTTCACCACGAGCCCCAAGAAGCCGAACTCGGCTCTTCGTAAGGTTGCCCGTGTTCGCCTCGTCAACGGCATCGAAGTTACTGCCTACATCCCGGGTGAGGGCCACAACCTGCAGGAGCACTCCATCGTGCTCGTCCGCGGCGGTCGTGTCCGTGACCTCCCTGGTGTCCGTTATCACGTCATCCGTGGCGCCTACGACGCTGCTCCGGTCCAGAACCGTATGCAGGCCCGTTCCAAGTACGGTGCTAAGCGCCCCAAGGCTAAATAAGCCAGATAACGTTTTGATACTTTCGCCGTGTGCCGCCTAAGCGCCGCACGGTAGACACTTAAGGAGATTTCACATGCCGCGTCGTGCAGCAGCTAATCGTCGTGAGGTTCAGCCTGACGCCGTTTACAACAACCGCCTGGTGACTCAGCTCATCAACAAGGTCCTTCTTGACGGCAAGAAGGCCACCGCTGAGCGCATCGTTTACACCGCTTTCGAGATCGTTGCCGAGAAGTCCGAGGGTGGCGACGCTCTCGCTACCTTCAAGAAGGCTATGGACAACGTCAAGCCCACGCTCGAGGTTAAGCCCAAGCGTGTCGGTGGCGCTACCTATCAGGTCCCGATGGAGGTCAACTCCCGTCGTTCCACCGCTCTGGGTATCCGCTGGATCGTCAACTTCTCCCGCGCTCGCAAGGAGAAGACCATGGCCGAGCGTCTCGCCAACGAGATCCTCGACGCTTCCAACGGCCTGGGCGCTTCCGTCAAGAAGCGTGAGGACGTCTTCAAGATGGCCGAGGCCAACCGCGCGTTCTCTCACTATCGTTGGTAAGTTAAGGTAAGGAACTAACATGGCTAAGCCTAAGTACAAGCTTTCCGATACCCGTAACATCGGCATCATGGCCCACATCGATGCCGGCAAGACCACCACGACCGAGCGTATTCTTTACTACACCGGTAAGACCCACAAGATCGGTGAGGTCCATGAGGGCGCTGCCACCATGGACTGGATGGTTCAGGAGCAGGAGCGCGGCGTAACCATTACCTCCGCTGCTACCACGTGCTTCTGGAACAAGGACGGTAAGGACTACCGCATCCAGATCATCGACACCCCGGGCCACGTTGACTTCACCGCCGAGGTCGAGCGCTGCCTGCGCGTCCTCGATGGCGCTGTCGCCGTCTTCGACGCCGTTGCCGGCGTTCAGCCCCAGTCTGAGACCGTTTGGCGTCAGGCTTCTACCTTCAACGTCCCCCGCATCGCCTTCATCAATAAGTATGACCGCGTGGGCGCTGACTTCTTCAACGCTATCGAGACCATGAAGGATCGTCTCGACGCTAACGCCGTGGCCGCTCAGGTCCCGATGGGCGCCGAGGACAACTTCTGGGGCGTCATCGACCTGGTCACCATGACTGCATGGGACTTCAAGGCCGACGAGAAGGGTATGACCTACCCCGAGCCGATGGACGAGATCCCGGCTGAGTTCGCCGACATCGCTGCCACCAAGCGCGAGGAGCTCCTTGACGCTGCTGCCAGCTTTGACGACGAGCTCATGGAGAAGATCCTCATGGAGGAGGACTTCACCGTCGAGGAGCTTAAGGCCGCTCTGCGCAAGGGCGTTCTGGCCAACGAGCTCAACCTCGTCTTCGTGGGCTCCGCCTACAAGAACAAGGGCGTTCAGGAGCTGCTCGACGCTGTCGTCGACTACCTGCCCAGCCCGCTCGACGTTGAGGCCGTCACCGGTACCGATCCGGACACCGGCGAGGAGATCCAGCGTCATCCTTCCTTCGAAGAGCCCTTCTCCGGCCTGGTCTTCAAGATCATGACCGACCCGTTCGTCGGTAAGCTCACCTACGTCCGCGTTTACTCCGGCCGCGCCGAGTCCGGCTCCTACGTTGTCAACGCTTCCAACGGTCAGCGCGAGCGCCTCGGCCGCATCCTCGAGATGAACGCCGCCGAGCGTATCGACCGTGACGACGCTGCCGCCGGCGACATCGTCGCTTGCGTCGGCTTCAAGAACTCCACCACCGGCGACACCCTGTGCGCCGAGGGCAAGGAGATCGTCCTCGAGAAGATCGAGTTCGCTAAGCCCGTTATCGACGTTGCCATCGAGCCCAAGACCAAGGCCGAGCAGGACAAGATGTCCCTGGCTCTGACCAAGCTCGCCGAGGAGGACCCGACCTTCCAGGTGTCCACCAACCACGAGACCGGCCAGACCATCATCGCCGGCATGGGCGAGCTGCACCTCGAGATCATCGTCGACCGTCTGCTCCGTGAGTTCAAGGTTGACGCTAACGTTGGTAAGCCCCAGGTTGCCTACCGCGAGACCGCTGGTCACGACGTCGAGAAGGCTGAGGGCAAGTTCGTCCGTCAGTCCGGCGGTCGCGGTCAGTACGGCCATGCCGTCATCAAGCTCGAGAAGATGGAGGAGGGCTTCGGCTACGAGTTCGTCAACGCTATCGTCGGCGGCGTCGTGCCCAAGGAGTACATCCCGTCCATCGACAAGGGCATCCAGGAGGCCCTGAACACCGGTGTTATCGCCGGCTTCCCGGTCCTCGACGTTAAGGTCACCCTGTTCGACGGTTCTTACCACGAGGTCGACTCCTCCGAGGCCGCCTTCAAGATCGCCGGTTCCATGGCTATCAAGGACGCCCTCAAGAAGTCCGACCCGCAGCTGCTCGAGCCGATCATGGCTGTCGAGGTCGAGACCCCCGAGCAGTACATGGGCGACGTTATGGGCAACCTCTCCGGTCGCCGCGGCAAGATCGAGGGCATGGAGGATCGCAAGAACAGTAAGCTCATCCGTGCCAAGGTGCCGCTGGGCGAGATGTTCGGTTACGCTACCGACCTTCGCTCCCAGACCCAGGGCCGTGCATCCTACACGATGCAGTTCGACTCTTATGAGCCCGCGCCCAAGTCCATCGTGGACGAGGTCATGAGCAAGAACGCCTAAGTTCGAGCTCCCTGTTACGTAATCCGCGAGAACATCTCTCGCACTCTTTGGAGGTTTAAGTTGGCTACCCAGAAGATCCGCATTCGCCTCAAGGGCTATGATCACGAGGTCGTCGATCAGTCCGCGAAGCTCATCGTCGAGACCGCTCAGAAGACCGGCGCTCGCGTTTCCGGTCCTGTCCCCCTGCCCACCGAGCGCAACCTGTACACGGTTATCCGCTCGCCGCACGTGAACAAGGACTCCCGTGAGCAGTTCGAGATGCGCACCCACAAGCGCCTCATCGACATCCTCGACCCCACCTCGGGCACTGTTGATTCGCTCATGCGTCTCGACCTCCCCGCTGGCGTCGACATCGACATCAAGCTCTAAGCGATATCGCTCATAGCTTAAAGGGCCCCGCTGCCGTTACGGTAGCGGGGCCCTTTTGTTTTGAGTTTAGATTTTGGGATAGCGAATTCGTCTGCCGAGCCGGCGGCTGCGGCGCCCTATTCGCTCAGGGGGCGCAAGGATGCTTCTTCGAAGTGGAAGACGCACAAGCCGCTCTCGGTCTCAATGCATGCGCGGCCGCAATCGTCGACCGTTCTAAATATGCCTCGTGCCAGCTCGTCTCCAGCGGGGGAGCGGGCGATAACGTGCTTCCCGATCCAATTGAGGTGAGCGATATATTCGTCGTGGACGGGCGCGAGCGGACCGGCGTCTTCTTCCTTGGCGTTGAGGCGCTCTGCCCAGGTATCTACAGCGTCTATAACTGCGTGATAGACCTCATCGAGGAGCATGTCGACGGCGGGAACGCTCTCGTTGAGGTCCGAGAGGCCAATTGCCGCCAGGCCGCCATCGGGCACCTCTTGGGGCGTGTAGTTTACGTTGACACCAATGCCGCAGACGGCGAAAGGTTTGCCTTCGTTATCGCGTGCGGCCTCGACCAGAATGCCGCCGAGCTTGCGTCCTCGCGCGACCAGGTCGTTGGGCCATTTGAGGCCAATCTCGTTTGCAAGACCCTGCTTTTCGAGTGCTTCGAGCACCGCTAGGCCGCTGACGGCGGCAAGACCAGAGTACTTTGCGGGATTAACGCATGGACGCAGGACAATCGAAAGCAATAGGTTGCCGGCGGTTGAATCCCACTTGTGGCCGCGCCGGCCGCGTCCTGCCGTTTGCGCGCGGGCGGCAAGTCCTGTGCCGTGCGGCGCACCCTGTTTTCCTGCCTCGAGCAGGTCATCGTTGGTCGATCCGGTTACGTCGACAATCGTTAATTGGGCATCCATAGCGGCTGCTACCTCCTTATTGAATAAGTGAATGACGCAATGGTGTCGAGAGATAGACACAATGTGAAGCCTTTGTCGCATTTGGACAATTTAATGTTAACACGTCAACAAAGACTGAAATGCGTTATCCTCTCTTGGTCGATGTAAACACGTCAACAACTCAAAGGAGGTTAGTGATGGGTTTCACGATTCTTGGAACAGGCTCGGCGCTTCCTGAACGCAGTGTTTCCAATGACGAGCTGTCTGAGTTCCTCGATACCTCGGATGAGTGGATTTTTACCCGCACGGGTATCAAGAGCCGCCACGTCTGCACCACCGAGTCACTTGACGACCTTGCCGTAGCGGCGAGCGAGCGGGCACTCCAGGTGTCCGGAATCGACGCGAGCCAGTTGGATCTGATCGTCTGCTCGACGACGACGGGTGACCACCTTGTTCCCGCTGAGGCGTGTGCCGTTGCTGAGCGACTAGGCGCGACGTGCCCTGCCTTCGATGTCTCGGCGGCTTGTGCCGGCTTCGTATTTGCGCTCGATGTCGCCGAGGGCTATATCGCCCGCAGCCGTGCCGAGCGCGTGCTTGTTGTTGCTGCCGAGCAGATGACGCGCGCGCTCGACTGGACCGACCGTGCCACTTGCGTGCTTTTTGGCGATGGGGCAGGCGCCGCAGTGATTGAAGCTGGGGGAGACAGCCCCCTTGCCGTTGAGCTTTCGACGGCGCCCGACGTCGAGACGTTGCGCGTTCCTGGTCTAGTCGGCACCTCGCCGTTTAAGGCCTCCGCAGATAGCGAGAGCGTGCTGTCCATGAATGGCCGCCGCGTGTTCAAGTTCGGCGTCAACGCCATCTGCGACACGGTCAACAAGCTCGCCTGCGACGCGAGTATCGCGGTCGAGGACATCGATCATTTTGTATTCCATCAGGCTAACGAACGAATCCTGAGTCAGGCTGTCAAGCGCCTCGGCGTGCCAGACGAGCGCGTGGTTCGAACGCTGCGCGAGACCGGCAACATTTCGAGTGCCTGCATTCCCTTTGCGCTTGACCGGCTGGCGCGTGCCGACGCACTGAATGCGGGCGACACCATCGCCTTGGTTGGATTTGGCGCCGGTCTGGATATAGGTGGCTATCTGCTTCGTTGGAAGTAGTTGCACATAGGAAAAACGCCCCTAGGGCACAACCAAAGGAGAACTACCATGGCAGATCAGAAGACCTTCGAGCGCGTTTGCGACGTTATCCGCGAGACCGCTGGTCTTGACGATGTCGAGATGAAGCCCGAGTCCACGCTCGAGGAGATTGGTCTCGACAGCCTGGGCACCGTCGAGATCCTCGTCGCCGTCGAGGACGAGTTTGGCATCCAGCTCGATACCGAGGAGAACCCCAAGACGGTCGGCGAGTTCGCCGATACGGTCGAGGCGGCATTGGAGAAGTAGAGATGCTCAAGACTCCTCTCTGCGATCTGCTCGGCATCGAAAAGCCCGTGTTCCAGGGCGGTATGGCCTGGATTGCCGATGCCTCGCTGGCGTCCGCAGTGTCCGAGGCGGGTGGCTTAGGCATCATCGCGGCCATGAACGCCGACGCCAACTGGCTTCGCGACCAGATTCATAAGCTGCGCGCCAGGACGGATAAGCCCTTTGGCGTCAACGTCATGCTCATGAGCCCGTTTGCCGACGAGGTCGCGCAGGTCGTGATTGACGAGCGAGTGCCGGTCGTCGTGACGGGCGCCGGCAATCCCGCCAAGTACATGAAGGCGTGGAACGAGGCGGGCATCAAGGTCATCCCGGTCGTTGCCTCGGTGGCGCTGGCGCGCCTCGTGGCACGTCGTGGAGCCACGGCGGTTGTTGCCGAGGGTACCGAATCGGGCGGCCATATTGGCGAGACCTCGACGATGGCACTGGTGCCGCAGGTCGTCGATGCGGTCGACATTCCCGTTGTGGCCGCCGGCGGTATTGCCGACGGCCGCGGCGTGGCGGCCGCCTTTATGCTGGGCGCCGAAGGCGTGCAAGTGGGTACGCGCTTTCTGGTCGCAGACGAGTGCACCGTCTCGGAGCAGTACAAAGAGATGGTCCTGAAGGCCAACGACACTTCGACGCGTGCGACCGGTCGCTCGACGGGACATCCGGTGCGCGCCCTCAAGAGCCCCTTCACCAACGCCTATGCCAAGAGCGAGGGTTCCGGTGCGAGTGCCGAGGAGCTCGGTGCTTTGGGAACCGGTGCACTGCGTAAGGCCGCCAAGGACGGCAACTACGAAGAGGGTTCGTTTTTGTGTGGACAGATTGCCGGCATGGTCAACGAGCGTCAGAGCGCACGCGAAATCGTTGACGATCTGGTCGATGGCGCCGAGCGCGTCCTGAAGGGTGCGTCCGCATGGGTAGCGTAGCGTTTCTGTTTGCCGGCCAGGGTGCCCAACACCCCGCGATGGGCGTCGACCTGGTCGAGGCATCGCCGGCGGCTGCCGAGGTGTTCGCGATCGCCGACGAGGTGCGCCCGGGGACCAGCGAGCAGTGCCGGAGCGCCTCCAAGGAGGAGCTCTCGCAGACCGAGAACACGCAGCCGTGCGTGTTCGTTCACGACCTGGCAGCGGCCGCCGCATTGCGTGAGCGCGGCGTGGTGCCTGCCGCCTGTGCGGGATTTTCGCTGGGCGAGGTCGCCGCGCTCACCTTTGCGGGGGCGTTCGATACGCGAGCGGGCTTTGAGCTTGTGTGCGAGCGCGCGGCGCTGATGGCCGCGGCTGCCGAGCGCCATCCGGGCGGCATGCACGCCGTCATCAAGCTCGATGCGGCGCAAGTCGAGAACCTGGCTGCGCAGGCCGGCGAGGACTGCTGGCCGGTCAACTACAACAGCCCGCAGCAGACGGTTGTTGCCGGAGCGCCCGAGGCGCTGCAGGCGCTCGACGTCCTAGTAAAAGAGGCTGGCGGCCGCGCCATGAAGGTCGCGGTGTCGGGTGCATTTCATAGCCCCTATATGGCCGAGGCGACCTGTGGTCTTGCCGCATATATTGAGGCCGGTCACGCGCCGTCCCCGTTGCTCATTCCTGTTTTGGCAAATATGACAGCGGCGCCCTATCCGGCGGACCCCCAGACGGCATCGGGTGTCTTGGCCAATCAGGTGAGCCATGCCGTGCGCTGGGTCGATACGCTGCATGCTCTGCAGGATCAAGGCATCGACACATTTATTGAGGTCGGCCCCGGCAAAACGCTGTCCGGCCTGGTCAAGCGTACGTTGAGCGACGTTCGTGTGTATTCGTGCGAGACGGCCGAGCAGGTCGCAGCTATTGCTGACGAGCTCGCATAGTCCACAGGGCTGTAACCCGAAAGGAATTACATGGGCAACTTGAACAATGGCGCGCTCGAGCGCAACGACTCACGTCGCGTGGCACTGGTCACGGGCGGCTCGCGGGGTATCGGCCGCGCCTGCGCTATCGGTCTGGCGGAGGATGGCTACGATATCGCCGTCGTCTATGCCGGCAGCGTCGATGCGGCGCGCGAGACGTGCGACGCCTGCGAGGCGGCTGGCGCCACGGCGCGCTCATATCAATGTGACGTGGCCGACCCCGCTGCCGTCAACGCGTGCGTGGAAGCGGTCCTCAACGACTTTGGCTCCATTTGGGCGCTCGTCAACAACGCTGGCATCACCCGCGATGGCCTGCTCATGCGCATGGGCGATGACGCCTTCGATCGCGTGCTCGATGTCAATCTTAAAGGAACGTTTAACACGACGCGCGCGCTCACCAAGACCTTTATGCGCCAGCGCGGCGGTTGCGTCGTCAACATGAGCTCGGTTGTGGGCCTGATGGGCAATGCCGGGCAGGCCAATTACGCTGCCTCCAAGGCGGGCGTGATCGGCCTGACCAAGGCGGTGGCGCGCGAGCTTGCGCCCCGCGGTGTACGAGTGAACGCGGTCGCCCCCGGGTTTGTCGAGACCGATATGACGGTAAAGCTATCGGATAAGGTGCGTGCGGCGTGCGAGGAACAGATTCCCCTAAAGCGCATGGCGCGCCCCGAGGAAGTGGCCGGCGTGGTGCGCTTTTTGGCGAGTGATGCGGCTGCCTACATTACGGGCGAAGTCATACGCGTCGACGGCGGAATGGCGATGTAGAAAGCAAGCCGGGTAAGCGGCTTGGATGAGGAGACCATGATGGAACAGAGAGTTGCAATCACCGGTATCGGTGCCGTGTCGCCGCTCGGCAACACCGCGCTTGCCACCTGGGCGGCCATGTGCGCCGGCACGTGCGGCATCGGCCCGATCACGCACTTCGATACCGATGCGTTTGCCGTCAAGGTGGCAGCCGAGGTCAAGGGCTTTGACGGCAACGAGTACTTTGGCAAGCGTGACGCCAAGCATCTCGACCCTTGCGTTCAGTTTGCGATGGCGGCTTCGGACGAGGCGATGCACGATGCGGGCTTTGATGTCGAAGGCGCCATCGATCGCGAGCGCCTGGGCGTCTACGTGGGCTCGGGCGTGGGCGGCATGCAGACGCTTGTCGACAACGTCCATACGATTGCCGACCGCGGGCCCCGCCGCGCATCGCCCTATATGATCGCGATGATGATTCCCAACATGGCTTCGGGCAACATCGCGATTCGCCATAAGGCAAAGGGCCCGACCCTGCCCGTGGTGACCGCGTGCGCAACCTCGGCCCATGCGGTGGGCGAGGCGTTCCGCGCCATCAAGCACGGCTATGCCGATGCGATTCTCGCCGGCGGTGCCGAGGCCGCAATTATCCCCGATGCCGTTGCGGGCTTTACGTCCTGCCGCGCATTGACCACCAACCCTGATCCCGCGACGGCTTGCCGCCCGTTCGATGCAGACCGCGATGGCTTTGTGATGGGCGAGGGCGCCTGCGTGCTGGTACTCGAGAGTATGGAACATGCGCAGGCGCGCGGTGCGCACATTTATGCCGAGGTCGTGGGCTACGGCAACACCGATGATGCCTATCACATCACGAGCCCTGATCCCGAGGCTGCCGGCATTGCCCGCGCGATATCGCTGGCGGTGACCGAGGGCGACGTCAAGCCTTCCGAGGGTCTCTACATCAATGCCCACGGCACATCGACCAAGCTCAACGATTCGTCCGAGACAGCGGGCATTAAGCGTGCGCTCGGCGAGGACGCGGCGCGCGCCGCGCACGTCTCGTCGACTAAGTCGATGACCGGCCACATGATCGGTGCCACGGGTGCCATCGAGGTCATGGCCTGCGCCATGGCGCTCGAGCAGGGCGTGGTGCCGCCGACCATTAACTACCACACGCCCGATCCCGCCTGCGATCTTGACTACACGCCCAATCGCGCGGTTCGCGCCGACCTTACCTGGGCGCTTTCGACCAACCTGGGCTTTGGCGGGCACAACGCCGCCATCGCGCTGCGTAGATATACGAGGAGCTAGAGCATGGATTCCAAAAGACTTGCCGAGATAGCCGATGTTATGGAGGACCGCGGCCTCACGCGCGTACGCGTTGAGGAGCCCGATGGCACCGCGGTCGAACTTGAGCGCGCGAGCGCCGCGCAGCCGGTTGCCGTGCCCATGCCTATGCCGGGTGCCGTGACTGCTCCGGCGGTGGCTCCTGTCTCCATGCCTGCCGCCGCACCGGAGCCCGCCGCGCAGGCGCCTGCCGCCGCACCGGAGCCCAAGGGCACCGAGGTGACCGCTCCCATGGTCGGCGTTTTCTATGCTGCCCCGGCGCCGGGCGACGAGCCGTTTGTGAACGTGGGCTCCAAGGTCAAGGCCGGCGAGGCCCTCTGCATCATCGAGGCCATGAAGGTTCTCAACGAGGTGACGGCCGAGGCAGACGGCGAGGTGCTCGAGATATGCGTGGCCGACGGCGACCTCGTGGAGTTTGGCAGCTGCCTTATGAGGATCGGATAGGTGATGTCCATGAACAAAGAAGAGCTTAAAGAACTGTTGCCGCATCGCGAACCGATGCTTTTGCTCGACGAGGCCGAGCTGGTGGGCGACGAGGCCCACGGCAAGATCACGATTACGGGTGACGAGTACTTTTTGCAGGGGCATTTTCCGGGAAACCCGGTCGTTCCCGGCGTGATTCAGTGCGAGATGCTCGCCCAAAACTGTTGCGTGCTGCTGATGGGCGATGAGGAGGCGCGCGGCGCGACGCCGTTCTACACGAGTCTGGACAAGGTGCGCTTTAAGCGTCCGGTGCGACCGGGCGACACGGTGGATCTGGTGTGCTCCATCACGCGTGCGCGCGGGCCGTTCCGCTTTGCGACGGGTACTGCGAGCGTCAACGGTGAGGTTTGCTGCCGCGCTGATATGTCTTTTGCACTCATGCACGAAAGTTAAGGAAGGCTTCATGTTCGACAAAGTGCTCATCGCCAACCGCGGAGAAGTCGCGGTCCGTGTTATCCGCGCGTGCCGCGATATGGGCATCAAGACCGTCGCCGTTTATTCCACGGCCGATGCGGACGCGCTGCACGTGCAGCTTGCCGACGAGGCATATTGCATCGGCGGTCCGCGTCTTGCCGAGAGCTACCTCAACGACGATGCTGTGCTCACCTGTGCCGTGAAGTCGGGGGCAAAGGCGATCCATCCTGGCTATGGCTTTTTTCCGAGAAGGCGAGCTTCGCGCGCGACTGCGACAAGTATGGCCTGGCGTTTGTCGGTCCTTCGGCCGAGGTGATCGACAGCATGGGCGACAAGGACGCCGCACGTCGAACGGCTGCCGCGGCGGGCGTGCCCATCGTGCCGGGCTGCGATTTGCTCAAAAGTCCCGAGGAGGCAACGGCCGAGGCTGAGCGCATTGGCTGCCCCGTGCTCATCAAGGCGCGTGCGGGTGGAGGCGGCCGCGGTATTCGCAAGGTCGAGCGCGTGGAAGATGCGGCAAAGGCGTTCATCGAGGCGCGTGCCGAGGGCGAGGCCGTTTTTGGCGATGGCGAGTGCTACATGGAGAAGTTCGTCGCGCCGGCGCACCACGTCGAGGTGCAGATTATGGCTGATAAGCAGGGCCATGTGTTTTCGCTCGGCGAGCGCGAGTGCTCGGTGCAGCGCCGTAACCAAAAGCTGATCGAGGAGAGCCCCGCGCCGTGCCTCGACGGACACGACGACATTCGTGCTCGCATGCACAAGGCGGCGCGTGACCTGGCTCGTGCCGTCGGTTACGAAGGAGCCGGTACCATCGAGTTCCTGTATTCGGACGACGGCAATTTCTACTTTATGGAAATGAACACGCGCTTGCAGGTGGAGCATCCGGTTACGGAGTTTGTGACCGATACCGACTTGGTCAAGTGGCAGCTGCGCGTGGCAGCCGGCCAACCTCTGCCCTTTGAGCAAGAGGACGTACCGGTCCGCAACCACGCCATGGAGTGCCGCATCAATGCCGAAACGCCGGACTTTCTGCCGTCATGCGGAACGGTCACCGCGTTGCGTGTGCCGGGTGGTCCGCGCGTGCGCTGGGATTCCGCCATGTTTACCGGGGCTGCCGTTCCGCCGTACTACGACTCCATGCTCGGCAAGCTCATCGTGTGCGCGCCCACGCGTGACGGCGCCATTCGCAAGATGCGCTCGGCCCTGGGCGAGCTCGTGATTGAGGGCGTGAGCGAAAACAGCGAGCTTCAGCTCGACGTGCTGGCAAACAACGAGTTCTTGTCGGGCATGTATCACACCGATCTGATGGGGCATCTCTATGCTGATGAATAGAAAAGCGAAGACGGTCAATGTCCTTGAGGGGCCGATAACCGAGTCGTGCGCCGAGTTTCCCGCGCGTCACGTGTTTATCAAGTGCCCGGAGTGCCGCCGCGTGATCGATGAGGCGCGCCTGCACGACAACCTCGAGGTCTGCCCTCGTTGCGGCAAACACTTTCGCGTGAGCGGGCGCGACCGCATGCGCATGACGATTGACGAGGGCACGTTTGAGGAATGGGATGCCAGTCTGGTGCCGGAGGACTTCCTTTCGTTTCCCGGCTATGCCGACAAGCTCAAGAGCGTGAGCGAACGTTCGGGCGAGCGCGATGCCGTTGTGTGCGGCAAGGGCAAAATCTGCGGTTGCGATACGGCGCTCTTCTTTATGGACGCCAACTTTATGATGGGCTCGATGGGTTCCGTGGTGGGCGAGAAGATCTGTCGCACATTTGAGCGAGCGACCGAGCTTGGATTGCCAGTTGTCGGCTTTACCGTTTCGGGCGGTGCGCGCATGCAAGAGGGCGTGACATCGCTTATGCAGATGGCCAAGATTTCTGCGGCGGTTAGGCGCCACAGCGAGGCGGGTGGTCTGTATATCACGGTGCTCACCGACCCCACGACCGGAGGCGTAACCGCGAGCTTTGCCATGGAGGGCGACATTATCCTGGCCGAGCCCGATGCCCTGACGGCATTTGCCGGCCCGCGCGTGATCGAGCAGAACATGCACAAGCGCCTGCCCAAGGGATTTCAGCGCTCCGAGTTTTTGCTGGAGCACGGCTTTTGCGATGCCGTTGTTCCGCGTGGCGAGATTGCGCTCACGGTAGGCGAGCTGCTGGCGCTGCACGAAGGGCACGCGCCTGGTCTGGGGGCACCGCATGAGATCGTGCATACGGGTCGCCGCGGTAAAAAGCTGGGACACTTGTTTAAGCGCTCGGCGGCACCAAAAACCGCGCTCGAGATTGTCAAACAGACCCGCTCGGCAGATCGCGCCACGGCAGGTGAGATGATCTCGCTGGGCTTGGACGGATTCGTAGAGCTGCACGGCGACCGTTACTTTGGCGACGACGCCGCTGTGGTGGCTGGTATTGGTTGGAAAGACGGACGCCCCGTAACGGTCATCGCCATCGAGCGCGGCACCACGACCAAAGAGCGTATGCGCCGCAACTTTGGCATGGCACATCCCGAGGGCTACCGCAAAGCGCGTCGCCTTATGCGCCAGGCCGAGAAGTTTGGTCGACCGGTTCTGTGCCTGGTCGATACTTCGGGCGCCTTTTGCGGTATCGGTGCCGAGGAGCGCGGCCAGGGCGAGGCGATTGCCCAGAATCTCATGGAGATGAGCGGCCTTAAGACGCCGATTGTCTCGGTGGTAACAGGCGAGGGCGGCTCTGGTGGCGCGCTGGCGCTGTCCGTGGCCGACCGCATCCTGATGCTCTCGAGCTCGGCCTATTCGGTCGTGAGCCCCGAGGCCTGTGCGTCGATTCTGTGGAAGGATACCGAGCGCGCGAATGAGGCCGCCGAGGCGCTTAAGCTCACGGCCCCCGATCTGCTGGCACTCGGCATCATCGATGGAATTGTTGATGATAGGGGTCTGTCACATGAGGAGATCGCCGGTGCCGTCATGTCCTCGGCATTTGATGCCTTCGATACGCTTGGGCGGCTCGACGACGCGACCCTCACAAACCTCCGCTACGAAAAGTACCGCGCAATCGGTCAGTACCGCACGATGTGACAAGGGGATGGTCCGCATGTCACATTGGGAAAGGCGTTTCATGCCACAAGTTTCTAACACCTCGTTTACAACGTCGGTTTCATCAAACGCCATGGCCGTGGTGGACTATCTGTCCAAAAGCATGATGTCGGCGCTGCCGTTTATTGTCTGCGCGGCGTTGTTCCGCACCGTCGCCGTCATTATGGGCGAAGGCATGCTGGGCCTGTGGTCTGCCGATTCCGAAATCTATCGCCTGTTCTACAGTTGGCTCTATAACGCCGGCTACTACTTTTTGCCCATCTATCTTGGTTGGGCGGCCGCCCGCCAGCTCGGTTGCTCGGAGCAGCTGGGCATGATGCTGGGCGGTGTATTGATTGCGCCCGATCTGCTTAAGCTCGTCGATGCCGCATCGACGACGGGGGCATCGATGGCTTCCGTGTACGGGCTGCTTCCCGCGCCGGTCAACGATTACACGACGACCGTTATTCCGGTTCTCATCTCGGTGCCCGTGCTATGGCGAGTGGAGTGTTTCTTTAAGCGCGTTATCCCTAAGGCCGTGTCGTTTTCGTTCGTTCCGTTTGCAACCATGCTTGTCATGGTTCCGGTTTCGCTGTGCATTACGGCACCGGCGGGCAGCTATCTGGGCATGCTGTTGGGCCAGCTTATGTTTATGCTTGGCAATTCCGGTGGCATCGTGTCGCTGCTCACGCTCATGGGGCTTGCCGCGGGCTGGGAGTTCCTAAAGATCGCCGGCGTCAGCAACGTTGTCCTATCGCTCGCCTATGCGCAGTTTATGAGTGTGGGAACGGATTCGTGCATCCTGATCGCCGCGACGATGGCAACGTTCGCCGTTTGGGGCATGCCCTTTGGCGCGTCGCTTCGCGTTGCGGATAAGGACGAGAAGGCGCTCATGCTGGGCTATTCAATCTCGGGTGTTCTTGGCGGCGTAAGCGAGCCGGCGCTGTACGGTTGCGGCTTTAAATATGGCAGGTGCCTGACGTGCATGGCCATTGGCGGCGCCGTCGGAGGCCTTGTTGCGGCCGTGGGCCACGTTACGGCCTATACCATCGGCATGACGAATGTCCTCATGGTCATTGGCTTTGCCACGGGCGGCATCTCGAACCTGCTGTGGTGCTGCGCTGCCGGCGGTGTGGCATTTGCGGTGTCTGCGGCGCTGAGCTACTGCTTTGGCGTGGTGCCGGCGAAGGGGCAGGCGGCGGGGGATGGAGCCGATTTGCCCGAAACCTCTAAGAGCGCGGCCGAGGCAAGCGCATAAATCGATCGACAAAGGGACAGTCCCGCATGTCACATTCCAAGGTCGTGGCCCGTGTGGGTTGCGGCCTTTTTGTATCTGGGGGACAAAGTGGCTACACTACAATCCGTTTGAGCAATAGATATATAGGTAGTACCGTGGGGGCGGATGTAGATGGTCGAGTGGATTGTTAAACGCGCGCAGGGCGATCGTGCGCGTGTGGGCAC
>OFCJ01000602.1_pt1 | contig 21155 bp, 19 predicted proteins | sample 1520791 | NCBI WGS metagenome assembly OFCJ01 (sample SAMEA2699027, study PRJEB24076) | metagenome | biome: Human gut stool | place: Spain | collected 2012-01-21 | reverse complement strand
GCGGGACAGCGGGCAACAGTGCGGAGTGAACAGAGTCTGGCGACTGATGAAACGTAAGCGTACAGCGAGAACCGTATTGACGGGAACGGGTTATTCAGTTGGCAGGGTTATTCGCCAGGGTAACAGTTCGCTGACCTGATTGACCGGCCAGTCAGCTATGACGTTGAGCACATGACAGAGATACCTCTCTGGCTCCACGCCGTTCAGTTTGCACGTCCCGATCAGGCTGTACAGCAGTGCTCCGCGCTCACCACCGTGGTCAGAGCCGAAGAACAAGAAGTTTTTGCGGCCCAGGCTGACCGTCCGCAGCGCATTTTCAGCGATATTGTTATCGGCTTCAGCCCAGCCATCGTCTGCATAGTACGTCAGTGCTGGCCACTGGTTCAGTGCGTACGCGAACGCCTTCGCCAGCTCTGAGTGTCGCGACAGCGTTTTCATCTTTTCACGCAGCCAGCTTTCCAGGGATTTCAGTCGCGGTTTAGCTTTCTGCTGACGCTCACCAAGACGCTGCTCTGCCGGCATTCCCCGTATTTCAGCCTCGATAGCATACAGTTCGCCTATCCGTTTCAGGGCTTCCTCCGTCAGCACTGATGGAGTACGAACGTGCACATCATGGATCTTGCGGCGGGCGTGAGCCCAGCAGGCTGCTTCAGTTATCTGTCCATTGCGGTACAGCTCGTTGAACCCGGCGTACGCATCCGCCTGCAGAACACCGCTGAAGCCCGCAAGATGGCTCTGCGGATGGATGCCTTTTCTGTCCGGGCTGTAAGCGAACCACACGGCCGGCGCCAGCGCTGACCCGGCGTTGCGGTCGTCGCGAACGTACGTCCACAACCGCCCGGTCTTCGTCTTTTTATTACCTGGTAACAGTACCGGGACGGGCGTGTCATCGGCGTGGAGTTTGCCACCCATCAGGACATAGTCCTGAAGCGCCTCTTCCAGCGGCGACAGTAGCCGGCAGCATGCATCCACCCAGCCCGACAGCAGTGAGCGACTCAGTTCCACGCCCTGGCGGCCGTATATTTCAGACTGGCGGTACAGTGGTGTGTGCTCTGCATACTTTGAGGTCAGCACGCGGGCCAGCAACCCCGGGCCGGCGATACCCCGCTCAATGGGCCGTGAAGGCGCCGCTGCCTGCACGATCGCATCGCACTGAGTACAGGCATGTTTTTCACGTACTGTCCGGATAACCCGGAAGGCGCTGCGCATCAGCTCCAGCTGTTCGGCGGCATCTTCACCCAGGTAACTCAGCGAACCACCGCACTCCGGGCAACAGGATTCTGCCGGAAGCATACGCTTTTCATCACGCGGGAGTGATTCGGGGAACGGTCTGCGGGTGCGGGTCTGACGCAGCGAGCGCTGCACTTCCGGGTCATCCACACGACCGGTCAGCGTATCGCTTTCTTTCTGAAGCACCTTCAGGTCAGCTTCCATCTGTGCGATACGACGGGATACTTTTTCGGAACGGCTGCCGAAGTTCATCCGGCGGAGTTTATCCAGCTGCGCCTGCAGGTGGTCTATTTCGCGCTCACGGTCGGCCAGCTTTTCCAGCAGGGCGCGGTTCAGCGCTTCCTGTTCGGCAAGCCGCTGTTTCAGCAGAAGGATTTCGTCAGAAGAGGTGTCGTTCATAAGCCCGTATTTTACCAGGCTTATTCAGCAACAACCAGGATAAAGAGGCCTACAACATGGTCAGAGATGTCAGCAACCGTTTGGGTTGTCGATAGTCGATGCCTTCCATCAGCATCGCCAGCTGGGCCGGGGTCAGGAACACTTTGCCATCACGGGCAGAGGGCCAGGCGAAGCGACCACGCTCCAGCCGTTTGGTCAGCAGGCACAGCCCGTCGCCGGTGGACCACAGCAGTTTGACCTGGTTGCCGCTGCGACCCCGGAAGATGAAGACGTGGCCGGACATCGGATCGTCTTTCAGCGCCGTCTGTACTTTTGCGGCAAGACCGTTGAAGCCATTTCTCATATCAGTGGTACCGGCAACCAGCCAGATTTTGGTACCTGTTGGTAACGGGATCATCGCTTCAGCTCCTGTATCAGCAGAGCCAGGAACTTTTCGCTGACAGTGCCGTTGAGGCGGAGCGTCCCGTGCCGGAACGTTATCTCACAGCTGATACTGAGGGCTTCCGGGCTCTCAGTGGGCGGCTCTGGCTGTACGTCAGCGGCATCGAGAGTCACAGGAAGTAGCTGCGGGTTCTCTGAAGAAGGTAATAGCAGCTTTCCCTCGCGCCATTGTTGGCGCCATTTGAACAGCAGATTGGCGTTAATGCCATTTTCAAGCGCCAGTTTTGAGATGGATGTTCCTGGTTCGCAGGAGGCAGCAACGAGTTGTTGCTTAAACTCAGGAGAATAATTAGGGCAGCCTTTTCGCCTGCCGGGAGTCACATTTTTCTGCATATCTGACACTTTGGTTCCCACTACTTATTTGGTGGACACCACTTTGTCGGATGCTTCGGATTATGACCAGACGGTTCACGCTGTACGCTTACGATGAAACGTGTCGGGATAAAGGCTCAGGTCGGATACCGGAGCCCGAGGGCATGTAAAGGCGAGGCCAGTATCGTGTCGCCCAACAAGCTCCAGCGACAGTTCAATCCGGATGCTCCGGATGAGCGTTGGGTAATCACAGCGTGGTTTCCTCAAACCCTCGCTGTGAATTAACTGAAATACTTCATTGAAGCTGTAACCAAACAGTTAACTGAAAGAATGAGCCCGCAGAGCATTGCACAGCGATGACACCATTTGTTGAGCTTCACCGTTTTCGCATACAACCGTCCGGAATTTGGAAAAGCACTGTCTTTTTGTACTGACCGATCATGATTAAGTGACACCTCTTCGAAAAAGAGAGCGCGATGAGCGATTAATATATGGCTCGAAAGACAATTATGTTGGGCTTTTATGACCGCTGTCAGAGGTATTATCTTACCCGGACGGCAACAGGGTCGGAATGTCATCAGCGGCACTGTAACAAGCTATCCGCCATCTTAAATATCTGCAGGTCCTTGCACCGAGTATGCACACCAACCGACAGAGTGATTTGACCCAAACTGGTGGATATTTTGCAAAACTATTAGCCTCTTATGACCGGTCTGCAGCCTGATATTGAGGAATTAGTGCGCTTTCATGGAATGCCTGCCGGGATCGCAAGTACGAACCCCCGGTACTGTTACACTGAATGTGCTCAGTCCTGTATCAGATTGTATTTTTCAGCAACTCAAGAACAACCCTTATTTTATCATTGTCACGTTTGTAGTACGTCCAGGGACCGATGCGCTGAGAAGTAACAAGTTGTGCCCGTTGAAGAGCTGAGAGGTAAAGAGAAACGGTAGACTGTGAGAGCCCGACCTTTTCCTGAATGATACTGACACACACACCGAACTCGTCCGCATCAGCATAAGGCTGATGGAAGTGTATTTTCGGTTCCTTGAGCATATGCAGAATTTTTCTTCTAACAGGGTTTCCCAGCGCCTTAATCACGTCATTCAAATCAATATCAGGCATAAACTCTGTCACTTGTCGCATTGAGGAATTGCAATGTTACGATACTTCTCTACGTTAAGCATCAGCTTTTGAAAAGCTGATGCTCATAAGAATGGTTAGCCAAAGGCGGGATAATCTGTGTAGCCTTTTGCCGTTCCACCATACATGGTTGTTGGATCGACCGGATTCAGTGGCCATTCATGATAAAGGCGCTGCGGTAAATCCGGATTAGCTATGAACGGGCGGCCAAATCCGATAATGTCTCCCCAGCCAGCACCGATAATCCGTTCGGCTTTTTCTTGCGTATATCGCCCGGCATACATAATTACACCGCTGAATAACTTACGGACTTCAGCTCTGAATGCTTCAGGCAATTCGGGAGCATCATCCCAGTCGGCTTCAGCAAGAGAAATATAGGCTATTCCGATTTCTTCAAGAATTTTAACGGCTTCGGTATAGGTTTCATGGGGATCATCTTCCACCAGGCCAAGATAGACCCTTACTTCATCCGTGGTCTGAAAGAGCGGAGCAAAACGGACTCCCACACGGTCTTTACCGACCACATCAGCGACAGCCTGCGTCACTTCGCGCAGAAACCGCAGCCGGTTATGTAATGAGCCACCATATTCATCCTCTCTTTTGTTGCTATGGGATGACATGAACTGGTTAACCAGGTATCCATTTGCACAGTGAATTTCCACACCGTCAAAACCGGCATCAAGGGCGTTCTGAGCTGCCCCGGCGTACATCCTGACAATCTCACTAATTTCCTCTTTTTCCAGTGCGCGGGGGCAGGAAGCGGTAGCCAGCGCACCCTCTCCCGGCCCGGTTTCGATGAATACCTTAACGTTTTCCCCTGCCGGTATCGCCGACGGAGCGACAGGCGAGGCGTTACATGGCTGCAGGGAGTTATGGGATACTCTTCCGACATGCCAGAGCTGGGCAAAAATGATGCCTTCTTTTTCATGCACTGCCCGCGTCACTTTCTTCCAGCCTTCCACTTGCCGTGAGCTGTAGATCCCCGGGGTCCACGCATAACCCTGCCCACGAGGTTCGATTTGTGTTCCTTCGGTCACCATAAACCCGGCACTGCTGCGCTGTGCGTAATATTCAGCCATCAGTTCGTTCGGAATATCACCCGGTTGTGAGCTCCGTGAGCGGGTTAAAGGCGGAAGTACAACACGATTCTTCAGGGTGTAGGGACCTAGTCTGGTGGGAGAGAACAGGTTTTTCGTCTTCATTACATATCCTGATATAGCGAATTTTCAATATCACTGAAACGCCATGTCTCAGCATTTACGACCTGGCATGTCGTCGTTCGGCCGATGTAGCCGCAGAACCACGACACTTTATTCCACATATTGAGATTTACCAATATCTAGATTTATAAAAATTATGATCGGATGAGCGGAACGGGGGGGTTGCCTGATGGCTCACAGAATCGGCATCATGAACCTAAATGGTTCTGATAATGTTATCGGAGATCCTGAACGGGAACGGTATGCGTCACGATTTTAATGACTATGTTGCATTCATGGCAGTAGCACAGGAGTGCAGTTTTTCACGGGCTGCTGTCCGCCTCGGGATCTCGGCATCCACGCTTTCACACACGATACGTCGTCTCGAGGAGCGCGTTGGCATGCCGTTACTTATGCGTACAACCAGGCGGGTGGCTGTCACCGAAGCCGGTAAACAATTATTACTGACGCTTGAACCCGGTCTTGCGCGCATTGAAGCGGGCGTGACAGCTCTTCAGAGACTGCGCCATACACCGGCTGGGCTGGTCAGACTTACGGTATCAGATCACATGATTCATGAATGTCTCTGGCCACGATTGTCACCGTTACTAAAAAAATATTCGGATATCAAGGTGGAAATGTCGCAGCAGAACGGTTTTGTCGACATTGTTGAGGGCAATTTTGATGCCGGAGTCCGAATTGGTGATGACATATTAAAGGATATGGTGGCCGTCCGAATCGCACCGGACATACGGTTTGTCGTCATTGGATCGTCCACCTATCTTGCAGAAAGAGGTCTGCCGCTACATCCCTCTCAGCTGGAAAAACATGACTGCATCAATATACGTCTGTCACCCACAGGCCCGCTGTATGGCTGGGAATTTGTCAGGCAGGGGGATATTGTGAAAAAAGTGGACGGGCAGCTTACTTTTTCAAGCATTTATCCAATGCTTCAGGCAGTAAAAGATGGCTACGGCCTGGCCTACCTGCCGGAGTCTTCTGCCCTGGCGGGGATTGAGGCGGGACACTATTGTCGGGTGCTTGAGGACTGGTCAGAGGCTTTTCCCGCCGACATGATAATTCCAATAATGTCCATTACAGGCTCCGGTAAAGATAATACCGACACCTTACATGAGAAAGGCAAAAGCAATATAACCTGCTGTGCTCCGGATTTTAAGAATGAGCGGTTTACGTAGCAGGATGAGCAGTTCGAACCAGAAATTTCGTTACTATTGCTAAAGTAAAACCTGATGACCTCTAATCGTAACGGAGACCAATATGACTTCACAACTGAACTGGCAGGCCCCGGCTATCAATCGCAAAAAAGTAGGTGACATGACTGTGACCATGCTGAGTGATGGCTATCTGGACGTATCTTTTGAGCTGCTGTCTGGTATTGACGGCTCACGTGCCGAGGATTTACTGCAGAAGCGCGGTGTGCCAGCAGTACCCCGTATTAATATCAACGTCTACGTTATCCAGACGCCTGAGCGAACCATCCTGATTGACAGTGGTGCCGGAGGTATCAATGGCTGGGGCGGTCGGCTTCAGGTAGCCCTGGCCGCGGCAGGCATTGACCCGCTTCAGATTGATACCCTTCTCCTGACTCACGCGCATCCTGACCATATCGGCGGGCTTGCAGGCCCCCTGCAGACTCCCGTTTTCCGCAATGTTCAGCAGTTGTTTGTGCATGAGAAAGAACTCGCTTTCTGGCGTGATGAAACCATTTCCGCTGGCGCGCCTGACGCATTCAAGCCGTTCTTTGAAGTAGCAAGGAACGCCTTCAGCGCTTATGACGACAAACTGGTGCCATTCCGCGAGGAAGCGATTTTACCAGGTATTCAGACTGTACCGCTGTTCGGCCATACACCAGGACATACCGGTTATCTGCTGGGTGATGAAAAAGAGTCGCTGCTCATCTGGGGTGATATTGTTCACTTCCCGCACATTCAGGTTGCTCAGCCTGACGTTACTATCGCGTTCGACAGCGATCCTGCGGCGGCGGCGGCCATCCGTAGCAAAGTGCTTGACCGCGCAGCGAGCGATAACCTGGCTGTCAGTGGTATGCACTTCAACCTGCCTACTACCGGTAAGGTTATCCGTGAAGGTAACAGCTTCGCACTGAATTACGACCTGTGGTCACCCGCAGTCTGATCACCTTCCTTCCCGGTGCACACAATAGTGACCGGGAAGATCCCCTTTCATATCGCCCGACAAGAACCCACCTGCAATACTATGAATATCACTGCCTCACAAAAAAATGGCTCATTACTCTTGCGCCCTGGCTTTTTGTATTCCTCTGGAGTCAGGGTTTGTCGCAGCCAAATTTACCGTGCAGTACAGCGCGCCGTTTCATCTTTTATTCCTGCGTGGCGCATTTTCCTGTCTGGTCCTTCTGCTGCTTACACTGGGGTTCAGGGCCCGTTTTCCGTCCGGCAGAGGAATGGTTCGCAACCTGATTGTCGGACTTTTCCTGCAGAGCTTCTTTCTGGGCGGATGCTTTTATGCCATCCATCGTGGCATGCCGTCAGGCATTGTGGCGCTCATCACCGGCCTGCAGCCGGTACTGACTGCAATACTGGTTTCACTCATGCACCGTCAGTCCCTGCATCCCCGGAAATGGCTGGGTATTGCGATTGGCTTTGCGGGCGTTTTCCTGGTGCTCTCGCCAGGCCAGCATAGTTTTGCACTGGATCCTGTGGCTTTTGGGTCGGTCATGCTGGGGTTATTTGGCGTAACGATCGGAGCGCTTTATCAGCGCCGTGCTCAGGGAGATGGACATATCTTTGCGAACACGTTTTTACAGTACGTCACTTTGACAATATCGATGGGTGCAATTAGCCTGATGTTCGAATCTGCTCCGACGCAGTGGAGCTTATCATTTGCGCTGGGTCTGGGCTGGCTGGTTATTGGCGTATCGGTTCTGGCGATTATGTTGCTGATTTTTATGATACGAAGCGGTGAAGCAACCAAAGTCGCTACTTACTTTTACCTGGTTCCCATTCTCACGGCAGCTGAAGCGTGGTTGCTGTTTGGAGAGGCCATTACATTGCCCATGCTTGTGGGTATGGCAATAACTATAATCGGCCTGATTTTTGTCATCCGGGAATAGACAACCGCACGCGTCGCTGTATGCTTTTGTATATGGCGACGTATAATAGCGGTCAAAGTCAAATTCCGGATGAATATGCAAACAGTCAGCTTTTCCGATTCTCCCGTTGATGATCTCCTCGCTGAGCTTCTTACCCTGGCACGCTCCCGTTTTCCACTTCCCTGCGATTGCCTTCGCGCAGAACAGACGCATCAGGTAAAGAAGTTCGAGGTGGAAGGTGCGACCCTTTCCTTCCCGCTGGAAGGAGAATTCCGGTATCGTGAAAATGAGAAATGGCACCGGGTGATCCCGGGCGAGATTATGGTCGTCCCGAATGCCCGTAGCATCGATATAGAATATGCCCCTTCAGAACAAAGTGGTGAGTTTGTTGCCCTGAGCGTGGTGCTCGCGGAGGAACAGCTTGAAGCAGCCAGGCTGTTACTTGCCGCACCACCACCACAGGACACCGGCAGCATCGCAGCCATTTCCGTATCAGCTCTTCTTTCACCCCTTAACCGCTGGACAGCCGCAATGCGGGAAGGGAAGCGTCCGCTTTCCCTGCACGCCATGGTTGAAGTGGTGCTCTGGCTTTATGGCATGGGATACCATGCTTTGCTGCGAGCCCGGCAGCCAAGTCTGGCCATGAAAATCCGTCAGATGGTAGCGGACAAACCGGCTCATCCCTGGAGTGCTGCTGAAATTGAAGATCTGACGGGACTCAGTGGCCCCACGCTTCGGCGCCACCTGGCCAGTGAGTCAACCAGCTTACGCTCAGTTATCGCCGATGCACGTATCGCGGAGGCTCTCCGCCTGCTGATGACATCGACGCTGCCGGTAAAAACGGTCGCGGGGCGGGTGGGTTACAATTCACTATCGAGCTTCAGCAAGCAGTTTTCTGAACGCTATGGAATCGAACCTTCAGGGTTCCGCTGACTTCAGTTCGTTCAAGGTACACATTGCGTCCCTCGCACTTCAGTAACTTGCGTGGATCTTTCGAATATAACGGAAGATATTGGCCGGCATTGCGTGTAACCGGTTCAGGAGTTCTCATCGTGACGGGAGAGCTAAATCGGTACGGCTGTTGTTCTCAGCTATAAGAACAACTGAGTATCTGACCAGCTGTCTGGTGCTGGCAGCAGCATGCAGTGCAATCGGTCAGGCTCAAAGGAACTGACCTGATGTCAGGTTATAATTTCGGACACATCATAACCCCAGAAGGAGACAACTGTGGTTCATGTTTTCATTATCGGTGGTGCAGGCAAAATCGGCCAGCGTCTGTGCAGGATCCTTTCAGGTAGGGGGCATGCTGTTCGTGCCCTCTACCGTAAGCCAGAGCAGCAGGCATTGCTAGGCGAGCTGGGTGCTGAGCCCGTCAGTGGGAGCCTGACAGAGCTGGATGCAGCTGCGCTGGCGATGCACTTTGCAGGTAGTGATACAGTGGTGTTTACTGCCGGTGCCGGCGGTAAGGGGGGACAGGAGATGACCAATGCGGTCGACGGCGAAGGGCTGAAAAAGTCGGTAGCTGCCGCCCTCAGTGCCGGTGTGTCTCGCTTTCTGCTCGTTTCTGCATTCCCGGAGTCCGCACGGGGAGAAACCACTTCTGAATCATTCGAAAATTATATGCGTGTTAAAAAAATGGCCGATGTGGAACTAGCACAAAGCGAGCTTGACTGGGTGATCCTGCGCCCCGGCGCGCTGCAGGATAAGACTGGTACGGGTTATGTACGTGCCGGCCTGGCCATCCCGTATGGTAACGTGCCCCGTGATGACGTGGCGGCTACGCTGGCTGAACTCATTGAGCAACCTGCCGTCAGCCGCGTCATCATTGAGCTGACGTCTGGCGATGCTCCTGTCCGTGAAGCCATACAGAAGCTGGCGGGCCGATAAAAGGCAGCGCACGTACCAGCAGGCTGCAGGCCCCCAGGCGTTTACAATAAACTTTCCAGCCAGTCGGTAAACGCCCGTACTTTTCGGGAGAGATGGCGGTGCGGATACAGAAGTTACAGTTTGCGATTCGGGGACGTATTATCTGGCAGAACCTCTACCAACAGCCCGCGATCGAGATAAGGCTGCAAAAAAATATTCATGCCCTGTAGTATTCCCAGCCCCGCCAGGCCTGCTGCAATGTAGGCTTCTGAGTTATCCACGACAAGCCTGCCTGGAAGTTCAATTTCGGTGGAGCCCTCTGACGTCCCGAATGTCCAGGGCATAACTTGTCTGTTGCTGCTGTTAATCCAGTTGACGGCCTGATGCTGCTGCAACTCGTCCATTGTTTCCGGGGTGCCGTGTTGATCAAGATACGCAGGACTGGCGCAGGTCGTCATTTTAACGGTTCCCACCTCCTTTGCGATATAGTCGCCATCGTCCAGCTCCCCCACCCTCAGTATGCAGTCCAGGCCATCATGCAGCATATTCCGTCGGCGGTCTGAGCTGCTCAGGATAATTTCAATTCCGGGATGCTGGCGATAAAAATCAGGCAGGTTGGGTATAACAAGTAAAGCCGCAAACGCGACAGGCATATCTATGAGCGAATAGCGGGCGTCAAAATGATAGCGACAGGAAAGTTCTGCCATATTAAACATAACAACCCTTGGGCGCACCGCCGCAGGCGCCCTCAGCACGTTTCTGCGGCCTCCCGCCTGTTTCCGGCACCTTTCAAACGCCCCTGATGATTTCTGCGCGTCTGCATGGCTATGCAGTGAGATCTGCTCTCCACCGATTAGTGCATGCAGATTTTGGAAACGTCCAATTCTGGCACGAAGCGGTCACCCCGGCGGGGTGCAGTCCGCTGTCAGCGAAAACGGACATTGAGCCAATCAAATAATCTGTGCCAGAATTTGTCATTGAGGCTAGTACTTTCGAGTAGATCTATTTCCCGCCCGTACTCTTAAACTCATCTATCTCATCCTTCTACGACTTATTACCGGGAATATAAAACCCCGCCGAAGCGGGTTTGGTAATTTGAGTTTTTCTCAGGCGGCCATCTTTCTGCATTGTTCGGCGCAGTGATGACAAGCGCTTGAGCAATCCTGACAATGGTCATGTTCATGCTTTCCACACTCGTCACCGCACTTCTGACAAACATCAGCGCAAAGACGGCAAAGATCCTGGGCAGACCCGCTATTTAGTGTCATGAATTGAGCTGCAAGACGGCAGATATTTGCACACTGCATATCCAGTTTTATGCACTCGCGCATCATCTCCAGATTCTCTTCGTCGAGACACGAAGCCGCACAGTTATCACATGCCGTTGCACATAGATAACAGGCTTCGATGCATTTTTTGTATTCGTCTAACATAATTTCTCCTTAGCTAAGGTTACGTATTAAGCATGGAAGAGATAACTGATTATTCAAATTTTGAATTAGTTAATTACCTTTTCAGCATTTCATATCATTGATTCAAAGTGCATCTCTAGGGTTACCTAATTCACCTATGTCTACTTCTGGCACAATGCAGAAATGAGATAGATTTACTTTATCCGCTTCTCGCTCAAAGCTGTCCGTAATCCCTTGCCTGCTTAAAAAAACCGGATTAACGTGTGATGTTTTTACGTTTTCCAGGCAGCCTTCATCGGTAAGTACCTGTCTTACAGACTTCAATGCACTTAGTTAAGAAACATCCTAATCGTCCTTTCGCCGATCGCGAGATCTGTTATGGCAGCTAAACTCGATTGATACCCCAATCCGCGGGGCAGCATTTCCTTTCCGCACGCAAGAAGGAGAAGATCATGAAAGCAGTAATTTACAACGGTCCTTATGATGTAAAAGTAAAAGACGTACCGGATGCGAAAATTGTCCGCCCCACGGATGTACTCGTCCGCATCACCACCACCAACATTTGTGGGTCGGACTTGCACATGTATGAGGGCCGGACCAGCTTTGAACAGGGACGGATTCTGGGTCACGAAAACCTGGGTGAAGTGGTCGAAATTGGCTCAGGCGTTGAACGTATTAAGGTGGGCGACTATGTTTGTCTGCCGTTTAACGTGGGATGTGGTTTTTGCGAAAACTGTGAAAAAGGTCTGACCGGCTTTTGTCTCACTACCAATCCGGGTACGGCAGGCGCAGCTTATGGTTTTGCTGAAATGGGTCCCTGGGAGGGAGGTCAGGCGGAACTTCTTCGGGTGCCATTTGCCGACTTTAACTGCCTTGTTCTTCCCCCTGATGCGGCAGAAAAAGAAGATGATTATGTGATGCTCTCTGACATTTTTCCTACCGGCTGGCATGCAACAGAACTTGCCGGATTGAAGCCTGGTGAAAGCGTGGCCATTTATGGCGCGGGGCCGGTCGGTTTGATGGCAGCTCATTCGGCGATCATTAAAGGTGCTTCACAGGTGTTTGTGGTTGATACGCACACAGACCGGTTGGCTCTGGCTGAAAAAATGGGGGCGACGGGCATCAATGCTACTGGCGATGAAGCTGTACAAAAAATTCTCGACCTGACGGATGGACGCGGTACGGATTGTGGCTGCGAATGTGTTGGCTATCAGTGCTGTAACAAACATGGCCATGAAGATAACTCTGTTACCATGAACAGTCTTGTTGCGTCGACGAAAGCAACCGGGGGAATTGGTGTGGTTGGCGTCTTTATTCCTCAGGATCCGGGGGCTGAATCGGAGCTTGCCAGAGAGGGTAAGATGCCATTTGATTTTGGGAGTTTCTGGTTTAAAGGACAGGCAATCCGTACCGGCCAGGCGAACGTTAAGGCCTATAACCGTCAGCTGTCTCGCCTCATCCATCACGATAAAGCCAGTCCGGGCAAAATAATTTCTCATCGTCTTTCGCTTGAAGAGGCTCCTGCCGGATATAAGCACTTCGATGAGCGGGATGAAGGATGGACGAAGGTTATCCTTAAGCCTTAAATAGAGTTATCCGGTATGAGAAAGCAAAAACCGGGAAAGAATGTATGACTTTTGACAGGGTGCAATAAAATATCCTGTCAGGGCGTTATTATTCATACTTTCAGCTGCCAGGCGCTTCCATATCCAGACTTGTTCCCTGATTTTGCCGACGAGATAGCAAAATTAATACATTCAGGAGGAGGCATCTGCGGTTGATCTGTTCCGTATTTATTAACGCCCTGTGCTGTAAGTATTGTCTGCCTCTACCACATAGCAGACATGTGCGCAGGAACGGTCCGCTATGAGCGAAAAGCGGACTTCCGGTCCTTGCGCAAACTCCCGTTCCGAGAAGTTGCAGTTCACAAATCACCTGTTAAAGAAGGTATGGTAGCCCACAGCATTAATTTTGCTTCCATCTTCAGTCAGACTGGCCGGTACCGGCTTCCGATAAGTTTCGTCGGCTGAGGCCCGCTAAAGTAGAGAGGTCAAAAAATAACCTTGACGTACAATAATTTTCGATATCCAAACTGACCCCTAATTAGGTGGACACCTGATGACTGACTTAAAATTTCTATCACGCCAGCGTTACACATCCGCAGTCGCATCTTGCGGGGTTCAGCGGGGTGTTGCAGGCGGACGTGCACGTGCGGACGCCCTCTGACACCACGACCGAAGCGCTGTGCCGTATCGGCGAGCTGTATGGCATCGAGGCGGGCATCCGGGGCAAAAGCGCGGCGGAACGGCTGGCCATTCGGCAGGAAAAAGCGGTACCGCTGCTGACCGCGCTGGAGGGCTGGCTGCGTGAAAAGCAGAAAACGCTGTCACGGCACTCGGAGCTGTCGAAGGCGTTCGCGTACGCGCTGAACCAGTGGGATGCGCTGAAATTATACCTGCGGGAGATTACTGATACAGAACACGCCGGGAATGTGCCGCCATTGACGCAATGACGACACAGCCCTTTTTAACCGTTCCGTGAGAGTTCCCTGGCAATATACTGTGCGGTACGGCTTTCTTTGACCTGCGATACCTGTTCGGGAGTTCCTGCGGCAACCAGGCGTCCTCCCTCATGTCCCGCTCCAGGACCGATGTCGATAACCTGGTCTGCCTGAGTAACCGCCCGCATATCGTGTTCAATCATTATCACCGTATTTTCTGCATCAACAAGCCGCTGCAGCTGCACAAGGAGGCGGTCGGCGTCTGAAGCATGCAGGCCGGTTGTCGGTTCATCTAGGATATACAACGTGTGGCCACGTTGGCTACGTTGTAGTTCGGTTGCCAGCTTGATCCTTTGCGCCTCCCCTCCGGATAACTCGGTTGCTGGTTGTCCCAGACGCAGGTAGCCCAGACCAATTTCACTCAGCAGACGGAGGGGACGAGCCACTGGTTCTTCAGTCGCAAAGAACTGACTGGCTTCATCCACCGTCATATGCAGGACCTCCGCGATATTTTTGTCCTGCCAGCAGATCCTGAGAGTATCCCGGTTATACCGCGCGCCATGGCAGGTCGGGCACGGTGCATACACGCTCGGCATAAACAACAGCTCCACGCTGACGAATCCTTCACCTTCACAGGTTGCACAGCGGCCTTTTGCCACATTGAAAGAGAATTGACCCGCATCGTAATGATGGAGTTTGGCGTCAGTCGTTCCGGCAAAGAGCTTACGAACAGGATCAAACAACCCGGTATATGTCGCCAGGTTTGAACGGGGGGTCCTGCCTATCGGTTTCTGGTCAACCTGAACCAGACGCTTTACCAGTCCGGTATCACCGGTCAGGGTACCGTACGTTTTCTCCGTTACGGATGGCCCCTCAGCGTCGCTGGCTTCGGAAAGCACGTCTTCTGGCTCACCGCCAAGTGAAGAAAGCACCAGTTCCGGTAAGGCCTGGGCAATCAGACTGGATTTACCGGAGCCAGAGACTCCCGTCACGGCTGTCAGCACACCCAGAGGAATATCAACATCGATCCACTTAAGATTGTGGCGATGGATCCCCTGCAGTTTCAGCCACCCGGATGGGATACGGGCAAAAGATTGTGGTGGCCGGACTTCATCAAATAAATAACGCGCGGTACGAGATTGGGTGACGGCTTTCAGATCTTCAGGAATACCACTGTAGAGAACATGTCCTCCCTGTTCACCAGCCGACGGTCCCACATCAACAAGCCATTGCGCCCGTCGCATCAGGTTAAGATCATGTTCAACGACAAACACCGAGTTGCCGGCATCACGAAGGTTCTCAAGCGCATCGTAAAGCGCTTTACTGTCTGAGGGGTGCAGACCCGCAGACGGTTCATCAAGAACATAGACCACACCAAACAGCATCGAACTGAGTTGCGTGGCAAGACGCAGTCGCTGAAGCTCTCCTGCAGATAGAGTTGGGGTTGCTCTGTCCAGCGTAAGATAACCCAGCCCCAGCTTCTGCAACTGATACAACCGGGCCATGACACCACCGGTCAGCCGTTGTGCCGCCAGTCGTTTCTCTTCCGATAACGCCGATGTCCGGCAGACATCGGCGTTATCGGAATGGACCGCTTTTCCGGATGCAGCACGCTCTGTCAGATCCCGACGGGTGATATCCCTGTCGGCATCTGCGCCGGCGTGGTGGGCACTGAAATCCCCCCGGGAGATTGGAAGGAGCAATTCCGCCAGCTGGTCTAAGGGCATCTGCATAAATTCACCAATGTCCACACCGGCAAAGGTGACGGACAATGATTCTGACTTCAGTCTTTTCCCGTGACAGACCGGACACAGCTTGCCTTCCATAAAACGGGAGACTCGTTTTCTCATCAACGCGCTTTGCGTGCTGGCGAAGGTATGTAGCACATAACGACGTGCCCCGGTGAAGGTCCCCATATAACCCGGCGTCATTTTTTTCCTGACGGCTTCGCGCGTATCTTCCGGACTCAGTCCCGGGAAAACCGGTACAGTGGGGGTGTCTTCGGTAAAAAGGATCCACTGACGGTCTTCCGCTGGCAGATTTTTCCAGGGAGTGTCGATGTCATACCCCAGCGTCACCAGAATATCCCGCAGATTCTGTCCGTGCCAGGCCGGGGGCCAGGAAGCAATAGCCTTTTCACGGATACTAAGTGAGGGATCGGGCACCATCAGTGTTTCAGTTACCTCATAGATATGGCCCAGACCATGGCAAGAAGGGCATGCCCCCTGCGGCGTGTTGGGAGAAAAATCCTCGGCATACAGCATCGGTTGTCCGGCAGGATAAGCGCCCGCCCGTGAGTACATCATTCGCACCAGACTGGATAAGGTGGTCACGCTGCCGACAGAGGAGCGCGCGTTACTGGCACCGCGTTGTTGCTGAAGCGCAACGGCTGGCGGCAGTCCGTCAATGGCATCCACATCCGGAACCCCGACCTGATCAATGAGGCGACGAGCGTAGGGGGCAACCGATTCAAAGTAGCGCCGTTGCGCCTCAGCATAAATGGTGCCAAAGGCCAGTGAAGACTTACCCGAGCCTGACACACCCGAAAAAACAACCAATGCGTTGCGCGGAATGGAAACATCCACCTCTTTAAGGTTGTTCTCGCGAGCACCGCGAATCACAACTGAATTGTTGTCGTCAGTCAGGATGGGATGATAACCGAAAAGTTTCTTTGCCATAGAATTTCCTGTGCTAGGTGTGTCCGCTCTTAATAAGGCCACCTCTTGTGACGGTATCTGGTGTGCCGGACCGCTCGATCAGAAAGCCCGTCGAAAAAAGCGTTTGTGTGACTGGAAACAGATTGCTGAAGCTGGGCCCGGTGGTACCATGTGGGACACCGCTGAAGTTTCAGCGGTACCCTGCGGATCCGCCTTCTGTATGAGAACTGGCTGGCGGCGTACCCGGGACCGGAGATTTGGCTCCCGTGATAATGCGGGCTCCCCGGTACGCGACGCTGTGGTTCCAGACCCAGCTGATGGCGACACTCAGGCGGTTTCGGGTACCAATTAAAAAATACAGATGAATAATGCACGTGATTTCATATGTCATTTCCTTTCATTACAGTTTTAGACCCCATCAGACATCTGCCTGGCAGAGTTAACGGAGATAGGAGCGGACTATCGAAATGGTGTCGTCGATTGACCTCTTCTGCGACTCATTTCGTTTGCCCGTATCGGGGAATTCCTCCCGAAGATAGCTTTCCAGAACAACCGCCATCAGGTCGTTAACGGCTCCCTGGACTGACCCCGCCCCGGTAGACGATCCTGCCCTATAGTTTGAGTATAGGAGGAGCGTATGGGCACACCACGATTTACACCTGAATTTAAGGAAGAAGCCGTCCGTCAGATAACGGAACGCGGTTATTCCGTCGCCTAAGTATCTGAGCGTCTGGGCGTCTCTGCACACCGCCTCTACAAGTGGCTACGGGCTATCAAACCTGATAACAGCGAGCAGCATGCCCGGGATTTACTGGAAGCTAAAAGCGAGATCCTGAAACTCCGGGCGCAGCTAAAACGCACCGAAGAAGAACGGGATATCCTGAAAAAGGCCGCGCGGTACTTTGCAAAGGAGCCCGACTGAAGTACCGCTTTATCAATGAGCACCGAACTGTATGGGGTGTGATGACGATGTGTCGGGTACTGAATGTCGCCCGGGCCGGGTTCTATGCGTGGCTGCATAACCCTGTCTCGGCGCGTGATAAAGATAACCAGCGCCTGCTGATGCTTATCCGCGACTCATATTCCCTGAGCGGAGGCGTATACGGTTACCGGCGGGTTCATGGCGATCTGAACGAAATCGGGGAAACCTGTGGTAGAAACCGGGTGGGTCGGATCATGCAACTGGACCGGATTAAAGCTGTGCGCGGCTATAAAGCGCCACGTCGTATCGCTGGCAGGCCTTCAGTCGTTGCTCCTAATCTCGTGCAGCGGCAGTTCACCGTTGTCCGGGCCACCCAGGTCTGGGTCACCGATATTACTTATATCCGCACCTGGCAGGGCTGGCTGTATCTGGCGGTGGTTATCGATCTCTTCGCCCGTAATGTGGTCGGCTGGTCGATGAAACCCACTCTCTCACGCGAACTGGCGCTCGACGCGCTGATGATGGCGGTCTGGCGCCGAAAACCAGACAGCGAGGTTATCGTACATAGCGATCAGGGCAGCCAGTACGGCAGTGACGACTGGCAGCGCTTCTACCGGGCCAATAACCTGGCGCCGAGCATGAGCCGGCGTGGCAACTGCTGGGATAATGCGGTGGCCGAATCGTTCTTCAGTTCGCTGAAAAAAGAACGGATCAGAAAACGCATATATAAAACCAGGGATCTGGCCCGGGCGGATCTTCGATTACATTGAAGTCTTCTATAACCGGTCCCGGCGCCACAGCCACCTCGGCGACGTCAGTCCGGAGGCCTTCGAACAGGCCTCGTCGTGAGGACAGGATTTGTCTACAGGCGTGGGGTCAGTCCAAACTATAGGGCAGGATCGTCTACCGGGGCGGGGTCAGTCCATCAACGGCTCGGAAGTGTCTAGATTATCCGTGGCGATTCAGTTACAGTACATCTCAGGTCTGCAGGGTTCAGGCCCTGTTCAGGCCTGAAAATTAAGCACATTTTCTGAGGCTGGAAATCAACTCATGCTGACAGCCTGAGCCTGTTGGCATGGTAAGCAATGTGCTCACCAATAAAGCTGGAAATGAAATAATAGCTGTGGTCGTATCCAGTATGATATCGGAACGACGCATTGAGGTTCATCTCATTGCATACTCTCTCAAGGATTTTGGTGCGCAGTTGCTCTTCATAAAAGGCGTCACTCAGCCCCTGATCAATGAAGATTTCTGGTAATTTTTCACCCTGTAAAATGAGGCTGACTGGATCGTAGGCTTCCCACGTTTTTCTGTTTTCACCCAGGTAAGCGCTAAATGCCTGTTGCCCCCATGGCACCTGAGAAGGCGATACTATCGGGGAAAATGCTGATACGCTCACATATTCACCAGGATTTCGCAGAGCCAGCACCAGAGCACCCAGCCCTCCCATAGAATGACCGGATATAGATTTTCTTGCCGTTGCAGGAAAATGATTCATGACGACATCCGGAAGCTCTCTGAGAATATAGTCATACATCCTGTAATGAACATTCCACGGCTGTTCCGTCGCGTTCAGATAAAAACCGGCCCCCTGGCCAAGATCGTAACTGTCGGCATCCGGGACATTATTACCCCGGGGACTGGTATCCGGGACAACAACGATGACGTTATGCCGGGCTGCATAATGCTGCATACCTGATTTGGTGATGAAATTCTGCTCAGTACAGGTCAGGCCCGACAACCAGTATAGTACCGGCAGTTTTTCTGTTACTGCTTTGGGAGGAAGATACACACCGAAATTCATTTCACAATTAAGGGATTGTGAATAATGCCGGTACACGTTTTGCCAGCCGCCAGAGCTGGCATGCTGCTCAATGAGTTCCATCAGCCGTTATCTCATGGTTATTTCCCCTGACCGAAGCCAGGGGAAGTATCTTTAAATCCGGACGTCAGATAAACGTATACGCCGTGATTTTGTTACCCGCCGGATCCCGCAGGTAGGCAGCATAGGCCCCGGGAAGGTGACCACGCGGGCCAGGTTGACCTTCATCAGCTCCACCGGCGGCAAGGCCGGCAGCATGGAAAGCATCAACCTCTTCCGGGGTGGCAGCAGCGAAGCCGACAGTCACCCCGTTAGCGGAAGGTGCTTCACCGTTGCCCGGACGGGCAATGATAAATGCCGGCTTTTCGCGGCCATAGAGTACCCAGCCGTTGCCAAACGGGCCGAGGTTATTGATACCAAGCGTGCCCAGGACGACATCGTAAAATGCGGAGGATTTCTCGACATCGGCTGCGCCAATGAACACATGAGAAAAGATGCCGTCACCAGAAATTACCGGAGTTGTCATTTTCCACTTCCTTCAGTTTGAGTTGATTAAAATTCTGATGGGATCAGTAATGAATCACTGTCCGGATAGATTTGCCTTCATGCATAAGCTCGAAGGCGTCATTGATTTCATCCAGTGTCATCGTATGGGTTACAAATGGCTCAAGGTCAATATCCCCCTTCATGGCATCCTCGACCATACCGGGGAGCTGAGTGCGGCCTTTTACTCCGCCAAACGCGGAACCTTTCCATACGCGCCCGGTGACCAGCTGGAAAGGACGGGTGGAAATCTCCTGTCCGGCCCCTGCGACACCAATGACAACGGACTGCCCCCACCCACGGTGAGCACTTTCCAGCGCTGCACGCATGACGTTAACGTTACCGATACATTCAAAGGTATGGTCAATACCCCACTTGTTGATATCCAGCAGAACATCTTTAATCGGTTTGTCATAATCATTCGGGTTAATGCAGTCAGTGGCCCCGAACTGACGGGCCAGGTCAAATTTTGTCGGATTAGTATCGATAGCGATAATACGTCCCGCTTTTGCCTGACGGGCCCCCTGTACCGCAGCCAGACCAATTGCCCCCAGACCAAAAATGGCAACTGAATCGCCCGGCTGCACTTTAGCCGTGTTATGGACGGCGCCAATACCGGTAGTCACGCCACAACCCAACAGGCAGACGTGTTCATGGTTCGCCTCCGGGTTAATTTTTGCCAGAGAAACCTCGGCCACAACGGTGTATTCACTGAATGTGGAACATCCCATGTAGTGGTAAAGAGGCTGACCGTTGTATGAAAAGCGAGTGGTCCCGTCAGGCATCAGTCCTTTGCCCTGAGTCTCGCGAACCGATACACAGAGGTTCGTTTTACCGGACTGGCAGAATTCACACTCCCCGCATTCAGCGGTGTAGAGCGGAATAACATGGTCACCCGGCTTCACACTGGTGACGCCTTCACCAACTTCAACGACGATACCGGCTCCCTCGTGGCCGAGAACCACCGGGAAAACGCCCTCAGGGTCATTCCCTGAGAGGGTAAAGGCATCGGTATGGCAGACACCTGTGTGGGTGTTTTTAATCAGCACCTCGCCTTTTTTAGGCGGAGCAACATCAATTTCAACAATCTCCAGGGGCTTCCCTGGTGCAAATGCAACAGCGGCACGTGATTTCATACGTAATATATCCTCAATGTAATAATGGCCTCACCTATTTAAGATAGGCACGAACCAGCTCAATCGTATCGTCAACTGATTTACTGACTTCATGACTGTAGCTGTCATTCTGGTCAAAGGTTTCCCGTATGTGGCTCTCCAGCACCTCTGCCATCAGTCCGTTAGCGGCGCCCCGGACGGCGGCGATTTGCTGGAGAACGGAACGGCATTCAGCGCCACTTTCAAGTGCTCTTTCCAGAGCATCAATCTGACCCCGGATACGGCGAACCCGGGTTAGGACCTTTTTTTTCTCTTCAGGAGTACTGGGCATTGCTTACCTCACTGCTCTGTATTTCTTATACTATAGGGGAGTATTACATTAAGATCAACACATACCCCACTATAGTATAATAAATATATCAGAGCACCGGTAATGACTCCAACTTACTGATAGTGTTTTATGTTCAGATAATGCCCGATGACTTTGTCATGCAGCTCCACCG
>OFCJ01000538.1_pt1 | contig 23211 bp, 19 predicted proteins | sample 1520791 | NCBI WGS metagenome assembly OFCJ01 (sample SAMEA2699027, study PRJEB24076) | metagenome | biome: Human gut stool | place: Spain | collected 2012-01-21 | reverse complement strand
AAAAATGAAATTAGAAAAAAAACAAGTATAAGGCTGATACTCCAATTTTGAATGATCATGAATAATTCTGACGATAATTTACTACCTCGCCATGATCTATAAAAATCGGTAATACCACCAGCCATTTGAAATATAACAATAGCCAACAAAGTCAAAATACAATAAACAAAATCATAAGATTTACAATAGGATTATTAAGAAAACTTGGCTTTAATAAGAGAGTTGTTGCTGTTGTAGGCACAATGCCTAGTGGCATTGAACTTTTAAAAAGTTTCCAAGAACAACCTTGGCTAGGTTTTGTTGTGAAAGGTGTGTACGATGACGAAATTTGCGGCGATTATCAAACGCTTCCTTATGCAGGCGATATAAATACTCTAATTAACGACGCCAAAGCAGGGACTGTTGATAGAATTTATATTGCATTAGGTGCTGAGCAAAGTAAACTAATAAAAAATATCGCTCGTGAATTAACAAACACCACATGTTCTGTATTGTTAGTACCTGATCTTTTTACATTTAACATCCTCCAGTCTAGGACTGAGGAGATTAACGGAGTTCCTGTTGTTCCTTTGTTTGATACACCATTAAACGGTATAAATATGGTGTTTAAACGATTAGAGGATATTATTGTCTCCGCGATTATACTTTTATTAATTTCACCAATTTTGATTATTATATCATGTGTTGTTAAATTTACATCGCCTGGTCCAGTTTTTTTCAGGCAGATACGTTATGGAATGGATGGTAAACCTATACGTGTTTGGAAATTCCGCTCGATGACTGTGATGGAAAATGATAATAAGGTTGTTCAAGCTACAAAAAATGATGTTCGAGTGACCAAAGTAGGAAAGTTTTTGCGTAGTACATCTTTGGATGAGTTACCACAGTTTTTTAACGTCCTTTTTGGTCAAATGTCTGTTGTAGGTCCTCGTCCACATGCTGTAGCTCATAATGAGCAGTATCGTTCCCTCATACAGGGATATATGCTTCGCCATAAGGTGAAACCCGGTATCACCGGGTTAGCTCAAATCAATGGATGGCGTGGAGAAACTGATACACTTGAAAAAATGGAAAAAAGAATTGAATATGATTTGCTCTATATTAGAGGGTGGAGTATTTGGCTTGATCTAAAAATTATTTTCCTTACTGTTTTTAAAGGATTTATAAATAAATCCGCGTATTAAATTGTAATTTAATCCTTATACTCGTAGTCTCTTAATTTATGAGTTCAAGTTTTCATTTTGTGGCAATTTGCTAATTTTCACTATGAGCTCATTGCACTTTGGGCTAACATTATAATCACATTAAAGCTGCGAACGTGTCGCAGTGACCACACTTGACAGGAGTATGTAATGTCCAAGCAACAGATCGGGGTTGTCGGTATGGCAGTGATGGGGCGTAACCTTGCGTTGAACATCGAAAGTCGTGGCTATACCGTCTCCGTTTTCAACCGCTCTCGTGAAAAGACTGAAGAAGTGATTGCCGAAAACCCTGGCAAGAAACTTGTCCCTCACTACACAGTACAAGAGTTTGTTGAATCCCTCGAAACACCACGTCGTATCCTATTGATGGTGAAGGCCGGGGCTGGCACCGACAGCGCCATCGATTCCCTGAAGCCTTACCTCGATAAAGGCGACATCATCATTGATGGCGGCAACACCTTCTTCCAGGACACCATCCGTCGTAACCGTGAGCTGTCTGCCGAAGGTTTTAACTTTATCGGTACCGGTGTTTCCGGTGGTGAAGAGGGCGCTCTGAAAGGGCCTTCTATCATGCCTGGTGGTCAGAAAGAAGCCTATGAGTTAGTTGCTCCGATTCTGAAGCAGATTGCTGCGGTTGCTGAAGACGGTGAGCCGTGTGTGACTTATATCGGTGCAGACGGTGCGGGCCATTATGTGAAGATGGTTCATAACGGCATCGAGTATGGAGACATGCAGCTGATTGCTGAAGCTTATGCGCTGTTGAAAGGCGGTCTGGCACTTTCCAACGAAGAGCTGGCGCAAACCTTCACCGAATGGAACGAAGGTGAACTCAGCAGCTACCTGATCGACATTACCAAAGATATCTTCACCAAGAAGGATGAAGAGGGTAAATACCTTGTCGATGTTATTCTTGATGAAGCAGCAAACAAAGGTACCGGTAAGTGGACCAGCCAGAGCTCACTGGATCTCGGCGAACCTCTGTCTCTGATCACCGAGTCCGTGTTTGCTCGCTATATTTCTTCGCTTAAAGACCAGCGTGTAGCCGCTTCTAAAGTGCTGAGTGGCCCGCAGGCTCAGCCGGCTGGTGATAAAGCTGAATTTATCGAAAAAGTGCGTCGTGCGTTGTACCTCGGGAAAATCGTTTCCTATGCTCAGGGCTTCTCCCAGCTGCGTGCTGCTTCTGATGAATACAACTGGGACCTTAACTACGGCGAGATCGCTAAGATTTTCCGCGCTGGCTGCATCATTCGTGCGCAGTTCCTGCAGAAGATCACCGATGCTTATGCGCAAAACGCCGGCATTGCTAACCTGCTACTGGCTCCATACTTCAAACAAATCGCTGATGACTATCAACAGGCACTGCGTGATGTTGTAGCCTATGCCGTACAGAATGGTATCCCGGTACCGACGTTCTCTGCCGCAATTGCCTACTATGACAGCTACCGTTCCGCTGTTCTGCCAGCTAACCTGATTCAGGCTCAGCGTGATTATTTTGGCGCGCATACTTATAAGCGTACTGATAAAGAAGGTGTATTCCATACAGAATGGTTGGAATAAAATAGATTAATTATCTATACCCTAGTTTTTAAGCTAGGGTATTATATAATGAAATCCTCGCAAGATAATTCTGATGCGTGCTATTTTTATTATATAAATGATTTTGTTTCCCCCTATGCGATAAGTTAAAATTGCTTTTTCATTATTTTTGAGAGTAAAGCTATCGTTCATGGAGATTTACTGCGTAAAGATTAATAGCTCCGTTTGCCGATTGTTTGTATTGTGTTATAAACTAATTTAGCTAGAGAGTGATGATGAGACAATTGTGGGTGGATTATGCTAAAGGGTTTGGGATAATATTGGTAGTTTTTGGTCATGTTAATAGAGGGTTATTTAATGCGGGAGTTTCTATAAATACAGAACTATATCATTCTTTGGATAATATAATATATTCATTCCATATGCCTCTTTTTTTCTTTTTATCTGGATTGTTTTTCATTGAATCAATAAGTGGTAAAAGTAAGAAAAAGTTCATTTCAGGTAAATTCAAAAGTATATTCTATCCATATGCTGTTTGGTCAATATTACAAGGTTGTATAGAGGTTATTCTCTCAAATTATACTAATTCCAAAACTACTCTACTATCTGTTTTATCATTTCCATTCCATCCTAGAGCTCAGTTTTGGTTTCTGTATGCATTGCTTTTGATTTTCATTTTATCATGTATCATATATAATAAATACTTCACTAAACACATACCTTTCATTTTGGTTTTATCTTTCTTAGCTTATATTTATGGAGAGAAAATCATATCTGTCTATTATATAAATTATATTTTTGACAATTCCGTATTTTTTTTCTTGGGCTGTCTAGTGTATAAATAGACTAATCTTCTGAAATCTCTTTTAAACTTAAATTCATTTTTTATATTAACGTGCGTTTTTATTTTAGTTGAGTATCTATATTTTATTCGCTTAGGTAATAATTATTTCGCTTTGAATATGTATACCGCTGCGATTGCTATTGTTGGCATTTTCTGGATTTCGAATTTATCTATTGTATTATCTAGATATGATATAAGTTGGCTATCCCTTCTGGGGAGGCAAAGTATAATTATCTTTCTTGTTCATATACTTGCCTCGAGCGGAGTGAGAATTGTTTTAACGAAATTCTTACATATAGATAATTGGTATTTTAATATCTCCGTTGGTACAATTGCTGGTATCATATTACCATTGGTTTTCTATCATCTTGCTATGCGCTTGAAAATGCAATTCCTTTTTGTATACCCTTCTTCAAAAACTTCTAATAGTTTGAAATAAAGGATGTGTTTCGTCTCGATAAAATTATAGGTAATGTGTTTTAATGAATACTTGTTGCCTTTTTTATTATTTGTTATATGTCTTTATTGTCTCTAACAAATCAAGATCATATTTTCAATTATCTAGTTAACTAATTAAAGTGTAATCTCATGAAAATTACTATTTCCGGTACAGGTTATGTTGGTTTATCGAACGGTGTCCTGATCGCGCAAAACCACGAAGTGGTGGCCCTGGATATCGTACAGGCCAAAGTGGATATGCTTAACCAGAAGATCTCTCCGATTGTTGATAAAGAGATTCAGGAATATCTGGCAGAAAAACCGTTAAATTTCCGTGCCACCACGGACAAGCACGACGCCTATCGTAATGCCGACTACGTGATCATTGCGACGCCGACCGATTATGATCCCAAAACTAACTACTTCAACACCTCTACGGTGGAAGCGGTTATTCGCGATGTCACAGAGATCAACCCGAACGCGGTGATGATCATTAAATCGACCATCCCGGTGGGGTTCACCCGCGACATCAAAGAACGTTTAGGGATTGATAATGTTATTTTCTCTCCGGAGTTCCTGCGTGAAGGACGTGCGCTGTACGACAACCTGCACCCATCGCGCATTGTCATTGGTGAGCGCTCTGCGCGTGCCGAACGTTTTGCTGATCTGCTGAAAGAAGGCGCGATCAAGCAGGATATCCCAACCCTGTTTACCGACTCCACCGAAGCGGAAGCGATCAAACTGTTCGCTAACACCTATCTGGCGCTGCGCGTTGCCTATTTCAACGAGCTCGACAGCTATGCTGAAAGCCAGGGGCTGAACAGCAAGCAGATTATCGAAGGGGTATGCCTGGATCCGCGTATCGGCAACCACTACAACAACCCGTCCTTTGGCTACGGCGGCTACTGCCTGCCGAAAGATACCAAGCAGCTGCTGGCGAACTACGAATCGGTCCCGAACAATATCATCGCGGCTATCGTCGATGCCAACCGTACCCGTAAAGACTTTATCGCGGATTCTATTCTCGCTCGTAAGCCGAAAGTAGTGGGTGTGTATCGCCTGATCATGAAGAGTGGTTCGGACAACTTCCGCGCCTCTTCTATTCAGGGCATTATGAAGCGCATCAAGGCGAAAGGTATTCCGGTTATTATCTATGAACCGGTGATGCAGGAAGATGAGTTCTTCAACTCCCGCGTCGTGCGCGACCTGGATGCCTTCAAACAAGAGGCGGATGTGATCATCTCTAACCGTATGGCGGAAGAGCTGGCAGATGTGGCGGACAAGGTTTACACCCGCGATCTGTTTGGTAACGATTAATTCTGCCTGTCTGACACTGGCGGTTCCCTGCCGCCAGTGTTCTTCTTTCTCTCCCCCGTTATATCCCTCACTACGCGTATTTCTCGCACATTCAGATTAACCTCAATAAATTGTGATGGACATTACGATCCTGCTCAAAAGCCGTTGCGGGTTGAAAACAGGTCCGATAAGTTAAACTTACCTTGTGAAGAGCTACCGTCACTGTGATGTAGATGCCGGAGATAAGCGCCGGGAGGTAAAACAAAGCCTGCAACGCAGGCTTTTGTTATTTATGTCCTATGAAAAAACGCGGGACAGGGCGCGAGTAGCGTTATTTTTTCTTGCCTTAAGGCCATGCCAAAACGCAGAATGAATAGTCATTCTGTCATATCATTTTTTTATCTCTTAATATTATCTTAATCTAATTGCAATATGGAGCGGGCCTTACCACTTGCGTTTATTAAACGTCAGTTTCGTTTTCTTTCTGTCTTTTAAATAAGAAATTAAGAAATAAACGGAAACAGCAAGTAGTATGGCAGCGACCACTAAGAAAAATAGGTTTTCCATAATATCTACCACAGGGCGTATGTTGATTGAATTATTAGTTTGATAAGCAATACACCAGTTTTGTGCTGTTGCATGGCTTGCTCTAACATATCCTGGATTTAGGAAAATTCCTACAGAGAGTAATGTTTTTGCTCAATCAGCATATAATGCTGTTTCCACTCACCAAATTGGGATGGATGACAGAAAAGTGTGAGTGCCTGGCGCGCGGATATTTGCTTTTTTGAAAAAGGCTGGATGAAACAGGTTTCAGGCGGGCGAGTAAAAAGGCAAAAATAGCGTCTATAGCACAAAATATTATATAAAAAATAATGAATGTGCATTCCGTCGACATATAGTCAGGATAACGGAGGTTACATAGAAGGGGTTGCCGCAATCAGACGATTGCGGCAGGGCAGGGGGATTAGATCTGATAGTAATCCTTGAACCACTCCACGAAGTTCTTCACGCCGTCCTTCACTGACGTTTGCGGCTTAAAGCCCACCAGGTCATACAGCGGTTGGGTGTCTGCGCTGGTGTCCAGCACATCTCCCGGCTGGATCGGCATCATATTCTTCTGCGCTTCCATTCCCAGCGCTTCTTCCAGGGCGGTGATGTAGTCCATCAGTTCCACTGGTGAGCTGTTACCAATGTTATATACCCGATACGGCGCGGAACTGGTGGCCGGGGAACCGCTCTCAACGGTCCAGTCGGCATTGGCCTGCGGGATCACATCCTGCACCCGAACCACCGCCTCGACGATGTCGTCGATATAGGTGAAGTCGCGCTTCATTTTGCCGTAGTTGTAAACGTCGATGCTTTTTCCTTCCAGCATCGCTTTCGTGAACTTGAACAGCGCCATATCCGGGCGACCCCACGGACCATACACTGTAAAGAAGCGCAGCCCGGTGGTCGGGATACCGTACAGGTGAGAATAGGTGTGCGCCATCAGCTCATTAGCTTTCTTGGTGGCGGCATACAAGGAGACCGGATGATCGACGGAATCTTCGGTGGAGAACGGCATTTTACGGTTGAGGCCGTAAACCGAGCTGGAGGAGGCGTACACCAGGTGTTTCACCTTGGTATGACGGCAGCCTTCCAGAATGTTCAGGTACCCCATCAGGTTAGCGTCTGCGTAGGCATACGGGTTTTCCAGCGAGTAGCGCACGCCGGCCTGGGCGGCCAGGTGGATCACACGATCAAATTGCTCTGTGGCGAACAGCTTTGCCATACCTTCACGGTCGGCCAGATCCAGCTGCTGGAAATGGAATGCCGGAGATGCCAGGCGATCCAGACGGGCCTGTTTCAGGCTGACGTCATAATAGTCATTCATGTTGTCGATTCCGACAACATCATGCCCTTCATTCAGCAGGCGCTGCGCGATATGGAAGCCGATAAAACCTGCGGCACCAGTGACCAAAAACTTCATATTTTTCCTCCGGGGTGTGGATATCCCGTTCTACATAAGTGCCGATTTTACACTGGCTTGCGGTTGGGATCACTTGCTTTGCCATGACAAGATATGCAAGTAACTGTAAACAGCGGCGTCTGAGAGTAAATGCCTTGTAATTAATTATCATTCGTGAAAGGTATTAAGCCATTCAGAGGATGAAAAGCACTATAGAAACTAATATAAACAATGGGTTATCTGTTTGTTTCGGTTTTATCGAGTATTGCTAGGTTTTAGACGCGGTCTGGCCTCGTAGAGTAAAGATTGTTACTTTGGTTTGCCCGGTGTGTTTGTTTCCCGAGAGCTCATTTAGCGATAATGCCATCATATCGTCTAAAGTGTGTCCATTTTTACATTGAGAAAGCCATGCACCGGATTTTTACTTTTATTCCTTACTTGCAGAGTTATAATACGCTGCCGTTCTATTTGGCAGACTTAGGTATTGCTTGATAAATCATCACCAAAAGTTGTTATTAATATGCAAGAAATTATTTCAGAATTTCATGCTGTCCTTAGATGGTTCTTTTGCATGTAAGGGCGTGATGAGCAGGTGAGGGGAGTGCTACGCCAGGCATGCTGCTTGCGGAAATGAGAAAGTCCTGATAGCTAAGGGAGAAGGGAAACGCCAGAGTAAAGCCTTTTTGTAGCTAAGGTAACGAGATGCATGGCTGTACTGAACAGTAAGGCCATCTGCAGTGCGGTTTGAACGGATGTGAGTGCTAAAAACTCGGTGGATCACGCATTTTGGTTGCGATAGCCAATGGCGGTAGCGTGGAAGAAAACATAAGGTGATTTTTTAATTTATTGAATTAAAAGGGTTTTTATCGTTTTATTGCTGGGGTGTCGCTTGCGCTTCCGTTCAAATCATTGGTTGCAGTCGATGAATGGCAGCTGACCTGATAAACTTTGCCCGCAGCACAAAGCAGTCAGTTTCTCGATTATTGAGCCTGACAGGATCGGCGAGGTAGACCTGGTATGACTAACTCATTCAGTGGATATTTGCAGAATAATTTATGAGTATAAAGATGAAGTACAATTTAGGGTATTTATTTGATTTACTTGTTGTGATAACAAATAAAGATCTAAAAGTGCGCTATAAGAGCAGCATGCTAGGCTATTTATGGTCAGTAGCAAATCCATTGCTTTTTGCCATGATTTATTATTTTATATTTAAGCTGGTAATGAGAGTACAAATTCCAAATTATACAGTTTTCCTCATTACCGGCTTGTTTCCGTGGCAATGGTTTGCCAGTTCGGCCACTAACTCATTATTTTCATTCATCGCTAACGCTCAAATTATCAAGAAGACAGTTTTTCCCCGGTCCGTGATTCCGCTAAGTAATGTGATGATGGAAGGCTTGCATTTTCTTTGCACCATCCCGGTTATTGTTGTCTTTCTTTTTGTTTATGGCATGACGCCGTCCTTGTCCTGGGTTTGGGGTATACCTCTCATTGCTATTGGCCAGGTGATTTTCACCTTTGGTGTTTCAATCATCTTTTCAACGCTGAACCTGTTTTTCCGTGACCTGGAGCGCTTTGTCAGTCTGGGGATTATGCTGATGTTTTATTGTACGCCGATTTTATATGCGTCTGATATGATTCCGGAAAAATTTAGCTGGATAATTACCTACAATCCGCTAGCGAGTATGATTCTTAGTTGGCGTGATTTATTCATGAATGGGACTCTTAATTATGAGTATATTTCTATACTCTATTTTACGGGAATCATTTTGACGGTTGTCGGTTTGTCTATTTTCAATAAATTAAAATATCGATTTGCAGAGATCTTGTAATGCACCCAGTTATTAACTTCAGTCATGTTACAAAAGAGTATCCTCTGTACCATCATATTGGCTCAGGAATCAAAGATTTAATTTTCCATCCAAAACGCGCTTTTCAGTTGCTGAAGGGGCGGAAATATTTAGCTATCGAAGACGTATCCTTTACAGTTGGCAAAGGTGAGGCTGTTGCCCTGATTGGACGTAATGGGGCAGGAAAGAGTACCTCGCTTGGCCTGGTTGCCGGCGTGATTAAGCCAACTAAGGGAACCGTCACCACTGAAGGACGGGTGGCATCGATGCTTGAACTCGGCGGAGGCTTTCATCCGGAACTTACCGGGCGTGAGAATATTTACCTGAATGCTACTCTGCTGGGCCTTCGGCGTAAAGAGGTCCAGCAACGTATGGAACGTATTATTGAATTTTCGGAACTGGGAGAATTCATAGACGAGCCAATCAGAGTGTACTCAAGCGGAATGCTAGCTAAGTTAGGTTTTTCGGTCATCAGTCAGGTTGAACCGGATATTTTAATTATTGATGAAGTTCTGGCAGTAGGTGATATCGCTTTTCAGGCAAAATGTATTCAGACCATCAGAGATTTTAAGAAAAGAGGCGTGACAATATTGTTTGTTAGCCACAATATGAGTGACGTTGAAAAAATCTGCGACAGAGTCATCTGGATCGAAAATCATAGGCTCAGAGAAGTGGGGTCTGCAGAGCGAATCATTGAACTGTACAAGCAAGCAATGGCTTAATCAGTGGGTAATATAATGAACAATAGCGTTAAAATCTATACCAGCCACCATAAGCCTAGTGCTTTTCTTAATGCTGCAATTATCAAACCTCTGCATGTCGGCAAAGCTAATTCTTGTAATGAAATTGGTTGTCCAGGAGATGACACTGGCGATAATATTTCCTTTAAGAATCCGTTTTATTGCGAACTAACTGCGCATTATTGGGTTTGGAAAAACGAAGAGCTGGCAGACTATGTCGGTTTCATGCACTATCGCCGTCATCTTAATTTTTCCGAAAAACAAACTTTTTCTGAGGATACCTGGGGGGTCGTGAACCATCCATGCATTGATGAAGAATATGAGAAGATCTTTGGATTAAACGAAGAAACAATTCAACGGTGTGTCGAAGGTATTGACATCTTGCTACCCAAAAAATGGTCTGTCACTGCGGCGGGAAGTAAAAATAATTACGATCACTATGAACGAGGTGAATACTTACACATTCGTGATTATCAGGCTGCCATTGCCATCGTTGAAAAACTATATCCAGAGTATAGCACGGCAATAAAAACGTTTAATGATGCCAGTAATGGCTATTACACAAATATGTTTGTCATGCGCAAAGATATTTTTGTTGACTATTCTGAGTGGCTCTTTTCCATTCTGGATAATCTCGAAGATGCCATCTCGATGAACAATTATAATGCTCAGGAAAAACGCGTTATTGGGCATATAGCTGAACGGCTGTTTAATATTTACATAATTAAGCTGCAACAAGATGGTGAGCTTAAGGTAAAAGAATTACAGCGTACCTTTGTCAGCAATGAAACATTCAATGGTGCACTGAATCCAGTTTTTGATTCTGCGGTTCCAGTGGTTATCAGTTTCGATGATAATTACGCAATCAGCGGTGGCGCATTAATTAATTCCATTATCCGACATGCGGACAAAAATAAAAATTATGATATCGTCGTACTCGAAAACAAAGTTAGCTATTTGAATAAAACGCGGTTGGTAAATCTAACCTCTGCTCATCCGAATATTTCTCTTCGTTTTTTTGACGTTAATGCCTTCACTGAAATTAACGGTGTGCATACCCGAGCGCATTTTAGCGCATCAACGTATGCCCGTCTTTTTATTCCTCAACTGTTCAGACGATACGATAAAGTCGTATTTATTGATTCGGATACCGTTGTAAAGGCTGACCTGGGTGAACTGCTTGATGTCCCTCTGGGCAACAATTTAGTTGCAGCGGTTAAGGATATCGTCATGGAAGGTTTTGTAAAATTTTCTGCAATGTCGGCATCAGATGATGGCGTTATGCCGGCAGGCGAATATTTACAGAAAACCTTAAACATGAATAACCCTGATGAATATTTTCAGGCAGGGATTATTGTTTTTAATGTCAAACAAATGGTCGAAGAAAATACTTTTGCTGAATTGATGCGGGTATTAAAGGCAAAAAAATACTGGTTCCTCGACCAGGATATCATGAATAAAGTATTCTACTCTCGAGTCACATTTCTGCCATTAGAGTGGAACGTTTATCATGGTAATGGCAATACGGATGATTTCTTCCCTAATCTTAAGTTTGCAACGTATATGAAATTTTTAGCAGCTCGCAAGAAGCCTAAAATGATTCATTATGCGGGTGAGAACAAACCATGGAATACCGAAAAAGTCGATTTTTATGATGACTTTATTGAAAACATCGCTAACACTCCATGGGAGATGGAAATCTATAAACGTCAGATGTCGTTAGCGGCTTCGATTGGTTTAACCCATAGCGAGCCGCAACAACAAATCTTGTTCCAGACCAAAATCAAGAACGTACTGATGCCTTATGTTAATAAATATGCACCAATAGGCACGCCAAGAAGAAACATGATGACTAAATATTATTACAAAGTACGCCGTGCTATTCTTGGATAATAAAAGAGACAACAGATGAAAAGAAAAAAAATATTGATCGTAGGCGCTGGTTTCTCTGGTGCAGTTATCGGTCGCCAACTTGCTGAGAAGGGACATCAAGTCCATATTATCGATCAGCGTGATCATATTGGGGGGAATTCCTATGATGCACGCGACTCTGAAACGAATGTGATGGTACATGTTTATGGACCCCATATTTTCCATACTGACAATGAAACAGTGTGGAACTATGTCAACAAGCATGCAGAGATGATGCCCTATGTGAACCGGGTTAAAGCGACAGTTAATGGTCAGGTATTTTCCCTGCCTATTAATTTGCATACTATCAATCAGTTTTTCTCAAAAACTTGTTCGCCTGATGAGGCCAGAGCGCTCATTGCTGAGAAAGGGGACAGCACTATTGCTGATCCACAAACTTTTGAAGAGCAAGCGTTACGCTTTATTGGTAAAGAGTTATATGAGGCCTTTTTTAAAGGATATACGATTAAACAGTGGGGGATGCAACCCTCGGAACTGCCCGCATCTATTCTTAAACGTCTTCCTGTTCGTTTTAACTATGATGATAATTATTTTAACCACAAATTTCAGGGCATGCCGAAATGTGGTTATACGCAGATGATTAAGTCAATTCTCAATCATGAGAATATCAAGGTTGACTTACAGCGGGAATTTATCGTTGACGAGCGAACTCATTACGATCACGTCTTCTATAGCATGCAAATAGTAGTAGGAATTTTATAAATCTTCTATAGCGGTCCATTAGATGCGTTTTATGGCTACCAATATGGCCGTCTGGGCTATCGAACATTAGATTTTAAAAAGTTTATCTATCAGGGTGATTACCAGGGATGCGCAGTGATGAACTATTGTTCTGTGGATGTGCCCTATACTCGCATCACTGAACATAAATATTTTTCTCCCTGGGAACAACACGACGGCTCTGTTTGTTATAAAGAGTATAGCCGTGCTTGTGAAGAAAATGATATTCCTTACTATCCTATTCGCCAGATGGGAGAGATGGCTCTTCTTGAAAAATATTTGTCATTGGCCGAGAATGAAACCAACATCACTTTTGTCGGTCGTCTTGGAACCTACCGTTACCTTGATATGGATGTGACCATCGCCGAAGCATTGAAAACGGCAGAAGTCTATTTAAATTCACTCACTGAAAATCAGCCAATGCCTGTGTTTACGGTTTCTGTACGATGAAATATACGGCATTGATAGTGACATTCAATCGTCTCGGCAAACTGAAAAAAACGGTTGAAGAGACCCTCAAACTTGAATTCACTAATATTGTTATTGTCAATAACGGGTCCACGGATGGGACCCAAGCCTGGCTTTCGTCAATTGTTGATACACGAGTCATTGTATTAACCCTCACCGAGAATACCGGTGGGGCGGGGGGCTTTAAAACCGGTAGTCAGTATATCTGTGAACAGCTGGCAAGTGATTGGGTATTTTTCTACGATGACGATGCTTACCCCTATCCAGACACGTTGAAGTCCTTTTCACAGCTGGATAAGCAGGGATGTCGGGTATTTAGTGGACTGGTGAAAGATCCGCAAGGAAAACCGTGTCCGATGAATATGCCGTTCTCGCGTGTGCCAACTTCACTTGGCGACACTGTACGCTATTTACGCTACCCTGGAGAGTTTATCCCGGCAGCTAATCGTTCTATGTTCGTACAAACGGTTTCATTTGTTGGGATGGTCATACATCGTGATCTGCTCACGACCAGCCTTGACCACATCCATGAACAGCTTTTTATCTACTTTGATGATCTTTACTTTGGCTATCAGCTATCACTAGCTGGTGAGAAAATTATGTATAGCCCAGAGTTGCTTTTTTATCATGATGTGAGTATTCAGGGCAAACTTATTGCACCTGAATGGAAGGTTTACTATCTATGCCGTAATTTGATCCTGTCGAAGAAAATATTCCAGAAAAATGGCGTGTATAGCAATTCAGCGATAGCGATACGCATCCTAAAATATATATTAATCCTGCCATGGCAACGTCAAAAATATTCCTATATGAAATTTATTCTTCGTGGAATTTCACATGGCATAAAAGGTATTAGTGGTAAGTATCATTAAGTGGGCATAGCAATGAGAAAATTGTGTTATTTCATAAATTCGGATTGGTACTTCGATTTACACTGGATCGATCGTGCCATCGCCTCCCGTGATGCAGGTTATGAGATTCACATCATCAGCCATTTTATTGATGACAACATAATAAATAAATTCAAAACATTCGGCTTTATTTGCCATAATGTTACTCTTGATGCTCAATCTTTTAATGCATTAGTTTTCTTTCGTACTTACCATGATGTGCAAAAAATTATTAAAAATATAAAACCGGATCTCTTGCATTGCATCACTATCAAGCCATGTTTGATTGGTGGTGTGCTCGCGAAGAAATTTAATCTGCCGGTCATCGTAAGTTTTGTTGGGCTTGGAAGAGTATTTTCTTCAGACAGCATGCCTTTAAAATTATTGCGGCAGTTTACTATTGCTGCATATAAATATATTGCCAGTAATAAGCGCTGTATATTTATGTTTGAACATGACCGCGACAGAAATAAACTGGCTAAGTTGGTTGGACTCGAAGAACAACAGACTATTGTTATTGATGGTGCAGGCATTAATCCAAATATTCTCTTGAACAGAATCACGATGTCCCTGTTGTATTGTTTGCCAGCCGTATGTTGTGGAGTAAAGGACTGGGCGACTTAATTGAAGCGAAGAAAATATTACGCAGTAAGAATATTCACTTTACTTTGAATGTTGCTGGAATTTTGGTTGAAAATGATAAAGATGCGATTTCCCTTCAGGTCATTGAGAATTGGCATCAGCAAGGATTAATTAACTGGTTAGGTCGTTCGAATAACGTTTGCGATCTTATTGAGCAATCAAATATCGTTGCTTTGCCGTCAGTTTATTCTGAAGGTGTTCCGCGAATTCTTCTGGAAGCATCTTCTGTGGGTCGCGCTTGTATTGCTTATGATGTCGGTGGTTGTGATAGCCTTATTATTGATAACGATAATGGAATTATTGTTAAAAGCAATTCACCTGAAGAGTTGGCTGATAAACTTGCCTTTTTGCTTAGCAATCCTAAAGCACGCGTTGAAATGGGTATTAAAGGACGTAAGCGTATTCAGGATAAATTCTCGAGCGGGATGATTATTAGTAAGACGCTAAAGACTTATCATGATGTGGTCGAGGGATAGTTGTCGATCAAACGGTTAACCGTTTTTATTAGTTGCCAGATTCTGTTTCTTTACCTTCAAATTTTTTAAAGTATATTATTAACTAAAATTACTGTAACGTGTCACTTGGGAGGCGATCAAATGTCTGAAAGATCTTCAAGTGCACTGGTCTCTGTTGTGATACCTGTGCACGATGCTGCAGAATATATATCTGATACGCTTAGTTCCATTTTATCGCAATCGTTACAGGATATTGAAGTCGTCATTATTGATGACAATTCGGCTGATGATACGTTAAAGCTACTGCAGTCCTTTGCCGCTAATGACTCGCGGATACGTCTTTTGAATAATTCGCAGAATATCGGTGCAGGTGCATCACGTAACATGGGATTAAAAATAGCAAGTGGCGAATATATCATTTTTCTTGATGATGACGATTACCCCGATGCTAATATGCTCAAACGGATGTATGATCATGCTGTATTGCTGCAAGCCGATGCGGTTATCTGCCGATGCCAGTCTTTAGATCTACAAACCCATTCATATGCACCAATGCCATGGTCTGTGCGCGTAGATTTACTCCCCCAAAAAGAACTCTTTTCATCAGATGAGATCACTCATAATTTCTTTGGTGCATTTATCTGGTGGCCCTGGGATAAGCTTTTCCGGCGCCAGGCTATACTGGATACTGGTTTACAATTCCAGGATTTAAGAACGACTAATGATTTATTTTTTGTTAGCGCTTTTATGCTACTTGCCAAAAGAATGGCGTTCCTGGATGAGATCTTGATTTCTCATTCCATTAACCGCAGTGGTTCATTATCGGTGACCAGAGAGAAATCCTGGCACTGTGCTCTTGATGCGTTACGTGCCCTCTATTCCTTTATTGACTCACAGCACTTGTTGCCTTCACGTGGTAGAGACTTTAATAATTATGCAGTGACTTTTCTTGAGTGGAATTTAAATACGATTTCTGGTCCGGCGTTTGATTCTTTATTCACTGCTTCACGCGAATTCATCGCCTCATTGGATATTGATGAAAGCGATTTTTATGATGATTTTATCAAAGCGGCACACTATCGCCTGATTCGGTTAACGCCGGAAGAGTATCTTTTCTCGTTAAAAGATCGGGTATTACATGAGCTTGAATCCTCTAATTTATCTTCAGAGAAGTTGCAAGCCAGTATTGCTTCTCAGGATCAAGTTCTTAAAGCCAGGGAAGAAGAAATTGATGAGCTAAGAGCGTCCGTTGCACAGAAAAAAGAACGTATTGATAGGTTGGTCCAGCGAAATGCATATTTAGAGACTGAGTATCAGAAACAGCAAGATCAATTAACTAAACTACAAAATGAATTAAATAACGCTGCTCAACGTTATTCAGCCCTTATTTCATCATTGTCATGGAAAGTTACAAGACCTTTAAGGTTAATCAAAGCGTTAATCGTGAAGAAAATGTAATATTTTTATCAATAATTCATGCTTATTTTAGATGCAGAGAGATACTCCTGATTAACGAGAAAAGTTTTGCAGGGAGGTATATTAACACCTCCCTTTGTTATTATTACCTATGCCGTGCTCTTAAATTATCAATCACTTCCCCGAGATCCAGCCCCTGGTCCTGCAGCAGCACCAGCAGGTGATACATCAGGTCCGACGCCTCATTCTTAAGCTCGAAGCGGTCGTTCACGGTGGCGGCCAGCGCGGTCTCCACGCCTTCTTCCCCCACTTTCTGCGCGATGCGCTTGGTGCCGCTGGCGTACAGCTTCGCCGTGTAGGAGCTCTCCGGGTCGGCGTGTTTACGCTCGGCCAGCAGCTGCTCCAGCTGATAGAGGAACAGCCACTGGTGGCCGGTTTCGCCGAAGCAGCTGGTGGTGCCTTTGTGGCAGGTCGGTCCGATCGGGTTTACCAGCACCAGCAGCGTATCGTTGTCACAGTCCGGCGTGATGCTCACTACATTGAGGACATGGCCCGAGGTTTCACCCTTGGTCCACAGCCGCTGCTTGGTGCGCGAGTAAAAGGTGACCTTGCCGGTGGCTTCGGTTTTCTCCAGCGCCTCCTTGTTCATGTAGCCGTGCATCAGCACTTCGCCGGATACGGCGTGCTGCACGATGGCCGGCATCATGCCGTCCGTTTTTTCCCAGTCCAGCTGTTCAGTCAACATACCCTTATCTCCACGCCCTGTGCCGCCAGGTACGCTTTCAGTTCGCCAATATTAATAATCTGTTTGTGGAATACCGAGGCCGCCAGCGCGCCGTCAACGTCGGCGTCGCGGAAGGCTTCGAGGAAGTGTTCCATAGTGCCCGCGCCGCCGGAGGCGATCAGCGGGACGTGGCACACCGCGCGAACCTTCGCCAGCTGCTGCAGGTCGTAACCGTTGCGCACCCCGTCCTGGTTCATCATATTGAGAACGATCTCGCCTGCGCCGCGCTTCTGCACTTCCTCCACCCAGTCGAGGGTTTCCCACTGCGTCACCCGGGTGCGGCTCTCGTCGCCGGTATACTGGTTAACGTGATACTTGCCGGTCTCTGCATCAAACCAGGTATCAATCCCCACCACGATACACTGCACGCCAAAGCGGTCGGCAAGGCGGGTGATCAGCGTCGGGTCGGCGAGAGCAGGGGAGTTAATCGAGATCTTATCGGCGCCGAAGGAGAGGATCTGCGCCGCGTCTTCCAGCGACTTGATCCCGCCCGCCACGCAGAAAGGAATATCGATTACTTCCGCTACCCGCGACACCCAGCTCTTGTCGACCACCCGACCGTCGCTGGAGGCGGTGATATCATAGAACACCAGTTCGTCGGCCCCTTCGTCGGCATAGCGCTTGGCCAGCGGGACGATGTCGCCAATGATCTCGTGATTACGGAACTGCACGCCTTTCACTACCTGGCCGTCGCGGACGTCGAGGCAGGGGATTATCCGTTTTGCCAGCATTGAATGGCCTCCGTTACGTTGAATTTACCTTCCAGCAGCGCGCGGCCTACAATCACGCCGCGCACCCCGGTGCCGCGCAGGGCGGCAATATCATTGAGATCGCCGATGCCGCCGGATGACTGAAACGCCACCTGCGGGTAGCGGGCGCAGACTTCCTCGTACAGCGAGACGTTAGAGCCTGCCAGCGTGCCGTCGCGGGAGATATCGGTGCACAGCACATGCTGCAGGCCGACTGGCAGATAGCTTTCCACCAGCTCCTCCAGCGTCACGCCGGAGTTTTCCTGCCAGCCGCTGACCGCCACCTGCTTGTTGCCGTCGGCGTCAATGCGCACGTCGAGCGCCAGCACCAGCCGTTCAGGGCCAAAGCGTTTAAACCAGCCTTTCACTTCCTCCGGGGACTTCACCGCGGTGGAGCCGACCACCACGCGGGCGACGCCGGCCTCAAGCAGGGCCGCGACATCCGCTTCGGTCCGCACGCCGCCGCCAACCTGTACCGGGACATCAACCCCGGCGACCAGCGATTTCAGCAGCGGGATTTGGCGCTTCGCCGGATCCTTCGCCCCGGTCAGGTCGACCAGGTGCAGGACCTCCGCTCCCTGAGCGGCATAGGACTGCAGGCGCGGCAGCGGATCGCTGCCATAGTCGCGCTGCTGGCCGTAATCGCCCTGATGGAGACGAACGACGGTGCCGTCGATTAAATCTAAAGCAGGAATAATCATCACATCTCCAGGAAGTTTTTCAGCAGCTGCGCCCCGGCGCTCCCGGAGCGCTCCGGGTGGAACTGCACGCCAAAGAAGTTATCTTTCTGCACCGCGGCGGTGAACGCCTCGCCGTAATTGCACTGGGCGATGGTGTACGGGTTGACCGGCATGGCGTAGCTGTGCACGAAGTAGAAATACGCGCCTTCTTCAATGCCGCGGAACAGACGATCGCCTGCTTTGGCATACACCCGGTTCCAGCCCATGTGCGGCAGCGGCAGACCGTGGTCGGTCATCTTCGGCACCTCTTCTTCGATAATGCCCAGCAGATCGACGCCGTTGTTCTCCTCGCTGCGCTTGCCGAGCAGCTGCATGCCCAGGCAAATCCCCAGCACCGGCTGGGTACAGGCTTTGATCAGGTCGATCAGCTCCCGGTCGCGCAGCTGATCCATCGCCGCCTGGGCGGTGCCGACGCCGGGAAGAAACAGTTTATCGGCACGCAATACCACTTCCGGATCGCGGCTGACCACTGGCTCATAGCCGTGGCGGCCAATCGCCGATTTCACCGAATTGAGGTTGGCGCAGCCGGTATCAAGGATCACCACATTCATTACAGCACCCCTTTGGAAGACGGCAGGGCATCGCCCTGGACGCGGATCGCCTGGCGCAGCGTACGGCCAAAGGCTTTGAACAGGCTCTCCACGCGGTGGTGATCGTTCTTGCCCTTGGTTTTCAGGTGCAGGGTCACCGCCATGGTGTAGGAGAGCGAGCGGAAGAAGTGTTCCACCATCTCGGTGCTCAGATCGCCGACGCGCTGATAGGTGAAGTCCGCCTTATACTCCAGGTGCGGCCGGCCGGAGATATCCAGCGCGCAGCGGGCGAGACACTCGTCCATCGGCAGCACGAAGCCGAAGCGGTTGATGCCGCGCTTGTCGCCAAGGGCCAGCTTCAGGGCTTCGCCGAGGGCCAGGCCGGTATCTTCCACCGTGTGGTGGTCGTCGATGTACAGATCGCCGCCGACGTTAACCTCCATGCGGAAGCCGCCGTGGGTGGCGATTTGGTCGAGCATATGGTCAAAAAAGCCGACGCCGGTATGGATCTTGCTGCCGCCTTCGCGGTCCAGCCACACTTTCACATCCACCTGGGTCTCTTTGGTGATGCGCTCGACGTGGGCATAGCGGTCGCGGCGGGTCAGCTGCTCGCAGATGGTCGGCCAGTCGAGCGTCTCGCGGTCATAACGCAGACCGGTAATTCCCATGTTATCCGCCAGCTCAAGGTCGGTGGCCCGGTCGCCAATCACATAGCTGTGGGCTTTATCCAGCACGCCCTCTTCCAGCCACGGCAGCACCAGCTGCGTTTTTGGCTTGCGGCAGGCGCAGTTGTCGCCCGGGAAGTGCGGACAAATCAGCACCTCTTCAAAGTTAACGCCCTGCGAGGCGAAGATCTGCATCATCAGGTTGTGCGGGCCATCAAACGCTTCCTGCGGCAGACTGTCGGTTCCCAGGCCATCCTGATTGGTGATCATCACCAGCTTATAGCCTTCCTGCTGCAGCTTCAGCAGCGCCGGGATCACCTGCGGCTCAAACGCCAGCTTGTCGAACCGGTCCACCTGGAAATCCTCCGGCGGTTCGGAAATCAGGGTGCCGTCACGGTCAATAAAGAGATACTTCTGGGTCATACATTCTCCGCAGTCAAGGCGTCAATCACGCGCTGGCTCTCGGCACGGGTACCGATAGTGATACGCAAACAGCCGCTTAATGAAGGTTGTTTATTCTGGTCACGTAAGATAATGCCCTGATCCCACAAAGATTTAAACACTGCGCTGGAGGCGGTTATCCGCGCCAGCACATAGTTGGTCTCGGAATCGAAGACCTGCTCCACGCAGGCGATGCCGCGCAGCTGTTCCACCAGGTAGCGGCGCTCGTCAAGGATCTGCGCCACGTGCTGGCGCATCGCGGCGATCCCCTCCGGGCTCAGGGCCTGGGCGGCGATATCGGCCACCGGCGTGGAGAGCGGGTACGGGGCGATCACTTTCAGCAGTACGTTGATCACCTCGGCGTTGGCGAGGGTGAAACCGCAGCGCAGGCCGGCGAGGGCGAAGGCTTTGGACAGCGTGCGCAGCACCACCAGGTGCGGATAGTCGCTGAGCCAGCCGGCGAGCGTCGCCTGCGGGCAGAATTCAATATAGGCTTCGTCGGCCACCACGATGGCTTTGCCGCGGGTCATCTCCAGCAGGTCGCGCATCGACTGCGGGTCGATAATCTGCCCGGTCGGGTTGTTCGGGCTGCAGACGAAGACCACCTTCACGCCGTCCAGCCGCGCCTCGATGCCCGGCAGGTCGAGCTGCCAGTCGGCCAGCGTCGGCACGGTGCGGCACTCGACGCCGATGGTCTCGGCGCTGACGCTGTACATGCCGTAGGTCGGCGGGCAGTAGAGCACCGCGTCTTCGCCGGGCTCACAGAAGGCGCGGATCAGCAGCTCGATGCCTTCGTCGGCGCCGCGGCTGACCAGCACCTGCTCCGGTTTGACCTCGGCGTAGCGGGCGTAGCTCTCAATCACGGCCTTCGGCTGCGGCTCCGGATAGCGGTTCAGCGTCTGTTCGGTAAGCTGGAAGGCTACGGCGGTAGGGAATTCGTTGGCGTTGAGCCAGACGTCGCCTTTGCCGCCCAGCCGGCGAGCGGATTGATACGGGGTCAGCGCGCGGACGTTGGCGCGGGCTAAATCTTCAATGCTCATGCTTGCTCCTTCAGGGCGGCAACGCGCAGCGTTACGGCGTTTTTGTGGGCGTCAAGGCGCTCGGCGGCGGCCAGGATCTCAATCGTTGAGGCGAGGGCGGCAAAGCCGTCGCGCGACAGCTCCTGCACGGTCATCCGCTTCTGGAAGTCAGCCAGACCGAGGCTTGAGCAGGTGGCGGTATAACCATAGGTCGGCAGGACGTGGTTGGTGCCCGAGGCGTAGTCGCCCGCGGATTCCGGTGACCAGTCACCGAGGAAAACCGAGCCGGCGCTGGTGATGCTGTCCACCAGCTCGCGGGCCTGACGGGTCTGAATGATCAGGTGCTCCGGGCCGTACTGGTTGGAGATAGCCACGCACTGCGCCAGGTCGCGGGCCACGATGATCCGGCTGGCGGAGAGCGCCACGCGGGCGGTTTCTGCGCGCGGCAGGGCGGCCAGCTGGCGTTCAACCGCCTCGGCGACACGGCTGCCCATCCCGGCGTCCGGGGTCAGGAGGATCACCTGAGAGTCCGGGCCGTGTTCCGCCTGCGACAGCAGGTCGGAGGCAACAAAGTCCGGGTTAGCGCCGCTGTCGGCGATCACCAGTACTTCCGACGGGCCGGCCGGCATGTCGATGGCTGCGCCGTCCAGACGCTGGCTGACCTGGCGTTTGGCTTCCGTCACGTAAGCGTTGCCCGGGCCAAAGATTTTATCCACCTTCGGCACCGACTCGGTCCCGAGGGCGAGGGCGGCGATGGCCTGCGCGCCGCCGACGTTAAAGATGGTCTTCACGCCGCACAGCTGCGCGGCATAGAGGATCTCATCGGCAATCGGCGGCGGCGAGCAGAGCACCACCTGCTGACAGCCGGCGATGCGCGCCGGCGTCGCCAGCATCAGCACCGTGGAGAACAGCGGCGCCGAGCCACCCGGGATGTACAGCCCGACGGAGGCGATAGGGCGGGTGACCTGCTGGCAGCGCACCCCCGGCAGCGTTTCGACATCCACCGCCTGCAGCTGCTGCGCGTTGTGGAAGGTCTCGATGTTTTTCACCGCCACCGCCATCGCCTGCTTCAGCTCGTCGCTGAGGCGTTCACCGGCGGCGGCGATCTCGGCCTCGCTCACCTGCAGCGCGGCGACGGTGGTTTTATCAAACTTCGCGCTGTATTCGCGCAGCGCCGCGTCGCCGTTGGCTTTGACGTTATCGAGGATCTCCGTCACCGTTTTACTGATGCTGTCGGAGGCGGAAATTGCCGGGCGCGTTAAGAGTTGCTGTTGCTGGTCTGCGCTACAGCCGTTCCAGTCGATGATTGTGTTGAAGCTCATGATTGTATTCCCCTGTGTGTCCTGTGACCGGCTGGCCGATTACTCCATCATTTTCTCAATCGGCAGCACCAGAATGGAGCTGGCGCCCAGCGCCTTCAGTTTTTCCATGGTCTCCCAGAACAGGGTTTCGCTGCTGACCATGTGCATAGCCACGCGCTGCTTGTCGCCTGCCAGCGGCAGAATAGTCGGCCGCTCGGCGCCCGGCAGCAGGGCAACCACTTCTTCCAGGCGTTCGGTCGGGGCGTGCATCATGATGTATTTCGACTCGCGGGCCTGAATCACGCCCTGAATACGGGTCAGCAGGCGGTCAATCAACTGCTGTTTGGCGTCGGCCATTTCGCCGTCGCGCTGGATCAGACAGGCTTTGGAGCGGTAGATCACTTCCACTTCGCGCAGGCCGTTGGCTTCCAGGGTGGCGCCGGTGGAGACGAGGTCGCAGATAGCGTCGGCGAGGCCGGCGCGCGGCGCCACTTCCACGGAGCCGTTCAGCAGACAGGATTTAAAGGAGATACCTTTTTGATCGAGGTAGCGCTTCAGCAGGTGCGGGTAAGAGGTGGCGATACGTTTGCCGTCCAGCG
>OFCJ01000523.1_pt1 | contig 23879 bp, 20 predicted proteins | sample 1520791 | NCBI WGS metagenome assembly OFCJ01 (sample SAMEA2699027, study PRJEB24076) | metagenome | biome: Human gut stool | place: Spain | collected 2012-01-21 | reverse complement strand
GGGTCGCGCGTGACCAGGATGTGGCCGGCCTCGGGATGCATCATGCCGTGTACGAGCTTACCGCCCGAGAGCACGCCGGCGCCCACACCGGTGCCGATGGTCAGGTAGACCACGTCCGTGAGGCCCTGGGCGCAACCAAAGGTGACCTCGCCCAGGCAGGCGACGTTGACGTCGGTGTCGTAGCCGCAGGGGATATTGAGCTCGTTTTGGATGGTGCCCAGCAGGTCGAAGTAGCGCCATGCCGTTTTGGGCGTCTCCAGGATCTTGCCGTATTGGGGCGAGGCAGGGTTGACTGCGGTGGGTCCAAAGGCGCCGATGCCCAGCGCGGCGATGCCCTTGTTCGCAAACCATGCATTGACGGCCTTAACGGTCTCCTGCGGGGTCGTGGTCGCGATCTGCTCACGCTCCAGGACCGTACCGTCTGCATAGCCCGTGGCGCAGACCATCTTGGTGCCGCCGGCTTCGAGCGCTCCGATAAGCTGCTGTTCTGCCATAGTATTCCTCTCTCTGGGACGAGTTGCTCCGTGACTAAAGTATAGGGCTCTAAACCATTTAAGAAAGCGCTATAAAAAGAAGAAGCCTCGCAACGTGGCGGGCGGTGCGGGGCTTCTTTGGTTGCTTTAGTTGCCGGGCCGTCCTTACCCGCGCGGCTTGATTTTATCACGTAGCGACTTGAGGTTCTCCAGTGCCGCGTTAAGCGTCTCATCCCGCTTGGCAAAGTGGAAACGAATCAGATGGTTGACGGGCTCGCGGAAGAAGCTCGAGCCGGGCACGGCGCCCACGCCCACCTTGGATGCGAGGTCCTCGCAGAATTCGAGGTCGCTGTCATAGCCAAACTCAGAGATGTCCATCATGACGTAGTAGGCGCCCTGCGGCACGTTATGCTCAAGACCGATGCTATCGAGCCCCTGGCAGAACAAGTCGCGTTTGGCGGTGTAGAGGTCGAGGACCTCATCGTAATAGCTGTCGTCGAAGTTGAGGGCGGTGACAACGGCTTCCTGCAGGGGAGCGGCGGCACCCACGGTGAGAAAGTCGTGGACCTTCTTGATACGCTCGGTGATCTGGGCCGGGGCGATGGTGTAGCCCAGGCGCCAACCGGTGATGGAGTACGTCTTAGACAGCGAGCTGCAGCTGATGGTTCGCTCGAACATGCCGGGCAGCGTGGCCATATAGACGTGCTCGTGGGGCGCGTAGACGATGTGCTCGTATACCTCGTCGGTAATGCAGTAGGCGTCGTACTTTTTGCAGAGGTCGGCGATGAAGGTGAGCTCCTCGCGCGTAAAGACCTTGCCGCAAGGGTTGGAAGGGTTGCACAGGACGATGGCCTTGGGGTCGTTGTCGCGGAAGGCTGCCTCGAGCGTCTCGCGGTCAAAGTCGAACGTGGGCGGGTTGAGCGGCACATAGATGGGCTCGGCACCCGAGAGAATGGTGTCAGCGCCGTAGTTCTCGTAGAACGGCGAGAAGATGACGACCTTGTCTCCGGGGTTCGTAACCGTCATCATGGCGGCCATCATGGCCTCGGTGGAGCCGCAGGTGACCACGATATTCTGGTTGGGGTCGATCGGCATGCCCATAAAGTGCTCCTGTTTGGCGGCGAGCGCCTCGCGCATGGCCTGGGAGCCCCAGGTAATGGAGTACTGGTGGTAGAGCGGCTTGGGGTCGGGGGCGATGGTGCTCAGGCTGTTGAGCAGCTGCGCCGGAGGATCGAAGTCGGGGAAGCCCTGCGACAGGTTGACGGCATCGTACTTATTGGAGATGCGTGTCATGCGGCGGATGACCGAATCGGTAAATGTTGCCGTGCGGTTGGAGAGTTCTTTCATGCCGGTCCTTTCGAGGATTTGCAGTGGGGCAAGTTTACTCCTATGGAACCGGTGGGAATTGCTCGAAACGCGCTCGAAAAAATCTTTTCAAAATTCTTGAAAATTGGGGCTTGCATCGCGTGGCGTTCCTTGCAATAATAGTCGAGCGCGAAGCGCACAGGACACGGTGGGTGTAGCTCAGTTGGCTAGAGCGACGGGTTGTGGTCCCGTAGGTCGAGGGTTCGAGTCCCTTTACCCACCCCAGTTCTTGCTTCGTGTTGATATCGGGTCGTTAGCTCAGTTGGTAGAGCAGGGGACTCTTAATCCCAAGGTCCAGGGTTCGACCCCCTGACGGCCCACCAAAGCATGTTAAAGCGACTGGCTTAGGCTGGTCGCTTTTTTGTTAACCTCGCATGGGGTCGAACCCGAAAGGGCGCGGCCGCTTTCACAGGTTGAGTCTACCCTGGGGATCGGTGAAACCGTCAGTACCCTCCTTGAGTTTCTTCTCGTCTGCCTTCACGCGACGCTCGAGCTTTTTTGTATCCTCGGCAGGCGGTAGGTTCTCGGGAACAATTCCGCGGTCGATGAGGCTGCCACGCACGCTCGTGTTGTTCTCGACGTGTTCTTGTTTGATCTGGTCCAGACCGTACAAGTCGTGTTCCTCGGCGTTGAAGGCCGTCATCGAGTTCGTGAGGTCCTTTGCTTTGATGAGGACATCGGCTAACCTGTCCGCCAATGCCGCGCTCTTGGGTACGCCGAGCTGCTGCTTCATTTCCGCCGTGCTTCTGCCGCCGAATAACGCCTCATCGCCCTTCGACTTGATGATCGCGAATCCTTTGGAGTCCACGCCGCGTTTGAACGCAATACCCGAGAGCTGTTTCTCTGAATCGGATAGCGAGTGGCGCGCCTGCAAGCGCTGAATCTCTGCGAAGCGCCGCTCTATGAGCTCTTGGCGGCGCGTCTGCACGGCAAAGTATGCCTGGGCGAGCGCGATCTCTGGCTTGTTTGAATCTCCGTTCTGTGCGATTAAATAGCATGCATAGCGCGTAAGTTTGTAGTCTTTAACCGCGCGAGCGGCGACACCGGCAGTTACCATTTTCGTGGTGTCACGAAAATGGGAATCAACTGGAGTTTTGTTTGTTTCGCACGAGACTTTTGCCCTCTTAACAACTTCGGCGAAGTTCTCCCATCGAGTGTACCCCATGGGTTCCATTAAATCGCGTGCGAGCCAATACTCAACGCCGTCTTCCACATGGGCGTAGCTGTCAAGTTCGACACGCCATTTCTCGATATCCCTGCTGTCCATATCTCCTCCTCGCTGGTCTATTTTCTATGCGGGCTTTGCCCGCTCTATATTCAGAATAAGGATACGCTGTCGTGCGGACACGAATGGGCCCCGTGCTGCTTCAAGCTCACGGGGCCCATGGATATCGATTGATTGTGTTCTGCTTTAGATAGGTGTCCGGTTTAATCCGCTCGATAGTGCGATCCGAGACTTTCGGTCCGCTTACGCATGGCTTTGACCATCTCCGTCGACAGCTGAATCTGCGACTGTAGGCGGGCGAGGGCTGCGATCTCGCTGTCATCGGCATGCGGCTTGCTCAGCGCCATGGCCTTGTCTTGCAGGCTTTCAAGCTGTTGCAGGGCCTCGGATAGGCCTGTTTCGGCCCTGTTGATCATGCAATAGGTGCTCATCGTGTGCCTAAGGCTGTGTGTCAGGCGTTCGGCATCTGTTGTGGCAATGCCGTACTGGGGGAGGGTGATATCCGCCTTCAGGGCTGCCTCAGGCTCCTTCTGCGCTGCAAGGGCTGCCGATGCGCCCGCGATGCGCCCGAACACGATGCCGTTGGCACTTGATAAGCCACCAATGCGGTCGGCTCCGTGCATGCCGCCTGTCGCCTCGCCGCAAGCGTAGAGGCCCTCAACGCCCGTGTACGCGGTCTTATCGATCTAGATGCCGCCGTTAGCGGCGTGGGCATACATCGCAACGCGCATCTCGTCAGTCGGGGCGATGCCGTGCTCGTCTTGCAGCCAGGTGGCAAAGGTCTGCACAAACTCTGGGACATCCTCGCGGGGGAAGTCGTAGCGGAGCGCCAGGCCTTCGGCGCCTGCCTGATCGATGGCAAGATCGATAGCGCGGGAGGCCAAGCGTGACGTGAAAGGACCATATCCAGAGCGCTGCTCGAGCAGGTCGTCCAGCTTGTCGTCGGCAATATCTGCCGGCTGGTCTACATGTACGTAGCGCCAGGTTTTCTCGTTGAAGACCAGGTTGCGCTTGGGCTCGATGAAGCCGGGCATCATCTGCATGAACTCTATATTAGTAAGCGATGCGCCGTGCGCGAGTGCGATGGCCTGCGAGGAGCTGAGCACATCGGCCGACGTAAGGCTGCGCTCAAACAGGCCGCCTGTGCCACCGGCTGCGATGATCGTGGCCTTGGCAGCAAAGGGCACGATTCGATTTTCGGTGAGGTCGTAGAGCACGGTTCCGGTTATTCTGCCGTTCGTGTCCTCAACAAGGTCGATAAGCTCATGGCGGGGGAGCAGGCGAATGCCGAGCGACTCGATCCAGGTCGTCAGAGCGTCCTCAAGGGGCTTGCGGGTGAGGCCGCGCCACATGCGCGTCTTGTGGTCAAAGCAGGGGATAAATTGCTTTTGTTGAGCACTCTTGGCGCTTTGCGGACGCTGGAGCTCAACGCCCAGGTCTTGCTCGAGCCAGTCAATCGCTTGGGGAATGCCGTGGACGAACGCTTGGACGAGTTCGGGGTCGGCAACGCCGCCGCCGACGGCCAGGATGGTGTCGATGAGGTCCTGCTCGTCGTCTTCGTTAACGGGTCCGATAAGCCCTAGGCCCCAGGTTCCAGGGAAGAAGCTCGATCCACTCATGGTCTTGCCGGCGCTTGCCACAGCGACGGTTGCGCCCGTGCGTGCCGCTTCGATGGCGGCACAAAGGCCCGCAATGCCAGATCCAATTACCAGTACATCAGTCGATTCCATCGGATTCCTTTCTCGTCCGGCGCATTGTCGCACGGGTGATCGGCAATGGGGCCGCAAAGACTCGGCAAATCGGTAAAGGGCAAATATGGCAGGTGGGCGTCATGGACGCTCTGACGCTCCATCTCATCACATCTCGTATTTCGCCCCAACTGATATATCGGCATTAGCTACCCTGCGACAGCGCAAACAAAAAGAGCCGCTACCCGGGTGGGTGGCGGCTCCAAAGCTCAACTATATGAGCATCGCGCGGGCGCGATTAGGCCTTGAGGGCCTCCTCGACGGCGACAGCGCAGGCGACGGTGGCACCGACCATGGGGTTGTTGCCCATGCCGATGAGACCCATCATGTCAACGTGCGCAGGCACGGAGGAAGAACCGGCGAACTGGGCGTCGGAGTGCATACGGCCCATGGTGTCGGTCATGCCATAAGAGGCAGGACCGGCGCCCATGTTGTCCGGGTGCAGGGTACGGCCAGTGCCGCCACCAGAAGCGACGGAGAAGTACTTCTTGCCAGCCTCGATGCGCTCCTTCTTGTAGGTGCCAGCGACGGGGTGCTGGAAGCGCGTGGGGTTGGTGGAGTTACCGGTGATCGAGATGTCGACGTTCTCGTGCCACATGATGGCAACGCCCTCGCGGACGTCGTCGGAGCCGTAGCAGTTAACGGCAGCGCGGGGACCATCGGAGTAGGGGATGGTCTCGACGACCTTGAGCTCGCCCGTGTAGTAGTCGAACTGGGTCTTCACATAGGTGAAGCCGTTGATGCGGGCGATGATCTGGGCGGCGTCCTTGCCCAGACCGTTGAGGATAACGCGCAGCGGCTTCTTGCGAGCCTTGTTGGCGTTCAGAGCAAGACCGATAGCACCCTCAGCGGCAGCGAAGGACTCGTGACCGGCCAGGAAGGCGAAGCACTCGGTGTCGTCGGAGAGTAGCATGGCGCCCAGGTTGCCGTGGCCCAGACCGACCTTGCGGTCCTCGGCGACGGAGCCGGGAACGGTGAAGGCCTGGATGCCCTCGCCGATGATAGCGGCAGCCTCAGAAGCGGACTTGGCGCCGCGCTTGACAGCGAGAGCGCAACCGAGGGTGTAGGCCCACTCGGCGTTCTGGAAGGCGATGGACTGGGTGTTGTTGACGATCTCACGCGGGTTGAAGCCCTTGTCGGTGCAGATCTGCAGAGCTTCCTCGAGGGAGGCGATGCCGTTGTCGGCGAGGCACTTGTTGATCTTGTCAGCGCGGCGCTCGTAACCTTCGAACGTAACAGTCATAGTTATTTCCCTCCCTTTCTACTCGTGAACCGGAAACACGCTGGCGACGGAGTGAGTCTCCTCGTCGGTGCGCGGGTCGATGTACTTGGCAGCGTTCTCCCACTAACCATAGTGGCCCATAGCGCCAGCGATGGCCTCCTCGGGGGTCTTGCCGGCCTTGACGGCGTCGGTGAACTTGCCGAGGTTCAGGAACTCGAATGCGATGATCTCGTTCTTGTCGTTGAGAGCCATGCGGGTGACGTAGCCCTGAGCGAGCTCGAGGTAACGAGCGCCCTTGGCCTTGGTGCCGAACATGGTGCCGACCTGAGAGCGAAGGCCCTTGCCGAGGTCGTCGAGGGAGGCGCCCACGGGCAGGCCGCCCTCGGAGAACGCGGTCTGGCTGCGGCCGTAAACGATCTGCAGGAAGATCTCGCGCATAGCAACGTTGATGGCGTCGCAGACGAGGTCGGTGTTGAGGGCCTCGAGGATGGTCTTACCGGGAAGGATCTCGGAAGCCATGGCGGCAGAGTGGGTCATGCCCGAGCAGCCGATGGTCTCAACGAGGGCCTCCTCGATGATGCCGTCCTTGACGTTCAGCGTGAGCTTGCAGGCGCCCTGCTGAGGTGCGCACCAACCCACACCGTGCGTAAGACCGGAGATGTCGGAAATCTCCTTAGCCTGGACCCACTTGCCCTCCTCGGGGATGGGTGCGGGGCCGTGGTATGCACCCTTGGCAACGGGGCACATGTTCTCCACTTCCTGTGAGTACTGCATGCCTCTCCTCTCTATCGTGTTGGCGTCCCGTCTGGGGGCCGTGGCTGGCGATTGCCGGGCGACCCTTCGAAAGGGACATGACATGCAGCCCCTATAATACCGCGAAATGCACGGAATATTCGGCGAACGGCTCAGTTTTCGTAGCGAGAAGTCCGGAAGTTTTAATTGAAACGGTTTAACTCTATGTTCTGTGGTCGTGAACTTCCGTAGAGGGGGTCCGTCTTGGGCAAGCTATTGGTCAGCTCTTGTAAGCATTGCGGGGGTTGACCTGTTGCAACGATGCCGTTCGCCGCCTGATTACTGCCTTTGGCCGCGCGAGTGTATTGTTTTGCGTGAATGTTTTGATGGCACGCTTCAATCGTGCTGTATTGGATGGCAAGCAGATCCCGGTGAAGGGAGCGCCATGCAGCGCGTTTGGAGAACGGTTACCGGCTTTTACCATGTCTGTGTCCGCGGTACGGGCAAGCAGCTCATCTTTGAGGGCGATGACGACCGGTGGGAGTTTTTGGAGCTGATGCGTGAGTGCTGCCGCAAGGCGGGCGTGACGGTTATCGCCTGGTGTCTTATGGGCAATCACGTGCGTCTGGTGCTTGCAGATTACGAGGACGCGATGAGCGCGGCGATGCACCGGCTGCTTTTGACGTACGCGCGGCGGTTCAATAAACGCACGGGGCGCACGGGCCATCTGTTCCAGAACCGTTTTGACCGGCGTTCGCTCGATACCGACTGGCAGGTGATGGAGGCTATTCGCTCCGTACACGCCGATCCGCAGGAGGCGGGCGTTAGCCTAATAGAGCGTTATCCCTGGAGTAGCTTTGCGGAGCATTTGTGCGCTTACGACGGTGACGCGGCCGATGTCGCGAGGGGATTTTCTGATCCTTCTTGCGTGCTTGAGCTTTTTGGTTCTGCCGAGGGCTTTATTGCCTATTCGCTTTCGGCGCCCGACGGCAGTGAGCCAGCGCTGTGCGATATGAAAGAGACGGAGTGGGAACGCCACGCCTTTGCCAACAAGTTGGCGAAGCGCCTCGGGGTTCCGCTCAATGGGGTTAAAACTGCACCGCCGGCGCAGCGCGATACCGTTATTGTTGGATTGAACAATGCCGGCTTTACGGTGCGCCAGATTGAGCGGTATACCGGGATTGGCAAAAGTACCGTCTCTCGTATCGTGCGCGCTTATGCTCAGGTGGACGCGCAGGTCGAGGGATCGAAATAAAGGCAGAAAAGAAAATGGCCGAACCGCTCTTAGTCAAGCGATTCGGCCAACGAAATTCTTAAGATTTGGGATAAATACTACTGATTATTTTGCCCCTCGAGCATGCCGTTGAGGGTGCGCCAGGCGAGCTCGGCGCATTTGACGCGGGCGGGCATGTGCGAGATGTCCTGGAGCTGGGCGGCTTCATCCAGGTCTTCCAGGTCCTCCTCGGAGAGCTTTTCGCCGCGGATCATGGCGAGGAAGAGCTCTGCTAGGCGGCGAGCTTCCTCGACGGTCTCGCCGGTGATGAGGTCGGCCATGATGTCGGCGCTGGCCTGACTGATGGCGCAGCCGTGGCCGGTAAAGGAGGCCTCCTCGATCACACCGTTCTCGACGCGCAGCTGCAAGGTGAGCTCGTCGCCGCAGCTGGGGTTGATGCCGTCGTGCTCGTGCGTGGGGGCATCCATCTCGTACTTGTAGTCGGGGTGCGAGTTGTGCTCCATAAACGTGGTGGAGGTGTACAGATTACCCATTGAACGTGCTCCAAACGTGATGCAGGCCGGCGATGAACTTATCGATGTCGGCCTTGTCGTTGTAGAAGGCCACGCTGGCGCGGCAGCAGGCGAGGTTCTCGACGCCCAGCCAGGTAAGCAGCGGCTGCGCGCAGTGGTGACCGGCGCGGATGCACACGCCGTCCATGTCCATGATGCTCGCGACGTCGTGCGGGTGGATACCCTTGACGTTAAAGCTGACGACGCCGTGATGGTTGTCCCAGTAGATGGAGCCGATGATCTGGACAAAGTCGAGCTGCATGAGCTCGCCCATCAGGTAGTCGCGTGCCTGGATGTTTTCGTAGCCAACCGTGTTGACGAGGTAGTCGAGAGCGGCGCCTGTGGCGAAGATGCCGGCGGCGTCCTGCGTGCCTGCCTCGAACTTCTCGGGGACGGGCGCCCAGACGGCGTCCTGCTCGGTGACCGAATCGATCATTTCGCCGCCGGTGAGCATGGGCGGCATGGCGTTGAGCAGGTCCATCTTGCCCCACAGGACGCCGATGCCCATGGGGCCCATGGCCTTGTGTGCGCTAAAGGCAAAGAAGTCGGCTCCCAGGTCGGCCACATCGACCGGCATGTGCGGCAGCGACTGCGCACCGTCGACGACCAGGTAGCCGCCGTACTTGTGCACGAGCTTGCCGAGGTTCTTGACCGGGTTCTCGACGCCCAGCACGTTAGAGACCTGACCCACGGCCAGAATCTTGGTTTTGGGACCAACCTTGGCAAGAACCTCCTCGGTGGTGAGCTGGCCGGTCTTGGTGGGGTAGAGGTAGACGAGCTTGGCGCCGGTCTCGCGGCAGACCTGCTGCCACGGAATCAGGTTGGAGTGGTGCTCCATGATGGTGATGACGACCTCGTCACCGGGCTCGAGCACCGTGGGTGCAAAGCTCTTGGCGATCAGGTCGTTGGCCTGGGCGGCGCCGATGAGGTCGGCGATCTGCTGGCGGACCTTCGCGATGGCGTCGGTGGCCTCGACGGACAGCGAGTACAGGCCGCGCAGGGGGTTGGCGTTCATGCGCTGATAGAAGTCACGCTCGGCGTCGAGCACGCAGGCGGGGCGCTGCGCGGTGGCGGCGCTATCGAGGAAGGCGATCTCGGGGTGCTGCTGAAACAGCGGGAACTGGCCCTTGTAGGGGTTGGTCTCGATATCTACGGTAGGCCAGCCGCGCGAAGCCTCGTCGCTGGCGTCGAGCTCCATGGGCTCGGGGGCGGTACAGGTGTCGCATTTAACGTGCTCGGTGTCGATCATGCGAGCTCCTCTTCAAAGTTGTCGATCAGGTTGTTGCCCAGGCGGACGACGGCTGCGCGGGTGCGCTCGTCGGTGGCGGAAAGCGCGGCGTCCTCCAGCTTGGCGCGGATGAACAGGTCCTCGGCGGCGTTTTGGTCAAGGCCTCGGCAGGCGAGGTAGAACAGTTGCTCGTCGCGGACGTGACCGATGGTGGCGCCGTGGTTGCCGGCGACGTCGTCCTCATCGCAGAGAATGACGGGAACGGTCTTGTTGTCGACGCCCTTGTTGGCCAAAAGCACCGTCTCGCGCTCGGTGCCGGTTGCACCCTTGCAGCCGTGCACGAGGTCGATGGTGCCGCGGTAGACCTTCTTGGACGTGCCGGTCAGCACGCCGTTGGCGTCGATCTCGCACTCGGTCTTGCGACCGCGGTGACGCAGCTCGTAGTTAAAGTCGCGCACCTGCTCGCGGGCGCCCAGGTAGTCAGTATCGATGGTAACCTTGGCGGTATCGCCCAGCAGGTCGCCGGCAAGGCCTGTGGCGCTGGCGCCGGCACCCAGGACGGTGTGCTGCACGTTGACGCGCGCGCCCTCGTCCAGGAACAGGCCGGTGTCGTCGAGCGCGATCCAGCTATCGTCGAGCGTCTGCGTGCAGGTCACGTTGACGGTGGCGTGCTCGTGGGCGCACACGCGTAGCACGGAGCCCACGACACCCTCGCCGGTAACGGGGGAGTCAAGGGCGATCTGCAGATCGAGCGTCGACTGAGGACGGTCGACGACGTCGATGGCGGCGATGGCCGCGGCTGCATCGACACCGCTCACGCGCACGGTAACCGTAGCGTGCTTGTATGCGGGCACATCGATGACGATGCGCTTGGTGGCGTGGTCGGCCAGGTAGGTGTAGGCAGCCTCGCCCATGCCGGTTTCGAAGGCCTCAGCGGGGGAGAGCTCCTCCTCCAGCTTAATGGCACCGGCCTGGTAAACGGAGGTGGCGGGCACGTCGAGCTCGGTCTCGGGCGTGATGCGGGCGCGGTCGGCGGCGTCGCCGGGGGCGGAGGCGCGGCGCTCGGGGAAGCGCTCGGCCATGGCGTCCATGGCGGCGTTAAATGCGTCGGCAGCGCCTCGGAACTGCTCGTCCAAGCCCTCGACCTTAACAGCCTCGGTGGGAGCGGCGGCAAGCTCGTCAGAGAGCTCGAGCTTGGTCTGATTCATCTTCAGCCAGCCCCAAGTGGCAGCCGGCATCGCGTTGACCTGCTCGAGCGTGGTAGCAGCGGTGTTCGTGGTCTGATTCATTATCCGATCGCTCCTTCCATCTCGAGCTTGATCAGGTTGTTCATCTCGACGGCGTACTCCAGCGGTAGCTCCTTGGAGACCGGGTTGGCAAAGCCGTTGACGATCATGGTACGGGCTTCTTCCTCCGGGATACCGCGGCTCATCAGGTAGAACACCTTGTCGTCGCCGATACGTCCGATGGTGGCCTCGTGGCCGATGTCGACGTTCTTGGCGCGGATGTCCATGGCCGGAATAGTGTCGGAGCGGCTCTGGTCGTCGAGCATGAGCGACTGGCAGCTCACGGTTGCCTTGGAGCCCTCGGCCTTGGGCGTGGCCACGATGGAGCTGCGGAACGTCTGGATGCCGCCACTCTTGGAGATGCCCTTGGTCTCGACCGTTGCCGAGGTCTCGGGCGCGTTGAGCACGACCTTGCAGCCGGTGTCGAGGTTTTGACCGGCGCCGGCAAAGGTGATGCCGGTAAAGCTCGAGCGGGCGCGGCGGCCGTTGAGCACGCTCATGGGGTAGAGGTAGCCCACGTGGCTGCCGAAGGAGCCGCTGATCCACTCGATGTCGCCGTCCTCGTCCACGCGCGCACGCTTGGTGTTGAGGTTGTACATGTTCTTGGACCAGTTCTCGATGGTCGAGTAGCGCAGGTGCGCACGCTTGCCCACAAAGAGCTCGACGGCGCCGGCGTGGAGGTTGGCCACGTTGTACTTGGGCGCGGAGCAACCCTCAATGAAGTGCAGGTCGGCATCGTCCTCGACGATGATGAGCGTGTGCTCAAACTGGCCGGCGCCCTTGGCGTTAAGGCGGAAGTAGCTCTGCAGCGGGAAGTCCAACTTGGCGCCCTTGGGCACGTAGACAAACGAGCCGCCCGACCACACGGCGCCGTGCAGGGCCGCAAACTTGTGGTCGGTGGGCGGGATGAGCGTCATAAACTTCTCGTGGATGAGCGGCTCCCACTGCGGGTCATGCAGGGCTTCCTCAATACCGGAGTAGACGATGCCCATCTTGGACGCCGTGTCCTGCATGTTGTGGTAGACCAGCTCGGAGTCGTACTGCGCGCCGACACCCGCTAGGTAGCTGCGCTCGGCCTCGGGGATACCCAGGCGCTCAAAGGTGTTCTTGATGTCGTCGGGCACCGACTCCCAGTCGTGCTTTTGGTCGGTGTTGGGCTTGACGTAGGTGACGATGTTGTCCATGTCCAGGCCCTCGATGGAGGGACCCCACGTCGGGTCGGGGAAGCGGTTGAAGATCTCGAGGGACTTGAGGCGCAGGTCGAGCATCCACTGCGGCTCGTCCTTCTTTGCGCTGATCTCGCGCACGATGTCGGGCGTGATGCCGGCGTCGAGGCGCTCGAATCCCTCCATAGGTGAAGTCGTAGAGGCTGCGGTCGATGTCCGCGACCTCGGTGCGGTTCTTGGTCATTGCGTCGCCCCTTTACGCCTGCTGCTCGGCAGCGGCGGCCTCGGCCTGGGCGCGCTGCTCGGCGGCCTCGCGCTCGAAGGTCTCAAAACCATTCTTGTCGATCCAGGGGATGAGCGAGGCATCGTCCTCGCGCACGATGTGGCCCTTGACCATAACGTGGACGCGGTCGACATCCAGGTGCTCCAAGATGCGCGTGTTGTGCGTGATGATGAGCATGGAGCCGTCGCAGCTCTTGCGGTAGGCGTCCATGCCATGGCTGACGGTGGAAAGGGCGTCGACGTCCAGGCCGGAGTCAGTCTCGTCCAAGATGGCGAGCTTGGGCTGCAACAGCAAAAGCTGGAGCATCTCGACTTTCTTCTTCTCGCCGCCCGAGAAGCCCACGCCCAGCTCACGGTTGAGGTAGGCGGTATCCATGTTGAGCTCGGCCGCGAGCTCCTTGACGCGATGGCGGAACTCCTTGCCCTTCATCTCCAGGCCGGGGCGGCCGGCGATGCTGGCGCGCAAAAAGCTCGACATAGGTACCCCCGGTTTCCCGACCGGGGCCTGAAAGCTCAGGAACAGGCCGGCGCGCGAGCGCTTGTCGGTGGTGAGCTCGGTGATGTCCTGGCCGTCAAAGACGATGCGGCCGTCCTGCACGGTGTAGACGGGGTCGCCCATGACCAGGTGGCCGAGGGTGGACTTGCCGGCGCCGTTGGGTCCCATCAGAACGTGGGTCTCGCCGGCGGCGACGTTGAGGTTGACGTTGTGGAGGATAGTCTTCTCGTCCACGGAGGCGGTCAGACCTTCGATGGAAAGCAGCGGATTTGCGCTCATGCTGTCCCTCTCTGTATATGGTGTACTCATAGGTGTACTAAACCCTAGGAATCTTCTCGGAATAAAGTTACTATGGGTTCGGCGTTAGTCAAGGGAAAACCCGACTAATCCACTCGACTTTTCAAATTCTGGGACAAAATAACCTGTTGTGTTTGTCCCATTTACTTAAGATTTGGGACAAACAAAGCTGGTTATGTTGTCCCAGATGCGATGGGAGGGTAGGTATGCTCATTTCTTCTAAGGGCCGCTATGCCCTCCGGCTGATGATCTATATCGCAGCGCTTGGTGACGCCGAGGGCAAGATTGCCCTGCGCGAGGTCGCCGACCGCGAGCATATCTCGCAAAAGTATCTGGAGCAGCTGGTCCGTCCGCTCATGAAGGCGGGCCTGCTTAAAAGCGTGCGCGGCAAGGGCGGTGGCTACATGATGGCCAAGGACCCCGCCGAGGTGCGTGCCGGCGACATCCTGCGTGCCGTCGAGGGCAGCACGGCTCCGGTGGCGTGCGATGGCATCGACAACAGCTGCGCCCGCAGCGACCTGTGTTCCACCGTCAAGTTCTGGCGCGGCTTGGACGAGGTCATCGAGAACTATGTTGACGGCGTGACGTTGGCCGACCTGGCCGCCGTCCCCGAGATCAACTTTGACATTAAGCTGTAGGGGTGCAAATGGCATCTCTTGACAAGGTGTATAAGCAAATCGAAGCTTTTGCTCGGGAATGTGACGCCGAGAAGGTCGTGTTGTTTGGTTCCCGTGCTCGAGGCGACAACTTGCCCAAGAGCGATATTGACATCGCCGTAGCAGGTTGCCGGGATTTCGGCCGTTTCTCATATTTGATCGAGGAACATCTTGATACTCTTTTAGATGTAGATGTCGTCAATCTCGACGAGTCCCTATCGCAGCAATTGCTCGATGAGATTGCCAGGGATGGTGTGATTCTGTATGAAAAAATATGAGAACTTTGTTAGCGCCTTGGCGAATCTTGAGGATGCGCCCAATCAGGATCTCAACAATGATTTTGTTCAGAGTGGATTGATTAATAAGTTCAATCTTCAATTTGAACTGAGCTGGAAGCTCCTTAAGCGTCTGCTCGAGTATGAGGGCGCCACGCTTGCCGCGTCGGGGTCTCCTCGTGCCATCTTGAAGGAGTCCTACCGATTCTACGACTTTATTGATGAGGCAGCCTGGCTGGATATGCTCAGAGACCGCAATACGAACGTCCATATCTACGACAACAAGCTCGCTCAAGATTTGATTCAGCGCATCTTGAACGTCTATATTCCCGCTTTCTGTCAGTTGAGAGACGGGCTGACGAAACGTTACGGCGAGCTTCTGTTGGCACCCGACGACCAGTTTGTCTAATTCCTTAAGATTTCGCGGAGGGTTGTTGCCGTTTACCGAGGGGTTGTTGTGCAACAACGGGCGAGCTGCAATACTTATTTTTATCTTTGCAAACTGAACTTTAACTACACCAATGCAGGGAGGATCTTATGCAGCCCAAGCATTCTGCGATTGTCGCGGGTCTGACGCTGGCGCTTTCGTTTGGCGCCGTTTCCGCGCCGGCACCCGCCGCTGCCGAGGAGCCCACGCCGGGCGTTGCCTCGGATGCCACCGATATCGATAAGGGCCTTTACACCCAACAGCCCTTCTCGGGCGTGCTGAGGTCGGTCCAGGGCGTTTCGTTTGTCAACGCGACTCCCGAGATGAAGTACTTCACCAAATATGAGAGCCATGGCAACTATAACCAGGGCTTTTCGTATGGTGACGGCTACAACGCGCTGGGTTATTACCAGTTCGACCGTCGTTGGTCGCTCATCCCGTTTATGAAGCAGGCCTACAACTACAACCCCGAAAAATACAGCATGCTCAAGGATGCGATTGATCGCGGCAGCGAGATTTCCAACACGAGCAATGCCATGTACGAGAACGGCCAGCTCACCGAGCTGGGCCGTATTGCACAGGAGGCCTTCCAGGGTGCTTATAACACCGATCCTACTGAGTTTTCGGCTCTGCAGGATGCGTATGCGTACAACTCGTACTATGCGGTGACCGAGGCGTGGCTCAAGAGCGGCCTGGGTATTGATATTTCGGGCCGCGCCGATTGCGTCAAGGGCATGGTGTGGAGCATTACCAACATGTGCGGCACTGGTGGCTGCAGGGACTTTTTCCGCTGGGCGAATCTTTCCAACGATATGTCCGACCGCGAGTTTGTGACGGCGCTTTCCAACAGCGTGGTCAACAACGTGGCGACCAAGTATTCGAGCCAACCCCAGTATCATGAGGGCTGGAAGAACCGCTACCGCAACGAGCTAAAGGACTGCTTGGTTTATATCGCTGAGGACGAGGCTGCCGCCGCGACGCCCGTGCAGCCCGAGCCCACACCGGCGCCCTCGCCGACACCTGATTCGAATGACGACTCGAGTGACGATGCCAACGATGACAGGATGGATGCGCCCTCGACCGATGCTGACGGTAATGGCTCTGCTGGTGGCACTACCAACGACGGCTCTACCTCGAACGGCTCCAATTCGAACGGCTCTGCTGCGGGCGATTCGCCTTCAAGCTCTGCCGGCAATACGGACAGCGACGCTTCTGGTTCGACCGGCGCTGACACCTCTAACTCATCTACCGGCTCGAGCGATTCGTCCGTTGACACCGGCTCTAACAACGGCTCCGGCTCTGACACGACCCCTGATTCCGATGCTTCCAAGGACGACTCGAATAAGGCGCCGGACGCTCCCGTTGCTTCGCCGGACAAGAAGCCTTCTTTCTCCGTGCAGCTTGGTTCTACGCTGGGCTCTTCGCTGATGGCTGGTGTCAATAACGTCTCGACCCAGAACAAGGACAACTCTGATCAGGTTTCCACGGAAAAGGCCGAGGCCGCAAAGGGCGACTCCAAGGACGAGACTTCCGAGAAGACCGAATCCAATAAGGGTTCTAGCTCTGAGGAGAAGGACGACAAGTCCGCTCTGAAGAAGGACGAGAGCAAGACCGAGGGCGAAAAGAAACAGCCCGAAGACGACGACAAGAGCGGTGCTGACAACCAGGTCCAAGAGCAAAATGACTCCAAGACGGTGACCACTACAACCACGACGACTACAACGACCAAGTCATCTGGCGGTAACATGCCCAAGACGGGCGACCTTATCGTTATGGCGAGCCTTGCCAGCGCGAGCTTGGCCACGCTGGGCGCTACGTCCATCGTGAGTGGTAAGCATAAGCTCGATCAGCAGAAGAAAGCTTCTGGAGAGGACGACTCTGAGGAGTAGGCTCTCAGTTGCCAGATAACTAAATAGTCGGGTCGGGGCCCGGTGCGAATGCATCGGGCCCCGTTTTGTTGTGCAAGGATTAGTTGTGCCCCCTCACACCTCTTGTTGCTACCGTTGCCCGATATGATCGCACGGCGACATTGGTACGCGCGAGGCGGTCATTACAATTGGCATTGTGTTGCGATTTAGGGGGAACGTTTTGGTGTCTGAACAGGCAAATAATGGTTGTGCTGCTGGCTTTGGCGTGCGCTTGATCGGCTGTGCCGACGATGCGGTTTTGCCCATTGGCATACACGACTATGCGGAGGCCCTTGGTTGCTGCATGCTGGTTGACAAGACCATGTTTATTGCCGATGTGTTGGACTGCGACGCGTCCGTTGTGGTGTGCTGTCGACCCGAGGGTTTTGGCAAGAGCATGAACTTGTCGATGCTCAGGGCTTTTCTGGAGCGTCCAGCGGTCGGTCGCTCTGGTCAGCGTTTGTTTGCCGATGCTCAGATTTGGGATGCGAACGGCGGGCGCTATCGGGATGAGTATGCTTGCTATCCGGTGATATCGCTGGACTTTTCTGGCGCTGGGAGGCGTGGCCCCGCTGTTGCCGGCGTCGTGCGCGATGCCCTTTCGGGCGAGTGCGCTCGCTTGTTGGCGCTCTTGGAGGCTCCGGATTTAGCTCGAGATAAGGTGCGTCACATCGAACGTGTCGCGCGTGGCGTGGCGAGCGCGGACGAGGTTGACTCGGTGCTCGGTGTGCTCATAGAGCTGCTGGAGATTGCCTGCGATGAGCAGGTTGTATTGCTCGTTGATGGGTACGATGCGGCGTGGTCTCGCCGTGCGAGCGCGAGGAACGCTTCCGACGCCGATCCGGCAGAACTACTTGACCGTGCGCTGTTTGACGCCATTGCCACTGCGCGCGATTCGTTGCGGCTGACGTGTCTGATGGGGGAGTGTTCCGGTCCCGCCGAAGCGGCGCTTTCTTCGCGCGGCTGCTCGTATTGTCTGACGACGCCGCTGTCGGCGTGGTGTGACCGTTGGTTCGGTTTTTCGGATGCCGAGGTCGAGGCTCTGTTGAATCATGCTGGGCGCGAGGAATACCTGGATGATGCGCGTGAATGGCTCGAGGGATATCGGTTTGGCAGGGCCTATTGCTCGAGTCCAGAGCGTGTGATCGGTTTTCTGGACCGAGGCTGCACGGCGCCTGTGCGTGCCGATCTGTATGGATATGCCGATTGTCTGAGTAGGGTAGTTGCCGGGTGGAATCTCGACCGCCTTTCGGTCTTGTTTGATTTGCTCGAGGCCCATGGGTGCGCTGAGGTCCCGCTTTGTTTGGGCACTGCAGAGCCAGATGTCTCGCCTGACGATGGCATGTGGACAGCGCTGTATCTGTCCGGTTTTCTCACGACGGATATGACTGAGGAGCCGGAGCATGGCGATCGCCTCCGTGCTTTGCGATTGCCCAATAACGAGCTTCGCCAGACCTTGCGTCTAGTGATTATTGAGTGGTTTGAGTGCGCTGCAGAAGACATTCGAGACGTCGATGCGTTTCGCGACGGGCTGTGCCATGGGAACGAGGATACCGTGAGGCGGGCGCTAAGCCGCATCTTAGGAGATGCGGGAATCGGTGCGACCGACCCAGATGCGCCACTGCCATATCATCTGCTCTTGCAGGGGCTCTGCTTTGGCTTGCCGGGCTATGCCAATCCTGCCTCGAGGCGAAAGTGTGGCGCGGGTCGCTGCGACATCCAGGTTTTTCCTACGGGCGCCGTGTTCGACATAGCCGATACGATCGGTATGCTCGATGAACGTCCGCTGATAACGATCAACATGATGTATGACCCCGGTGTGGATGCGCTGGGCCTGGAATTGCTGGCCGTGCAGGCGCTGCTCGACATAGAGCGCGACGGCATCGACGAAATCCGTGTGCCGCGACCCGGCGTGGGTCGCATGCGCTGGGGGTTCGGTTTTGATGGGCAGCGTGCGTCCGTGGTGTGCCAACGTCTGTAGCGGCGGGCGAAAGCCCTTTACTGCTCCGCGTCCTTCATGGGCGGCATGGGCTTCCAGTTGGGATCCTTGATGATCTTGCGGGCGTCTTTCATGCCACGGCGCAGCGCCGGAATACCGGTCTTAAAGCACTTATCGACCGCAGCCAGGCGAATGAATTCCTTGCAGAAGGTCGCGGCATTGCCCAGGCGGAACAGCATGGGGTGGTAGTCACCGTAGATCTGCATATAGCGAGCGAGGAAGCCTCGGTTGCGCATGATGTAGTAGCGGTTGGTGTCGCTCGTAGAGTTGAGCTGGCGCTTGCCGGCGATATCCCAGTTAGAGACAGCGCGGGCACGCTTGAGCACCACGTCGGCAACAACGGCGGCGGGGAAGTGCTGGCTGGCCACGTAGCCGTAGCAGGCATCGTCGCCGTAGATGAAGAATCGCGCATCCGGCAGGCCGATCTTGTCGACCACGCGGCGCGAGAACAGGCCGCCTTCAAAGCACAACTGGTTCATGGCGCGGTAGCCCTTGGGGCCCAGGTCCCACTTAGCGATGGGGTTGGGGATACCAAGCGAAAGGATGAGCTGGTACTGCCAAAAGAAGGCGCCGCCGTCAAAGTCCAGGCGCGAACCCTGGATGACATCGTAGCGGTCGGTCCACTTGGCAAGACGCTCGATGCCTTCGGGGATGACGAGCACGTCGTCGTCCATCACCCAGAACCACTGGGCGCCCAGGTCGTAGGCGCATTTGGTGCCGGCGGAGAAGCCACCTGCACCGCCGCCGTTTTCGAGCTGTGGTGCGTAGATGACGCGGTCGGTGCCGCCCTTCGCGTCGGGCTGTTCGATGTCGGTGCCCCACAGGTTGGCCAGGCGCTCGTTGAATGCGGTGCACATGGCCTCGGTCTCACGCGAATTCTCGTTATCGACGATCACGATGCGCCAGGGCGCTGCCGTAAGCTCGTTCATGGAGTCGAACAAGTTGGACAGGAGTTCCTGGCGCTTGTACGTAAAGACGACAATGGCGAGCTTATCGATGGGAGCGGGAAGGGTTGAAGGCATGGGGCAATATATCCTTTCACGCGCGGCGGGTGAGTGCAGCGCGGAAGCTATCGAATACGTCCTTGGGACTGTCCTATTGTAAAGGCTCGGCGCACCTTGGCGGCAAGCTTTGAATAAAACGCAGGAACCTGCCACGGCTGTAGCGGCTTTAGCGTCTGACGGCAGCGTGTCTATTGCCTCTTGAGCTTGCGTTCAATAAGACTTCTAGTTGCATCGATGATGAGAAGTGCCAGAGCAAAGACGATGCTAATGACGATACCCGTGACGATACATATAGCTGCCGGGCTGTTTTGGCTGATCAGTATGTTTGCGAGCAACGTATTGAAGACGGGACGCCACAGACTACTGGTGAGCGACTGCATCACATAGAAACCAAGCGTGGCGGTCGATAAGGTGACGATGACACCTGCGGTCCGTGGATTGCCTGAGGCCCTGCGCCGGGTCGCCGCAAAGAGCAGAGAGGCGGCAGCGAGGGCAAACGAGATCAACGAGGTTGATTTGTAGGAGAGGACTGCCATCGCCGTGAGGTTGCCGGTGAAGGAGAGTGCTCCTTCCAGGATGGTGGCGAGCGCCAGAACCGTTACGAGCGAGCGCATGCCCAAGGCGCCCGCCCTGTCCGAATCCATGGCGTCGGTTACGTCGCGGAGCAGTCCGCCGATCAAAAACGCGACTACGCACGTGGTAGCGCTCATGAGCTTTTGGAGCCAAGAAAACTCGCCGGCGCTTGTCGCACTCATGGCGGCCAAATACCCGTTAACAACGAATACGAGGATTCCAACGGCGATGACCGTCGTCGTGTAGGTTTTCTGGGAGAGTCGGCTCTTGGCCAGTCCAAACCATGGCGCCATGAAAACTGTGGCGGCATAGACCCAGATAAACTCAAGCCCAAGCGTGTACCAATAGTGCGTATTGAGGGTAACATCGGGAATGGGTGAGACGACCGTGGACCACGCGAGCGCCACGAGGCAATAAAACGCAGTGGGCATAATGACCTTGCCAAGGCGCTGCGCCGTCCGTTGCATTTGCGACTTCCACGTTGCTCCACCGTCCCAAGCACGCGCGGCCGAAGCGATGAGAAAATAGCCCGAGATCATAAAGAAGACCTCGTTGGCCCAGCAGCCAAGCAAGTTAATAAAACCGAGTACGCCGGAATAGGGGAACATCGTAAGTGGGGCATATTCCACGGCGCCGACGCAGACGGCTTGGAAGGTCCACTGAAAGGTGTGGAACACCGCGATGCCGGCGACCGCGACCAAACGCAGCGCTTCGGTGGGTATGTTGCGTGCGGCTTTGGGCTGCATGACGTCCTTTCTTATTGGTTTGCCTCTGCGGGCTCCATAGATTATATAAACGCCCGCTGGCGCGCTGACCCTTTGATACCATGAAACGACAGGTATTTCCTAAGGAGCACATTTGTCTACTAACGCCTCTGGCAGCCCTGTTCTGTCGCTGCTTATTCCCATTTACAATGTTCAGCGCTACCTGCGCGAGTGCCTCGATTCCGCCCTGGCGCAGACGCTCAAGGATATTGAGATCGTCTGCATTAACGACGGGTCGACCGACAGCTCGCCGGCGATTATCCGCGAGTACATGGAGCGCGACTCCCGTGTCAAGATGATCGACAAAGCCAACAGCGGCTACGGCGACTCGATGAACCGCGGCCTGGAGATGGCGCGCGGTGAGTACGTGGGCATCCTTGAGTCCGACGACTTTATGTTTGAGGATTCGCTCCAAAAGCTGGTCGCCAAGGCCGATGCTGAACATGCCGATGTCGTTAAGGGCGACTTTTACCTGTACTGGTCTGCGCCCAGCGAGCGCCGTGAGCTGTTTGGAATTATCGACGAGCATATGACAGGCGCCGCGTATCGCCCCGTCGATCGCCCGGGGATCTTCTACCGCAAGCCTTCCATTTGGTCTGCCATCTATCGGCGCGAGTTTCTCAACGCCAATCAGATTCGCTTTCTCCCCACGCCGGGTGCCTCGTATCAGGACGCAGGCTTTAACTTTAAGGTTTGGGCTTGCGCCGAGCGTGCCGCGTTTATTGCGGACCCCATTTTGTGCTATCGCCAGGATAACGAGAAGAGCTCCGTTAATTCGCCCAACAAGGTGTTTTGCGTGTGCGACGAATATGCCGAGATGCAACGTTTTTTGGACGAGCGTCCCGAGCTCAAGGCTCAGCTCCAGGGCATTTTAATGCGCATGAAGGTCGATACGTACCGTTGGAATGATGAGCGCCTGGTCGATGAGCTGCGTGAGCAGTTTTGGAAGAAAGCCTCGTCCGAGCTCAAGGCCGATTGGGATGCCGGTCGCTTTGACCTGTCGCTCTTCGACCCGCGTGGCGAGACCGATTTGCGCCTGATGGTCAAGTCGCCCCGCGCCTATATCGATTCGCGCTTTGACTTTAAGAAGCCGGGCAAGCTCAATACGTTTAAGCATTACTTTAAGATCGGTGGCCTGCCGCTGGTCTGGCGCGTGCTGACGTATCAGCGCACCTACGGCGACAATCCGCACCCCGATGACGTTCCGGCCGCACAGTAGGAGCGAGTGATTATGGTTACCCCCAAGATTTCCGTTGTCGTTCCCATCTATAAGGTGGAGGAGTGCCTGGCATGGTGCCTGGACTCCCTGCTTGCTCAGGACATGCCCGATTGGGAAGGCGTGCTGGTCAACGATGGCTCGCCGGACGGTTCGCGCGATATTGCGGCTGCCTATTGCGAAAAGGATGCGCGTTTTACGCTGGTCGATAAGGAGAACGGTGGCCTGTCGAGTGCACGTAATGCCGGCATCGCTGCGTCCACGGCGCCTATCGTCGCGTTTTTGGATTCCGACGACCGATTTACGCCCGATGCATGCCGTGTGATCGTCGATGCCTTTGAGCGCGAGGACTGCGACGTTTTGACCTTTGGCGCGAATCCGTATCCGCTGGAGGCGGGGTATCCGTGGCTCAACCGGGTTTTGAGTCCACGGGACGTTTCTTTTCACGGATATAGTTTCGAATTATTGTTTAAAGAGGATTCGCGTCCCTTTGTGTGGCGGACTGCCTGCAGAAGTGATTTTCTGGCGAATAACGCTATTCAGTTCGATGAATCTATCAGCTATGGTGAAGATCAAATTTTCGAAATGGCGATATATGGTCGTTCGCGAAAGACAACGCTAATTTCGAACAAATTGTACGACTACCGTGTGGCGCGCAAGGGCTCGCTCATGGACACCATGCGCTACGATGACGAAACGCGTCTGCTGGAGCACGTGAAGATTTACTCCGCGGTGTTAGCCGACTGGCATCGCGATGACCTTGACGCGCAGCATGCCGATGACCTGGCATACTTTCTGTGTGATTTGGTGTTGTACGATGCAATCAGGTTGTTGGGTACGGGCTGCGGCAAAGTATTCGATGCTGTGTCTACGGTGCTCGCTGGTTCCGCTGTGGGCAGCGAAGCCGCGCTTACGCAATGTGCTCCTTCTGTTGCTGCTATGGTGCGCGCAGCGCTTGCCAACAAGGCGCCCAGCGCCCGTGCGTGCAGGAGGCTCATGTTCGATTACGACGTTTTGAGGTCTGGGTTCCTTCGGGCGTGCAAACGCATGGCCGCGAATATCCTGGGAAAGAGAGATGTGTAGATCGGAGCGGCCATGTCTGTTGTCTAGTTAAACCATCGTCGTCGTTGCGTTTTGCTTGTTGCTGTGGCCTGCCCGCACGTTTTGCTGGGTGGGCCTTCTTGTCTCGGGTAGAGCGGTGCCCTGTCTACATTTGAATGCGAATGCTAATGCGGCTAGTCAAATATATATTTCGGTTTCAGACTTGAAAACGCTTGAATTCACCAGTTGCTAGTTTAAAAATAACATATAGATTCCGCCGGATTCGTGGAAAGGATGTTCTATGAAAGACGTTCGAAGGAGATGGCGCGGGCTAAAGGCTTTCGGGTTGGCCGCATTTGCAACTGCCTGCCTTACTTGTGCTCCATTGACCGCAAAAGCAGGTCTTATTGGCGGTGTTGGAGGGGGCAGCGCCTCGGTAGACGAGCCCACGGAATGGTGCGTTGGCGATAACCGTCCGATTTCTTACTGGGGATATGACGGTTGGAACGGCACTCAAAATGAACAGATGTCTGGCCCTCTTACGCGGTATAGCGTCGAGTGCAATGCCGGGGGGACTGCTCACAGAGATTTTCTAGTAGGCTTAAACTCTATCGATAAGAGCGCCTCGCGGACCGATCCTTCTGGAGTTATATTTTGTCAAGCAGAAGACGGCATACGAGATACATCGGTGACTGGAGTTCAGACGTGTGCT
>OFCJ01000513.1_pt1 | contig 24480 bp, 25 predicted proteins | sample 1520791 | NCBI WGS metagenome assembly OFCJ01 (sample SAMEA2699027, study PRJEB24076) | metagenome | biome: Human gut stool | place: Spain | collected 2012-01-21 | reverse complement strand
AAGAGCCGGGTGACGAATTTCGTGCCCTGATCACCGTTTTCGCTTTCCTGGCTTCTGCCTGGTACTGCGTTGTTCAGTACAGAAAAGAGAAGGGCGAATCTCAGTCCTGACCTGACCAGACCGGTACTCTCCATCTTGCTGCAGCTCTTCCTCTGTTTAACTTTCTTTTCACACAATCTGCACCGGGGCCACCTTCGGCTCCTGACCCGCTGGCGCGGTTCAGTCGTCGAGCCACACTCCGCTAGCGGAACGAACAACGACTTTGGACAGGCGGTTTCTGAGCTTGCGGCGCTGGCAGCGGCAGGGAAGGATGTTGCAGAACTGAACGGCGTTGATGTGAAAGCGTTCACCGGTAAGGCGAAGTACTGCAAAAAATTTGCGGCCGGATTCAGTAACTGCTGCAAAGACAGCGGGTGGGGGCAGGACGTTGGCCTGGCACGCTGTAGCAGCGAAGAGAAAGCGTTGGCCAAAGCCAAAACGAACAAGCTGACGGTCAGTATCGGGGAGTTTTGTTCGAAGAAGGTGCTGGGGATCTGCCTGGAGAAGAAGCGCAGTTACTGTCAGTTTGACTCAAAGCTGGCTCAGATCGTTCAGGAGCAGGGCCGCAACGGACAGCTGCATATTAGTTTCGGGGGTGCCAGCAGCCCGAACTGCCGGGGGATCACGATGGCTGAACTCCAGGGCATTAACTTTAACCGGCTGGACTTTGCGAACTTTATGGAGGATTTAATGAATAACCAAAAAATCCCGGATAATGCGGAACTGACAGAGAAAACAAAACAGCGAATTAAAGAACTTCTCACGCAGTCATCATCCAAATAAAAAAGGAAAGCAAACATGAAAACACATGGCCTTTTTAATAAGTACAGTAAAGTGAAAGTGCTATACCCGTTTATCCTGGTCTTTATCACATTAAGTGCGATGTCGTGGCTGAGCACCGGCGCGATGCCGACGTTAAAACCCGTCGTACTCTTTATTATTATCCTGGCGACTCCGCTGCTGATGGCTATGCTGGCCATGACACGCGGGGCACTGATGTTTTTCCTGGGCGCGCTGGTCACACAGGTTACCGTCGCCATGCTGGTCACGTTGTTTACCGCGCACAACTTGTCCGCGGCTGCCGGATTTGGTGCCGCTTCTGTTGTCATCTACGTCCTCATCACGGGGTTCGGTGATGAAAAGGCCGATGCCGGTAAGGAGGATAAAAGTGATAGTTAGCTTTGCTAAACATCCTGGCGTGGACTTCTGTGTAAGGTTGCTGCTGACAGCCGTTATTATTTTCCCCGTGGTTTACTTTTCCTGGGATGCGGTTATCGGGACAACGGCCAGTGATTATATTGCGAGTGTCATTTTTATTCTTGTTACAGGGTTTATCTGGTTTTTGCTTTATCTGTTTTTTTCGGCCTTTGAGAGGCTGTTAAAAAAAGAAAATGGTGTGAAATGAAAAAGAAATCTTGGTCTGGAAAACTAAAGGTTCGGTACAGAATTGCGGGGTTAATTATCGTGATTGTACTGTTGATGACCACCATAGGCAGGTTGTTTACGGGTGATAATTCTTTCGTTATTGTCCCATCTCTTTTCTTTATTATTTTGCTCAATATTATAGCCAGACGGCTTTTACCCTGAGAGAGAGGCGCTTTATTCCTCAGCAAATAAAACAGGAGAATTCATGGAAGAGAAAAAAGCGTACGGTCTGGTTATGACGTTTGTCGCTGTGTTTGTCGTTTTTCTGGTCAGCGTCATGTCTTACAGCTTGTGGCGGGATAAACAGATTAATGCGTTTCTGGCCACCAACCGGGCCTGGGGTATTCAGTGTGACAGGAGCTCGCAGGCTGCGTGGGTTATCAGGAACGGCGAGCGTACGGCATTAGCAATGAATAATCTGACACTCTACTGCCACGGTTTCCAGTTTCAGGGACGCACTGACCCGGAAACGAAAACAGTCAGCCTCGATAAATACAGCGTTTATCAACATATTTCGCGCCAGCCGAATTAATTAAGTCATAAAGGTATTCATTATGGGAAAACTACATGCCGCCATACTGGCGGGGTGCCTTTGTTGCACCCTGATGCCGGCCTGGGCGAAAGATGCGGGCTGGCAGTGGTACAACGAGAAGCTGAAAAGACCAGACCCGGAGACGCGAGCCACGCCACCGCTACCACCGGCAAAGCAGGACATCCTGGAGAAGCTGGCGCAGCTGCAGGCGGCCACAAAGCGCTCGCTTTACGAGGCTATTCTTTACCCCTCATCTGATAATTTCGTGAAGTATTTTCGGCTACAGAACTACTGGACGCAGCAGGCTGGCCTGTTCTCGATGAGCGCGAAGAAGGCCATGCTGGAAAACCCGGAGCTCGATTACAACCTGCAGTACAGCCACTACAACGGCACGGTGAAGAATCAGCTGGCTGCCGACTACGCCGAACAGCGTAAAGCCATCTCCGGTCTGGCGCAGCACTATGGCGTGATGTTCTTCTACCGCGGACGGGAGGCGATCGATGGCCAGCTGGTTCAGGTGATTAAAAACTTCCGTGAAACCTACGGACTGAGCGTGATACCGGTCTCGGTCGATGGTGTCATCAACCCCATGCTGCCCGACAGCCGGACGGACCAGGGGCAGGCGCAACAGCTTGGTGTGAAGTTCTTCCCCGCGATGATGCTGGTCAACCCGAAAAGCGGTCAGGTGAAACCCCTCAGTTACGGCTTTATCAGTCAGGACGACCTGGCGAAACAGTTCCTCTATGTCTCCAGCGACTTTAAACCCAATTTTTAAGGAGTATGTCATGCGAAAGATTCGATTCCCCGATTTGGATATTACGGGAATGTGGGTGCTGGCGGTTGGCGTGTTTTTCCACCTGATAGCCCGGCTCGTCAGAAAACAGCCTGAGATGGCGGTTCAGGTCGGAGAGATCCTGGGACTGGGGATGGTGATATTTGGTGGATACCGAATTCTGAATGCCCTGATTGCTGAAGCTGAAAAACAGGAGAAGGCCCGTGAAAAGCAACCTGAAGACAATTAAGACGGGTATCACAACAGTTGCTTTGCTGCTGACACTTTCTCCCGTGACCTGGGCCGGGACGCTCGATGAAGTAAAATCCCTCTGGGACCCACAGGGTATAACAGGCACGGTGCCGGCATCATCTTCTGGCGTGCCCGCTGCCGTGAAGCCGGTCTCTCAGGCCCGATGGTACCGGCTCAGCAACGGCAAACAGGTCAATCTCAGCGACTGGAAAGTGGTGTTGTTTATGCAGGGGCACTGCCCGTACTGCCATAAGTTTGACCCGGTGCTGAAGCAGTTGTCCGGACAATACGGATTCTCGGTGTTCTCTTATACGATCGACGGACAGGGGGACGAGGCGTTCCCTGAAGCCCTGCCGGTACCTCCCGAGGTGATGCAGACTTTTTTCCCGAATATCCCGGTGGCTACCCCGACCACGTTTCTGGTGAATGTGAATACGCTGGCGGCCTATCCGATTCTGCAGGGCGCCACCGATGCGCAGGGGTTTATGGCCAGAATAGATACGGTATTTCAGATGATGGGGGCACCTGATAATGGATAGTCTCAACAAAATATATTCTTCGTTACCCGTACTGGAAAGAAATAAACGCCTGAAGCTATCACGGCAAAAGAGATTCGATGTTTATTATTATCTCGCTTTTATGTTTGGTTTTTCCGGATTGTGCCTGTGGTGGGGAAGCCATGCGTATTTCGGTTTATTGTCTGACCTGTTAACCCCGCCGGAAAAACTGGGGACGGCAAAGAACGTAATGGATATTTTGAATGCCCTGATGTATTTCGTGCCCTTTATTCTTTTTTCACTTTCCATTGGTTGTCTGGCAACGGCTTTGCTGGGAGTACTGATGGCTGAACTGGCTTTCTGGTTTGAGTATGCCTTTGAAAAAAGCTTCCAGCGATATTTAAACCGCGTCCACGGACGGAAAAATAAAATGAAAGAAGGAGGGCCTCATGCTCATTCGTAAACCATTATCAGTGCTTTGCGGGATGTTGCTGGGGATGTCATTTACGGCGGCCGCAGATGTTAACGGCGACATGAACAACTTCTTCAATAAGCTCGGGTTTGCCTCCAATACGTCTCAGCCACAAGTCTGGCAGGGGCAGGCGGCAGGTTACGCTTCCGGCGGTTCGCTGTATGCAAGGACGCAGGTGAAAACCATCCAACTGGTCAGCATGACCCTGCCGGATATTAACGCTGGCTGCGGTGGTATCGATGCGTATCTGGGCTCGTTCTCCTTTATCAACAGCGAGCAGATACAGCGATTCGGCAAACAAATTATGAGTAATTCCGTTGGTTACTTTTTTGATCTGGCACTGCAGACGACTGTTCCTGAGATTAAAACCGCGAAAGATTTTCTGCAGAAGATGGCCAGCGACATCAACAGCATGAACCTCAGTTCCTGCCAGGCCGCACAGGGCATTGTGGGCGGTCTGTTTCCTCGCACTCAGGTGGCGCAGCAGAAAGTCTGCCAGGACATCGCCGGCGAGAGCAACATCTTCTCGGACTGGGCTGCTTCTCGGCAGGGCTGTTCGGTGGGCGGGCAGATGGACAAGGTACAGGACAAAGCCAGCGACAAGGACAAGGAGCGGGTCATGAAGAACATCAATGTCATGTGGAATGCCCTGTCAAAAAATCGCCTCTTTGATGGCAACAAGGAATTGAAAGAGTTTGTGATGACACTAACCGGCACCCTTATTTTTGGCGAAAACAGTGAAATTACGCCGCTGCCGGCACGCACTACGGACCAGGACCTGATTAAGGCAATGATGGAGGGCGGGACAGCCAGGATTTACCACTGCAATGATTCGGATAAGTGCCTCAAGGTTGTCGCCGACGCCACGGTCACCATCGCTGCAAACAAGGCGCTCAAGAACCAGATCTCCACCCTTCTGAGTAGTATCCAGAATAAGGCTGTGGCGGATGAAAAACTCACGGAGCAGGAGAAAGGGTTTATCTCCAGCACCACCATCCCGGTATTCAAATACCTGGTCGACCCGCAGATGCTGGGCGTATCTAACACGCTTATCTACCAGCTGACGGACTATATCGGCTACGACATTCTGCTGCAGTACATCCAGGAGCTGATCCAGCAGGCCCGCGCAATGGTCGCAACCGGGAATTATCCCCAGTCGACAATGGATATGATCCTCGAAAACCTGAACCAGGCCAGTGTGCAGATTGCCGCCTTCCAGCAACGTGTCCAGGTCCAGCAGGACGCGTTACTGGTTGTTGACCGGCAGATGAGTTACATGCGTCAGCAGGTCTCTGCCCGCATGATGACCCGCTACCAGAATAACTATCACTTCGGAGGAAGCCTCTGATGCTGGAAATCTACACGATAGCCGGCGGGGACTGGTTTCGGGGAAACCTGAATGCCATTGCTGCTTTCATGAGTACCGGTACCTGGTCTTCCATCGAGAAAATGTGTATCGCCTTTTCCGTGCTGATTGTCGCCAGCAGTTGGGTGAAAAAGCATAACATCATGGATTTGGTTGGTTGGGTGTTTGCCCTGACGCTGGTCTCGATGCTGGTCGTCATTCGTAAACCTGTGCAGATTATCGATTACAGCAATGTCTCTCAGGTCTATCAGGTCGACAACGTCCCGATAGGTCTGGCTATTCCCGCGTCACTCACCACGCGTGTCGGGAACGCCCTGATACAGGGCTATGAGATGATTTTCTCGCTGCCCGACAGCGTGACATACAGCAAGACGGGGATGTTGTTTGGCAGTAATCTGGTGGCAAAAAGTACCGACTTTATCTCTCAGAACCCGGAGATTACCACTCTGTTCTCCGACTATGTGCAGAACTGCGTGATGGGCGATATTTTCCTGAACCATAAATACTCGTTTGAAGAACTACTGAACTCCCCAGATCCGTACACCATTATTTTTTCAAATCCCAGCCCGCTGCGCGGGGTGTTTGATAAAAACAATCAGTTCAGGACCTGCCAGGAAGCCTCACGGGATTTGAAGGCAGCTCTGGCGCTGGATACCCAGACTGGCGGGAAAACCTGGAGCTACTACGTTCGTCAACTGTTTGGTGGAAAACCTAATTCGGACGTACTGTTCAGCCAGATGATCGGTGATTCCTATAACTACTTCTACAGCTCCGGGCAGAGTGCGGGACAGATTATCCGTCAGAACGTCACCATGAATGCCCTTCGCAGCGGTATACAGAGCTATGCGGCCCGCAGCGGGGATACGGCCAGCCTGGTCAACATTGCTAACACCTCTTCGCTGGAAAAGCAGCGCCTGGCCCAGGCGACTATGGGACACCAGGCGTTACGCTCCCTGCCGATGATGCAGACGGTAGTGATGGGAATTATGATTGGTCTGTTTCCAATCATGGTGATGGCCGCCATGTTCAACATGATGACGATGCAGGTGCTGAAAGGGTACATTTATGCCCTGATGTGGCTGCAGTCATGGCCCCTGCTGTATGCCATTTTGAACAGTGCGATGGCTTATTATGCAAAACAGAATGGCGTACCAGTGGTGTTGTCCGAGCTCTCTCAGCTCCAACTGAAGAACTCAGATATTGCCACGACCGCGGGCTACATCTCCATGATGATCCCTCCGTTAACTTGGGCGATGATCAAAAGCATGGGAGCGGGCTTCTCCAGCGCGTACAGCCATTTTGCTTCGTCCGGTCTCAGCTCCACGTCGCAGGCTTCATCCAGTGTGGTGGACGGGAATTACTCGTTCTCAAATATGCAGACGGATAATGTCAGCGGAAACAGCTGGAACACCAACAGCAACACAGCCTTTGGGCAGATGTCCCGGCAACTGGGGAACGGTGGCATGGGTACGCAGACCCGGGATGGATCGATGGTCTGGGACAGCAGCGGCGCCATGTCAAAACTCCCAGTGGATATCAATGTTGGCCGACAGATAGCCAGTGCACAGCAGCAGATGGCACGTGAATCTGACGTCCAGGCAGAGAGCTCACTGCAGGGCTATAACAGCAGCGTAACGAGCGCCTGGAACCGCCTGAAGCAGTTTGGCACCAATATGGGAACCAGCGCGTCAACCACCACCGGGGCCGATAATACCGAATCATCGCAGGATTCGATGGCGAAAAGCAAAATGTGGAATGCTGTTGATTCATATGCTAAATCAAACCACATAAGTAGAGATGAAGCATTTAGTCAGCTTATGGATAAATCAGTTAAAGGTGCTGTTTCCGGCGAAATGTATGGCGGTGCCAGTATGAAGGGTGGCATGGAGTTATTTGGAAATGGTGGACATATTGAAGGCGGTGTAAGGGCTTCAGTAAGCGGTACTGCGAGTTCGGGCTCACAAGACAATGTTAGTGAATCCGGTCGTAAAACAAATACTGATAATCATGATACCAGTAGTCAGGCAGTAAAAGATTTCAGAGAGTCCTCTGATTACCTTACTAGCAAGAAAACCAGCACATCAGGAAATGCGACAGATAATAATGCCAGCTCCCGCGTGGACCAATTCTCTGCTTCACTTTCAAGTGCGAAAAACAGCTACGACCAATATACAAACAGCCGTACACGCAGCCATGAATTCAGTGAAATGGCGTCACGTACCGAAAGCATGAGTGGCCAGATGAGCGAGAATCTGACGCAGCAGTTTGCAAACTTTGTCCAACAGCGCTCTCCGCAGAATGCGGAAGCTATCCTGACAAATACCAGTTCGCCGGAAGTGGCTGCACAGCGAGAAGCGCTGGCCCGTGAATTTGTTAAAGAGCAGGTAGAGCCTAAAGTTGATGGCGCCTATCAGGAGGCGAGAGGAAGTATTGGGCAAAACATGCCGGGAGTGTCAGGCAGTGGGGGACATAACACTGTTACATCTGATTATGCGCAGCATTCAGGGTCAATAGATGCCATGACTAAGGACGCAGGTATTAAGGATAATGTGGTACAAACGGTTGATAACATGGTGTCTCAAAACAAACAGGCGCATCAGGATGCACATCAGGGAATCCAGCATCAGGGAGATGACGTGAAAGGACAACACACCGACCTGAAAAATAATCATAAATCGGAAGGAAATAAAATGGAAAATGAATACAATGGGAAAAAGGATGAGCAGAAATCGCTCCCTGGAGCTGATACTAGAGATGAGCTATTAAATAAGGCTCGCGACTATCAGGAAAAGCATAAACCATAAGGATGGAAGGTTTAGGAGGTAAGCTATGAAATCTATTTTTTTGATAGTGATCCAATATGTGTCTTGTGTTCTGGCTGGATGGCAACTCCCTGAAACTCTTTTCATGGTATGTGCTTCCTTGATGTGGTTGATTGTTTTTAACTATGCGTTCTATCAGATAGGTAAAAACAAAAAACAAGCATTGGGGAAAGATAAGAGCATTGTCGGCTTAATGATTGTTTCTGTTTTCTCTCTATTTGGTCCAGTGTTTTGTATGTTTGCTATTGTTATGTACCCCTTGTATATACTAAACGTTCAGTTTGCTTTTTTTTCATTAAAAAAAATTGGTTCTCATGGTTATGGCGTTAAAAGTAGTAATGGTAAAGTGGTCAGCTTGAAATCATTTGATATGCAAAGAGATATATTTGATGCCAATGAATTACAGGGAGGTGGTTCTTCAACATCATTTAATCATAATCGGAATGACTTTAGCGTAGCTCCAGATGGCTTTGATTCATCAGTATCTGAACCTGAGTGGTTTCATGAAAGTGTTAGTCATACTAGATTTAGTATTGATGAGGTCAATCCCGCGAATGGTCTTCCAATGATTGGGAATGTCGATGTTTCTGGAAATCCATATGGAATTGATCGGCACGATTAGCAACTTATTTAAATGTTATTGACTATCAAATTTAGTAGCCTATTCATAGGCTGAAGTTTTTGTTTGATTATTATTGATTGTTGTATTTGTAGTTCCCTGCTCCCTTTCTTTTAAAATTTCGTTATAGTAAACGCGCGCTTTTTAATAAAAGAGAGCGTGTATCATTCATATTGATTATGTCACAAGGATTCAGGATGAAACTTAATAAAGTCATGGCTGTGATGGTCGTCAGTTCTGCACTGGTACTTTCGGGTTGTAGTGCAATGGGGACCGCAATTAAAAAGCGTAATCTGGAAGTCAAAACCCAGATGAGCGAAACAATCTGGCTTGAACCGTCAAATAATAAGACAGTTTATCTGCAAATAAAAAATACCTCCGATAAAGACATGAGCGGGCTCCAGTCTAAAATTACCAGTGCGGTCACTGCTAAGGGCTATCAGGTAGTCAGCAATCCTGATACGGCGGGCTACTGGATACAGGCGAATGTCCTGAAGGCCGACAAGATGGATCTTCGTGAAACCCAGGGCTGGTTAAGTCGGGGTTATGAAGGTGCAGCAACCGCGGGCGCACTGGGTGCGGGGATCACCGCCTATAACTCCAGTTCAGCAGGCGCGACTCTCGGTGTCGGCCTGGCGGCAGGTCTGGTCGGTATGGCGGCTGACGCAATGGTGGAAGACGTGAATTACACGATGATCACCGATGTGCAGATTTCAGAGCGCGCGAAAACGCAGGTGCAGACGGATAACGTCGCGGTATTACGACAAGGGACCTCCGGGGCTAAAGTGCAGACCAGCACTGAAACCGGTAATCAGCATAAATACCAGACACGTGTTGTCTCTAACGCCAATAAAGTGAATCTGAAATTCCCGGAAGCCCAGCCGGTTCTTGAAGACCAGCTGGCAAAATCCGTCGCTAATATTCTGTAGTTTAATCATTCCCGGGCCCGGACACTCCGGGCCATGCTGACAGAACGTCTTCCTGCCAGTCAGCTTTCATTCATTTTGTATCAGGTTTAACCCTCCAGAACGGTGAACAGGTGCGCAATTTATTTGTGCGCCTGCGAGGCGTTGCCGGCTGCTGCCGGAACATTTCTTCGCTTTGTATTTAAGGGCAATGATTATGAGTTTTAATGCCAAGGATATGACCCAGGGTGGTCAGATTGCCAATATGCGCTTTCGTATGTTTGGCCAGATTGCCAATATTATATTCTATGTGCTGTTTATTATTTTCTGGGTTTTGTGTGGACTGATGCTGATGTACCGGCTCAGCTGGCAGACCTTTGTGAATGGCTGCGTGTACTGGTGGTGTACCACCCTGGCACCCATGCGCGATATCATTCGCTCCCAGCCGGTCTATACGATTAATTACTACGGCAGATCACTGGAATATAATGCGGAACAAATCCTGGCCGATAAATACACTATCTGGTGTGGGGAGCAGCTGTGGACCAGTTTTGTGCTCGCTGCCGTGGTTTCTCTCGTCATCTGTATCGTGACGTTCTTTGTCGCCAGCTGGGTACTGGGCCGTCAGGGTAAACAGCAGAGCGAGGATGAGAATACCGGCGGGCGCCAGCTTTCCGATAAGCCCAAAGAAGTGGCCCGCCAGATGAAGCGTGACGGTATGGCCTCCGACATTAAAATCGGTGACTTACCGATATTGCTTAACTCCGAAATTCAGAACTTCTGTCTCCACGGTACCGTCGGTTCCGGTAAATCCGAGGTCATCCGCCGGCTGCTGAATTACGTTCGGGCCAGGGGGGACATGGCGATTATTTACGACCGCTCCTGTGAGTTTGTCAAAAGCTATTACGACCCGTCGCTGGATAAAATCCTCAACCCGCTGGATTCGCGCTGTGCCGCCTGGGATTTGTGGAAAGAGTGTCTGTCGCTGCCTGACTTCGACAACATCTCTAATACCCTTATTCCGATGGGGACCAAAGAGGACCCGTTCTGGCAGGGCTCTGGTCGCACCATCTTTGCTGAAGGCGCCTATCTGATGCGTGAGGACAAGGACCGCAGCTACGAGAAGCTGGTTGATACGATGCTCTCCATCAAAATCGACAAGCTGCGCGCCTATCTGCAGAACACGCCGGCGGCGAACCTGGTGGAAGAGAAGATTGAGAAAACCGCCATTAGTATTCGTGCGGTGCTGACCAACTACGTCAAGGCCATTCGCTACCTGCAGGGCATTGAGAAGAACGGCGAGCCGGACAAAGGGGCACGCTACAGCCTGCTGGCGCAGGAATTTGCCGCCAGCGTGCGTGAGGGACAGGAAAGCGTGGCGCAAATCAGCGGGACGCGTGAACAGAATGTGCTCAACAGCGTTATCCGCGACACCCTCAAAAATGAAGGTGTGCTCGGAGAGAAGGAGATGACGGTCACCGCCCTGACGCCGGTGTGGCTGGACAGCAAAAGCCGGGGCGTGCGGGACTATTACCGCGAAGGGATGGTGATGGAGCGGTGGGACCCGGAGACCCGGAAGCATGACCGCTTTGTCATTGACCGGGTGACCGCCAGCAGCAACATGCTGACCCTGAAGGACAAAGAAGGGGAGCGCCTGGATATGAAAGTTTCCGCCGTCGACAGCCAGTGGACGTTGTTCCGGGCCGATAAACTGCCGGTGGCGGAAGGGGAGCGTCTGGCCGTGCTGGGAAAAATCCCCGATACACGGCTGAAGGGTGGTGAGAGCATCACCGTGCTCAAATCCGGGGACGGGCAGCTGACGGTGCAGCGCCCCGGGCAGAAAACCACCCAGTCGCTTTCTGTCGGCAGCAGCCCGTTCGACGGTATCAAGGTCGGGCACGGCTGGGTGGAAAGTCCCGGCAGGTCGGTCAGCGAGACGGCAACGGTTTTTGCGTCTGTGACGCAGCGTGAGCTGGATAACGCCACACTCAACCAGCTGGCGCAGAGCGGAAGTCACCTCCGGCTGTACTCCGCGCAGGATGCGGCGCGCACGATGGAGAAGCTGGCGCGACATACCGCGTTCAGCGTGGTGTCGGAGCAGTTGAAGGCCCGTTCCGGAGAGACAGACCTCGATGCGGCCATCGCACAGCAGAAGGCCGGGCTGCATACCCCGGCAGAGCAGTCCATCCACCTTTCCGTTCCCCTGCTGGAAAGCGATGACCTGACGTTTACCCGGCCACAGTTGCTGGCCACGGCGCTGGAAACCGGGGGCGGTAAGGTATCGATGGCGGATATCGACACGACCATTCAGGCACAAATCAGGTCGGGGCAGTTGCTGAATGTGAGCGTCTCTTCTGGCCACGGCAACGACCTGCTGATATCCAGGCAGACCTGGGATGCCGAGAAAAGCATCCTGACCCGGGTACTTGAAGGCAAAGACGCGGTGGCCCCCCTGATGGACCGCGTGCCGGCCAGTCTGATGACGGGCCTGACCGCCGGACAGCGGGCGTCGACCCGGATGATTCTGGAAACCCCGGACCGGTTCACGGTGGTTCAGGGGTATGCCGGGGTGGGGAAAACCACCCAGTTCCGGGCTGTCACGAGTGCCATCAGTCTGCTGCCGGAAGAGACCCGCCCGCGCGTCATCGGTCTGGCGCCGACACATCGCGCGGTCGGGGAAATGCAGAGCGCCGGCGTGGACGCGCGGACGACGGCGTCGTTCCTCCACGACACGCAGCTGCTGCTGCGCAACGGGCAGACACCCGATTTCAGCAACACGCTGTTTCTGATCGATGAGAGTTCGATGGTGGGGTTGTCAGACAAGGCGAAAGCCCTGAGCCTTATTGCGGCCGGGGGAGGTCGCGCAGTGTCCAGCGGGGATACCGACCAGCTGCAGTCCATTTCGCCGGGGCAGCCGTTCAGGCTGATGCAGCAGCGCAGCGCCGCGGATGTGGCCATCATGAAAGAGATTGTGCGCCAGGTACCTGAGCTGCGACCGGCAGTCTACAGCCTGATTGACCGGGATGTGCACCGCGCCCTGACCACCATTGAGCAGGTCACGCCGGAGCAAGTGCCGAGAAAAGAAGGCGCCTGGGCGCCGGGCAGTTCTGTGGTGGAATTCACGCGGGCACAGGAGAAGGCGATTCAGGAGGCACTGAAGAAAGGCGAAAGCGTGCCGGCAGGTCAGCCCGCGACGCTCTACGAGGCTCTGGTGAAGGACTACGCTGGTCGCACCCCGGAGGCACAGTCGCAGACGCTGGTGATCACCCATCTGAATAAGGACCGGCGGGCGCTGAACGGTCTGATCCATGACGCTCGGCGGGAGAACGGGGAAACCGGCAAAGAGGAAATCACCCTGCCGGTGCTGGTCACGAGTAACATCCGTGACGGTGAACTGCGCAGACTGTCGACCTGGACGGCTCACAAGGAGGCGGTGGCGCTGGTTGATAACGTATACCACCGTATCAGCAAAGTGGATAAGGATAATCAGCTGATCACCCTGACAGACAGTGAAGGAAAGGAGCGATTTATCTCACCCCGGGAGGCATCGGCAGAAGGCGTTACGCTCTATCGCCGGGAAGATATCACCGTGTCTGAGGGGGACCGAATGCGCTTCAGCAAAAGTGACCCGGAGCGCGGCTATGTGGCCAACAGCGTGTGGGAGGTAAAATCCGTTTCAGGTGACAGTGTCACGTTGTCGGACGGCAAAACCTCCCGGACACTGAACCCGAAGGCCGACGAGGCGCAACGCCATATCGATCTGGCGTATGCCATTACCGCTCACGGGGCCCAGGGGGCCAGTGAACCGTTTGCCATCGCGCTGGAGGGCGTGGCGGAGGGCCGAAAAGCGATGGCCAGCTTCGAATCCGCCTATGTCGGGTTATCGCGTATGAAACAGCATGTTCAGGTCTATACCGACAGCCGGGAGGGCTGGATAAAAGCAATTAATGCCTCGCCCTCGAAAGCGACGGCGCACGATATTCTTGCGCCGCGTAATGACCGGGCGGTACACACTGCGGAGCAGCTGTTCAGCCGTGCGCGACCGATGAATGAAACCGCGGCAGGCCGCGCGGCGCTGCAGCAGTCCGGCCTTGCGAAGGGGATATCGCCCGGAAAATTCATTTCGCCCGGAAAACAGTATCCGCAGCCCCACGTGGCGCTGCCGGTGTATGACAAGAACGGGAAAGAAGCCGGGATCTGGCTCAGTTCGCTGACGGACAGCGACGGCCGCCTGCAGGTGATGGGGGGCGAGGGACGGGTGATGGGCAATGAAGATGCCCGCTTTGTGGCGCTGCAGGGGAGCCGGAACGGCGAGAGCCTGCTGGCCGGGAATATGGGAGAGGGCGTCAGGGTCGCCCGCGATAACCCTGACAGCGGCGTGGTAGTGCGCCTTGCTGGCGATGACCGCCCCTGGAATCCGGGCGCCATCACCGGCGGACGCGTCTGGGCAGATCCGATACCGGTAGTTTCACCGGAGGCGGCAGGAACTGACATTCCGCTTCCGCCAGAAGTGCTGGCACAGCGGGCCGCGGAAGAGGCGCAGCGTCAGAATATGGAGAAACAGGCGGAACAGACTGCCCGGGAAGTGGCCGGGGACGGGCGTAAAGCCGGCGAATCTGAAGACCGGGTAAAAGAGGTCATCGGAGACGTCATTCGCGGTCTGGAGCGCGAAAAACCGGGTGAAGAGAAGATGACCCTGCCCGACGATCCACAGACCCGGAAACAGGAAGCGGCCGTTCAGCAGGTGGCTCAGGAGAGCCTTCAGCGGGAGCGCCTGCAGCAGATGGAGCGCGATATGGTTCGTGATCTCAATCGTGAGAAAACGCTCGGGGGCGACTGACGCGCCTGCGGCTTGTCTGCCCCGGCATCCTTCCCGATTAAAAATCGGGCACCCTGCCGGGGCGCGATGTAAGGGATAAAAAGGACATAAAGATGACAACACATGTAATGCGCCTCAGTGCCGCTGACCGCTGGCTGCAGGCACTCCTGACCTGGACGCCCGGGCAGACGGATATGATTAAAACGGTGGCCCTGGTCCTGATGGTCACCGACCATGCAGGCTTATTGCTGGCCCACAATAACGAGATCATGCGCCTGCTGGGGCGGGGATGTTTTCCGCTGTTCGGTCTGGTGTGGGGGGTGAACCTGGCGCGGCACGGCCAAATTCGCCAGTCGCAGCTGAACAGTCTGTGGGGCTGGGCGTTGGTCGCCCAGGTGTCTTTTATGCTGATTGGATATCCGTGGTACACGGGGAATATTCTGTTTGCCTTTGCGGTGACCGGCCAGGCCCTGCGGTGGTTCAGCCAGCCTTCCCGGCAATATGTTCTGCTGGCCATGACACTCCTGGCGGCGTGGATACCGCTGTCATCCGGCAGCTACGGTGCGGCCGGGGTGGGCATGCTTATCGCCGGCTGGTTTCTCTGTCGGGCAGAACGTGCTACGGAACGGCTGGGATACGGCGTGCTGTGGGCCATCATGGTGTTATTGATGAACCCGAACGACGTGAGTGAGTCGGTGGCCGGGTTGACCATTGCGCTGCTGGCATTGATGGTGTGTTCATCTGCCGGGGAACGTGTGAAACGTTTCTGGCCACGTCATTTCTTCGTGATGTTCTATGCCGTGCATCTGGCGGTGCTGGGTATCGTTGTCTCGATGTAAAAAAGCCCGGACATCAGTCCGGGCAGCAATTGCGCAGACATCTAATATTAGGATAAACGGGGCTTACGCCCTGAAAGGATGCGCTTTTGACCGTGTTCACGTATCTTATAGTCTGGTTCCTGTCAGATAAAAAACCTTGTTATGACTGAAGAAAAACGCCCTGTACTGAGTCTGAAAAGAAAGCCGGCAGCGGATACCGCGGCGACCGGGACCCCTGAGACGCCCGTAGTGGTACGGCGTAAAAAAGTGGTGGTGGTCACGACGCCTCCGGCCTGGAAGGTAAAGAAGGAGAAGCTGGAGCGGGCCAAAAAGGCTGACGAAGCCGCAGCACGTGAATCTGCGCCGGTGGTCAACGCGGTAAAGCCACCGCCTCCGGACCGATATCTGCGCCTGCTGCCGCCGGAACAGGCCATCATGACTTTGAAGGCGTTCTGGCCACAGTTGTTCGACGGTAATGTGCCACGTCTGCTGGCGACGGGGATGCGTGATCATCTGTTTGCGGACATTACGCAACGCAACCTCCCGCTGTCGCATAAACAGGTGATTAAGTGCCTGAAAAGCCTGACGCGTTCAGAAGAGTATCTTTCCCTGATGCAGGCTGGCGCTCCCCGGTATGACCTGCAGGGAAATATTGTGGCGACCGTGACGCCAGAAGAAGAAAACTATGCCCGTGAACGGAGAGTGCGCCAGAGCCGCCTGAGTGCCCGAATACAGAGTCAGACGCTTTAATTCATTCTCTGCCACAAATAAATTTATCTGTAAATGCTCCTGCTAAAGAATTTAACCTCTTTAGCAGTCGGGCATTCTTTTATCTACACTGAAACTTTTAAAGGAATAAAAATGAAACGTAAAATATATTTGCTGCTTCCATTTATTTTCGCCACCTTTGTTAATAACAGCGTTGCTCAAGAGCCTGAGACAGAAAAGACTTTCTCCGTCATCCAGGAAAAAAGAATCGGAGAAATAGCGGCCGATTATTTGCGTGCTCATCCTGAAATACTGATTCAGATGAGCGAGAAACTTCAGCAGGAGCAGGAGGAAAAACAAAGCCGGGGGCTGACATCCGCTGCGCTGGCGCAGCAGGCGAAAATACTGGGCGATAAAACTATCCCGTCCTGGGGGCCTGCGGACGGGGATGTGATGGTGGTCGAATTCTTCGACTATCAGTGCATCTGGTGCAGCCGGTTTGCACCCGAGCTGGAGAAGGTCATAAAGAACAACACGAAGGTGCGCTATTTCTTTATGGAATGGCCGGTTTTCGGCAGTCGGTGGCCAGCGTCACTGCTGGCAGCGAAAACAGGTCTGCAGGTCTGGAAAGAGCAAGGAGCGGAGGCCTATCTTAAATATCACAATGGTCTGTACGGGACAGGCCTGAATGAAGGGAAGCTGACGAAGGGAGATATTGAAAAGACATCGGGGGGAATTTCATTTCAACCGCAGACCATTGAAGAGATTAACACCACGCTGAAGAATATTAATGATATTGCCACGGAGACAGGATTAACCGGAACACCCGGAATTATTGTGCTGCCGGTAAAAGGCGCGACGGCTGAAAACATCACAGTATTTACCGGAATGACCGAAGCAGAGAATATTCAGTCTGCAATCAATAAATCCCGTCATTAATATTTTATTAATCCAGTTTATTTTTAAAGGACTGAGTTTATGTTCCGATATTTTACCCTGCGCACTGAACAGCAATTATTCTGTTATTTGTACGGGGGCGCGCTGGCGCTCTTTCTGACACTCTTATACCCGTCTTTTCCCGCATGGGCAGGCCCCTTCTGGTGATGCTGCCGGTTGCGCTGTTCTGGGCCGGTCTGGCGCTGTACACCCGTCATACCGACCAAATGAGAACGCTGGAGGTTTCACCGCTGGTCTGTATCCGTGATGGTGTTCAGGTGGTGGCCATGCTGCCGCACCACGAGAAAGCCCGGCTGGAATGGGAAATTCTCCAGGACGGTGAGGTGTATCACCAGCAGATGCGTGACCTTATCGACCTGGTGGTCCGGCTTGTCTCCCGGGGATGCCTTTATGCGCCAGCAGCGATACTGGCAGGTGCGGGTCTTCTGGTGTGGGGATTTCCGCAGGACGGTATCCGTCTGGTGACCGCCCTGCGAACTATGCCCGCAACAGAGCTTGTGCAGCTGGCCGGCATCGTCCTTCACTACGTGCTGTTGATTTCCGCCATATCGGTCCTGATTGCTGACCTCGTGGCTGGTCAGGGGGTGCCGAACAGATACCGACGTGCGTTGCTGGATCGGTTGCCGGCAGATGCCTGGTGCATCAGAAGAGGGACTGAGCGTTGACGGGACTGCGCATCAGACTCATCGGGAGCGATTGCCGGCGACGCCTGAATCCCGTTCAGCCGTGGAAATACCGTTATAAACAGAACTGACAAGAGCTGGCTCGTTACGCTTGTTATTCAATTAAAAGAATTGACCAATTAAAAAGGTGAACTAATGAAGCTTGATGCTGTGAAGACTGTTCGCGATTTAATGCGCTATTGTCATATGCCCGTATGGTGTCAGCGTGAAGTCAGAGATATGAGGGTCGGTGACATCTATTTTTTAGGGAAATATAAAGAGGTGATGTTTTCCGGGGAACTAAATGAAGACGTCGATTTTGTAGGGGAGGCATGGATCGAAAAGGAGAGAGGGATATACAAATACCATGCGACATGGACGATACCAGTAAAACCCTCCCGGGCTTTTGTCATGACTTCGGGGCAATTTAAATTACTGAAAGGTGGTGTCGTGGATTTCAACGGTGACTTTTCATCGTTTCGTTCATTTGCTCTGGTTTCACGCTATCTCAATCGACTGGTGATGAAAATGAGCAATGAAGAACGGCATGAATTCTATAAAGTCGGTTCCAGGCCACTTTTTCGTGGCATTTGTATTGATAAGGAGTCAATAAGCCGAAGGCCGCACTATATCAAAGACGGAGAAGTTTTACGTCGTGTCTGGCTAAATTACAGCAATCAATTACCGACGCATCCCCTGCAGGCTATTGTGACAGCGGCAATAGCGCTGAAACAAATTTAAGGAAATTCATATGCGGGTTTTTATTGCAGCAAAGAAATCTCCGGGGAAAATTCTTTCAGAAGGGCTGAGTGGAATGCTGAACAGAGTAAAGAAACACATATGGATTGATATGGTTATAAAGCGAGGCCCGGAATGGCAAAAATATTAATGATGACGGGCGCCATCGTCATAGTACTGGGTCTGCTGGGTTTTCTTGTTTTGCTTGTGAAGGGACGAACAACGGGGAAGACCTCTCCGGTACTGCAGGCACTGAAAGCGGCGGGTATTCGCACCACCGAGGCGGAACAGCGACTGTGTCGTCAGCGGGCCTGGGTGAGCAATGACATGCTGATGACGCCACGGGAACAGCATTTTTACCGGGCGTTGCTGAAGCACACCGACCAGAAACGCTGGCTTCTGTGCCCGCAGGTGCGGGTGGCGGATATCGCCAGCCTGGCACCTCATATCCGGCCTCGCTCCCGGACCTGGTGGCAGCTGTTCCGGATGGCCTCACAGTGGCACTGCGATGTGGTGGTGGTGGATATCACGACCTTTGCCATTGTGGCCGCTGTCGAACTGGATGATGCCTCGCACCTGAAAAAACATCGGGTACGCCGGGATATTCTGCTGGAAGAGGTACTTCGCCAGGCCGGCATTCCGCTGTTGCGGGAGCGGGATTCAGAGAAACTGGTCAGGTGTGTGAGGGATTTTCTGAAGCACCGACACGACATCACTGAATGTCATCAGGAGTGAAATCGTATGAGTATAGAAAAAAGAACGACCCGTCAAACCCCAGCCAGCCGGTGGTGGTTGCCCGGACTGCTCAGTCTGGCGCTTTACACGCCAGTGCCGGCAGTCAACGCCGCGTCCATCGAGACCGGCTTTTCCCCGGAAGGAACGGCCCTGCAGCTGGTCCTGAAGACCATCGATTCAGCGCAGCAGGAAATCCGCCTGATGGGATACTCCTTCACGTCGCCGGAGGTGACTCGCTCGCTTATTGCGGCAAAACGGCGTGGAGTGGATATCAGGGTAGTACTGGACCAGAAGGCGAATACCGGGAAAGCCAGCGTGGCCGCCATGAACGTGCTGGTCAGCGCGGGTATCCCTGTCCGCACCGTCGACGTATATACGATCCTTCATGACAAAGTGATCGTAGCAGACAAACGCAATACCGAGGTCGGCTCTTTCAATTTCAGTCGGGCTGCGGACCGTTCGAATTCAGAGAATGTGCTGGTCGTGTGGGATGACCCGGTTGTCGCCCACAGTTACCTGAACCACTGGGCATCCCGCTGGGCACAGGGAACGGACTGGCAGAGTACGTACTGAAAATCGTTACGTTTTTTAACCTGAACTTCGCGCCAACGGAGATTAGGTTATATAACAAAAAATAACATAGCCACTCGCCGCATCAGGCCAGCTGTAGTATCTTTGTTCAGGTATTTAGTTAAATGCTTGAGGAGGCAGAGATGTCACAGGCCATAAACGCAGTTACTTCCTCATCTAAACGCCCCTACAGAAAAGGGAAACCACTTTCTGCTGCAGAACGGCAGCAGAAGGCTGTTGCGCGTAAAAAAACGACGCACAAAGAGGTGAGGGTGTTTGTGCGCGATTCACTTAAAAATCAGCTTCAAATCATGTGTGAGAGTGAAGGAATTACTCAGGCAGAAATGATTGAAAGGCTTATTGAAATGGAGTCCGCGAAGCTTGGAATTGATGTAACGACGTCACATTCTTGATCCATCCGGCTTTGAGTGCTAGATTACTGATCGTTTAGAGATTTCTGGCTGGCCACGCCGCAAGGTGGCAGGGAACTGGTTCGGATGGGGAATTTACCTGGAACCAGAAAAGCAAAAACCCCGATAATCTTCTTCATTCTTGGCGGAGCGAAAAGATTAACGGGGCCTTTCAAAACTGCATAGAAGCTGTTGCTCTATGCAGGGAGTATAGATTCATGCTCAGAAAAGTTCAAGACCTTCTGTGCTCACTCCTTCCGTGCAACATAAGCGCAGGAAGCGGTGGCTGACCAGAATTCAGAAAACTCATTTCATTACGTTCAGGTTAAAAATGCCGAGCCGCGTTTTATGGCGCGTGAAGGCAAAAAGACACTGCCGTTCTGTCGTAAGCTGATGGCCAAAGCCGAAGGCTTCACCGCTACCTTTGATTTTTCAATCCATGTTGCCTTTGCCCGCTCACTGGGTAAGCGCCGCCGCATGCCTCCTATACTGCGTCGACGTGCAATTGACGCGCTCCTGCAGGCAATGTGCTTCCATTATGATCCGCTGGCCAATCGCGTGCAGCGCTCGATTACCAATATGGCCATCGAGTGCGGGCTGGCCACGGAATCCGCAAGTGGCAATCTCTCTATCTCGCGGGCGACCCGTGCGCTGCGCTTTATGTCCGAGTTGTGCCTGATCACCTACACCACGGAATATGACCCGCAGATTGGCTGTAACATCCCGACCGACATGACGTTCACGCCGGCTCTTTTTCAGGCTCTGGATGTGTCAGATGTCGCTGTCGTGGCCGCGCGTCGTAGCCGTGTGGAGTGGGAAAACAAACAGCGTAAAAAGCAGAGCCTGCCACAACTGGAAATGGACGAGCTGATCGCTAAATCCTGGCGTTTTGTACGCGAGCGTTTTCGTAGCTACCAGGCTGAGCGTAAATCACATGGCCAGAAGCGAGCGACAGCTCGCCGGGATGCTTCACGCCAGCGTAAGGATATAGAGACGCGCGTTCGTCAGCAGCTGACCCGTGAATATGCCACCGGCCGCTTCAGAGGCGATCATGACGCGCTGAAGCGTGAGGTGGAGCGACGTGTGACGGAACGAATGCTGATATCCCGGGGCAATAACTATACCCGCCTGGCGCCGTACCCCGAGCCCATATAAACCTCCCACTTTTTTATCCGGCCGACGCCGGAGACTTTCGCTCGCCCGTCTTCTGCAGTTGCCTGATTTCTGACCATTCCTGTAACAGCCACCACGGCCACCTCCTGATTTTTCCTTTCCGTGGATGAAATTTCAGGTCTCCGGCCCCGGTTTTTTGACCGGATTTTACTTATACACATTTAACTGCAAGGGAACTATTCACAAGGCTACACCCGACACGTTTCCTGGGTGCCCGTCGAAAGAATTACAGACCGCATGGTTCCCTTTAAATACCTGCTCTGTACTTCTTTTAAAGATCTGAATCTCTTTCATCTCAAAGGAAAACCTGTTCGCCGTCTGTCCTGTGGACAGTCTCAATGAGGCCTTCGCTGGCAGCGGTCGCAAACGCCCGCGCCGCTCAGAATCGAGAAGTACCTCCCGCCGGCAAGCGGCGGGCACAGCACCAGCAAGCACTTTAGTTACAGCATTCAATTAACCATTTAAACAAACCTCCGGCGCCGTCCTGCAACACTGAGCCCCTCTCAGACCACTATTCAGTTCCGTGCACAGCGGTAACTACATAACTCATCCCACCACTGAAAAGCGCCGCCGCCCCCGGCCGAAGGCCGGGAGTGATGTCGCTTTTAATGATGGGTGTTGTAACTACTCTTCTTCATCGCTGTGGGTGGAGCTGCGGTCAGTTATCTGGTACACGCTCGTAAGCGGCCCTGCGGCCCGCTAACGCGGAGATACGCCCCGACTGCGGCTAACGCCTTGTCGGGACCACTCCGACCGCGTACAGAGGCGTCTGAGATGTTTTTCGCGGGTATGGCTTTGCAGCTACCATGTTAAGTTCCCTGGTGTCGCTGAAATAGTTGATGAACATCCCCCTAAGCGTCAGCAGCAAGCTGCCGCCGCTAAGGCCCCGGAAATCACGCCCTTTACGTCGTAAACGCCGTAAAGCCCGCTCACCGGGGTTAAAAGGGATTACTTTTACTTCTTCATTGCTGTAAGCGGGTTAAGGCTAATCAGGGCAGGGGGTAGGGTGGCAGAGTTTATAGCCAGGTAACCGGCTACGCCGGGCTTTCGGCGCCATTTGACTCCACAGACACATGTAACCTCATCTGGCGCCTCCATGCCGCTGACGCAGCATCCGATAGCCTCCCGATGCTGTAGGCTTTAACGTCTGCTTTGTGCCAGAAGCGGACATAAATAATTTAGGGTATGTTATTTCAAAATACCTGTGAGAAGGCTGCTGAATGCGATACCCGCTACAGTACGCTCCGCCATTACAGCCTCAATATCAAAACCTTTGGTCACCTCTGCCGGAGCCTTACTACTGAACACCCTGCCGTAACGCTATCATCACCACAGTTGCTGCTGCCCGTGACCAGCGCGCCGGAGACGGAAAACATCACCCTGACGCTCAACCGCGCCAGCCTTTCCGATTTGCCGCAGGCAAGGGCCGCTCTCATCAGAGATCTGAACTTGTGCTAAAAAAATCAGCCACCTCTGGTTAGTCACGGAGCCCACCGATATGCGCGCCTGCGTCGACGCTCTGACGCGGAAGGGTTGAGGGGGGGGTAAAATTTATGACAAATATTGATCTCGAGTGAATTTTTGGATATTCTGTACCTTGAAAGCACGTACGGCTTCCATCCTGGAAAGCTGACAAGAAAGGAGCCAGTGACTAGCGGACGCTTTCATCCGTGTAGCCACACCTATTAAGTGAGGTTTTCTACATGACTACCATTTCGCAGAAGTCTGCTCGGGAGATGCTTGGCACCCCTCAGAACTTCAGAGGCGGTGTGTATGTGACAAAAAATGGTGCAGCTGAGCTGTTTATTCAGACCGCAGAAGAACGTGAAGCGGAACTGGTTGAACGCCACCAGCAGCAGCAAGTAAACGCCATGCTGAAACTGGTTAGCCTGTCTCAGCATGATTTTGAGAACGGCCGCCACGAAACCGCCCGTGAGCTATTAGCACGGAGGCGAGCAGAGCGGCATAAATAATATGAGGCCCATAAATGACGGTAGCAATCACCACCCAAGTAACAGAACAAACTTTATCAGTAATTGAGTCCTATAAAGCGGTAACAATGTCAGACGATGATGCTCGCGATTTTGCGACTGATTTGTTGGAACAAGCTATCGTCGATATTGAGGCTAATCCCCTTCAATATCCGTTTGAACAAAACGCGCTGGCCAACGGCGTAAAGTTGCGCCGCTGGTTAGATCCAACCGGGAAATACATCTGTCTTTTCCGCTATAACCAACAGACTGACGAGGCGATTCTCGACATTTTTGCCAGCACACGTCAGGACTGGTTATCACTTCTCTATCTCGTCCAGATCTCCCGCCCATAAAGATCGAAGCATGTGACGACTCCCCCTGCGATGGCTGTGGGGTTCACATTTGTGCTTTTATCATCCCCAATAACCGCCAAGGCGGTTGTAAATTAAAAGCCATGCGACCGATAATCAACGTGAGTTCTGATTGGACGGTTTTGACCTGCCCCCAGAGTTAGATACAACCTTCAGTTAGTAATGTCGGTTGGTTTTTCTTCATATTTCCCGTTTCGCCAGCCCGCTGCAAATTCAGCCGGCGTCAGGTAATTCAGTGATGAATGGGCTTTGTTGAATAAATCGAACTTTTGCTGAGTTGAAGGATTAGATCACGCATCTTCCCGACAACGCAGACCGTTCCGTGGCAAAGCAAAAGTTCAAAATCACCAACTGGCCCACCTACAATAAAGCCCTCATCAACCGTGGCTCCATAACTTTCTGGCTGGATGATGAAGCTATTCAGGCCTGGTATGAGTCGGCAACGCCTTCATCACGGGGAAGACCTCAGCGCTATTCTGACCTTGCCATCACGACTGTGCTGGTCATTAAACGCGTATTCAGGCTGACCCTGCGCGCTGCGCAGGGCTTTATTGATTCCATTTTTTCTCTGATGAACGTTCCGCTACGCTGCCCGGATTACAGCTGTATCAGCAGGCGGGCAAAGTCGGTTAATGTCAGTTTCAAAACGCCCACCCGGGGTGAAATCGCACACCTGGTAATTGATTCCACCGGGCTGAAGGTCTTCGGTGAAGGCGAGTGGAAAGTCAAAAAGCATGGCCAGGAACGCCGCCGTATCTGGCGTAAGCTGCATCTCGCCGTTGACAGTAAAACACATGAAATCATCTGTGCAGACCTGTCGCTGAACAATGTGACGGACTCAGAAG
>OFCJ01000455.1_pt1 | contig 27216 bp, 24 predicted proteins | sample 1520791 | NCBI WGS metagenome assembly OFCJ01 (sample SAMEA2699027, study PRJEB24076) | metagenome | biome: Human gut stool | place: Spain | collected 2012-01-21 | reverse complement strand
TCTGGGGATTTGTCGAAACACGTCCATATATGAGAGCAAAAGCAGCTTTGGCTGAGGCCTTATGGGAGTCAGGTAATTTTTATCCGGCTATGGCTCACTGCCGCGAAATGCTGAAGCTAAACCCGAACGATAACCAGGGGATCCGTCATTTATTAACTGGCTATTATCTCGAACTGGAAATGGTGGACGAGCTGACCTTACTACTGGATGATTATTCAGAAGATGTGTGCCCGTATCTTCAGTATACACGCGCCCTTCTCGCCTACAGACAGTCATCCCCTGATGCCGGTGATATCGCAAGAATTGCGATTGATTCTAATGGACACATCCCCGGCTTGTTATCGAAGCGCAGATTGCAACCAAAGTCTAACAGCGGGTATATCACGTTAGGTGAATTGGATGAAGCAATTGATTATATAAACCATAATATTAAACCTTGGGTCAGAACACCTAATGCTATTGAATGGGTCATGAATATTTCTTCGGCCAATAAGTAATCAGAAAATATCCGATGGTTTGAAATTCGGCAGATGTTTTTGTTAATCAACATCTGCCGGAGCTAAAAATTATTTTTTTGCCTTGATTATTGATTCTGTGTAAATAGAAGTTAGACTTTCAATATCTAAATTATGTGGCCTAATAAATCTGTGGATAATGGTCTCATCCAGCGATTGCAAGTCATAGTCTTTGAACTCTTTGAAAAAAGATCTCACATTATCTTTTAATAGTTTAAGTTTTGATTTTCGCATAACAAATATTTCATCATTGAAATCACCCTGATATGAAAGTGTTCTTGTATTTATTATTATGATTTTTTTGCACTTTGCATTACCGTATTCATCTGCGAACCAGCCACAGTGGTTATTCATCTGACCAGCTTCTGTTTTATTAATTTCAGCTCGGTTTTCATCAACTTCATTTTTACACTCAAAGAGGAAATACTGTCCATCTACATCCCCCCAAAGATTATCAGGACCCTTTTTGATTTCCTTATCCGGTCGTTGGCAAACAAATCCAATAGAGGACCCCAAGTTATGCATAGCATCTTCAAATTTGTCAGATTGAACACCAAAGGAAATGTTTTGCAAAATGCTATCAACGGATATCATAAGAGATTGATAATCAGTATGTGCGCTAACCCATTTATTTATTCTATTTACCCTGGTAGCATTTATATTGTCAATTTTTTTATATACAACTCCGTCTTTAGGTTTGAGTAGATTACAGTTTCGCTGAAATGCTGATTTTTGAATTTTATTAGATTCAATTTTACTTATGTTATATTTATACCTCGCTTGAAGTTGAAGATACCAGCCTTTCTCCATTTCATCATCAACATGTCTATCGCAAATATCTTGCAATACATCACATGCTTTGTCTAAATCACCTTTTATAAATAATTTCTCAGCTTTGTATTCTAGTGAAATTAGGTCATAAAGATTATCTTTTCTATCGTGGATATCAATTTCATTCATGCTTTCAACATAGTACTCCTTCCAACCTTCATCACGTTGCAAAGATTTATTAATTAATCCGGCGAATAACTTATCAGCTTCTGCACCTTCATCAATTTCATCTTTAGCAAAACCTACAATTTGACTTCCTATTTCAATTTGCATTCTGGTTTGAGGAGAGAAATATTTTGTAGTTAATGGGCTTTTTAAGAATTGAACAAGATCGCCACCGGTGATTATAATAACGCTATAATCTTTTTCGCCCCTCACACTCCGGCCTAACCCTTGTTCAACACGCTGGGCTGTTTTTACATTAATGATATCACTGCTTGGCCTGCATTCCTCTTCATATCTATCTGTTAAAGTTTCAGAGTATGGCTTAGAGTCAATAATTAAAATACGACATGAATTATCAGGTAAGTCTATGCCATCGTAGCGGTTAGCAAAGACCATAGAATTGGAAAATACACCTCTTTTTAACTGTTCAATGCAGTCGTAAATTGTCTCTGTAGTTGCCACAGTAGCCCCAATTCGCTGGAATTGTTTTATATTAGCAAAGCTAGGTGCTAAACATACTGTTCCAAATGCTCGTTTGTCATATGGACGAAGCAACCAGTTTATTATTTTCTCACGGTCTAATGTTTCATCAATTAATGATGGTATTAGAATCATTTTTTCTCCTGACCAGACAAGATCAGGATTTACCAAAGGTTTTTTAACCGCTTCGACGTCAAAGCCTAATCCTTTGATAAAAAATGAATCATCTTGTGTAGTAGCGGACATAAGGAAGCGATGGTTAGCCTTACTGAAGCTACCAAAGGAATCTATTAGTGAAAAGATTGGTGAAATTTCCAAATATTCACCAGATAGAAATGCTTGGCAGTTGTGTATTTCATTTTTTATTAAAGGCCAAATGAAAGACACTCTTTTATCTTCAATGTTTTTAATTAATTCTTGCGCCACCAACTCTTTTTTATCAATCCATGACCAATATGGTATTGGAAGCAATGTGTTATTTCCAACTCCATTTTCCATTTCTAAATAGCTACCTTCCCCTTGTTCGCGTAGTTCATCAGAAAAAATATTTAACATTGATTTGTAAAGAGCGCTTTCATTATCTACTTTAATAGTAAAGCTGTTCTTAATTGAGTCGATGCATGCTTGTGAGTCATCTAAAATGATTGAATTAACATGAATTGATTTGCTACCTAAGCCAAAAGCAGTTTTTCCATTGAATAATTTTTGAACGTGAGTAATTAGTATTTTTCTTCCGGCAAGAAAATCATCCGGTATCATTTTACTATGATCAATTATACAATAAGGGATGCCAAATTTTTCTGCATCTTTGACTGCTTGTTTTGCTAAGTAAATATTAGGGCAAACATACAAGCAAGGACTATTTGTTTCATTGATTTTAGACTGTAAAATTAGCAATCCAATTAATGTTTTACCTTCCCCAGTGTGTAGCTTAATTATATTATCTCTTTCGTCACGCCTACTGTTAAACCATTGTTCGAGAATACTTTTTTGGGAAGGGCGTAATGGACCGGCTTCGCTACGTCTATCTAATGACTCATATATTTCAACAGGGTTGATTCTCTTTGGGAGTTCTTTTTTCTTAAGTTTATTTGTGAAATCTATCATTTTTCATTCCATTTGTTCGTTTGGAAGATAAGTAAAAATTCTAATCCTACTAATGTATTGAAAGTTAGCAGGTTAGGCAATGATCCATGCCTCAGAACTTCACACTAATCCAGTCATGAAACAGCCACCGCTTGAGGTCACATCTACAAAATCTCCCAAGAATGTTTTTGGCAGGGGTGTCGGTGCTCTTGATAGAGGTGTAATCATCTATCGTATCAGCATTCTGACTAGATTTATGGGTGTAACTAAGGAAACAACTTAGTGCAGAAACGAGGGAGAACGAATGCATTCAAATACAGGATCTTGATTGTGAGACACTTCTATCTTGCAGAAAGAGGTGACACTTTAAAATTGCATTGACAGATGTTATAGAGGCAAAGCTAACCTGGCCGTTCTGAGCTAAGCTTACCTGGCCGCTTCGGGCTACCTGCTGAGGATCCTGATATGACGGCTTCTGGTGCGGAGTTTTTCACGATGAACGAAGTTAACCGGCTTAAAGTTATTCAGGACGTTGTCGACCGGCGGCTGACAACCCATCTCGCTGCTGAGCGTCTCGGTATTTCCGACAGGCATTGTCGTCGCCTGCTTCAGCGCTATCGTTCAGACGGTCCGCTGGGCATGGCTGACCGGCGGCGCGGTAAGCCCAGCAACTATCAGTTGCCTGCTGGCCTTGCTGAACGTGCGGTTCAGATCATCCGCGAGCGCTACGCTGATTTTGGCCCGACGCTGGCCTGCGAGAAGCTGACCGAACTGCACGGCGTTGTCTTGTCTAAAGAGACCGTGCGCAAGCTGATGATGCAGTCAGGTCTCTGGATCCCGCGCAGGCATCGTGCCCCTAAAATTCAGCAACCCCGCTACCGGCGCGCCTGTGTCGGCGAGCTGATACAGATCGACGGCTGTGATCACCGCTGGTTCGAGGAACGCGGCCCGGCCTGCACGCTGCTGGTTTATGTGGACGACGCGACCAGTCGCCTGATGCAGCTTCATTTCGTAAAATCTGAGTCCACGTTCACCTATTTTGACGCCACCCGCGGCTACCTGGAGCAGCACGGCAAGCCGCTGGCGTTTTACAGCGACAAGGCCAGCGTGTTTCGCATTAACAATAAAAATGCGGCTGGCGGCGACGGTCAGACGCAGTTCGGTCGCGCGATGAACGAGCTGAACATCACCGGCATCTGCGCCAACACCAGCTCTGCCAAGGGCCGCGTGGAGCGTGCACATCTCACGTTGCAGGATCGCCTGGTCAAGGAACTCAGGCTGCGTGACATCAGTACGCCTGACGAGGCTAACGCCTTTGTCGCTGAGTTTATGGCGGACTACAACCGGCGTTTCGCGAAGGCACCGAGGCATGATTTTGACGTGCACCGTCCGCTCGATGCAGACGACAACCTGAACCAGATATTTACCTGGCGCGAACCGCGCAAGGTTTCGAAAGCGCTGACGGTCCGCTACGATAAAATGCTGTTGCTGCTTGAGGATAACGATGACAGCCGCCGCGCGATGGGTAAATATCTGGATGTCTGGCAGTACCCGGATGGTCGCGTTGAACTCAGGAGTCACGGCACGGTGCTTCCCTACTCTGCCTACGACCGGCTGTCTGAAGTTGACCAGGGTGCGATCGTTGACAACAAGCGGCTTGGACACGCGCTGGCAGTGGCTAAACTAATGCAGGACAAGCGTGATAATACGCGCTCGCAGGGCCTTCCGGCCGGAACCGGGCCAAGTCGGAGAAGTGCGAAGAAAGACCCATCTAAAAAGCGGCAACGCGCGGTTAATGAAGATGATTTACTTGAGGCGCTGATCGATTTGCAGACACGCAGTCAGGAGATATTTAAGTCGTGACTTATAATAGATTTCTCATTGAGAAAAAGATGATGTTCTTGTCTTACTTACCCAAGCATCTAATATTTTACCAACATTATATTCAACCGTATCCTCGGCATGCACTTCGATATCATAGGCTTTATTTTTATGGATCCGGTGGTAATCTTTTTTTGCGCTCCCTACAGGTCTGTCTCCTCGTTCAAATTCTCTTTTAACAAGTACATCCAGTGGGCAATGCACACCAACAAAAAGAACAGAGTGGTTTAAAAACAGAGACTTGAGCTCTGTAAGCCATTCATCTTCATCAAGTATATGTTCGAGTATGATGTTGTTTCCTGCATCAACATAACTTTTAAGAGATGAATGAAATCCATTAAAAAAAGAATTTCTGTATTCAGACCAGTTAAAGTCACCAGCTTTAAATCTTTGAAGAGGAAGCATCCCTGAATCACGCAGATGGTCTATAGAAACATGCCAGAAGGGATATGAAATCAAAGCCTGTAATTCTCTAGCAAGCGTAGATTTACCGCTACTTGAAGCTCCGTGGAGGAAAATGATTTCAGACATGATCTTTCTCCATAATTAAATGATCAGAAGATAACAACATTACTTTTCAGTTCTATTAATTAAAGGACATCTCAGTTTTGCCTGAGTGCGGTCATCTCTGCTTAGCTTTAACAGATGTTGCCAGCACAAAGCGTTATTGTCGTCTCAGCACAATTCACACGCGTCGTGTACGCTAAGCCTTCATTTTGCTCAGCACAGGACCGCGATCTTATGTTGGTGACTATGACAGACAAAGAACTTTACCGGCTTGGCATCATTCAGCGAGTATTTGACCGGGCTTTGCTTCAGCGCGACGCAGCAGACATACTTAAGCTCAGTGTTCGTCAGGTGCAGCGTCTTGTGCGTCTGTACCGGACAGATGGCGCAACCGCATTTGCATCTTCCCGCCGTGGACGTCCTGCAAACAACCGGATCGATGAAGAAACACGCTGTAAAGCCCTGGATTTGATCCGTTGCCACTATTCAGATTTTGGCCCAACGCTCGCAACCGAAAAACTGGCTGAACGCCATCATATTTATCTCTCCGTTGAAACCATCCGTAACTGGATGACAGCCGACGGTCTCTGGCGTCCTCATTCCCGCCGGCGAACCCGGGTTTACCAGCCACGCTATCGTCGCGACTGTCTCGGCGAACTGGTTCAGATCGATGGCTCTCACCATGACTGGTTCGAAGGCAGAGCCCCAAAATGCTGTCTTCTGGTCTTCATGGATGACGCCACAGGTCGCCTGATGCACCTGCGATTCTGTGATTCAGAAAACGCCTTTGACTACATGATGGCTACCCGGCAATACATTGATAAACATGGTAAACCTGTCGCATTTTACAGCGACAAGCATGCGGTGTTCAGGGTCAGCGGACCGGAAAGCCGACGTACCGGCACAACCCAGTTCGGACGGGCTCTCCGGGAACTGGCGATCGAATTGATTTGTGCCAACAGCAGCCAGGCAAAAGGACGCGTGGAACGGGTCAATAAAACCCTGCAGGATCGCCTGATTAAAGAGATGCGACTGCAGAACATCAGCTCGGTTGCTGAAGCCAATCAGTGGATTGAACATTTCATGTCTGATTTTAACCGTCGTTTCTCCCGGCCGGCAAAATACCCTAAAGATCTGCACCGTGCGGTCACACAGAGTCCACTGGAGCTGAATGATATCTTCGCCTGGCAGGAGCTGCGGACCTTATCGAAAGCACTGACTTTTCAGTATGATAAAGTCATGTATATCATTGAACCCACCGAACAAAATACGCGCATAGCAGGTGAAAAAATTACCGTTTATGATTACCCTGACGGAAGCATTACTTTCCGGCATCAGCACCGGCCACTGGGTTATAAGATTTTCGATAAACTGACCTGCGTTGATCAGGGGGTGGTTGTTGATAACAAACGACTGGGTGCCGTTCTGAGGCTGGCACAGCAGAAACAGGACGAGCTGGAGGCTGAAGGAAAGCGAATGCGCAGTACAAAAATGCCCCGCAGGCGCGCTCAGGAGCGTGCACTGGAAGAGCTCAGGGCGATCAACCCGGTGCTGGCCAGTCCGCAGGATTTTATCCCCAGCCTGAAGCGATGAGCCCTTCCCTCACCTGCGGATCTGATATGGCCGACAGATGAGAGAAAAATGGACGACAACAAACCAGTGCTCCTGACACTTCACGAAGCGCTACGCCTGGATTTGATTGAAGCCTATATGGCGCGGGAAATCACGCTGGCAGAAGTGGCAGAGTCCATGGAGCTCACCTGTCGTCAGTGCTCCCGCCTGATTAAGCGCTATCGCGAGCTGGGGCCAGCCGGTCTGGTCAGCCGGCGCCGTGGAAAGCCCGGCAATCATCAGTTAAACACCACCATCAGAGATCAGGCACTGCAGCTTATTCGCTCACGCGGCCGGGATATGAATCCGTCAGCCATCTGGCGAATTCTGACCACAGAATACGGTGTCCGGATTTCAAAAGAGACCGTACGTAAACTGATGATAGCCGAGAAAACCTGGCAACCACGTTCTTCCTCCAAAGCCTGACTCAACCTTAAAAAGGCATTGTCCAGACTCTCCACTGACGTCAGGTCAGCTTTGTTTTCAGCACGACATTTCAACATTGGCTAGACAAAGTTATGACTCCCATATTCTAATGTCACTTTTGGGGCTGCGGATGTTTTCCTTGACTGGTTATGTAGTTAGCCCAAGAAGTTGCCGGTACTTCCCCGGACTCATTGCACCTAATGATACCTTCAAAGCGAAACAGCCTCGCCGTTAAGCCGGATATGTCGCACTTACTGTCAAACATGGACGGCAAGGCAAAAGCTTTTTTCAGCCAACAAGTATTTTAAATTCAGCAATACGCACTTTTACCGTCGGGTAATATTTTCAGCCATATCTGATCCGCCTGCCCGAATTAATCATCACCTGCCATTGGTTTATTTTGACAGCCGCTGAAAATACGCTAACGCGGTTTAACCGCTCGCCCGAGCAGCCTGATTTGCGCAGCGTCCAGCGCCAGCTGCACCGCCCCTTCAACGGTCGCCTGCTGGCCCCATTGCGAAGCGGCGACCACCGTGTGCGGGGAAATCGCGGCCAGGGTTTTGCGCACCGCAGCCACGATAAGCCAGTTCGACCCGACGCTGCCTCCTGTCACAATCATCGCCGGATCCAGAATCGCCACCAGTCCGGCGGCAAGAAAACCGATTTGCTCGCCATATTTCTCCACCGCCTGCATAGCCAGAGGTTCACCTGCTGCGGCCCGTTCAAGCAGCGCATCAAACGAGCGCACCACGGGCGAAGCGGCCGGGCGGCTGGTGTTAAGTCGCTCAAGAAAACCCTGTTTCGCCAGATGCCGCTCCAGCATCAGCTCGCCAGGCGATTCGTGCAGGCTCCAGGGAAACGGAATATCGGCAATTTCGCCAGCGCCGCCGCGCGCGCCGTGGATCACAACGCCGCCACTGAAAATGCCGCTGCCGATACGATCGCCGATTTGCAAAAACACCACATCCTTCAACCCTTTCGCAATGCCGTGCCGCACTTCGGCCACGACCGCGCAGTTGACGTTGTTTTCAACGATTACCGGTACGCCCGATGGCAGCGCGAGACGCGCCAGTATCGCCTCCGGCGACTGTCCTGCCTGGGACGGTCCTTCCCGGCCCGACAGTTGAATATCCGGGCGAACCGGCTTGGAGAGCGCAACGGCGATAGCCAGCAGCGGCCCAAGCGACGCCAGCTCCTGACGCAGCGCCGCGATGGCGTCGGCAGCCGCTTTCACCAGTTGAACGGACCCGGTATGCGTAAACTGTCTCAGCGCCAACTGGCCGCCATCAAGACCGCGAGCGACCAACAGCACCTGCGTATTGCCGATATCGGCGCCCAGCACCCAGCCGGTCTGGCGGGAAAGTTGATATAGCTGAGCACCGCGCCGCTCCCCTTCAAGCGTAACGATCAGTTGGTGACGCTGTAACTCCTGCAAGCCTGATGAAACGGTGCTTTTGCTCATCGTCAGCCGCGTAATCAGTTCAGACTGCATGGCGCTACCGTCAGTGATAAGCGACTCCAGCAACTGGCGGGCGCGCATGCCGAGGGGCGGCAACCCCGCAGGCGCGCTCTGCGGCGCTGGCGTCTGGTCAAGAAAGGCGGCGGCGTCGGGCAGCGCGCTTTCCCTGTTCAGCGCCGCCGCCTGTCTGATGATGGCGGCCAGCAGCGCATCGGGCGCGATTTGCGTCGCCTGCCGCCAGGCATGTAGCCGCGCAAGATCGCGTTCCGCCTCCGGCTGGCTGAAGAACCAGAGCAGACAGCGTGCCGGAGATGCCAGCCAGAGGTTATCCGTCAGCCGTATATCATCCGGCTGTGGCCCCACGCCTGCGACAGGTACGAGCGTTACGCCGGCCAGGGCGAGCGCGCGGCGGCGCGAATGTATCAGGTAAATCGTGGCGCAGGCGGCCGGGTCAGCTTGGATCGCCGTTGGCCCGGCAACGACCGCGCCGGGAAAAAGCGCACTGACAATCTCCCACAAATAGCGTCTGGTCAGGGTTTCTGCGGGAGTATGAACATCGCCGCTGTAAATGCCGCGCGCCAGACGCTGCAACCGGCCTCGCCGCAGCGCCCGGCTAATGACCGCCGCGTCGTGATGGCGCGCGAAAACCAGTGCGGGCCAGGAAGAATGCGCCATAGTATTTCCTTATTAACGTGCCGACAGGGGCGCTATCGGCCTGCTTATTGGTCAGGGTTTTGTTTTCACGGTCAGCTTTTATGCATCTTTCAGCCGTACCTGGTCAAGTGGTCACGCAATAAACAAAAATCATTACGTGACGATGCTCACTTTTTGTTAACCAGTTAATTTATAATTGATTGATTTTAATTGAATAAAATAAAAATGGCTGAATGGACGGGTGCTGTGCGAAGTTGTTCGTGATGGAAAAGTAATCATCCGAACAATAAGAGAAACGAGCCTATGAGCGACAACGAAATCTTAATTCCTTTTGCGCAGGGCGTGGCCCAGCAGGGCGACAGCCTTACTGATACCGTCCAGCGCACGCAGGCATGGCTGAATACGCTGGATCTTGAGGCGATGCGCCGCAGCGCGCTGCTGTTCGCCGGTATCGGCGCGTCGTATGCCGTGCTCGCCTCGCCGGTACATGAACTGCGGGCTGCCGGGATCCGCGCCTTTCGTTCCAACGGAGATGATATGCCAACCGGCACGCCTGTGCTGGCCGACTGGTATATCGGCGTATCCCAAAGCGGACGCAGCCCGGAAGTGGTGCGTATCCTGCAACAGCAACGTCACGAACGGCGGCTAACGATTGTGAACCAGGCCGGGTCGCCGCTGGAGCGCATCAGCGGCCAGCCGCTGTGGCTCGGCACGCTTATCGACTCCAGCATGTCCTCCGTCGCGCTGATGGCCACAAGCGTCAGCCTGGGTTTATTAACCGACGCGCTGATCGGTCGTGATGAGACAGCGGGCTGGCTGACCCTGCCGCAAACGCTGGCAGCGCAACGGCCTTCCGCCGATGCGGTTATTGCCCGGTTTGTCGCCCGCCTTAACAACCCAGGCTGTATCGACTTGGTCGGCGGCGGCAGCAGCCTCAGCGCGGCGGAACAGGGGGCTCTGCTACTGCGCGAAGGACCGAAAGCCGCGGCGATGGGCATGGGTACTCGCCACTACCTGCACGGCATGACCGATGCGGTCGGCAATACCGCGCATGTGCTGATCGGCGGCGAGCGCGAAATTTTGCTGGCAAAGCAGATGTCCGCCTTTGGCGTGCCGGTATTGCTTATCACTGATACGCCGCAATCATTGCCCGGCGTAGAGACGCTGACCCTACCTTCGCTTCCGCCTTTGCAGCGCCTGGCGCTGGAACTGCTGGCGATGGAGCTGCTCGCCATTCATCTTGGCGCCGTGCTGGGCCGCGATATCGATGCCGGCATCGTCGAGCGTCTGGATACCAAAATCAACGGAGAGACGTTATGACCACCTGCTGGTTAGGAATGGATGTCGGGGGGAGCAAAATCCAGGTGCGGATCGAAGACCCGCGCGGCGCTGTCCTGCTTGATACACAGTGGCCGACCGGCCCTTGGAGCGGCGAACCTTTTGTCTACAAAGCCGCCCGCATGGCGGAGCTGATTGCGCTCGCCTGCAGGCAGGCAAAACTTACCGCGCCGCCCGTCGCCGTAGGCATTGGCGCGCACGGCTGCGATACGCGGGAAGAGTGCGCCGCGATGACCCTGCTGATGGCCGAGCGCCTGCCCGGTTCAGCCTGCGAAGTCGTGAACGACGCCGCGCTGGTCGCGCTCTCTGCCGGTAGTGGGCAGGCGGCCGGATTGATTGCCGGCACCGGCTCGGTGGCGGTAGCCCTTGATGCCGACGGCAACTGGCTGCAAACCGGCGGCTGGGGCTGGGTGATCGGCGATGAAGGCGGCGCCAGCGGGCTGGTGCGCGCGGCCATCGGCGCCGTGCTGCACGACTGGGATCGCGGCAAACAGAATGATCCGCTGACCGTCGCGCTGGTCGAGGCTTTCGGCGTAACGCATTTGCTTGACCTTCCAGCGCAGCTGCTGCGCTCGCCAGCCAGCGGATGGAGTCGCCACGCGCCGCTGATTTTCGACTGCCTGCCGAAGGACTCCCGGCTGGCCCGGCAGGTGGTTGACGCTGCGGTCATGTCGCTGACGTCGCTGATTCTGCGGCTGCGCGCGCGGGGCGCGCGCTTTAATCAGGTGGTTGCGGCAGGCGGTGTCATTCGCCATCAGCCGATCCTGTTCGGCCTGCTGGCAAACGCCCTGCGCCAGCATGACGACGCCTTAACACTCTCTCTGTTGCAGCAGGCGCCCGTCACCGGCGCGCTAGCTCTGGCGCGCCATATCGCGCCCGCGACGCTCTCTTTTTCCCGGCGAGGTGAATGATGTCTCAGTATGAAAACGACGCTGCTCCGGCAGTCAGCAAAGCGTGGCGGTTTCCCAGCACTTATACCGTACTGATTGCGATTACCGCGGTGGTCTGGTTGCTGACCTGGGTTATTCCGGCCGGTCATTACCAGACGCAGGATGGCCGCCCGGTAGCGGGCAGTTTTGAGGTCGCCGCCAGCCCGCTGACGGCCGATCAGCGGGTCAAAGAGCTGTTCCTCGCGCCGGTGAACGGCCTGTACGGTATTGAGAACGCGGCGGGCCACGTCGGCCCTTACGAGAGCGGCAGCGTCTTTGGCGCCATCGGCGTCTTCTTCTATGTGCTGTCGCTGGGTGCGTTTATCGTCACCACCACCAAAACCGGGGCCATTGACGCCTGTCTTGGCCATGTCGCGCAGCGCTTTCGCCGGCGCGGCGGCCTGCTGATTGCCATCGTCATGCTGCTTATCGCCATTGGTGGTTCCACCTACGGCATGGGCGAAGAGACGCTTGGGTTTTACGCGCTGTTAGTGCCGCTGCTGCTCGGCCTGGGGTTTGACCGCATGACAGCGGTGGGCGTTATCCTAGTGGGTTCGGTAGTCGGCAACATGAACTCGACCGTTAACCCGTTTATGACCGGCGCCGCCTCCGCAGGCGCAGGCGTACCAATGGGCAGCGGTATCGGGCTGCGTTTTGTGATGTTTCTGGTGCTGACCGGGCTTGCGATTGGCTACGTCGTGATTTATGCCCGCCGCGTGCAGCGCGACACCGCCCGTTCGGTAGTGGGCTTTACCGATGAAGATCGCACGCTGGCGAAGGCGCAGCTACAGCTGCCCCAGCCGATGACGCGCCAGCAAAAAGCGGTCATGCTCGCCTTCGCGGGAACGTTCGCCTTTATGATCTTCGCGATTATTCCCTGGGCGCAGGTGATTGTCGGCCCGCAGGCGGCCTCGTGGTCGTGGCAGCTGGACTGGTACTTTCCGGAACTGACCGCGCTGTTTCTGGTCATGTCGGTGGTGACAGGGCTGTTGGGCGGCATGCGCGGCAATACGCTTTACAACGCTATGCTGGCAGGTATTGCCGACTTTATGGGCGCGGCGCTGGTTATCGTGCTGGCGCGCGGCATTACCGTGATCATGCATAACGCCCAGATAACCGATACCGTGCTGCATTCGATGGAAAGCGTGGTCAGTGGCGCCTCAAGCGGCCTGTTTGCCATCATGATGTATCTGATCATTATGCCGCTGTCGTTCCTGGTGCCCAGCTCATCGGGCCTGGCGACGCTCGCCATGCCGGTCCTGGCGCCTATCGCCGATTTCGCGGGGGTCGGACGGGAGATGGTCGTAACGGCGTACCAGTGTTCGGTCGGAACGATAGCCATGATCTCGCCTACCTCGGCCATCGTCATGAGCGGCCTGGCTCTGGCAAAGGTGAGCTATCCGCGCTACCTGATGTGGGTGCTGCCGCTGCTTGCGCTGCTTGCCGTCGCCACCTGCCTGTTCCTGGTGGCGGGCGCCGCCCTCTCCTGATATTCCCTGAACCGAAAACCCGGCGCTGCCGCCGGGTTTAACGTCTGCCGGTGATTCAACACATTAAGTTATTACTGATATAGTTAACGGCGGTTGAACAGAGGTCGGGGGAACATCGCGTGAGCTACATCATCGCGTTTGTGAAGTTTGGTGATTCGGACATGAACTATCCGGTCGAATGTTTTCGCACGGATATTAAACCTCAGGACTGGGTGCTGGTTCGCCTTGCGAATGAGCGGATAAAACAGGCCACCGTCGAGCGCGTTGATTACATGAACTGGGACTGTACGGGGCGTATCGCCTGGAAGGCGGGAGAAGCCCGGCTCGACGAAAAAGGTCGGCTCGTTGCGCAGCCTGACGCGCCCGAAACCGTCGGGCTGGTGATGTCGCAGGCGACAGCGGGCTGGGAAAAAAGCTCGGGTAGACTGCCTTAACACCCTATTCCCGGGCTTTTCAAACCGTTTTGATGTACAGCAATCAACGCGAGACGTCGCAGATTCTGTTTCGCAAAAATGGTGTCGATTTGCTGATTCTCCCTGAGCGCATCGCCACGCTGCCCGCGCCGGGCAGTGTCGTCCATATCCGCATCAGCGAAGGACAGCTGGTGCGGCATTTCCTTTCCGGTACCACTTTTAATCTTTATGAGGGTATTTATCGCTTCGCCCGCAGCTTTACGCACGAAGAAAATAACTATGCGCGCTTTTTCCAGGCGGTAGGTTCCCCTAAGTGTAGCGACCGCCGTCATGCCACACGTCTTGCAAGCACAAAGCGTTATTGTCGTCTCAGCATAATTCACACGCGCCGTGATTCTGATAGCGCCTTCAGCCATTCCTTTCGCCGTATTAAAAGCCTCACACTCAGCGAATACAGAAAAACTATGCGTTTAAAAAAGAATGAATTATCTCCTTAGCGTGGTTTTTACACGATTGACCCTCAAACCCTGATAATGGCTCCTGCGCAGTTATACGTCCTTCAACATCGACCTCTTCGCGACCCGGCACACGCGCTGGAAGGTGAAGACATCGGCCAGGTAGTGAACACTCACCGGAGCTAAGCGTGTCGGAAAACGTTATCCTTTCACGTTCTCCGCGATCGGCGCCACCGACTCGCGCAGCTTCATCTCCACCTGATACGTTTGCCACGAGACAGGTAAATCTGTCTCACGTATGCGCCTGAAAAGCAGCTCGGCGGCATGCACGCCCATGTGGTGAATCGGCTGTGCAACGGTGGAAATGCGCGGGGTGGTGAGCGTCAGCCAGTCGAGTTCGTCGAAGGCGAAGAAAGAGAGCTTTTGCGGCACAGCGATGCCGCGCTCACGCACCGCGCGCCAGGCGCCCTGGGTCATGACGTTATCCACCGCGAAAACTGCCGTGGGCGCGGCGGCGTCCAGCACAGCCAGTGTCTCTTCAAACGCGTGCTGGGCGCAATATTTGCCAGTGCGGCGGATTAAGGTTTTCTCCACCGCCACGCCCGCTTCATGGTGCGCTAGCAGGTAGCCGAGCAGGCGCGCACCGCTTGAGTTAAGCCGGTCGGCGTTGATCGTCGAAAACTTCTCCGGCTCCAGCGCCAGTTGCGTATCGTAGTCCGAGCTTAACTCAGTGATGATGGCGATGCGACGATGGCCGCAGCTTAGCAGGTAGCGCGTAGCTTCGCGGCTGGCATGTACGTTGTCGATAAGCACCGCGTCGGCGGCCAGCGTCGGCAGCTTACGGTCGAGCAGCACCACTGGAATACCTTGTGCGATAGCCTGGTCGAGGTGGTGGCAATTGTTTATATCAGCAGGCGAGACGATAAGCCCGTCCACCTGTTTCTCCAGCAGAATGCGCACCGCCTCCTGCTCGCGCGGCACGTCTTCGTCGCTGCTGGTAATAAGCACGCCGAACTCGTGGCGACGGGCGATATCGCTGATGCCGCGCAGCGCCTCGGCGAAAAAGGGGTTGCTGATGTCCGCGCCCACCACGCCGATGGTCTGGCTTTTGCCGGTGATCATCGCCCGCGCTACCTGGTTTGCCACATAGCCCAGCTCTTCGGCGGCGCGCATGATTTTTTCACGCAGCTCCTCACTGACATAGCCGTAACCTCCCAGCGCCCGGCCTACCGCCGCGGTGGAAACCCCCGCCTTGCGCGCCACGTCTTTCACGGTGATTCGGTTATTTTTTTTGTTCATAAGAAGTTTTGTCTGCTCCGCTTTTCAGTTCCCGGAGGTTATCGATTTCCGGCGAAATCATAAGAAAAAGATCATTGACAATTTTTTAACACCGGCGAATTATTCACCGTGTGATAACGTTCTCTCATTTTAGGATAATCCACCCGCTGCTGTAAATCACGGGTTTATTTTGCAGATGAACTGATAACGTTATCACATCCATTACAACCGAGACGGAAAGGTAAACCAACATGACGCAAAACACCACAGTTTCACTGCCGCTGCGCCCGCTGGAAGCGGACTTTATCCCGACACTTGAGAAAGTGCTGGGACAGAAAAACGCCATCGCTGGCATCGCTGAGGCCGCCGCCTCCCGCCCGCTGAAAGATATCTATTTCGTCGGCTGCGGCGGCTCGTTCTCTTCTTCCGTTCATGCCCACGCCCTACTCTGCCTCCACAGCAAAAAGCTTCAGGCGTGGAACCTGAACGCGGCGGAGTTTATGGCGCTGCCCCCTGCCCGTCTGGGAGCGTCGTCTCTGGTGATCCTCTCCTCGCACTCCGGCGCCACGCCGGAAACGGCGCAGGCGGCGGTCTTTGCGAAATCTTATGACGCGTATGTGGTCTCGTTAAGCCAGGAGCTGAACACGCCGCTCGCCAATACCGCCGACACCGCGCTGGTTTACTACAGCCCGCGTACCGTGACGCCAGGCAAACAGCTTCTGCTGCTGCAACTGGTGATTGAACTGCTGGAGCACGTGGATAACCTAGACGTCAGCGCCTGGCGCGACGCCCTGCCCGCCCTGCCTGCGGCGCTGCAACAGTACCTCGATAAACAAGAAGCCGTCGGCGACGCCATTGCGAAATCCATCGCTCAGGGCGGCGATATTTACGTGACCGCCGCTGGTGCTAACTACGGCGCGGCCTACACGCTTTCCTACTGTTATCTGATGGAGATGCAGTGGCGCAACGCCACCCCGGTGCTGGCGGGTGATTTCTGCCACGGCCCATTTGAGATGATTTTGCCGGGCGCACACCTGGTGGTGTTCCACGCCGATGACGACAGCCGCGCCATGACGCAGCGAGCCATCGACTTTGCCCGCCGCTATACCGAAAACGTCCATGTGTTTGACGCCGCTGGCTTTAGCCTGCCGGGCGCAGCGCCAGAAGTGAAAGCACGCTTTGCCGCCATCGCGCTGGGCCTGATGGGCACGCGTCTTGCAGATCACCTGGAGCATCACACCGGCCACTCTCTCGATGACCGCCGTTACATGTACAAAGTGGAATATTGATAACTATGCGAATTTGTGGAGTGGGTGACAACGTGATTGACCGCTACCTGCACTGCGACTTGATGTTCGCGGGCGGCAACGCGCTCAACTTTGCGGTTTTTGGCCGCCAGGCCGGGGCGCAGGCCGCCTACCTCGGCATCACCGGCAACGATATTCCGGCGGGTGTTATTCGCCACGCGCTTTGCGCTGAAGGAGTAGACATCAGTCGCGTACGGATCAACGAAAGCTTTAACGCGCTTTCGCAAATCGATATCGACGCCGACGGCAACCGCTTTTTCGTCGGTTCCGTGCCGCCGCCTTACCAGCTGCGGCTGAGCGAGGCGGACCTGGCGTGGCTTGCGGACTTCGACCTGCTGCACACCAGCGATTACAGCGGGCTGGAAGCACAGCTTCCCCAGCTTGCCGCCTGCGCGCCGCTCTCGTTCGACTTCGGTTCGCGCGACGACGCCTGGGCCGAGCCGCTGCTGCGCTGGGTGCAGGTCGCCACCTTTTCGCGCAGTGGCAGCGCGCCGCAGGCGATTGAAAGGCTGATCGCCAACGCGCACGCGGCGGGTGTCGCCACCGTGCTGGTCACGCAGGGCGCGGACGGCGCGATTATCAGCCACCGGGGCGAACGCCACCGTCAGCCCGCGCTGCCGACGCAGATTGTCGACAGCCTCGGCGCGGGGGATGCATTTATCGCCACGCTGCTGGTGAAGCTTGGTCAGGGATCAACGCTTGCCGACGCAGCGAACGATGCGGCCCTTGCCTCGGCGAGGGTTTGCGAACGCCTCGGTGCATTCGGCAGCGGCGTGCCGCTAACGCCGCTACCGCAGGAGGCAAAACAACAACCGTAGTCGCAATGCCATAACGCACCGCCGCAGGCGGGCTGCAATCCAACCTTTTTTACGTGGAGCAAGACATGAAGATGAAAACCTTAGCCTGTTCAGTAGCGCTGCTGGCCGCAATCTCGCTTGCCTTACCCGCCGGGGCCGCCGAAAAGCTGGTGGTCGGCACCGAAGCCAACGGCATTCCCATCTCCTTTCTGAACCCGAAAACCCATGAGCTGGACGGCTTTATGCTGGATATCGCCCGCCAGGCCGCAAAGCACGCGGGTTATGAGGTGGAGTTTAAAGCGATGGATTTCTCAGCGCTTATTCCGGCGCTGCGCACCGGCAAGATAGACCTTATCGCCACCGGCATGTATATCACCGAGCCGCGCAAGAAAGTGATCGATTTCACCACGCCTGTGTATAGCTACGGCGAAGGGATGATCGTGCGTAAAGAGGACACTAAAGACTACACCTCCTTTAAAGAGTTGCCTGGCGCGGTAGTGGGCGCGCAGATGGGCACGATTTTTATCGAGCCTCTTAAGCAGGCCAACATCTTCAAGGATGTGAAAGCTTACGACACCCTCACCGGCATCATGAAAGACGTTAACGCCGGGCGCATCAAAGCGGGCTTTGGCGATACCCCTTCCATGGCCTATTACCTCTCGCTTGGCGAATATCCCAACGTGCGGCTGGTGAAGAGCTACAAGCCGGTACTGCCAGGCTCGCTCGGGCTTGGCGTGCGTAAGGACGAAGAGCAGCAGCTGGCGAAGCTTAACGAAGCTATCGCCACCATGCAGAGCAACGGCGAGATTACGGCGCTGCTGGAAAAGTGGAAGCTTAATTAAAACAAGGGGGCGTAGCCCCTGATACCCCGTGACAGGAACTGCGATGAACGACTTTTTTACCTTCAGCGCCACCGCCCTCCCCATCCTGGTGGAGGGGGTGAAATACACGGTACTGGTTACCTTTTGTTCGCTTATCCTCTCGACCCTGCTCGGGCTGACGTGGGCGCTGATGCGTCTATCGGCCCACCGTCCGCTGCGCCTGGTGAGCGGTGCGGTGGTTAACGTGCTGCGCGGCATCCCGATGCTGGTTCAGCTTTTCTATATCTACTTTGTACTGCCCGATATCGGTATCGAAATGTCGGCGCTGACTGCCGCCATTATCGGCCTCGGCATCGCCTATTCAGTTTACCAGGCGGAGGATTTTCGCGCCGGCATTCAGGCTATCGACAAGGGGCAGATCGAGGCGGCGCAGACGCTTGGCATGTCTAAGCGCCTGATGATGCGCCGCGTTATCCTGCCGCAGGCCATCAAGATTATCTGGCCTTCATACGGCAACACCATGGTGATGATGCTCAAGGACAGTTCGCTCGCCTCCACCATCACCGTGGCGGAACTTTCCCTGCAAGGGAAGCTGCTCGCCTCGGCGACATTTCAGAACACCACCGTTTTCACGCTGGTCGCCCTGCTCTATCTGGTAATGTGCTGGCCGCTGATGTGGCTGTGCCGCCGGGTGGAACACGCCATGAACAAGCGTCGGAGCCACTGATGATTGAATATCGCAATGTCCATAAAAGTTACGGCGCGGTACACGTGCTGAACGGCATCAACCTGACCATCAACCGCCAGGAGGTGGTTTGCATCATCGGCCCTTCAGGCTCCGGCAAGTCGACCCTGTTGCGCTGCATCAATGGGCTTGAGAACTACCAGAGCGGCGAGATTATTTTCGACGGCGTGCAGGTGGACGGCAGCGAGCGCGCGCTAAGTCAGGTGCGCGGCGAGGTGGCGATGGTCTTCCAGCGCTTTAACCTCTTCCCGCACCGCACGGTGCTGGAGAACGTCACCGAAGGGCCGATTTACGTCAAAGGCGAGCGCCCCGGCCCCGCGCGGGAATATGGCATGGAGCTGCTTAAACAGGTGGGGATGGACCACAAGGCGCATTCATACCCGCAGGATCTTTCCGGCGGCCAGCAGCAACGCGTGGCGATAGCCCGCGCGCTCGCGATGCGCCCGCGAGCCATTTTGTTCGACGAACCCACCTCGGCGCTTGACCCGGAGCTGGTGGGCGACGTGCTGAAAGTGATGCGCGAGCTGGCGAATCAGGGCAGGACGATGGTGGTGGTGACCCACGAAATCGCCTTCGCCCGCGAAGTGGCCGACCGCGTGGTGTTTATCGACGGCGGTGTGGTGACCGAAGAAGGCCCGGCGCGCCAGGTGCTTACCAACCCTTCCCACCCGCGCACCCGCGAGTTTTTACAACGTGTACTCAACCCCATCAGCGAGGAATAATGATGCTTAACGCCAGCCATATCTGCGCCACCAACTTTACCTATTCGCACTATCGGCTGAACCACTGCCTGGACGATGTCGCCGCGCTCGGCGTGCAGTGGTTTGAACTATGGGGCGTTGCGCCACACCTGCATATCGACACCGTGCAGGAAGCGGACCTGCAGGCGCTCAGGCGGGAGCTGGCGGAGCGCGAGCTTAAGCTCGCCTGTTTCACGCCGGAGCAGTGTGTCTACCCGGTTAATATCGCCGCCGAAAACCCGCTGCAGCGGGAGTACAGCATTAACTATTTCCGCCGCAGCCTGGAGATATGCGAAAGCCTTGAGTCGCCTCTACTGTTTATGACGCCAGGCTGGGGTTATGAAGAGGATAAGCCCGCGGAGGCGCGCAGCCGCGCGGTGGACGCCCTGGCGCAACTGGCGCACCTCGCGGAAAGCCGTGGCGTGACGCTGGTGCTGGAAGTGTTGCAGCCGCGCGAAAGCAACCTCGCCAGCACCGTGCATGAGCTGGCGTCTCTGGTTAACGAAGTCAGTTCGCCTGCGCTCGACGCGGCGCTGGATATCGTCGGCATGGCGGTGGGCGGCGACAGCGTGACCGATTACCTCAAAGCCTTTGGGCCAAAGCTGCGCCACTGCCATTTTATCGACGGAACCCCTGCGGGCCATCTGGCGCTCGGCGACGGCAACCTGCCGCTGAAAAGCTACCTCAGCGCCCTTCGTGAAGGCGGCTATAACGGTCTGCTGTCGCTTGAGATAGCCGGTGGGCGCTACTGGCAGGAGCCGCTAGAGCCGATGCGCCAGAGCATTACGTTCCTGCGCGACGCGCTCGCATGATAGCGCGAAGCGGCGCGGCCATGCTGCCTGCACGCAAAAGCGAGAGCCTGCTGTTGCTGGTAACGCTCTGTGCCGGGGCAGGCTGGATCTTCTCTAAAGAGGCACTTGGCGCGCTGCCTCCGGTCTTTTTTATCGCCGTGCGCTTTCTGGCGGGCGGTCTGCTGCTGGGCCTGGCGGTGCCCGCAGCCGACCGACGCGAATGGCGGCGCAGCCTGTGGCCCGCCTTCGCCATCGGCAGCCTGATTTGCGGCTCGATGATGTGCTGGATTGTGGCGCTGCATCTTACCACCGCGCTGGGCGTTGGCGCGTTTCTCACCTGCCTCGGGCCGCTGTTGGTGCCGTTCGCAGGATGGCTGCTGTTCCGCCAGGCGCTGTCGAAGCGCATCGGGCTCGCCATGCTGCTCGCCCTACCCGGCATTGCGCTGTTGGTGGGCAACAGCTTTCTCCAGTGGCGGTTCGAGGCGGGCCAGTTCTGGTTTTTTGGTGCGGCGGCGATTTTCGCCTTTTACTTCAGCCTGAATAACCGCTTCGCCATCGACCAGCCGGTGGTGCTATTCGCCGCCATGCAGATGATCGCGGTTGGCCTGCTGGCGTTGCCGGTGAGCCTGTGGCTGGAGCCGTGGCCTGGCGAGCTCAACGCGGCTGGTTGGACATGGCTTGCGCTCAGCATTCTCATTCCCACCTGCCTGCGATTCTTTTTGCAAAACTATGCGCAGCGGCTAGCCTATACGCCCAACGGAGGGCTCATCATGCTGATGGAGCCAGTGTGGGCGGCCATTTTCTCGGCGCTATGGTATGGCGAAGTGATGACGCTGTCGCAGGTGGGCGGCGCGCTGCTTATCCTGCTGGCGCTGACGGTCGCCAGAGAGCGTCACGTCAGCGCCTGACCCTCGCCTGCGGGCGAGGGTGTTGGCGGCATTTCCGGTCATATAGACGGTACGACTCAGCGTTACCGGACAGGTATTCTGACGGCTCCGGGTACCGTCCGCGAACGCCGTTTCACTGGCGTCCCCCACGCGTCCCGGGACACGTTCATACCAATATGGAACTGCGCCGCGGCAGACCTCTCCCAGTCGGCACGGGGGTCGGAATACATCTCTCCCAGACTGTTATATGCCCTGGATGAAATCGTAAATAACTGCCCGGTATTGTCACTATCACGTCGCTGTTGAACCGTTTCCCTTCCAGCTCGATCATAAAGGGGGCAGTTTGAATATCGAAAATTATTGTCCGTCAAGGTTATTTTTTTGACCTTCCCACTTTAGCGGGCCTCAGCTGACGAAACCTTGGCGCAAGAAATACGGCGGGATTTCTCCCTCGGAGCTGAAACACATGCAGCAGCATGAGGAAGAGAGTCTCAGGTTGAAGAAGTTGGTTGCCGATCTGAGCCTCGACAAGGCCATGCTGCAGGATGTGCTGGCAAAAAAGAACTGACGCTGGCGCGTCTGCATGAATTGGGCCGGGACCTGCAAACACGCTACGGAGCCAGTGAGAGGCAGGTCTGTTTTGCGCTACGGGTCAGCCGCAGCTCTTTCCGCTACCGTTCTGTAGAAGCAGACGACAGTGCGCTGCGCCTGCGTATCAGGGAGATCTCCGAAACCCGGGGTCACTATGCCTACAGCAAGGTTCACGTGACGCTCAGGCGGGATAATCATAAACGCATTTACCGACTCTACAGCGAGCAGGGGCTGTATCCGAATCATGTCTGGGGCATGGACTTTGTCTCTGACGCCTTATTTGACGGGCGTCGTAGATTTTCCCGGCCGGGAACACCGATGGACAATGCCACAGTGGAGTCATTCAATGACAGGCTGCGACAGGAATGTCTGAACGAGAACTGGTTCAAGTCTCTGGAGGATGCACGGTGCAAAATCGAGGCTTGGCGCATACACTATAATCAGAGGCGTCTCCATTCTGCACTGGGCTGGATAACGCCATCCGAATTCACTGAGAAGTCTGCCGGTTGGCAGAATATGTAGCCAGCATGATGGCCGGTTATTCCTGATTACGACTGGATCATGTTCGGGGTCAGGGTCAGAAAAGAGATATTACTAACTGATGGTTGTATTGAATACTGGGGGCGGGTCACGCCTGTGCGCTGGAAGACGGCCAATTAAGATTTGGGATTTGACCACCGGGGAAACTTTGCCGGACGATTTATAAACCAGCCTGGATAACCCGGATGTCATGTCCGTATGGCACAACGGCGGGAACTTCGACACGGTAGTTATGCGTAAGGCGCTGGGGATCGATATCCTGCTGAAGCGCGCAATCGCCTAATGCAATGGCATGTTATTGCAGATTTAGCTGCATTGAACTTCCGCTTCACGCCCTGAGACATTCAACAAGCTTTTTATGGCCTAAGTAAAGGTGAGTGTCGCGCTTCGAGTGCCAACAAATATTTTGCTTCGTCGTAGCAGGTTCTGGTCTTCCAGCAGCGGTAAATGATCCTTATCCATTTAAACGCCAGGGCCCGGATAGCTGATTGATGCGATTTCCCTTTTTCTCGCTGGCCCTGGTAATAAAGTCTGGCCCAGTATGATGAGTTAATCGTCTTCGCAGCCCATTCCACGAATGTCTGTCGGACGAGCTTTGCACATTGCCAACGCCAGTGTACCCAGGATTTCTGGCCACTTCGTTCTGTCACCGGTGCAATACCTGCATAGTTTTGAATTTCTTCAGCACTGCTAAAACGGTCACGGTTATCACCAAGTGCAGCAAGCATCCGTGGGCCCATACACGGCCCCATACCCGGAAGTGATTTGAACAGCCCCGCATCTGGCAATGTGTCAAACAACGTTTCGATTCGTTCGTCATAGGTTTTGATGATTTCACTCACGACTTTAATTTGTGTCGCCAGTGCTGTTGCCATTAAAGCATTAGCCTCTATAACACTCGGGTCTGTAGTCAATGGGATCACGTTATCAATACTCGCCACTCGTTGCTCGGTAAGGGCCATTGCGCGGCCACCTTTAGCATTCAGAAAGTTGCGGATCGTGTCGCGCCTGGCACGTTTCAATTGTTGCAGACTGGGCCACCGTATAATCAGTTCACACAACAGTAAGCTACCCCGATGTGAGAACCACTCCAGGGGTTGAGGATAATACTGTTTAAGCGTGTTGATTATCCGGTTCACAAAGCGTCGTTTATCTTCAACCAACTGACGACGTTGCTCAACCAGTTGCTGAAGCAACCGGATATCCGCATTGTCGGGTTCAATGGCTTTTATCTTTTGGGGATAGCGTAGCATTAACTCTAATGCCAGCTCGGCATCCTGCGGGTCATCTTTAGCGCCGCTGGGCGAGAAGGCTTGCCGGTAACGAGCCAGGGACAAAGCGTGGACAGGGAAAATGGTGATAAACGGATATTTCTGAAGAGCATACACCATGGGATCTTTCTTCAGCTCAACGGCGATAGCGATCCTGCCTTCTACCTTCTGGTGTAACTCGGTAAGCCAGACATCAAGCGCTTCTGCTGTATGTTCAATCACATGGAATACGCGTTCGCCGTTTTTAAACTGAACACAGACATCGTGTTTTTTATCTGCCCAGTCCAGACCAACATGTGCAGCAAATTGATTAGTCGTAGTCATCACCAACTCCTTTTCATCGGGGATTGGTATGCATTCCACGCTCTTCGAAAGATATATAGCCAGCAGTTTATCTGCATGCCCTGAGTATTCGTTAGCGAACGTGGAGCACTTACTGGCTCGAAAGAAAAGCGGCGATCATCACATGATTCTCGCTCAATATTCGTAACCAGTAAGCGCATACCCTGAATCACTTCAAAGTATAATTCTCAGGGTGCGAATGACTATATTTCGCTCATCGTGGCCCTCACTAATTTACTGCTGTGAACGATAACATGGAGTCTAACCCAGGCTGATAAAATAAGACTGATATAACCAATTTCAGTCATCCTTTATTAAAAATGGTGTTAGTTTTAATGCCATCTAATGTCAAGGTAACAGTTATCCGACTTTGAACGCCTCCAGGATCAAAAGTACTCTATTATATATAGAGCTATAGAGAGAAGATTATCTTGAAGATACAATTAATTTAGGAGGGACCCTTGTTATTCTATGCTCAACAGCATGTTTATTAATAAGGTGCTGAATATTTATAAAACAGTGTCTGGCAAGTTGTTCATAATCTTGTGATAAAATATCAACATCATAAAAAAGGAAATCGTGGTACATATTGTAATCATAAGAGCAAAGATAAATCTCATTTTGTGCAACTTTATTATCCTTCAAATATAACAAAACTCCTTCCAACAAGTTTCCAGACGGTGTAAATATAGCCTTTGGTAATCGTCCAATTTTTTTGGTTATTTTCTCCATCAAATGGTAACCAAGATTCTCATGATACTTATCATAGACAATCCATTCTTTATTTAGTTTTAGGCCTGCTTTTTTTAAGCCTTTTCTGAAACCAATCAGCCGCTCTCTGATAGTTGATATTTGAATATCACCGCCTAAAAACCAGAACTCATCAAATAGTTTAGCTTTTTCAGATATAAGTTTTGTAACTGAACAAATTGACTCACAAGAGACAAAAGGTAATTGACTATGAGAAATAAAACGATCGTATAATAGAACAGGCGTTTTGATGCTTACCTTTGAATAGAGCACATCATCATCTAACGATGTTATGGTAATAATACCATCAACTTTTCGTTCCAAAAGATTATTAATAGCATTGACCTCCTGAGCTGGGTTGTAATGGCTACAAGATATGATAATTTGTATACCTTGGTGACTGGATATCATTTCAAGTTTGTGCAGAAACATCGCAAAACTGAAATTAGACATGTCAGGTACAATTACACCGATGGTTCTAGTTAAAGATGCCCTTATTATCGCTCTGCGTATATGTTCTTGATCAGCAAATTGTGTTGCAATGGCTAATACTTTTTTCTTTGTGATATCAGAAATACGATGTCGTTCGGCATTACCATTAAATATATGACTGACGGTTGTCGTAGACACGCCAGCTAACTCGGCAATACGGCTGAAATTTATTTTTTTTGCCATAACAACATATCTCAAGAGTTTATAAAGCATCTTAATTCGAGACTGTTGTTGGTGTCAAGCATAGCTTATTAAGAATTTACAACAAGCAACAGGTAAATTTAAAAAAAAGTACCAATTGCTTGTTTTTATGTGATTTAATCAATCTTAAGCTATATTTAAGGCAACAGAATGAAAATATCTAAATTTCCAATACTCTAATCACACCCAATATGAAGATTAACAGGTAAATTAATTATATTATCAAAAGGAAGGCCGTTTATTTTATTTAGCAAAGTTTTAACTGCATGTTGTGCAATGCTTTTAATAGGCTGCCGAATAGTGGAAAGGTAAGGAGCATACTGCAATGTCAAATCAGCGCCATCAAAACCAACTACTTTTAAATGACCAGGAATAGCTAGTCCACAAGCTTTAGCAGCGTTAATTGTTGCAATAGCTGAAGAATCATCTGTAAAAACACCATCATATTTATCTTTAAGCAATAACGCTCTAATGACATTAAACTTTTCGCTATACGAAAGTGAAAAATCCATATCATAAGAAAAAGGCGATAACCCTCTCTCAGTAATTTTATCCATGTAAGCAGAAAAACGCTTATCAGCGTCCATGTTGATTTTTTTTGTAGTGCTAACAGAACCAATATAGAGGATTTTCTGGCAATTGCAATCAATTAAATACTTCGTTGCTATAGCTCCTTCTGTATAATTATCACAGGAAATCACAGGAAATCACAGGAAATCACAGGAAATCACAGGAAATCACAGGAATAGCATCACTAATTTTTCTATCAATGGAAACTATATTTAAATTAGAAATAAAATAATCCGCAAGATTTTCGTTCATTGAATTTACAATAACGCCTTCAACCTAATTTCTTCTCAGAATATCCAAAAATCTCTTCTCTTCTCTTCTCTTCTCTTCTCTTCTTGCTGATTGTGCTGACTATTGCAAATTAGCACTTTATATCCATACGAAGAAAGGTTTTTTTCAATATAACTAATCAATTCCATTTGAAATGGGTTGGTGGGTCAAGTATTCAATCTGGTGATCATCAGGTAGACTGTCCGTTTTTATGGGAGGAATTCTGATGGCTAAGGTTGATGCAAGATGCCCGTTTTGTGAGCAAACGGCTGCGGTAAAAAAGCATGGTCTGGGAAGTGCAGGCCACCAACGTTATCGCTGTCAGGCGTGTTGTCGTAGTTTTCAACTTGATTATGCGTATCGCGCCTGCCAGCCCGGAATGAAAGAAAAAATTGTTGACCTCGCGATGAACAATGCCGGTATTCGTGATACTGCCCGTGCGCTTCATATCAGCATTAATGCCGTTGTGCGCACGTTAAAAAACTCTCGCCGCGATGTGTAACCACACTGCCTCTGGATAATTTGCACAGGCTTTGTTGAATAAATCGAACTTTTGCTGAGTTGAAGGATCAGATCACGCATC
>OFCJ01000451.1_pt1 | contig 27585 bp, 20 predicted proteins | sample 1520791 | NCBI WGS metagenome assembly OFCJ01 (sample SAMEA2699027, study PRJEB24076) | metagenome | biome: Human gut stool | place: Spain | collected 2012-01-21 | reverse complement strand
TTTGTTACTCATCTCAAGCGCTTTGTAATAGGGCCGCCTTATGATTTTCGTATTTCATATTATGCTTTGCTTTGTAATAAAAACCATGTTATCGAGCATACTTCTTGGCCCTACTGGGGGCAAAGATATGTTCCTAGAACTTATGGTATATTAACGAATTTATCAAAAAAAGTATGGAGGAAAGTTTTAAGTTCCGACAATATCAATATTGTCTGTGTCAGCGAATCTGCATTTAAAACTATAAATCTTTTTAGAAATGTTAATGAACATTCTACTGTAATACCTCATGTAATCGATACACCAGTGTTGGAAAATGTACCCGCCAGAAAAGAAAAAACTTTAATTTTTATCGGGAAATTAATACCGGAAAAGGGTATCGACAAAATCATATCGTTTGCTGAAGAACATCCTGATTATATGGTGACCATCATTGGCGATGGCCCTTTAAAAAATAAGGTTTTGCAGGCTTCTATGAAATTTTCAAATTTGGAGTACTTAGGATTTATCAAAAATCGACAGCAAATATATCATCATTTACTTGAATCAACTTTCTTTTATTTGCCTTCAATTAGAACTAAACGCTGGGAAGAATTGTTTGGTATATCTATAATTGAGGCGATGAGCTGTGGATGCATATGTTTTTGCAGCGATCATGTAGGGCCAAGACAAATTATTAATGACAAAATAAATGGATTTGTTTTGGATGAAAACCATACATCGCAAGATATCATTGATATTATCAATAACAGCGATCTTGAGAAAATTAGTAAAAATGCCATCATGGAAGTGCAAAAGTATAATCTAGAGACTGTTCAAGGACTATGGGATAATCTCATTGAGAGCGTGATCTCAGAAAGGGGTATCAAATGAAATTAATTCAGTTTACTAGAATATTAGATCAATCCTCAGGAATTGGTCGAGTAGCCAGCGAACTAAATAATAAATTAACTGATAATGGGCACGAGGTCATCAATTACTGTATATATAAAAACGAAGAACAGAGATTCGATAGCAGTAAAGTGTTTGTTATACCTTTTATTTATATTTTTGAAAAATATCTAGGCAAATGGATAGGTAAAGCGATTTCAGTATTCCTGTTTGATGTATTAGTTACCTTTATATCGTTATTCCATAGAAATAACGTTAAGCTATATAACGGCTGTGGTTATAACAACGGAATACAAGTTGGCCATTCTTGCCATCTTCAGGCTCTTAAGACTAAGGTTAAAAATGGTTCCTATAGTTGGATAATAAATCCGTTACATTATGTATGTATTTTAAGAGAATTTTTTGTTTTCAAAATACTAAATAGACAATTCTTAGTAGCCATATCACAACAGGTTAAACATGAATATATAAATAATTACTCTTTTCCTGCAGAGCGTATTAAAGTTATACCAAATGGTGTGGATATTTCCAAATTTAAACCTGATCAGAGCAATAAGAATTTAAAACAGAGGCTCGGAGTCCCATTTGATAAAGAAATATTTATTTTTGTTGGGAATGAGTTTCAAAGGAAAGGACTTAAAGTTATACTAGAAGGACTAGCATATTGCAATAAAGAAAACCTTTCCATGATGACGCTGCTTATCATTAGCAGGGATAATCCAGATGAATACATTAAGCAAGCTAAGCAACTTGGTATTTATGAATACTGTAATTTTTTAGGAGAAATAAAAGATGTTAGTCCATATTTCAATGTTTCTGACTTTGCATTCTTAATGAGCGATTATGAGCCCTTTGGGTTGGTTGGAATAGAGGCTATGGCGTCAGGTAATATACTTCTGAGTACCGGGGTAGACGGCATTTCAGATTATCTTGTCGATAATATAAATGGGTACATTACTCTCCGAACGCCGGAAGATGTTAGCCGTATTGTTTCGCAATGTATTAATCTTGAAAGTGATGTGAAATGTAATATGCTGATGAATGCTTATACCACTGCCCAGTCTTATTCATGGGATAAAATTGCGCTGCAATACTCTGAAGTTTTGGAACAATATAAACAAGAGTATTGCAAATGATAAAGAAACTTTTCCTGCCGCTTTTCACTGGCGGTCTGATTGGCAAATTTGCAGGTGTTTTTAGAGAGTTACTAATGGCATGGTGTTTTGGCACAAGTGCAGAAACTTCATCATTTAGAATTACACAAACTGTCTTATTATCACCTATTAATTTATTCTCATCGGATATTATTTCTGGGGGTTTAATTCCTAAGTATCGTGCTTTATTGGATAATAATAATAATGCTGAAGCCAGAAGTCTATTTGGGGCTGTGCTGATCATTAATTTGGCATTGGCGCTTCTACTAACTTTATTTTTTTTGATATTTTCTAAGAACATCACTTCCTTCTTTTTAGAGTCGGGGGAAGGATATTTTGATATTCTCCATTCGTTTATATATGGCGCCGCATTCTCTATCATTCCTTATGTATATTCGAATATATGTTCATCGATTCTTGTTGTACATAAAGAATTATCTCCATTTTCTCACAGGGCGAGTATTCAGGCTGTAATTTTATCAATTGGTATTATTTTAAGTTTCTACTTGAAAAACTATATCTATTTCGTCTATGCTTTTCCATTAGCTTATGTATTTATGTCTATATGGATCAGTATAATACTTATTAGAATAAAAGTCATCCCGCTTTTTGAAGACGTTTTATTTACCATAGTTAATTTCTTTAAGAACGTAAAATATTTACTATTAGTTCCTGCTTTATACCAAATTTATTGGGTAATTGAAAAACATGTAGGTAGTCAAATTTCATTGACTATGATTTCTACATACGAGTATGCAAAATTCTATACTGAAACTTTCATTAGCCTCATTAGCGTTCCGCTTGGGTATGCAATACTTGCATCAAGTCATGAGGAAACTATAAAGGCAAAAAAAACAATACTTTATTATAATTTATTTGTTTTATTTGTTTCTTATATTTTATTCTTTTTTGGTTGGTTTTTTATCAAATTAGTTTATCAACATGGTTCTTTCACGGCTAATGATACTATCGAGGTGTATGAACAATTAAAAATACTTTCTATAAGCCTTTTCTTTCAAGCTAACTTTTATTTAAATTTAAAAATCCTTGCAGTTAAAAGTCGCTATGCCATAATATTATTTTCTGTTTTTTGTTCAGTGGTGAGTGGAATATTATCATTGTTTTTCCTTCGTGATACATTAGGTGTTTATACGGTGGCAGTAAGTTTTTTGATTTTTAATTTTGTAGGGTCTCTTATATTGATTGTAATTGAGCGCGCTCTTGAATTATATATGTTTTTAGTGCTTTTAAGTGTATTGGTTTTAGCAGGTCTTTTTTTTTGTAAATATGTTTGATATTAATTTTATATGCTCTGCTTTATTTATTCCTTATTTCAGATTTTACCATATTCCTTCTTTATATGAGACATTTGGAATGTGATGATAATTACGCTATTATATAACGATATTCTAAGCTAACCTAGTGTATAACTTAATGTTGTGAGATTGTTCGCAGCAATAACACCTGACAGGAGTATGTAATGTCCAAGCAACAGATCGGGGTTGTCGGTATGGCAGTGATGGGGCGTAACCTTGCGCTCAACATCGAGAGCCGTGGTTATACCGTCTCCGTTTTCAACCGCTCCCGTGAAAAGACCGAAGAAGTGATTGCCGAGAATCCAGGCAAGAAACTGGTCCCTCATTATACTGTACAAGAGTTTGTTGAATCACTCGAGACTCCGCGCCGTATCCTGTTAATGGTGAAGGCGGGTGCAGGCACTGACAGTGCCATCGACTCTCTGAAGCCTTACCTGGATAAGGGTGACATCATCATTGATGGTGGTAACACCTTCTTCCAGGATACTATTCGTCGTAATCGCGAACTTTCTGCAGAAGGCTTTAACTTCATTGGCACCGGTGTGTCCGGCGGTGAAGAAGGGGCTCTTAAAGGTCCTTCGATCATGCCTGGTGGTCAGAAAGAAGCTTATGAGCTGGTTGCGCCAATTCTCAAGCAGATTGCCGCAGTTGCAGAAGACGGTGAGCCGTGCGTAACCTATATCGGTGCGGATGGTGCTGGTCATTATGTCAAAATGGTTCACAACGGTATTGAATACGGCGATATGCAGCTGATTGCTGAAGCCTACGCTTTACTGAAAGGTGGCCTAGCGCTTTCTAATGAAGAGCTTGCGCAAACTTTCACTGAATGGAATGAAGGTGAGCTGAGCAGCTATCTGATTGACATCACCAAAGACATCTTCACCAAAAAGGATGAAGAGGGTAAATACCTGGTTGACGTGATCCTTGATGAAGCAGCAAACAAAGGTACCGGTAAATGGACCAGCCAGAGTTCTCTGGATCTGGGCGAACCGCTATCGCTTATCACTGAGTCAGTCTTTGCTCGCTATATCTCCTCCCTGAAAGACCAGCGTGTTGCTGCTTCTAAAGTTCTTACCGGGCCGCAAGCGAAGACTGCTGGTGATAAAGCAGAGTTCATTGAGAAAGTTCGTCGCGCTCTCTATCTGGGCAAAATCGTCTCTTACGCTCAAGGTTTCTCCCAGCTCCGTGCTGCGTCTGATGAATACCACTGGGATCTGAACTACGGCGAGATTGCTAAAATCTTCCGTGCAGGCTGCATCATCCGTGCTCAGTTCCTGCAAAAGATCACTGATGCCTATGAGCAGAATGCGGGCATTGCCAACCTGCTGCTGGCGCCTTACTTCAAGCAGATCGCCGATGATTATCAGCAAGCGCTGCGCGATGTGGTTGCTTACGCAGTGCAGAATGGTATTCCGGTTCCAACCTTCTCTGCGGCTATTGCTTACTACGATAGCTATCGTTCCGCTGTTCTGCCTGCTAACCTGATTCAGGCTCAGCGTGACTACTTTGGTGCACATACCTATAAGCGTACCGATAAAGAAGGAGTGTTCCACACCGAGTGGATGGATTAACTAGCTGACAAACAACCTGGCAAAAGCCAGGTTGTTTTTTAATTCAAAAATATCAAATAGTATTTAATTTTTTTGATTGTATATAATAAGGTTATTCCTTTCTTGTCTATGTGGTATTTCTCTATTTGCACTTTTAATTGAACTTGCAAATAAAGAAGTTATTACTTCCATCACGTCACATTTAATATTTCATATTTATTAAGGATTATATCATGTTACTTCCTGTGATTATGGCGGGTGGCACCGGTAGCCGCCTGTGGCCGATGTCCCGTGAACTCTACCCCAAACAGTTTCTCCGACTGTACGGGCAGAACTCCATGTTGCAGGAAACCATCTCGCGCCTCTCCGGTCTGGATACCCATGAGCCTATGGTTATCTGCAATGAAGAGCACCGCTTCCTGGTGGCTGAACAGCTAAGACAGCTCAACAAGCTGTCGAAGAATATCATTCTTGAGCCGGTGGGCCGCAACACGGCACCGGCCATCGCCCTCGCGGCACTGCAGGCCACGCAGAATGGCGATGACCCGCTGATGCTTGTCCTGGCAGCGGACCACATTATCAATAATCAGCAGGTCTTCCACGACGCCATCCGCGTTGCTGAGCAGTATGCGCATGCTGACCATCTGGTCACCTTCGGTATCGTTCCGAACACCCCGGAAACCGGCTACGGCTATATCCAGCGCGGCGATTCGCTGGGGGAAGGGGAGCATGCGCCTTATCAGGTCGCCCGCTTTGTCGAGAAGCCTGACCTGGATCGTGCGCAGGCCTATCTGGCCTCCGGGGAATATTACTGGAACAGCGGTATGTTTATGTTCCGGGCGAAAAAGTATCTCTCCGAGCTGGCAAAGTTCCGCCCGGATATTCTCGAAGTCTGCACGGCTGCGGTCAATGCGGCCGATAGCGGCAGCGACTTTATCAGCATCCCGCATGAGGTGTTCAGCACCTGTCCCGACGAATCCGTTGACTATGCGGTAATGGAAAAGACCGCCGATGCGGTGGTGGTGGGGCTGGACGCGGACTGGAGCGACGTCGGCTCATGGTCAGCCCTGTGGGATGTCAGCCCCAAAGATGAGCTTGGCAACGTGCTGAACGGCGATGCCTGGGTGCACAACAGCCAGAACTGCTACATCAACAGCGATGAAAAGTTGGTGGCGGCTATCGGCGTTGAGGACTTGGTGATCGTTAGTACCAAGGATGCGGTGCTGGTGATGAATAAAAACCGCGCCCAGGACGTGAAAAAGGTCGTGGAGTACCTGAAGGCCAACCAGCGCAGCGAATATAAACGACACCGCGAAATCTACCGTCCGTGGGGCCGCAGCGACGTGGTGGTTCAGACTCCGCGCTTCAACGTTAACCGTATCACCGTCAAGCCGGGCGGGGCGTTCTCCATGCAGATGCACCACCACCGCGCCGAGCACTGGGTGATCCTCGCAGGCACTGGGCAGATAACGGTCAACGGTAAGCAGTTCCTGCTGACTGAAAATCAGTCTACCTTTATTCCCATTGGTGCCGAACACTGCCTGGAGAATCCTGGACGTATCCCACTGGAAGTGTTGGAGATCCAGTCCGGCTCCTATCTGGGCGAAGACGATATTATCCGTATTAAAGACCAGTATGGTCGTTGCTAATTTGTATTTAAGGATTAAATAGATGGCAAAATTAAACTGTTTTAAAGCTTACGATATCCGCGGCGAACTGGGCGAAGAATTAAACGAAGATATTGCCTACCGTATCGGACGTGCCTATGGCGAATTCTTGAAACCAAAAACGATCGTCGTGGGCGGTGATGTCCGTCTGACCAGCGAGTCCTTGAAGCTGGCGCTGGCCAACGGCCTGATGGATGCGGGCACTGACGTTCTGGACATTGGTCTGAGCGGAACCGAAGAGATTTACTTCGCCACATTCCACTTGGGCGTGGACGGCGGGATTGAGGTGACGGCCAGCCATAACCCGATGAACTATAATGGAATGAAGCTGGTGCGGGAGAATGCGAAACCCATCAGTGGCGACACCGGGCTGCGCGACATCCAGCGCCTGGCGGAAGAGAATCAGTTTGCGCCGGTGGACGCGTCCCGTCGCGGCACCCTATGTCAGATATCGGTGCTGCAGGAGTACGTGGACCACCTGATGGGCTACGTGAACCTGGCCAGCTTCACCCGTCCACTGAAGCTGGTGGTGAACTCCGGCAACGGCGCTGCCGGTCACGTGATTGATGAAGTGGAGAAACGTTTTGTGGCGGCAGGCGTGCCAGTGACCTTTATCAAGGTGCATCACCAGGCTGACGGCAATTTCCCGAATGGAATCCCGAACCCGCTGCTGCCGGAGTGCCGGCAGGACACCGCGGATGCGGTGCGCGAGCACGGCGCGGACATGGGGATCGCCTTTGACGGTGACTTCGACCGCTGCTTTATGTTTGATAACGATGCAGAATTTATCGAAGGCTATTATATTGTTGGCTTGCTGGCGGAAGCGTTCCTGCAGAAGCAGCCGGGCGCCCGGATTATTCACGACCCGCGCCTGACGTGGAATACGGTGGATATGGTGACCCGCAGCGGCGGCACACCGGTGATGTCGAAAACCGGGCATGCGTTTATTAAAGAGCGGATGCGTCAGGAAGATGCGATTTACGGCGGGGAAATGAGCGCACACCACTATTTCCGCGACTTCGCCTACTGCGACAGCGGGATGATCCCATGGTTGCTGGTGGCGGAGCTACTATGTCTGAAGAACAGCCCGCTCAAGGCGCTGGTGGCGGACCGGCAGGCGGCGTTCCCGGCGTCCGGGGAAATTAACCGCAAGCTGGAGAATGCGGCGGCGGCAATTGCGCGCATCCGTGAACGCTATGAACCGGATGCCGTGAACGTGGATACCACCGACGGCATCAGTATTGAATATCCGGAGTGGCGTTTTAACCTGCGCAGCTCGAATACCGAGCCGGTTGTGCGTCTTAACGTAGAGTCAAAAGGAGACGATGAATTAATGAAGGCTAAAACAGAAGAAATATTAGCTTTAATGAAATAGAAATTAATCTGCTAGAGCCATAGGATATGTGCGTGGAATGATGCATCACCTTATGGCTCTTTCTTGACTTCCCATCTTTCTGAGAGTAAAACCGCCACAAGTGTTGATTACCAGGGTGGCTAATATGCCGCCGTCCAGTTAACTGATTAAAGTGTGATCGAATGAAAATTACTATTTCCGGTACCGGTTATGTTGGTTTATCGAATGGCATCCTGATTGCGCAAAACCACGAAGTGGTGGCGCTGGATATCATTCAATCCAAAGTTGATATGATTAACCAAAAGATTTCTCCGATTGTCGATAAGGAGATCCAGGAATATCTGGCGGAAAAACCGTTGAATTTTCGCGCGACAACGGACAAGCATGATGCCTACCGTAATGCAGATTATGTCATTATCGCTACGCCGACTGACTACGATCCGAAAACGAACTACTTCAATACTTCGACTGTTGAAGCCGTTATTCGTGATGTCACCGAGATTAACCCAGACGCAGTAATGATTATTAAATCCACCATTCCCGTTGGCTTTACGCGTGATATTAAAGAGCGCCTGGGCATTGATAACGTCATTTTCTCTCCTGAGTTTCTGCGTGAAGGCCGCGCGCTTTACGACAACCTGCACCCGTCTCGTATCGTCATTGGCGAACGTTCAGAACGCGCGGAGCGTTTCGCTAATCTGCTGAAAGAAGGCGCGATTAAGCAGGATATCCCGACGCTGTTTACTGACTCCACCGAAGCTGAGGCGATTAAGTTATTCGCCAATACCTACCTGGCACTGCGCGTAGCCTACTTTAATGAACTGGACAGCTACGCTGAAAGCCAGGGTCTGAACAGTAAACAGATCATCGAAGGCGTGTGCCTCGATCCGCGAATCGGTAATCACTATAATAACCCCTCCTTTGGCTACGGCGGCTACTGCCTGCCGAAAGATACCAAGCAGCTGCTGGCAAACTACGAATCTGTCCCGAATAACATCATCGGTGCCATTGTAGATGCTAACCGCACGCGCAAAGATTTTATCGCTGACTCAATCCTGGCGCGCAAACCTAAAGTTGTTGGTATCTATCGCCTGATCATGAAGAGTGGTTCCGATAACTTCCGCGCTTCTTCTATTCAGGGCATCATGAAGCGTATCAAGGCCAAAGGTATCCCGGTCATTATCTACGAACCGGTTATGCAGGAAGATGAGTTCTTTAATTCCCGCGTAGTTCGCGATTTCGACGCATTCAAACAAGAAGCTGACGTGATTGTCTCAAACCGAATGGCTGAAGAGCTGTCGGATGTCGCTGACAAAGTGTATACCCGCGATTTGTTCGGTAGTGACTAAATCCCCCCTCTGGCCGGGAGATAATCTGTCGGCCAGAATTTTCCTTTCTCCTGAAGGGTTCAGTTATTCGCCTGACAAATCGTCTTACTTCTCATACCCCACCAACCCCTCTAAAAAACGTGACCTCGCTTAGATTCTTCAATCGATCATCTTGTCCCAACCATTGAGGTCGGATATGTTAAATTCACCTTGTGAAGAGCTACCGTCACTGTGATGTAGACGCTGGAGATAAGCGCCGGAAGGTAAAACAAAGCCTGCTTGCAGGCTTTTGTTGTTTCTGGAATCCGGGTTCTCAGGCGAGCTTCGTTACGACGAGCTAAGGCTCTGATTAAAATTTACACGGGTGATGGTACGGGATCTTTCAAGGGAAGGGCGCAGGCATAGAAAACACAAATCATTTACTGCCATTAGAATAGTAAAGGCGAAGTACCAGTTTGATATAACTTTTTTAAATGGTATCCATTGCCAGCTGAAAGGCTATATGTATCGCCACCGCTGGCAGTGTTTATTCTTATATTATTATTTCCTATGCCTGTATTATAATTATATTAAGTTTTCTTTTCACCACTTTCGTTTGTTAAAAGTCAGCTTGGTCTTTTTCTGATCTTTGATATAAGAAATCAGAAAATAGACTGAAACAATCAACAGGATGGCAGCAACTGCTAAGAAAATTATGTTTGCCATAATGCGTACCAGAATGAAAGGAATGTTATAAATCCATTTGCCTGCGAACTAATATCTCTGCAAAAGCATGCCTTTGCCTGCTTAACATATCCTGAATTTAAGAAAAATCCTATATGGCGTTTGTGGTTTTTTTACGGAAAGTGGAAAACCCTTTTCCGCGCCAGTAGTTTGAACAATAGCGCTGTAACCGACTTTTGCACCAGCTTGATTCGCTGGTCACAGTTTCCTTTGTACGCGAATGCTCTTCAGTGATTGTATTGAAAGTGGCTTATATCAGAGTTTGTTAATGAATTTGTTTGTTTTGTGTTAACTTAGTGTTTCGTTATTGTGTGGGCCGCGGGCTTTGCGCTGAGATAGTTATAAACAGAATGTTTTTGCGAGCATCTGAATGGATAAGATTGCCGAATGACAATTCTCGATATAAAAAAGCCGCAGTAGTACCTCACTGCGGCTAAATACCTGCGCCATGCCGGGTTGATTAGACCTTGTAGTAGGCCTTATACCAGTCAACGAAATTCTTCACTCCCTGCCTGACCGTCGTCTGCGGTCTGAATCCCACCGCATCATACAGCGGCTTGGTATCTGCGCTAGTTTCCAGTACATCGCCCGGCTGTATTGGCATCATATTTTTCTCCGCAACCATCCCCATAGCTTCCTCAAGCGCCGTGATGTAATCCATCAGCTCAACCGGTGAACTATTACCGATGTTATACACCCGGTATGGCGCTGAGCTATCTGCCGGTGAACCCGTCTCAACGGTCCATTCCGGATTGGGCTGCGGGATAATATCCTGCATCCGAACAATCGCCTCAACGATATCGTCAATGTAGGTGAAATCGCGCTTCATCTTGCCATAGTTGTAGACATCGATAGGCTTTCCTTCCAGCATGGCCTTTGTGAATTTAAACAGCGCCATATCCGGACGTCCCCATGGACCATAGACGGTAAAGAATCTGAGTCCAGTGGTCGGAATACCATAAAGGTGAGAGTAGGTATGCGCCATCAGTTCGTTTGCCTTCTTGGTGGCGGCATACAGCGAAACCGGATGATCAACCGAATCATCGGTAGAGAACGGCATTTTACGGTTCAGGCCATAGACCGAACTGGATGAGGCATAAAGCAAATGCTCAACATTATTGTGTCTGCAGCCTTCAAGAATGTTCAGATAACCAATCAGGTTAGCGTCGGCATAAGCGAACGGGTTTTCCAGGGAGTAGCGAACGCCAGCCTGAGCGGCAAGATGGATCACCCGGTTAAATTTCTCATTAGCAAAAAGTCGGGCAATACCTTCACGATCCGCCAGATCGATTTTGTGAAAACTGAACAGGGGAGACTGCAGTAAATCCAGACGGGCCTGCTTAAGATTGACGTCATAATAGTCGTTCATGTTGTCGAGGCCGACAACCTCATGACCCGCCTCCAGAAGGCGCTTGCAGGTATGAAAGCCGATGAATCCTGCGGCTCCAGTTACTAAAAATTTCATATTCATCCTCTGGGGTGACTGTATCCCGCTATATATTCGTCGATTTTACACTGGCTTGCCGTGCGGATCACCTGCTTTACCGTTGCTGATTATGTTCACACATTAGATGGCTAAGCGATGTCGCCCGTATCAGAGCTTTTGCATTGGCATTCTGAGGTGGAGATGAGATTCATTATCGAAGCTTGATGATTAGCAAGATAACAATTGCGTGAGGTCTTGTCATAATCTCGCGTTTCCGACTCCTTACGTCCTCGAAAGTTAACGTAGATAAAAATTGATTTTATGTATGAATTTACAATTCTTTCACATTGATAGTGGTGTGTCTTTTTTTATGATTTAAAATCAAGGGTTTAGTATTTTTGTTGTATTTGCTTTACATTATGTTTACGACATGAATCATTTGCAATATGAATTGATTGGCAACGTATTTTCATTTTTATTCCCATGGACCAGCGCTATAATGCGGCAACTCATTTGCATGACCATTGTGTTGTCAGTTTAATCAGCTATCCTGTGCGCAGCGTTAAATATGACACCAGACTGATTGTTGGTGTCATTTCAATCAATATTGCGTACGGTTTACGCCGGTTCACAGAAGATGGATAGGGCGATAACCGAGAAGAGTCTCGTCAGGAGTTCAAAAAATGGGCTTGCTAAACGTGCTAATTGAGAAATTCCTGATGGATGGGGGTTAAGCAAACAGCGAGAGTGTGGGCCTGCTTGAATCTTTTTAAATTTCAAGTGAGCAGCACCCAGCGTCACGGGCAGTAATCTTACCCGATAGCCGCTGCGAGAGCCGTTTGACGTAAGAACAGGGTGTGTCAGTTTACTGCTGTCGTAAAAGCAGTCGCTAGAGATGTTTACAGATAGGGTTGTTGAATCATTACGCAGTTTGGTTGCGATAGCCAAGGGCGGTAGCGTGATTGAAAGCTATCATGTAATACTATGGGGGAGGAGTATCTGACTGAAAAATAACAGTTTTTACTTTACGTCCAGAAACGGCGTCTTAACTGGCGATCTTCATGTCAGCCTCTCACTTGTCTCCGTTTAGCCTGGATGAGCTACCATGGTCGGCTGCTGCCAATGAATTAAAGCGTACAGAAAAATTGGGAAATCTTGCTTTAACCTATGCACTTAAGTTTTCACGTTGTATGTCCAAAGCCACGGCGTCTATCGGCAGTGTATCAGTCAGGGCGTTAGAGCTATCGCAGTTGATTTAGTCAGTCAGCGACAACTCGCAATTCTAAAGTGCATAACCCAATGCTTAAAATTTCGTAGAATAATTTATGAGTATAAAAATGAAGTATAATCTAGGGTATTTATTTGACCTGCTTGTTGTTATCACCAATAAAGATCTAAAAGTACGCTATAAGAGTAGTGTATTTGGTTATTTATGGTCAATTGCCAACCCCCTACTTTTTGCGATGATCTACTATTTTATCTTTAAATTGATCATGCGAGTCCAGATTCCAAATTATACCCTTTTCTTAATAACGGGTCTCTTCCCCTGGCAGTGGTTTGCAAGTTCTGCGACGAATTCGCTTTTCTCATTTATTGCTAATGCGCAAATTATCAAAAAAACCGTATTTCCGCGTTCGGTTATTCCACTTAGTAATGTGATGATGGAAGGATTGCACTTCTTATGCACTATTCCTGTCATTGTCGCTTTTCTTTTTGTGTACGGTATGCGTCCTTCGCTTTCATGGCTTTGGGGCATACCGCTCATTGCTATCGGACAGGTGATTTTTACCTTTGGCATATCAATTATTTTTTCTACTTTGAATCTTTTCTTCAGAGACTTAGAAAGATTTGTGACTCTCGGTATTATGCTGATGTTTTACTGCACTCCCATTTTATACGCATCGGATATGATTCCAGCAAAATATAGCTGGGTTATTGACTATAACCCTCTGGCGAGTATGATTTTAAGCTGGCGTAATTTATTTATGGATGGCGTTTTAAACTACGAGCATATCTCAGTGTTATATTTGACTGGTATTGTGCTGACAGTTATCGGATTAAGTATTTTTAATAAATTAAAATATCGATTTGCAGAGATCTTGTGATGGAACCAGTAATTGATTTTAATAATGTGACAAAAGAATATCCACTTTACCATCATATTGGCTCAGGTATTAAAGATTTAATATTTCATCCTAAAAGAGCCTTTCAATTACTGAAGGGCCGTAAATATCTTGCTATTCAGGATGTCTCTTTTACGGTAGGTAAAGGAGAGGCTGTTGCGCTCATTGGGCGAAACGGCGCAGGCAAAAGCACTTCTTTGGGGCTGGTTGCCGGTGTTATCAAGCCAACGAAAGGGTCGGTCACAACTCGTGGGCGAGTGGCCTCAATGCTTGAGCTAGGTGGTGGTTTTCATCCAGAATTGACTGGCCGTGAGAACATTTATCTTAATGCCACCCTTCTTGGGCTACGGCGTAAAGAGGTTCAACAGCGAATGGATCGCATCATTGAATTTTCCGAATTAGGGGAGTTTATTGATGAGCCGATCCGCGTCTATTCTAGCGGTATGCTAGCGAAGCTTGGCTTCTCGGTTATTAGTCAAGTTGAGCCTGATATTCTGATTATTGATGAAGTGCTGGCCGTCGGCGATATTTCATTTCAGGCCAAATGTATTAAGACGATTAAAGAGTTCAAAAATCGTGGTGTGACAATACTGTTCGTTAGTCACAACATGAGTGATGTGGAAAAAATATGCGATCGGGTTGTCTGGATCGAAAATCACCGTCTCCGGGAAATCGGTTCTGCTGAAAGAATCATCGAACTTTATAAACAAGCAATGGCCTAAATCTGGTAATTAAATGAATAGTATTAAGATCTATACCTGTCATCATAAGCCGAGCGCATTCCTTAATGCATCGATTATAAAACCATTGCATGTAGGTAAAGCTAACTCCTATAATGATATCGGCTGTATTGGCGATGATACAGGAGATAATATTTCGTTTAAAAACCCCTTTTACTGTGAGTTAACCGCACATTATTGGGTTTGGAAAAATGAATCTCTTTCTGATTATGTCGGCTTTATGCATTATCGCCGACATCTGAATTTTTCTTCAGAACAGAGCTTTCCCGAAGATAATTGGGGCGTAGTTAATTCACCCGTTATTGATGCAGATTATGAAAAGCAGTTTGGTTTAACCGACACGGCAATCCAGGATTGTATTTCAGGGTTTGACCTGCTGTTACCGAAGAAGTGGTCAGTGACCTCTGCTGGAAGTAAAAATAACCTCGATCATTATGAGAAAGGGGAGTTTTTACATATTAAGGACTATCTGGCTGCCCTGGAGATTGTCGAAGAGCTTTATCCGGATTATAAAACGGCTATTCAGCAGTTTAATAATGCAACTGATGGCTATTACACGAATATGTTTGTGATGCACAAAGATATGTTCGTAGACTATTCTGAGTGGCTTTTCGCGATTTTGACTCATCTTGAAAGTCGCATCTCGATGAATAATTATAACGCTCAGGAAAAGCGTGTTATCGGCCATATCGCAGAGCGCCTGTTTAATATTTACATTATAAAACAGCAGCAAGATCGTGCCCTGAAAGTTAAGGAACTACAGCGCACTTTCGTGACGAATGAGACCTTCAACGGCAAGCTGATGCCGGTCTTTCCTCACGCTGCGCCAATCGTCATCAGTTTTGATGATAACTACGCCATCAGCGGCGGGGCTTTAATCAACTCTATCGTTCGCCATTCTGATAAAAACACCCATTACGATATTGTTGTGCTGGAAAACAAGGTTAGCAATCTTAACAAGCAGCGCTTAACCAGGCTGGTTTCGGCCCATACAAACTTTTCACTTCGATTTTTTGATGTGAATGCCTTCACTGAATTGGATGGCGTACATACCCGTGCGCACTTTAGTGCATCAACCTATGCTCGCTTGTTTATTCCGCAGCTTTTCCGTGAATATGAGAAGGTTATTTTTATCGATTCCGATACTGTGGTGAAGGCCGATCTGGCGACTTTGCTTAATGTCGAACTCGGCACAAACCTTGTTGCCGCCGTTAAAGATATCGTCATGGAAGGCTTCGTCAAGTTTGGCGCGATGTCGGAGTCAGCTGATGGCGTGATGCCCGCCGGCGAGTATCTGCAAAAAACGCTTAAAATGACCAATCCTGATGAGTATTTCCAGGCGGGGATTATCATTTTCAACGTTGCGCAAATGGTGCAGGAAGATACCTTCTCCGAGCTGATTAAAACCCTGAAAGAGAAAAAGTACTGGTTCCTTGACCAGGACATTATGAACAAAGTTTTCTACGGCCGGGTTGAATTTTTACCGCTGGAGTGGAATGTCTATCATGGTAATGGCAATACCGATGACTTTTTCCCCAATCTCCAGTTCGCAACATATATGCGCTTTTTAGAAGCCAGAATGAACCCGAATATGATTCACTATGCCGGGGAGAATAAACCGTGGAATACGGACAAGGTTGACTTTTATGACGATTTCCTGGAAAACGTCATCAACACGCCATGGGAAAAAGAGGCCTATTTCCGTCAGCTATCTTTGATTAATTCATCAAATCCTGCGCATAATGCAGGGCAAACGCCTGTTCTGCTTCAGACCAGGATCAAAAAAGCGTTGATGCCTTTCCTTAATAAATATGCTCCTGTCGGTTCACCGAGGCGAAATACGATAACAAAATACTATTATAAAGTTAGACGCTCAATTCTTGGTTAAGGCTGCTGGAGTAATATTATGAACAGTAAAAATATTTTAATTGTCGGCGCTGGTTTTTCTGGTGCGGTTATCGCCCGCCAGCTTGCTGAACAAGGCCATCGTATCAGAATTATCGACCAGCGGGACCACATTGGCGGTAACTCCTACGACGCGCGCGATCCGCAAACGGACGTTATGGTCCACGTCTATGGTCCGCATATCTTTCATACCGATAATGAAACAGTGTGGAACTATGTGACTCAGCACGCTGAGATGATGCCGTATGTGAACCGCGTCAAAGCAACCGTTAATGGGCAAGTGTTCTCTCTGCCGATCAACCTGCATACCATTAACCAGTTTTTTGCCAAAACCTGTTCGCCAGATGAAGCCCGGGCGCTTATTGCAGAAAAAGGGGACAGTTCGATCCAGGAACCGAAGACGTTTGAAGAACAGGCCCTGCGTTTTATTGGTAAAGAGCTGTATGAGGCGTTCTTCAAAGGCTACACCATCAAGCAGTGGGGGATGGAGCCATCACAGCTTCCTGCGTCGATTCTTAAGCGCCTGCCGGTTCGTTTTAACTACGATGATAATTACTTTAACCACAGATTTCAGGGCATGCCGAAACTGGGTTATACGAAAATGATTGAGTCAATTGCCAATCATGAAAATATCACTATCGAACTTCAGCAGTCGTTCAACGCTGAAGAGAGAGAAAAGTACGATCATGTGTTCTATAGCGGGCCGCTGGATGCCTTCTATTCCTATCAATATGGCCGCCTGGGCTATCGTACTTTGGATTTTGAAAAATTCACCCGGCAGGGCGATTATCAGGGCTGCGCGGTGATGAATTACTGCTCACTGGATGTTCCTTACACCCGTATCACTGAGCATAAGTACTTTTCGCCCTGGGAAACCCATGAAGGGTCGGTATGCTATAAGGAATACAGCCGCGAGTGCGGAGAAAATGATATTCCTTATTATCCGATTCGGCAGATGGGGGAGATGGCTTTACTCGATAAGTATTTGTCCCTCGCGGAAAGTGAAAAGAACATTACCTTTGTTGGCCGCCTTGGAACCTATCGATATCTGGATATGGATGTCACTATCGCAGAAGCATTAAATACAGCCGAGAAGTACTTATCTTCCCTTGATAATCATGAAGCTATGCCAGTGTTCACGGTTTCTGTGCGATGAATTGCTCCGCATTAATAGTCACTTATAATCGTTTAGAGAAGTTAAAAGTAACTATTGCCAACACTGTGAAATTAAATTTTACAGCGATAATGGTTGTCAATAACGGGTCCACGGATGGGACCCAGGAGTGGTTAGCCACCCTTAGCGACCCCCGCGTGATTGTCCTCAATCTACCCTCTAATACCGGTGGGGCGGGTGGTTTTAAGGCCGGGAGTCAATATTTATGCGACAACGTCGATAGCGACTGGGTTTTCTTTTACGATGATGACGCCTGGCCCGAGAGCGATGCGCTGGAAAAATTTGCCCATCTGGATAAGGCTAACTGTCGGGTGTTCACCGCTTTGGTAAAAGATCTCCGGGGGCAACCTTGTTCGATGAACATCCCTTTTGCTAAAGTACCGTCATCGTTTATCGACACATTACGCTACATCAAAAAACCGGCCGAGTTTCTACCGTTGATTTCCCGTTCGACCGCGGTACAAACGGTATCCTTTGTCGGGATGATTATTCAGCGAGATTTGCTGCGAAAGAATATACACAATATTCACGATGAGCTGTTTTTATATTTTGACGATCTCTACTTTGGCTATCAGTTGACGCTCGATGGCGAAGAGATTCGTTATTCGCCTGAGGTTGTCTTCTCGCACGATGTAAGTATCCAGGGGAAGTGCGTCTTTCCCGAATGGAAGGTTTATTACCTTTGTCGAAATCTTATTCTGGCGAAGAGAATTTTTCCGCGAGTTGCCATTTTTAGCCGTCTCTCAATCCTTTTGCGGTTGATTAAATATGTGTCAATATTGCCATGGCAACGCAATAAATTGTTATATTTTAAATACTTGCGCCGTGGAGTTATCCATGGTGTAAAAGGAATCAGCGGTAAGAATCATTAAGTGGATATAGCAATGAAAAAACTGTGTTATTTCATAAACTCGGATTGGTATTTTGATTTGCACTGGATAGATCGTGCAATCGCCGCCCGAGATGCTGGTTATGAGATTCACATCATCAGTCATTTTGTCGATGGTAAAGTGCTGAATAAATTTAAAACATTTGGTTTTAAGTGTCATAACGTCCCACTTGATGCTCAATCATTTAATGCATTAACTTTCTTTCGGGCCTTTTTTGCCTCCCGAAGGATCATCAAAGAGATTAATCCCGACCTTTTACACTGTATTACAATCAAGCCATGTCTGATCGGTGGGCTTCTTTCGAGGGCAAATAATCGCCCGGTCATCGTGAGTTTTGTCGGCCTCGGGCGTGTATTTTCTTGTGATACGGGCTTGCTTAAGCTATTGCGCAATATCACTATCATGGCATATAAGTATATTGCCAGTAATAAGCGCAGTATATTTATGTTCGAACACGATAAAGATCGTAAAAAACTTGCGGGTTTTGTTGGGATTGACTATCAGCAGACTATTGTCATTGATGGCGCAGGTATCAACCCGGATATCTATAAATATTCTCTGGAGCAGGAGCGTGATGTTCCGGTGGTGCTGTTTGCCAGCAGAATGCTGTGGAGCAAAGGGCTCGGGGATTTAATTGAAGCCAAGAAAATCCTCGAATCCAGAAATATTCATTTTACGCTAAACGTTGCCGGGATACTTGTTGAAAACGATAAGGATGCCATTTCCCTTGCGGTCATTCAGCAATGGCATAAAGAAGGGCTGATTAACTGGTTAGGTCACAGTTCAAACGTCTGTGACTTGATCGAGGAGTCGAACATCGTGGCACTGCCTTCGATCTATTCAGAAGGCGTCCCGCGTATTCTGCTTGAGGCTTCCTCGGTTGGCCGGGCCTGCATTGCCTACGATGTTGGCGGCTGCGATAGCCTGATCATTAATAACGATAACGGCATTATCGTGAAAAGTAACTCGCCACAGGAGCTGGCCGATAAGCTTGAATTCTTGTTAGCCAATCCCAAAGCAAGAGTTGAGATGGGTATCAAAGGACGGCAACGCGTTCAGGATAAGTTTTCTAGCGGTATGATAATTAGTAAGACCCTAAAGACTTATCATGATGTGGTTCAGGGATGATGTAACGCAAGAGATTACAGCTTCATGTAAATCAAACACCTCCGAAGCAGTTATATTTTATGTTATGTAACTGCTCTGCAAACGCATTATTTATGTTTAATGATTGCGTGCCTCTTATTTTGAAGGTGATTGAATGTCTGATGAATCAAGTAACGTTATTGTTTCCGTTATCATCCCCGTTCATAACGCCGCGGAGTATATTTCCGAAACGCTTAATACGGTATTAACCCAGTCTTTAAAAGAGATTGAGATTATCATTGTTAACGATAATTCCACCGATAATACTCTGGATATTCTCGCTAAAATAGCCGATGAGGATTCGCGAGTTCGGGTGATAACCAACCCGAGCAACGTCGGCGGTGGCGAATCGCGAAATATCGGCTTACGTATAGCGACCGGCGAATACATTATTTTCCTCGATGATGATGATTATGCCGATAAAGAGATGTTAAAGAGAATGTCCGACCGGGCTACGGCCCTGCAAACGGATGTTGTTATCTGTCGGTGCCAGTCAATCGATCTGCAAACCAATACCCGTTCTCCCATGCCTTTGTCCGCGCGGGAGGATTTGCTGCCTGAAAAAGAGGTCTTCTCTTCACGGGATATTGCTGACGATTTTTTCAGAGCCTTTATATGGTGGCCATGGGATAAGCTCTTCAGACGCGAAGCTATTCTGGCAATGGGCCTGGAGTTTCAACCGCTGCGAACCACAAACGACCTGTACTTTGTGAGTGGTTTCATGCTGTTAGCAAACCGCATCTCGCTGGTTGATGAAATCTTAATCTCTCATACGATCAACCGTGCGAAGTCGCTTTCTTCCACCAGGGCACACTCGTGGCACTGCGCGCTGGAGGCATTAACTTCGCTACGTTCGTTTATGAAAGATCGTGATTTACTGCCGTCCAGAAGTCGTGATTTTAATAATTACGCCGTTGTTTTTCTGGAGTGGAACTTAAATACGATCTCGGGCCCTTCCTTTAAGCTGCTCTTCAACGATGTGAAGTCGTTCATCCTATCTTTAGAAATCGATCGTGATGACTTTTATGATGACTTTATTAGAGCTGCGCATGGCCGGATCGTTAATCAGTCAGCGGAAGAGTATATTTTTTCTCTGAAAGACAGAGTGTTGCGCGAGCTTGAACATGCACATATGTTGAATTCAACGCTGCAGGAAGAAATCACTTCGCTTAAACAGTCAACTTTATCTCAGCGAAGTGAAATTGATGTCCTGAAGGCGCAAGTGAGCGATAAAACCACGCTTATCCACGAATTTGAACAGCTAAAAACGCGTTTAGAGAACGAGCATCACACGCAACAGCAGAAATTACTCAGCGTCCACAATGAGCTCCAGGAGCTGACTCAGCGCTATAGCGATTTGGTTTCATCTTTGTCATGGAAAATGACGAAACCATTAAGGGTCGTCAAAGCGATAGCGGCACGAAAAAAGCCATGACGACGCTAAACAGGTGATATCAACCAGCGCGCTGGCGAGGGTTATATTGCAAGGGAGGCGTTATGCCGCCTCCCTTTGATGGCCTACTTATGCCTGCTCCGCAGGTTTTCCACCACATCCGTCAAATTCAGCCCCTGATCCTGCAGCAGCACCAGCAGGTGATACATCAAATCCGACGCTTCATTCTTCAGCTCGAACTGGTCATGCACCGTTGCGGCCAGCGCGGTCTCCACGCCTTCTTCTCCCACCTTCTGCGCTATCCGCTTGGTTCCGCTGGCGTACAGCTTCGCGGTATACGAACTCTCCGGGTCGGCGTGCTTGCGTTCCGCCAGCAGCTGCTCCAGCTGATATAAGAACAGCCACTGATGGCCGGTTTCGCCAAAGCAGCTTGAGGTGCCTTTATGGCAGGTTGGGCCAATCGGATTGACCAGCGCCAGCAGGGTATCGTTATCGCAATCCGGGGTGATGCTCACCACGTTGAGGAAATTGCCCGACGTTTCCCCCTTGGTCCACAGACGCTGTTTGGTCCGCGAATAAAAGGTCACTTTGCCGGTTTCTTCGGTTTTCGCCAGCGCATCCTGATTCATATAGCCCAGCATCAGCACTTCACCAGAGACGGCGTGCTGCACGATGACCGGCATCAGACCGTCGGTTTTTTGCCAATCCAGCTGTTCACTTAACATACCCTAATCTCCACGCCCTGTGCTGCCAGGTACGTTTTCAGTTCGCCAATGTTGATAATTTGCTTGTGGAACACCGAGGCGGCCAGCGCGCCGTCGACGTTGGCGTCGCGGAAGGCTTCCAGGAAGTGCTCCATGGTGCCCGCGCCGCCGGAGGCAATCAGCGGCACGCGGCACACGGCGCGCACCTTGCTTAACTGTTCCAGATCGTAGCCGTTACGCACGCCATCTTGATTCATCATATTGAGGACGATCTCGCCGGCCCCGCGCTTTTGCACTTCCTGCACCCAGTCCAGGGTTTCCCACTGCGTCACCCGCGTCCGGCTCTCATCGCCGGTATACTGGTTGACGTGATACTTGCCGCTCGCGGCGTCAAACCAGGTATCAATGCCCACCACAATACACTGCACGCCGAACCGATCGGCCAGGCGGGTAATCAACGTCGGATCCGCCAGGGCAGGGGAGTTGATGGAGATTTTATCCGCGCCGAAGGAGAGGATTTGCGCCGCATCGTCCAGCGACTTAATGCCGCCGGCGACGCAGAACGGAATGTCGATCACTTCCGCGACCCGCGACACCCAGCTTTTATCCACCACGCGGCCGTCGCTGGAGGCGGTGATATCGTAGAACACCAGCTCATCCGCGCCTTCGTCGGCATAGCGTTTAGCCAGCGGGACGATATCGCCAATGATTTCGTGATTACGGAACTGCACGCCTTTCACTACCTGGCCGTCGCGAACGTCAAGACAGGGGATTATCCGTTTTGCCAGCATTGAATGGCCTCCGTTACGTTAAATTTACCTTCCAGCAGCGCCCGGCCGACAATCACCCCGCGCACTCCGGTTTCGCGCAGCGCGGCGATATCATTGAGATCGCCAATACCGCCGGAAGACTGAAACGCCACCTGCGGATAGCGGGCGCAGACTTCTTCATACAGCGAGATGTTCGACCCAGCCAGCGTCCCGTCGCGGGAAATATCGGTGCACAGCACGTGCTGCAGGCCGACGGACTGATAGCTCTCCACCAGTTCTTCCAGGGTCACGCCGGAGTTCTCCTGCCAGCCGCTGACCGCCACCTGCTTGCGGCCTTCCGCGTCGATCCGCACATCAAGCGCCAGCACCAGATGCTGCGGGCCAAAACGTTTAAACCAGCCTTTCACCACTTCCGGCGACTTCACCGCCGTCGAACCCACCACCACGCGCGCCACGCCCGCTTCAAGCAGGGCGGCCACGTCTTGTTCCGTCCGCACGCCGCCGCCAACCTGCACCGGCACATTTACGCCGGCAACCAGCTTTTTCAGCAGCGGGATCTGGCGCTTCGCCGGATCTTTCGCCCCGGTCAGATCGACGAGATGCAGCACTTCGGCCCCTTGCGCGGCATAGGATTGCAGGCGCGGCAGCGGATCGTTGCCGTAGTCTCGCTGCTGGCCATAATCGCCCTGATGGAGACGGACGACCGTGCCGTCAATTAAATCTAAAGCAGGAATGATCATCACATCTCCAGGAAGTTTTTCAGCAGCTGCGCCCCGGCGCTGCCGGAGCGTTCAGGGTGGAACTGGACGCCAAAGAAGTTATCTTTCTGTACCGCCGCGGTGAAGGCCTCGCCGTAGCTGCACTGGGCGATGGTATTGACGTTGACCGGCATCGCGTAGCTGTGGACGAAGTAAAAATACGCCCCGTCTTCAATACCGCGAAACAGACGATCGCCCGCTTTGGCATACACCTGGTTCCAGCCCATATGCGGCAGCGGCAGGCCGTGGTCGGTCATTTTCGGCACGTCCTGCTCGATAATGCCCAGTAGGTCGACGCCGTTGTTCTCTTCGCTGCGTTTTCCCAGCAGCTGCATGCCGAGGCAAATGCCCAGCACCGGCTGGGTACAGGCTTTAATCAGTTCGATTAACTCGCGCTCGCGCAGCTGGTCCATCGCCGCCTGAGCCGTCCCCACGCCCGGTAGAAACAGCTTATCGGCGCGCAGCACCACATCCGGGTCGCGGCTGACCTGTGGCTCGTAGCCGTGGCGACTCACCGCGGATTTCACCGAATTGAGGTTGGCGCAGCCGGTATCGAGGATCACCACGTTCATCAAAGTACCCCTTTCGAAGACGGCAGCGTGTCGCCCTGGACACGAATCGCCTGGCGTAGCGTGCGGCCGAAGGCCTTAAACAGGCTCTCTACGCGGTGGTGGTCGTTTTTGCCCTTGGTTTTCAGGTGCAGAGTGACCGCCATGGTATAGGAGAGCGAGCGGAAGAAGTGTTCCACCATCTCGGTGCTCAGATCGCCAACGCGCTGATAGGTAAAGTCGGCTTTATATTCAAGGTGCGGGCGGCCGGAGATATCCAGCGCGCAGCGGGCCAGACATTCGTCCATCGGCAGCACAAAGCCGAAACGGCCGATGCCGCGCTTATCGCCGAGCGCCAGCTTCAGCGCTTCGCCCAGCGCCAGCCCGGTATCTTCCACGGTGTGGTGATCGTCGATATACAGATCGCCGCCAACGTTAACCTCCAGGCGGAAGCCGCCGTGGGTAGCGATTTGGTCAAGCATATGATCGAAGAAACCGACGCCGGTAGAGATTTTGCTGCCGCCTTCGCGGTCCAGCCACACTTTCACATCCACCTGGGTCTCTTTGGTGATGCGCTCAACGTGGGCGTAGCGGTCGCGGCGGGTCAGCTGTTCGCAAATGGTCGGCCAGTCCAGCTGTTCGCGGTCATAGCGCAGGCCGGTAATGCCCATGTTATCCGCCAGCTGAATATCGGTCGCGCGGTCGCCAATCACGTAGCTGTGGGCGGTGTCCATCACCCCTTGTTCCAGCCACGGCAGCACCAGCCTGGTTTTCGGTTTGCGGCAGTCGCAGTTATCCGCCGGGAGATGCGGGCAAATCAGCACTTCGTCAAAGTTGACGCCCTGGGAGGCGAAAATCTGCATCATCAGGTTGTGCGGGCCGTCGAACTCGTCCTGCGGCAGGCTGGCGGTTCCCAACCCATCCTGGTTGGTGATCATCACCAGCTTGTACCCTTCCTGCTGCAGCTTGAGCAGGGCCGGGATCACCTGCGGCTCAAACGCCAGCTTATCGAAGCGGTCTACCTGAAAATCAACCGGTGGCTCGGAAATCAGCGTACCGTCACGGTCAATAAAGAGAAACTTCTGGGTCATACATTCTCCGCAGTCAAAGCGTCAATGACGCGCTGGCTCTCTGCACGGGTACCGATAGTGATACGCAAACAGCCGCTTAATGAAGGTTGTTTATTCTGGTCACGTAAGATAATGCCCTGATCCCACAAAGATTTAAACACCGCGCTGGAGGCGACGATCCGCGCCAGAACGTAGTTGCTCTCGGAATCGAACACCTCTTCAACGCAGGCAATGCCGCGCAGCTGGGTTACCAGATAATCGCGTTCGGCGAGGATCTGCGCCACGCGCGCCCGCATGGCGGCAATGCCTTCCGCGCTGAGCGCCTGGGCGGCGATATCGGCCACCGGCGTGGAGAGCGGATAAGGCGCGATAACCTTCATCAGCACGTTAATCACCTCGGCGTTGGCGAGGGTGAAACCGCAGCGCAGACCAGCCAGGGCGAAGGCCTTGGAGAGGGTACGCAGAATCGCCAGGTGCGGATACTCGTTCAGCCAGGTCGCCAGCGTCGCCTGCGGGCAGAATTCGATATAGGCTTCATCCGCGACCACGATGGCTTTGCCGCGCGTCATCTCCAGCAGGGTGCGAAAATCTTTCGGGTTGATAATCTGCCCGGTCGGGTTATTCGGGCTACAAACGAAAACCACTTTCACGCCGTCGAGATTGGCCGCGATGCCCGGCAGATCCAGCTGCCAGTCGGCGAGCGTCGGCACCGTACGGCAGGTCACGCCGATGGTTTCGGCGCTGACGCTGTACATGCCGTAGGTCGGCGGGCAATAGAGCACCGCGTCCTGGCCCGGCTCGCAGAAGGCGCGGATCAGCAGTTCAATGCCTTCGTCGGCGCCGCGGCTGACCAGCACCTGCTCCGGCTTGACGCCCGCATACTGCGCGTAGCGTTCAATGACCGCTTTCGGCTGCGGTTCCGGGTAGCGGTTCATCGTCTGCTCGGTCAGCTGGAACTCTACCGCGGTAGGAAATTCGTTGGCGTTCAGCCAGACGTCGCCTTTACCCCCGAGACGGCGAGCTGATTGATACGGCGTCAGCGCGCGGACGTTGGCGCGGGCTAAATCTTCAATGCTCATGCTTGCTCCTTAAGGGCTGCGACGCGCAGCGTAACGGCGTTTTTGTGGGCGTCCAGGCGCTCGGCGGCGGCCAGAATTTCAATCGTTGAGGCGAGGGCGGCAAACCCGTCGCGCGACAGCTCCTGCACGGTCATACGTTTCTGGAAATCCGCCAGGCCGAGGCTGGAGCAGGTCGCGGTGTAGCCATAGGTCGGCAGCACGTGGTTGGTGCCGGAGGCGTAATCGCCGGCGGATTCCGGCGACCAGTCGCCGAGGAATACCGAACCGGCGCTGGTGATGCCGTCGACCAGCTCGCGGGCGTTACGGGTCTGAATAATCAGGTGCTCCGGGCCGTACTGGTTGGAAATCGCCACGCACTGGGCGATATCGCGCGCCACAATGATGCGGCTGGCGGAAAGCGCGCCGCGGGCGGTTTCCGCCCGGGACAGCGCGGCCAGCTGGCGCTCAACGGCTTGCGCGACGCGGGTGGCCATCTCGCTATCCGGCGTCAGCAGGATCACCTGCGAATCCGGGCCGTGCTCGGCCTGGGAAAGCAGGTCGGACGCGACGAAATCCGGGGTGGCGCCGCTGTCGGCGATCACCAGCACTTCCGACGGCCCGGCGGGCATATCGATAGCCGCGCCGTCAAGACGCTGGCTCACCTGGCGCTTGGCTTCGGTCACGAAGGCGTTGCCAGGGCCAAAGATTTTATCGACCTTCGCCACCGATTCGGTGCCGAACGCCAGGGCGGCAATCGCCTGCGCGCCGCCGACGTTAAAGATATTGCGCACGCCGCACAGCTGGGCGGCATAGAGGATTTCATCAGCAATCGGCGGCGGCGAGCACAGCACCACCTGCTGGCAGCCGGCGATGCGCGCCGGCGTTGCGAGCATCAGCACCGTTGAGAACAGCGGCGCCGAGCCGCCGGGAATATATAAGCCGACGGAGGCGATAGGGCGGGTCACCTGCTGGCAGCGCACGCCCGGCAGGGTTTCAACATCCACGGCCTGCAGCTGCTGCGCGTTGTGGAAGGTTTCGATATTTTTGACCGCCACGGCCATCGCCTGCTTGAGCTCGTCGCTCAGGCGCGCGCCGGCGGCGGCAATCTCTTCGTCGCTAACCTTCAGCGCCTTGACGTCGGTTTTGTCGAACTTCGCGCTGTATTCACGCAGGGCCGCATCGCCGTTGTCTTTGACGTTAGTGAGGATCTCCGACACCGTCTTGCTGATGCTCCCGGAGGCGGAAATGGCCGGGCGCGTTAAGAGTTGTTGCTGTTGTTCTGCGCTACAGCCGTTCCAGTCGATAATTGTGTTGAAGCTCATGGTTGTTTCCCCTGTTTATCCCGTGACCGACCCGCCGGATTACTCCATCATCTTCTCAATCGGCAGGACCAGAATGGAGCTGGCGCCCAGCGCTTTCAGTTTTTCCATGGTTTCCCAGAACAGGGTTTCGCTGCTCACCATGTGCATCGCCACGCGCTGCTTGTCGCCGGCCAGCGGCAGAATAGTCGGGCGCTCGGCGCCGGGCAGCAGGGCGATGACTTCTTCCAGGCGTTCGGTCGGCGCGTGCATCATGATGTATTTTGATTCGCGGGCCTGAATCACGCCCTGAATACGGGTCAGCAGGCGGTCAATCAGCTGCTGTTTGCTATCGGCCATCTCGCCGTCGCGCTGGATCAGGCAGGCTTTGGAGCGGAACATCACTTCCACTTCGCGCAGGCCGTTCGCTTCGAGTGTCGCGCCGGTTGAGACCAGGTCGCAGATCGCGTCAGCCAGACCGGCGCGCGGGGCCACTTCAACCGAGCCGTTCAGCAGGCAGGATTTGAACGAGATGCCTTTCTGGTCAAGGTAGCGCTTCAGCAGGTGCGGGTAAGAGGTGGCGATACGTTTGCCGTCCAGCG